>WLWI01000110.1_pt1 | contig 114697 bp, 109 predicted proteins | sample 6701501 | NCBI WGS metagenome assembly WLWI01 (sample SAMN12718690, study PRJNA515312) | sponge metagenome | isolation source: marine sponge | host: Mycale hentscheli | place: New Zealand: South Island, Marlborough, Capsize Point | collected 2014-11-01 | reverse complement strand
CCCATGTAGTCCATAGTACCATTTTGGTAGAACCACTTAAGTTGATTATCCCAAGAAAGTTTCAACAAGTGAATGTTGTCATTTCCTTCATCTGTTACATCAAAGATAATAAAGCTAAATGAACTTAAAGGTCTTCCATCAATTAATGGATTCTCAATGTCATTTGTATTTAAGTTATCAAATGCTGGATTCAATACAAACTTAACATTAGCTAAGAATGGAATAGTAAAGCTTGTGTAAGCAAAACCGTAATCCAAATCCATACCAGAACCTTTAACAGCTCCTATATCAGATGCATTTTGAACTAAACCAGAACCATATACTTCATCAGCAATAGCTTTGTTGATCAATTGCATTCCTGCAATACCTGTTTGTACAACAAGTGATCTTTGTGGGTCCGGTCCTTTAAACTCAACTTTACCTTGATAGAAGTTGTAAAGCTCAGATTTAAACATATCAAGAGTAAATGAAGACTTGTTATATACTCTTTTGAAAGAGTTATCTAACTGTGCCCATAAACCTACAGATAATCTAATATCATCTGGTCCGTCTTGTTTAATTCTACCACCTTTACCCCACATTAGGTAAGTTTCAATATCCGTTGCAATTTTAGATAAGTGAGCTGCTTCCATATTTGTAATGAAAGTACGTGTAAGAGTACCATTCTCCATAGCCTCTCTTGCACCAGCTTTACCCATATTTGCTACTAAACCTTCAATTGAAGGAACAGATGGATTTGCTGAGTCAGTATTAAAGTTTCTCCAAATCTCAGTTACTGGTACAGTACCATCAGCATTCAAACCACCTTTGATCATAAGATCAGCACGGCTAGAAATAGAATAATGTACGTGTGCTTCAGCTCCTCCTACAAAGTTGTAGAATTCACGGAAACCAGAACCTGTTTCAATATCAGAGAATCTTTCTCCGTACTCACCTCTTGCAGAACCTTTTCTGAAGAACTTTGTACCTTGAGCTAAATACTTATTATCTAAGCTAGCTGCATTGTTGTTGTTTACCAATTGAACTGTATAGATGTAGCCGTCACCTGCTGGGATAATATCATCAGCTGTGATGTAAAGCTCTAATCCATTGTATTTGTCATAAGTGATAATATCACCATGTCCAAATGTTCTTTTGGAAATCTTAATTTTAAATGTAGTACCATCTACACCTTTACTAGTGTTTCCTGCTTCAATATCTGCTACAATGTAGGGAAGATCTTGTGCAATTGGAGTTTGCCATTTGTACTCACCACGTGCATTGTCCACCATGATTGTATTCTTTCCACCGAAAGATGCCATTTGATATAAAGGCATTTCAACCTTTTGAGTCATTGCCCAAAGATCTACTGGTCCCATATCCATAGGTTCAGCAGAACCTAGCATCTGAGTTAAGTGGTAAGAATCAACATGAGAACTAGCTTTGTAGCTTGTATCTCTTAGGAAAATTCCATTATTTAATACTGGAGTTGCCATAATTTTTACTTGTTTTTGTTGTTAATATTAATTGTTATTTATTTTTGATTGTTAAATCCGTTTGAATATGTTGTTGGTTCTAGGTAATTTTCTTCCTGACTTCTTCTTTCCTTCTTCCTTACTCTGTATTCCTAAAGAGTTAGATCCGCCTGCATTTGCCTGTTCAGTCTTTAATTTTCTTACAGTTTGCTCAACACTTTTCTGTGCACCTTTATCCATTATTTTTGCTTTGTATCCATCTGGATCTTGCAACAACCATAATGCTTCAGAAATTAATGTATAGTTTGGTTCAACAAACTGATACTTTTCTAAAAGATGACCAAGCAAATTTGTATTACGTCCACTAACAGATGGGTAACTTGGTTGTACTAAACCATTATACAACATTGTTTGTGTTCTTTTATCAACTTTTATATCACCTAAATTACCATCCTTTAATGTCTCATATACACTAGACATGTATTGTTTAGATGCTTGTTCTTGCTGCTTCTTTTTAAGCTCTTGCTCTTCTATCTTTTTAGCAACAACCTTTTCTTGCATTTTATCTAATTTAGGTTTAAACTTAGATGCTTGTTTTTCTAGTTTACCTAAATCTTTCCAAATTTCAATTTCTTCAGAGATTTCTTCTTGTGTTCCATATCCTGTAGCACCTAAATACTCTCTAATAATTGTTTCTTGGTCTTGTTCTTTTTTAATACTAAGCTCTTTAGTTTTTTCAACTTGAGCTAATGTTGAAAACAATCCTTTAAGATCCTGACCACCATCTGCTACATATCTTGCTGCTACTTGAAGTTCTTCAGGTAAACTAGCAAAAAATTGTTTTGGAGTTTCCCTTCTAACTTGATTAGCTTTTTCTTCTAAATTAGCTTGAATTAATTCTTCCCAATCTTTAGCAGTGTAGTCTTCTAATTCTTTGTCATCATCAAAAGGAACTATCTTATCATCTTTAATAAGTTTAGAAAATACATCAGATATTCCTGATATACTCTTTCTTCCTCTTTTAGATGGTTTTTCATCTTCTTGTACTTCATCAACTTCATCTAAAGATTCTAGTATATCTGCAGCTTCTTCTGCTTTATTACTAGTATCTTGTTTAGTAGTTTCTTCTTTTTTTTCTGTTTCTGTTTCTGTTTCTTCAACTTTAGCAGTTAAGTCATCAGCGTCATCTTTATCTGGATCAGCAAAAGAAAAATCTGCTTTTTCTTGCAATCCTGATAAAATATTTCTTTTTGGTTTTTCTTCCGCAGGCAATGTGACAGCCCCACTTCCTGGAGCTCCATCAAATATTTCATCAATGTTAATGTCTAATGTCTCTACGTTACTGTTCACAGTGTTTGTTTTGGTATCCATATTATTGTTGGTTTTAATATTAAATCCTTATATGTATAATATACAAAATGTTTTTTCACATACAATGCAATAAACTTATATAATTTTAAATTTTAGTAAAGTTTTTTGCAGTATATAGCTAACACTTATTTATCTTTCTTCTTTTTATCAGAAGATTGTATATCATACTTGTTTTTGTTTTCTCTAGCTATTTCTAATTTAGTGTTAGCTATTTGCTTATTTGCAGATATTTTTTCTCTTTCTACATTTAATCTAGATTGCTCAAGTACTCCTTTTTGAGTCATTTCTGTACGCTTAAGATTAGCTTGCTCTCTATATTGTGTAGTTTCTCTAATGTCTTTCATAGCATCTTGGAAATCAGATACTTTATTCTCATTGACATCACTCATTGAACCATAACCCGCAGCTCTAATTTCTGCAATAGTTAAATCATTTTGTCTGTCTTTATCATTTTCCATTTGCTCAGCTTGCAGTTTCATTTGTTCTTCTTGAGCTTTAGCTTGTAATTGCTCTTGTTGCATTTGCTGTTGTTGTTGCATATCTTGCTGTCTCTGAGCTTGTATTCTTGCTTCAGAATCTTTTAATATATCAGTTACTCCAGCAATTGAGTCTGCTTTAACAATATTACCTAATTCATATATTGATGCCCCAGTAGTGTTATTAGTTAAAGCCATTTGTTTTAGCTGCTCTAGAATAGCTCTATGATTTGTTTTAGTTGTTGCAAAAACATTAAAGTCTCTCAATAATAAATCAGTACCATTGATTGTAAAGTTTACTTTTTGTGCCTCACTAGATATATAACTAAGTCTAACACTTGGATTTGTACTATTATAGTACTGTGCTAAGTCAGTTCTCATTTGATGTACTCTAGGCATTAAATGATCTGAGTGTTGTACAAAGTATATTTCTGTTTGTGCATAGGATTGTTGCATAGCATTAACCACACCTGTTGCAGTTTGTGCTGATACAGCTCCACCTAAACGTTGCGGATTTATTCCAATTGCATCAAAACATTGTTGTTTAAAATAATTAGCTAATTGAATACGTGACATTAATCTACCTGTCTGCTCCATATTAAGAGTTTGGTAATGATTAAAGTTTGTAGCATTTTCTGTATTAGTAATAGATGTATCTAAAGGTAGCATGCTAAAATCTTTCATAGCAGTGTATGCTTTAGCATAATTATTCTTACCCCAGTCTTCTCCCATTGAATGACGTGGTAAAGCATTCTGATCAAACATAATTACTGTACCTAATTCATCAATTAGTATATCTGCTATTTGATTATTTACCATATTATATCCAACCTGATAAGCTTTCATCAAGTCTACCAATGAAGTAGATCTTGTATTTCTATCAGAAAATACACGGCCCTCTACAGGAAGTTTACACCCATATAATGTATTAGACCCTTTAAATTGGAATGGTAATCTACCGGGTTTAGTTCTATTAATACCTACATAAATAGGATTAACATTATCACCCATTGTAGTATGCCACATTGCCGGTACATTAGGTCCTATTTTTACACCACCCCAAGTCTCATTAATCCAGATCCAATCAATATGCTCTCCCTGTAATAAAGTTTCTTTAGATTTGTTTTTAAATATTGACGTGTCATATACAGGCTTTTCTGTAATCTTAAACGTTTCATCAATTATTTCTTGAGTAACCTCACCGTCTAATTCAATTTTTGTAAGATGACCTACTTTTCTTTGAGTTTTCCAATAAATTGTAGAAACTCTCATTAAGTTACTATCACCCCACTGTATTAAATCTTCACTTTCATCAAGTATTTGAGATACTATATCTCCACCACTTGATGGATCATTCCAATAATTACTTGCATACTGTCTGTATGCTAACCCAGGTGCATTTGTATTCCACTCATGAGATCTTGTTGCATCATAGTATGAACCATCATTTTGATAACCATTTACTTGATATTGTGCTGATCTAGCAGGATATATTTTTTGTAGAGATTTTAATTGTTTCTCATCCATTAAATATCCATACTTATCTACAACATCAGATACTGTCATTAAATCTATCTTACCTACATAATTAGATTCAGATATATATCTTTGGTCTGGAGACTTTTGATAAAATGTTAATACTGGATTCCATAATTCAACATCATAGTCATCTTCTAACATACGAAAATGCCAGAACTCTCTATCTGCAATTAAGCTATCTCTAAAACCTCTTTCCTCAAGCTCTTGCATTTTGAACCTTTCCTCATCAACATTTAATTGATGTGTTGCCCATTCTTCTACACTGCTTCTATAAGACTTACTAAAGTAGTCTTCTATTTCTGGCAATGATTTTAAATTTTCTGGAGATAGTTTTTGTTGTGCTTCTTCTGATGCAGGATCCATTCCTGCTTCTATCATTGACTGAACAAGTTCTCTTTCTGCATCAGCAAGTAATACTTGTTCAATTTCAACTTTCTTCTGCTCCAACATTTCATTATATGACTTGTCATCTACAGCTCTAAATTGAACTTTGTTATATCTTTTAGCAAACTCTCCGCTTAAAACATTAATAACATTAGGTACAATAGGATAAAACTTTAATTCTAATGCAGATTCATTTTCTGTTGTTAGAACATCCATTAGTTCTTTGTAATCATTGTCTTCTTCAACAATGTAATCTGTTTTATCAATAATACCTTTAGCTAATTTATAATTCTTTAAAAGCCTTCTAGCATTTAAACGTAAAAATTCTATTCCTTGAACTTCAAGCCAATCTAAATTCCATGCAGCCCAATCATCAGTTTTTTGTTTGGATGAAATAAACTGAACTGGTTGAGTTAAACTAGAGAACGTTGGGCCGCTTTCTGCCTTAGCTCCATTTTTTAACTGCATTGCATTTAATACTTTCATTCTAGAATATATTTAATTGTTCTATTTATAATTTTTAAAACCTGACCTTCTTGGTCTGGAACTATTTCTTGATTTATTTTGTCCAATATTTTTGAACGGACTATACTTTAATTTAGTGAATTTTTCTGAATTTACCAAAGAATTATCTTCAGATTCCCGTCTTTTGGAATAACCTCTGTTAGACTGTTGTATTTTTACAAATGCAATTAATGCTCCAAATGCAACAAGTCTATCCACGTTCAATCCTGGGTAGTAAGCTAACATTTCTTTAATTAACATTGGATCTGGTATTCTTTCAACACCTAATGTTTGATTTGTAACAACACCGTTAATGTCAGTTTCTTCATCTATCACTTCTCTTAAAAACTCAATTGCATAAGAAATCAAATGGCTTTTAAATAATGTTCCAGTATTCTTCCATCCGTATTCTTGATAAACAGTTCTATTAGAACCCAAGTCTTTTAAGAAAAGTATTTGTTGTTTAGGTACTAAATATCTCTGTTTTTTTCTAGCAATCATATGCTGGATAAAAAGTGAAATGTTATTCTCTACTAATGTCCAAGCATTATACCATTCAATTATTAATTCAAGTCTTTCATGAGTTTTATTAATGTCATCAAATCTACCACACCACGCAGCTACTACTTTATCTTTTTCAATAAACTGTTCAACATCACCTGCTGCTGTAGTTCTTGTAACTTCAGTTGCATTTTTATATACAAATATGCTACAAAGAGAATCAGATGTAGTTGTCTTTCCTTCTGACACAGGGTCAATAGAAGCATAGTATGCACCAAACTCTGGGTTTTTTACAGGTCTTTCCCATACAACTACAGTACCTGTTTTATCAGTTTGTTTTTTATCTACTGGAAATCTTGTAATAGGTAATTTATTTGTTCTTTTAGCAAAAATTCCTTTTTCATCCCTATCTAGTTTAATTAACTCATAAGGATATTCTTTTTCTTGAATTCTTTTTTGTTGTTTACTTAATATCCCTTGAGGAAAAACAGATTCTTTTCTATATGCAAATGCCTCCGCTATATTCAGAGGTTTCTGAGATATTCTTAATTGGTATTGTTCTCCACTTAATTCATTCTTCCAACGTGCTCTTTCTGTTACTATAGCTTCAATAGCTTCATCAATTAAAGAGTTCCCATATTCATCAATGTAAGGTGGCATAGACCATTGTTCAGGAATAAATAACCCTGCCATACCAATACCTCCGTCAGCATCCATTAGATTAGTTTCTACTGCATATATATCATTTGCTTTTGGATTGAGTATCATATCCTTCAAAGGATTACACTGTTCCAAGTCACCAACAGATCCTGCAGCTATAAACATACCTGTTGTTACCATACCGGAAGACATTGCAGGACGTAAGTACTCATATGTCTGCATCATCTTTGGTGCTATACCGGCTTCTTCATGGAAGAAGTATGTTGTAGGTCCACCTACTCCAGATGTTGCATTCTTTTCAAATGATGCCCCTTGTATTTTAGATTTTAAACCTCTAGCTGTTTTTCTATTACCAACTTTAACTTCTATCTGTTGCTGCCACAGTAAAACCTTTTCAGGATTACTTGGTCTATACCATGCTGTATGCTCATTTAGAAATGTTTTGTATTCATCTAAAAATTTCCAAGAACCTTTATCATTTATATAATCTTTTAATGATGCACCAATTTTACACGTACTACCTTCTTCAAACCAGTACGTATTAATTATCTTACCCATATGAAAATAAGAGGAAGCAATCTGACGTTTCTTTAATATTGCTGAGTGTTGATAATGCAACTCTGCAAGTATTTCATACAAAGCCATATGATACTGAGCATCACGCACTTTAGCAAAACCATATTTTTTTTCTTCTTTATCATATATAGGTAAAAAGTTAAGCCACATGTAATAGTCACGTGTTAGATACCATGTAAGACCATCATGCTTGTATATTACACCTTGTCTACACTTAATCTTTTGATCTTCCCAATAGCTTATAAAGTCTTTAGATCTAAAAGGTTTATCACAATAAAAGCCAAGTTTGTTAAAAGTTTTAGCTTCACTATTAAATTGTTTAGACATACTGGTAAAATTATATTCACCAGGTTCTTTAAATATACTCAGTAAAAACTTTATAAAACTTTCTCTATCTTCAAACTCAGTTGTTTCCCACTTATTATTATTATATGTAGGAATGTTTTTATACATCTCTTAGAATAGCAAATATATCCCCTTCTTGTATAAGCAAGTGTTCTGTATCATTATGCTTCATTGGTACGGGTAGGCAGTGATCTGTATATTGCACAACATCTCCCACTTTTATTTCAGAAACTGTTTGACCTACACCAACTACAGTTCCTATATTTTCTTGTTCTTGTGCAGATGTAGGAATCATAATTGTAGTATTCTTAAAATACTGTTCAGCTTCTTTTTGTTTGATTAGAATCTTTTTTCCTATTGGTATTACTTGTTGTGGCATTGTCTTTAGTTTTTATATTGTTAGTTTTTTTTACTTCTTTGTCAAATATTGGCTCATCCCAATAACAGAAAAGCCATTTTTCTTGTACTTTCATTTTACATTTGATCATAAGCTAATCCGGCACCTCCACGTACTGAACTTTCTTGCTCTTGTTTCATATCACTAAACGCTCCTTTGTATGATTGTCTTATATTTTCAAATTTAGCTGCTGCATTTACCATAGAATTAATATTACCATCTCTACCATGTTCTATTGCAGTAACTTCCATATACTTAGCCAATCTATCCAACATAGATTTTATACCTACATAAGCTCTATATGTTGGAGTTTCATATAATTTCTTACACATGTCAAGAGCATATCTTATTTTTCCATCTTCTGGTGATTCTTCTAACTTAACTTCTTCAATTATAATATCTTCTTTTTCATGTTCAGGTAAATTAAAAAATGGATTCATATCTGGATTAGGACAACTCATATAAAAAATATATTGATAAACCTGTAAATATGTATCTGGGTATTCAGTCATAATTGTTTTTAAAAAAGGTAAGGCATAACAATGTTCTGTTGGAATTACCTTGCTGTTTTGTATATCAAATAATCTTACTAGCATAATTTAATTTTTATCCATTATATCTTTAATATCTTGAAAGTCTGCTTGAACAACTAAAGGTGTGGGATTAACTAACTGTGACCCTACTGCTAAAGTTAATTGAACCAAACCGGTCATAACGCTATTATTTATTAAAGAATAATAAGGAGTTGCAGCCATTATAACAGTTTCATCTATATAAATATCTTGATAACTATATTGATCTATATACTCTTTATATGGTACACCCTCACTTAAACTTATTTTTAATGCTACTTTTGTTAATGTTATATTGCTCATAATTATTTATTGTCTTTTAACCACATCATTAGTGATGCTACTTCTGATTTTAAGTATGGTAATTCATACATTTTTATACCCTCTAATGAAGGTTCTCCATTTACTATTTTAGTAATAGGATAACCATTTTCATCATCTCCAACTTTTTCAAACTTTACGTGTTGTATAACTAACTTGCCAATCTTAAGTTTAGGGTTGTGCTTTTTAATAATATACGCATAAATACTGAGTTGTAGGTTATAATGGTTAAGATTACAATCATCTAAGTTATTTACAGGCTTATACATTTTGTTTGTTATACCCTCCCAATTTGTAAATCCTTTTTCTTTAATTTCTTTGTTTGTCTTGTAATCATATATGTTTATATAACCATTTACAATTTCAACCAAGTCTGCTTGTCCACATATACCAGCTGATTTTAAATATACCAAGTGTTCTGGATAAACACCTTCCTTAAGCTTTTGCTCTGGAGCCATTTTAACACCATTCTCATTGGTAATAGGTTTAATAATAGGTATTTGTGTACCTTCTCTTTCTATTGTTTTAAAATCAAGCATATCAGCTTCTCTTTGATCATGATAATAATTACCTAGACCAATAGCCCTTTTAGTTTCATTATCCCATGCTGTAAGTATTTCTTTTTCAGTCATACCATACCATTTAGATCTTTTGTTTTTAGATGATTTTTTTGCTTGTCCTTCTCTGTCAAACTTAGGTTTAAATTTACCAATAAAAGAAGTTACACTTAACCAATCAATAGAGTCATTATCTATACTTTCATATGAATGACCCTCTTCTTTAAATATAATAGCCATAATTATAGTGTTGTAGTAGTATACCACCACAAACCTTCTGTGTTAGTTTCTACTGTTGTTGTTGTATCTTTATATATGTAATTAATTTGCATTTTCATCATTTTTGATTTTTTCTAATATTTGATCTTCTTCTTCCTCAGTAGTAACTGAGTCCCAAAAACTTTTTGGACAGTCTGAAGATAAAGATCTTACTTTAAAAGCTAGACTACAACCGCAATCACTACAACATGGTTGTGTTCCCGGTGCTAAGCAATTATCTCCTTTAGCATCAAACAAACTACATTTTATGCAGATTTGAAACCTTTCAGTTGCTACAGCTTCAACATGCTCTTTTTTAAATACATTATTCTTTATTCCTTCTGCAATCTTTCCTGCATTTTTAAATGCATCTAAGTATTTTTTTATCTTGCTCATTTTTCTCTAAACTTTTTCTTACTTAAGATATCATTTTTAATTACTTCAAGAGCCTTTTCCATCTCATTGATATTTGAAGTTATTGTTTCACTTTTTGCATATCCATTATAAGTACGCTTAGCTACATTACCTAACATGCTTTTTTGTTTTTTAATTGCATGCTCTAACTTCTTTTTTCTAAGATAAAAAGTACCCAACCCTTCTACATAAATTCTAGGATGAGCAAGTGATGATAATTTTTTTCTTACTTTGCTAAAATAAAATGTTATAAAATCATCAACTAACTGTGAGTGTACACCCACTTCTTCAGCAATACCTTTCTTAAACTCATTATGCTTCTTTGGGTTCATTACCTAATATTTTGTAATCTAATAAAACTAAACCGCTTGTTTGTACATTAATTGTTTTATTAATCACTATTGTTTTTTTATTAGTACCCATTTTACTTAATAATCCTTTTCTTTCTATTTTAGAAATTGCATTTCTAGCTGATTGGGAACTTTTAAATATACCTTTTTCAGTTAATAGATTGCAAAACTTAGCTATTTCAATTTTAGGATTAAAAGATAACTCTGCTAAAAAATCTAAATCTGTTTTAGTTAATAAGATATTATTAAAAAAACAATATGTAAGTATCTGATACTTAACTGTTTGAGTAATATCAACCTTTAATTTTATATCTACTTTGTTTACTACAGCCATATTATAAACTCATTATCATATCTACAAAGTCAGGATGTGGATAACAATCAGACTTATCCCTCCTTACATTAGTATGTGTTAATAATCCTTTTACCTTTCCATAAAAAGCATCTTCATGAAAACCAAAGGCTTTATGTGCACCATGCTCATGAATATACTGTTGTAGTCCCATTCTGATATCTATATTATCTCTTTCTGCTACAAATTTGATCCACTTTTCAGTTTCTTTAATTTGCTTTTCAGAATAAGTATGCCATATAGAGTGACCTCTGAAAGGTTTTTCTAGTTCAACAACTTCAGTGTCAGCACATTTGCTATTAAAGTATGTTTTGTAATTCTCATCAAGATATCCAGCACAACAAATTTCTAATCCTACTGAATGCCTATTCATCCATCCTGATCCTGTTCTTCCAAGGTGCCACCCCTGGCACTTTTCTGGAAATGCTTGCACCATAACACCATCATATTCAGTATCACCTGTTCTATGATTTCTTCCGCCTAATACAAACTCTGTTGCTACTCTACCTCTCTTATCTCTGCCCCAGTGATCTACTGTTCTATATGGGTTTTCTCTACCTGCTGTATGATGTAAAAATATATACTCATTAGTTATGGGTCCATTAACATATTCACCTTTAGGTAAATAGTATCTATGAATAGTTTGATTATATTCTGTAATAAAATATTCATCAGAAATATCACTATCCTCATCTATTTCATCTAATACTAGTATGGGCTTATTTAAGAGAAGCGTCCATACAGGAGAATCAACTATACCTGTTACAGGAAAGTTATTAGAAAGCTGAAATCTAATTACTGCTTTCTCAGTCAATGGTCCAAAATGACCATCAACTGTTATCTTTAATGCTGTTTGAAGTGTTTTGACATCTTGTCCCTTGTCACCTTTTTTTAGAAGTTTCATATTAATCTTCTATTTTAGATGCAGCTTCTTCCATTGCTTGTTTAAATGCATTAGCTTCTTCAGAATTTGGGTTAGACCCTTCTTCTTGAGAAGCATACTGTTGAGCCATAAACATTTGAGCTTGCATACGTTCTGCTCTGGACTTCTCAATAGTAGCCAGTAACATTTCATATTCTGCTTGTACTTCTAAATGAGGAATATTGTCTTTGTAGAATGCAGTAATTTCTTCTCTGCGTGCTGCCATTTCCTCTTTAGATAAAGTAGGATCTTGATCTTGTAATGGATTTTGGTTTTTAGAATTTGCCATTTTACTTTTTTTTAGTTATTAAACGTAATTTATACAAATATATATATAAATAGTTTAAATAAAAAAAGTTTAGGCCCTTTTCTATTTATTTTATTTTTTCATTTAACGCTTTTTGCCTTTATGAAGGCCATGCTTTGCGTGTTGCTTACCTTTTTTGGTAGCTGCTCTTTTTTTCTTATTAGCAGCAGCTAGCTTCTTTCTTCCTGCTGCAGTGCTTTTAAGTTTAGCAATAGTCTTAGAAGGTGCATACACTTCTCCGGTATCTTTACTCTTTTTACCAGAAGGAGTTCTCCACTTCTGTTTAGTCCATTTGTCTAAACTTTTTTGTGATTTAGCTTTTGCCATTACCTTTTCTTTTTAATAGGTACACAATTATTTACAATCTTGCCACCTTTTTTCTTTACGCCTTTCTTGACATAACCAGTCCAACAAGCTGATTTCTTTTTTGATCTTTTATTTGGTAGTGCCATTACTTCTTAGTTTTGTAACCTCCACCATTAGCTTTATAACGCTTAGCAAGCATTTGAGCTTTACGTGCAGACCATTGTCCTGGTGCTCCACCTTTCCCTCCTGCTTTAATAGAGTTGAAGAGTCTTTTACGCATTGCAGGCTTAGTATAGTTGCCTGCCTTGTTGACTGTACTTTTTTTCTTTGTTGCCATTACTTTCTTGATTTTGCCCCGGAGCATTTCCAACGCTTACGGGATAGATTATTTGGTGTATTAGGATCATTTCTCTTTTTTGCAGAAAGTCTTTTCTTAATTCCTAAACTTCTCGCACAATAACTATCACCCTTTGAAGTACCAGGTTTAACTCTTGGTCCTCCTCCTTTAGCTTTACCAGCTTGTCCGTAACTTACTTTTTTTCCTGATTTAGTTACTTTAACTTTTGCTTTTCCTTTTCTAGGTGTTGCCATTTCCTAAGATATTTTATTGTATTGAGTGACTCCATCATTACTAATAGTTTGTTCCCACTTGGTCCCATCTTCAGAAAGAAATACTATACGAGAAAATGTTTTAGTTCCTTTTATAGTTTGATCTGATCCTAGATTAACCGAGTTACCACATGTAAACTTCTTTAAATCTCCCAGTGTTGTCAGCTCAGAGTTTAATTTAGGATGTTGTTTTAATCTCTCTTGTGTACCTGCATATCTAGCAATAGCAATGTAATCATCAGCTTTTGGTATTACTGACTTTTTTCTTGTCAGCATACTAATCATGTCTTGTAATATATTCCCCATTTTTATTTAGTTTGGTTTGTTAGTAAACTAGGAAACTTCTCTTCTAGTATATCTCTCAGCATAGCACATCTTTCATACTCCTCTGATTCTATATACCATGCAATCATACCCTCTAATTCAGTTTGTAAAGGTCCGGAGTCTGGATCAAAAGCCATCAGTGCAGAATCCCCATCCTTAAATGAATCTTCCAGTAGTGTATGGAAATCAATTTCTCCTGTAAGGACTTTATATGAATTGTCATAAGCTATATTCACTTGATCTAATTCAGCCTCTTTTTTCTTAATTTCTTCCATTGGATCATACTCCCTTCCGTCTTCTTCTTTACTCATATCTTAAATTATAGAGTTAGTTGCGTTTATATAATTAATATACAAATTATTTGTGAGGGTTGAAAATTAAATTCCATATTTCCGGGATACACCAGATTAAAAAAAATTTTATTTTTAATTTTTGTACCCCCCACGGTATTGTAAATGTTTTGTGTTTGGCATTCTGAAGAGGATCTACTATTCTGCTCCCCAGCTAATTATTGCGGATAGGGTACCCCCGTATAGAAAGTGGTACTCAAAACATTTTAAATTTTATAAATTATGTCAGTATTCTTCAGAAAAGTACAAATTAATGAGTCAACAGGCTCAGCAATGATTCAGTGTACTTCAACACCAATCACTAACAAAAAGACTACACTAGCTGGTCTACCTGTTGGTAGTAGAACTCAAGGTAATATAACCTTCGGTCAATTATCTCTTATAGACCCAGAAACCAATCTGGTAATGAGAGCCAATCATCCAACAATCCAAGAACTAATGAAAAAATTAGAACCTGGACAAGAGATGCCTGGATTCCGTATGTCTGATAATGCAGTAACGGACCTTAGAACTGGAGAACTCACAACGCTAATGTGGGTGGAAGCAGTATAACCTTAATGGGTGTGTGTAACAGCACACCCTTTATAAGTAAATAAGATTGGCACAGTTTGCCTCTAGGTATAAATATCCTAGTACTCAATGGACATCAGGCTAAGGATAACCAACGAGTGCCACTCTTATATTACTTGATTGTTACAATTCCTATGTTACATTAACCAATTCTTTACCTCTATTTCTGCTCATCTTCCAATATCAACCTCTGCTCCCCAACTAATCTTTGCATCTTACTAATAATTAGTAAATAGTTATGTAAAAATTATTTATTTGGGTGTTGCACAATGAAGATGACATCATATAAGCCATATAATATACCTTTAAGGCCATTAAAATAATAACTGGACCCTATATATATAAATATAGCTAACAATACTACAAGAGTAACAATTACACTCAACAATAAAACATGAGTAGTTGTTGTCTCTTCCTCTATAGGATAATAGACATATTACCCGCAATATTGCAATCAACCACTAATACTAAACCATTATGCAAATCAAATCACAAACCAAGTTACCAAACACTATAATAACTATAAGGTTAAATACAGCAAAAGAAATGCATGACTTCAGTGAAGTTACACATAGTCATACAGAGTATGATACTGATTGGGATGAGTTACTATATAACTTAAGTGAGTACAAAGGTATTGATTCGCATATATATGTTCAATATCTTTCTTCAGATGAACAACCCAAGAATGGAGACGTGATTTGTTCAATACATTTGTATTGTCAAGATCATGAGAAACTAGATTATCTTGAGGCAGAGATAACTAAAAGAATATCAACAGTATTAACCGTTACTTGGCCTTGGGAAAGGGATAACTAATAAAAATACTTAGAGAAATGAGTCAAGCAATACCACTTACTATTCTGAAATAGTGTAAGCCAATAATGGATAAGCACTCTAAGTTATTTAACAATCTTTACATTAACCACTAATACAAATACAATGAAACATACTAAAATTATGTTGGCTACAGTTGCAACATTTATCTTAACTGTTATATTCATAAATACAATCGTATGGTATCTAGAAGATACTTGGACATTTAAAGAATGCTTTGGTCATGGTGCTACTATAGGCATATCAGTAATCTTTGGATGGTTACCTGCAACGTTTGTTGGTCGTGATATATATGAAAAAATTAATTATTAATCACTAATCCTTAAACTATGAAAAGAAAGTTTCTTTATCTAATGCTGTTACTCTTTATTGGAGGACCAGTATTACAATCATGTGGATCCACACGTAAAAGATGTGGGACATCAAAAAACAAAAAAGCTTGGGCCAAAAAAAACTATTGGGTATCCAAGAAAAAACACAAACGTTCTAAATGGGGTAGATAGTCTATCCCTTTTTTTAATTAAAACCACAAAACCATGCAAGTAAAAATCATTAATCCTGAACAATTTGTTCAGCACAACAACAAAATTGGTATACTAATGTATACTAACATTGAAAGTCCAACAGTTAACCTATTTACAGGAGAACAACATTTCGTAATCAAACGTAATGAACTTGAATCACCACTAATGGAAGATTTAAATCAAGAGTTACTTAACAATAATGAGTTAAGAACATTGGCGTTGGACAATAACCTGATAGAGATAAAAAGATTCTCTATGGTAGAGTATATAAACTATTGTCAATCTTATAATAAATAAAGCCATGAAAAAATTTCTTAGATCACTTATTAAAATAGTATTCGTTGTATTACAGCCTATACTTGCAACAGTAACATTAGCAGCTATCGTATTTAATGATGGCTTTATATCTACACCATTAGTGTGGACAGGACTTGTCTTATCTTACTTTACAGTAATGATATTAGCAGTAGTAGTATATTATTATTTACCAAAGGTTCATATGTTACCTAAGTTTCACATAGAATTTCTACCATTATTTGGTATAGGAATCGGTTTTGACTATGGTTATCAGAAAACAGACATATCTGTAATAATATTTATCCCTTTTATGTCATTGGAGATAAAACAACATGTTTAACAAATTAAAAGTGCCACACCTGACACCCTAACAACACCAGTATTATTATATATATTATTACTAGGTAGTAAGGCTAGGGAAATACACAGCATATATGGTTAGTGGTAACCTAACATAGTGGGTCCAATCATTAGTATTGGCCTGCTATGTTTATTAAAATTAAATCAATGGGAAAAAATAATACAACATACGTAATATCAGAAAAAACAACTAAAGAAATTATATATGGAATAGTCAACATACCAAAGTTGCATAATCCTAAAAATATTGTGCATATCATGAATGTCCTTAATGAAGGATTAAGTGAGTCACATATGAGTTTTGTTTTAAATAGTATCTTATCTTTTAAAGAAATTAAAACTTTACAGATAGGTGATACAGTTAAAGTAAAACCACCAAACTATCATGCAGGTACAAACTTTGAATGGGATGTACTAATTGATAAAGGTCTTGCTACTATAGATGGTTATGTTTATGGTAGAATTAAGACGGATGGTTCATGGTCTGATGAGTTTGATCCTTATCATCAAAATATGGAGGTAATGCTTTATTATTATGATGTAGAGAACCAAGTTATTAAAGAAGAGTCAGTAAAAATTAATACATTTGACATTGAGGTAGTAGATAAAAACACCATTCCTTTCTTTAATAAAGTAGTTCAAACAGAATTATTCAATGAATTATCAATTTAAAATTATGACATGGCAACAATAAGCAGAGAACTATTAACCAGTGAGTATAAAAAGTGGTTAAAAAGTGACAGGTCAATACCTTTTGGTAAGATGATGAATAAAACATATGCAATGAGAGATGATGAATTAAGCAAAGAAATAGATCATAACTTTGCCTTATTGATTATTATGTCTAAACATGTCACAGAACTATAGATTTGGTATAGTAAACCGTGAGGTTATGTTATCACCAAACTTATCAATAAAAGCTAAAGCACTATACTCAGTTTTAGCATGTTATGCAAACAAACAAAGATCTTGTTTTCCTTCTATATCAACATTAGCGGATGACTTAAATGTAAGTCAAAGAACCACAAAGAGACTGATAAAAGAACTGAAAGACCAAGATTATGTTAAAAGAGTAGGTAGAAAGCTAATAATAAAATAACCTGTTAGCTATATATATGCAGACTTTTTACTCCTAATAATAAAAGACATGCTTATTATGTTATATTAGATACTAAAATTATTATATTTTTGTTAAACTTACTTAGCAAATAAAATGATAATACAGTTACCTAATGGACGCATAATTGAATGTTCAGTTGAGCAATATTTATCTTTATCAGATGATGAGATAAATGACCTCAATGGTTTAGGTGGAGTATATACAAAAGAAGTGGGTAATCCTTTTTACAATCAATTTTCTGGTACACAAGAGAAAGAATCTGATGAAGATCCTGAAAGGATCATTGAAGATTCTAGATCTTTAGATGAGATAGAAAGTTCAGAAAAATTGGAAGACCCGTATTTTCATCCAGATGATGTCTAAAAGTTAGACAGAATCATTCACACATTTTATTAAATTTTAAAAAGCAAAAATTATGCAAAGTAAAGTAAACATTATTGCTGATGACATGGGAAATGTTATCCGCCAATCAAGCACAAGTTCAGAGTACGGTTATGTAAGATTACAACAAGACAGAGTTACCTTTGGTAATGGAGGTTGGGTTAAGAAATCAAACATAAGTACATTACTACATGGTAAATTAGAAGATCTACAATCTATTGGTTTAGAATCTATGACAACATTACCAGGTAAAATTATCATCAAAGAACAATTTGATGCATTTTCAACTAATGATCCTGATAGAGACTTAAAGTATGCAGGTGATACAGGTATTATCTGTTGTGTTGATGGAGAACCTATTTATAGGAAAACCTTTTTTGTTGCTGATGCAACAGCGGAGGATGTATTGTTAGCTCATAATAATGGTGCTGCAATCAGAGAAGCAAACGCTTCAACTTCATTTGACTTAGAGAAAAAACCAAAGAAAGCTACAACAGCTGAGGCATTTGGATTTGACTCATCAGAGGAAAAAGTAGAAGAAATTGTTGATGAGAAAGCAGAAGAATTAGTAGTAGAAGAAGAGGAAACATTTGAACTCTAAATAAACATCTCTGAAGGATGACTGAAAAGGGACTTGACCACTAGAAATAGTGTGATAGTCCCTTTTTTTATTATTAAAATCTGAAATTATATTAAATAAAAAATTAAAACTATATGTATGCTATCTCAAGAACAATTAAAACAACTAAAAGAAAATGAAAGTAAAGATCTCCTAAGTAAAAGACTTCAACGTTACCACTATTATGGAATACTTGATGAATATCAGTTACATCCACCTACAATTATTAACAACTTTGAGTATACCAAGTTAAATTCATACCAACACTTCTTGTTTAAGAGAGTGTTACATGGGTTAAATGTATATGATAAAGCTGAGGTTGAGAAGTTACATTGGGATAAAAAGAGAAGAATCTCTAAAGTTTGGAGAAGAGGTCAAAGGGAAATTAATGCTTGGAAACAAATGATTTGCAGTAAAAAGATCAACAACTACTTTAAAAGAACATTTAAAGGTAAATCAGTTGAGTTCTTAATATCTATACCAGTTGATGAGTATTTAGAAGACTATAATAACACAATGTCTTTTAAAGATTTAGGTATAGTATATGAAGATGTGATACTTTTATTCATGTCAAAAGGTTTATTACCAGCAAATTACTTAACTTTAAGTCCAAATGACAATCAAAAAAAGTTGAAAGTATGATTCAACAAAAAAAGAAACTGTGTAACAATTGCAATACGGAACAATTTATCTGGAAAAATGATAAAGGAAACCGTTATTGCAAGAGTTGCTGGTACAAGAGTAAAAGTTCAGATGCTAAACCTTTAATGAGAAAACCAATTAAGCAAAAGTCAAAGAAAATGCAAGTTATTGAATTAGCTTACAGTAAACTTAGACGTAAGTTTCTTGAAGAGAATCCAATATGTCAAGCTGCTTTGCACAATTGCACGTTGCATTCTACAGATGTACATCACAAGAAAGGACGTGGGGAATATCATTTAAAGGTTAGCACTTGGCTATCATCATGCAGGTCATGTCATATGTGGATAGAAGAACATCCAAAAGAAGCTATAGAATTAGGTTTTTCTGAAAAGAGGATTTAAATTTGGTCTATAAAATTAGGTCCTATAGCTCAATTGGATAGAGCAACAGCCTTCTAAGCTGTAGGTTCAAGGTTCAAGTCCTTGTGGGATCACTGTTGGCCGGATGATGAAATTGGTAGACATGAAGGACTTAAAATCCTTTGGACAGCAATGTCCGTGTGGGTTCAAATCCCACTCCGGCTACCAGCACTCTTAGCTCAGTTGGTTAGAGCAATTCACTCATAATGAAAAGGTCACAGGTTCAAGTCCTGTAGGGTGCACCTTTATAAATCTAAAAAATTAAAAAATTCATGTAATTATTATGACTAAAAGAGAAATAGTACAAGCAGATGCATTATCTATAGCTGCACAACATAAAAGATGTGGTTTAGGCATATCTATGGGCGTAGGTAAAACAAGAATTGCTATACAACATTTACAAAGAAACTTTAATCCTTTTATAAAAGCATTGGTAGTAATACCAAAACATTCAGTAGCTCAGTCTTGGATTGATGAATTAGGTAAAATGAACTTAGAAAGTTTACTTAAACATATAACGTTTACAACATACTTATCTATAAATAAACAGAACCCAAATGATTATGATATAGTCTATTTAGATGAATGTCATAGCTTATTAGAATCACATGAGCCATTTTTGTCTGTATTTACAGGTAAGATATTGGGTTTGACAGGTACACCACCAAAGCGTGCTGATTCTGTTAAAGGTAGAATGGTTAAAAAGTATTGTCCCATCAAATTTACATTTAGTGTAGATGATGCAACAGATTCTAAAATATTAAATAACTATAAAATTTTTGTTCATCAACTACAGTTGTCTAAACTTAAGACACTAAAGAAGAAAAATAAAAATGGAGGTTTTTGGTGGACATCAGAATTCTTGGACTATGGTTATTCTACAAAGCGTTATGCAGATGCTAATACACCAAAACAAAGACAGTTTGCTGCAATCATGAGAATGAAAGCGTTGATGGATTATTCCACTAAAGAAGACTATGTTAAATCATTAACATCTAATTTAGGTAGTAAGTGTATTATATTTGCTAACACACAAAAGCAAGCAGATAAATTATGCAAGCATAGTTATCACTCTGGTAATGCAAAATCAGAAGAGAATTTAGAATTATTCTCAGATGGTAGAATTGATAAGTTATCATGCGTGTTACAATTATCAGAAGGTGTTACAATTCCAAACCTTAAACAAGGTATTATAATGCATGCATATGGCAATGAAAGAAAATCTTCACAAAGAATAGGTAGATTACTAAGACTTAATCCATCTGAAACAGCAGTATGTCATATACTATGTTATACAGGTACACAGGATGAAACATGGGTAACCAATGCTTTGAAAGATTTTGATAATTCTAAAATTAAATTTTACAATCCTTTAAATAACTAAGATGAGTATTCAAGAATGGAGTTGGATGGATGATAAAAAAACAGAAACTAAAACTAATAAAGTTCATAAGTGTGTACAATGCGGTAAGCTATCAGAGTATGAAAGCTATTGCAGTAGTAGGTGCTGGATGGACAGTCAAAAAAAGTAAATTATGGGTAGAATGAAAGAGCTCTTTATAGAGCAACAAGAAGAACTAGAATACCGTGGTGCACATGATGCAATGATACACAGTTATGCTAGAAAAGCAGTAGAAGAATATATAGAAGAAGGAGATACTCCTTGTCCTAATTGTCACAAAGTTTCTTTATTACGTAATGAATCACATGCTAAATGCACTGAGTGTGGACAAGAGTTTGTCTATGTTGATGGAGGAGCACTAAGATTTATGTAGAAACCTTTAACACCAAAGAGAAATGAAAGAAATAGATTTAATAACACAAACAGGTGAATCAGTTACAGTTGAGTATACTTATGATCCAGGAGAACCAGATCAATGGTATGATTCTAATGGAGATCCGGGTACACCGGGTTATGGACCATCAGCAGATGTAACTCATGTATGGTATAGTGGTATTGATAGAAGAGGTAATCTTGTTAATGTTGATGTTATGAATCTTATAGATGATGACTTTGAACAAGAAATATTAGATTATCATGAATTTTAAAAAATCAATTAAACACATACTAAAAATTTGTGGTGTATCATTAGCAGTATTTATACTAATAATGTTTACAGCACACTATATACCCACTGGATCTTATAGTGAATCATCAGAAAGAGAATTTTATTTGTCTGATAATGGAGCACACATAGATATAGTATTAAGGGAAGATGGTGTTTTCAAACTATATGGTTGGGGATCCAAAGTATTCTTTACTGAAGTAGATACATTTGATAGTTTAACTATAGGAAAATTATATAAAACTTTAATTACTGATCCATCTACTTTATTAAGAGTACACAAGACTTTTTATTTTGATTCTTTTAATTGGAAAACAGTTAAGTGTTCTGAAAAGCAATATCAAATAATTAAAAAGTACATAGATGAATCACATTATAATTCAGAATATGCACCAAACTATTATTATGGTAAAGACAACTACCGTTGGTATTACACTTGTAATACATGGGTAAATGACGGATTAAAAAAAGCAGGTTTAAAAGCACCTTTATATACACTTACAAGTGAATCAATAACTAAATTTTATAATTAAAACCTATCACGTGAAAACAGATGACCCAAAAGAACCAGAAACACAATTAGATTTACCGGAAGATAACACTAATAATAATAACCAAGATGAACACATGTTTATATGAAAAAAGAAAAAAAAATAAGACAGTACAGAAGTAATCAAGGAAGATCTCCTGAAAAACAAGAGAATATATACAAAGGATGTTTTTGGACTCTACTAATATTTTTAGTAGTATCAGTATCATGCGCTGTAGGTAATGTTATAATAGGATGAAAGATAACTTATATATAAAAGCTTCAATTAAAAATGGGGAATTGTATTTTCCAAAAAAAGCAGTTCAAACCAGATTTAATAAATGGTTAGGTAGTTTACCTGATGACTCTAATTTAGAAATATTTATTGGTGTAGGTGGTGATAAGGGTAGTAACCCACAGTTAGCACGTGTGCATGCAATGATTAGAGAAATAGCACAAGAAATTGGCTACACATTTATAGAAGCAAAGATGGAAGTAAAAAGAGCATGTGGATTATGCTTTGTTAGAGATGGACAAGAGTATTGTAAATCTTTTGCAGATTGTGATAAAGATGAGCTTAACTTAGCTATACAATCATGTATAGAAATTGGAGAGTTTAATGGTATGAATTTAAGATAGTTACTTAACTATTTTCATCTTACTATTAATCTCTTTGATTTTATCTGCTGTAGATTTACCTGCTGTAACTAAATCAGCAAGATCTTTTAGATCATCTTTAGTAGCAGTAGTCTCAGTGTGAAGCTCAAGATCTTGTTCTTTTGCTAAGAACCTTAAAAGTTGTAACAAAGAAAACAATGTATAAATATTAGATTCATTTATATCAAGTGTAAGATCTTTTTGTATTTCATCAGTAATTTCTTGTCCGTCTTCTAACTGCATTATAGCACTAAACTTTTTAAATAGTTTAGGTAATCCTGCAGGATTTGGATAGTTAGTTACCATATCAGTTAAAATTCTAGAAAGACCAGAAATATAAGCGGTTGATACAGTAATACCTGTTATAGCTTTTGAAAAGTCATAAGTTACTGTTGACTCTAAATTTTGATTTTCTTCAGACATAATAAAAGATTTATATACAAATATAGAAAAAAAAGAAAGAAATATGGAAAAAAACCTCACAATTCTAAAGCAGAATTTAAAAAAAGATATGGAAAGCTCAGGTTGGGCGGATATATTATTTCCTTATATAGACAGCAAGCTTTATGATGATCTAACAGATTCATTAATTAGTTTGGTTGAAAATGGTAAAAGATTTACTCCTAAGTTTAAAGATATTTTTAATGCATTCAAAGAATGTAAATATGATGATTTAAAAGTTGTAATAGTTGGGCAGGATCCTTATCCACAATTAGGATCAGCTGATGGGTTAGCTTTTAGCTGTAGTAAAAAAGGTAAAGCTGAAAAGTCTTTACAGTATATACTCAAACAAACTATAGGTGATTTTACTGATACCGGTAGAGTTATGTATACACCTGAAGAATGTGATTTAAAACGTTGGGCTAATCAAGGCGTGCTATTAATCAATACAGCTCTTACAGTTGAAGTAAACAAAATAGGATCTCACTTTTGGAATTGGAAACCTTTCACTGAACATTTGTTTAGTAAAATCAATCAAGACAATGAAAATATTGTTTTTATATTGATGGGTAAAAAGGCAGAAGCATGGGAAAGATTAATACCCAATCAAAAGATATTTAAGTGTATGCACCCTGCATCAGCTGCATATAGAGGTGGTGTTTGGGATTCAAATGATGTATTTAATAAGACTAATGTAGAACTAAATAAACAAGGTAAAACTTTGATAGACTGGTAAAATTTCCTTAAATTTGTAAACTAGATAATAAACATAAATGACTAATAATCAACACAATAGGCTTGATAATGACATAGTTAAGTTCAAACAAACTATGCTCACTCAGTATGGAATTGAGATCATTGTATTTCAAAAATTGAATGATGAAGGAGAGTACAGGCCAACACTTCAGCAAATACATAAAGCATGTATAACTGTTATGCATATGCTTTATCCTGAACTAGAAACTATCAAGAAACTTTCTGTATTAAACAGAACTAAAGACTTGGTAATGTTTAGAAAGATTTACTGTCATATAGGTCATAGTATGAGATATACTTGCCATGCTGTAGGTAAATATATTGAACGTGATCATTCAAGTGTGGTACACGGTAGAAACAGCGTTAATGATATGCTTTATATAAAAGACAAAAGTTATATGGATGCATTTGATAAAGTTACTAAACTAATAAATACATATGTGGGAACTATTCCAAATAATACACAAAAACAAACTTAGTCCAAATCAGGCAGCTATATTATTTGGTATGAAACTAAAAATAGCTTTACCTAAGATTTTAGAAGATGACAAAAAAGCATTAGTTGATAATGGTTATGTTACATTTGATAATGAAACATATAAATTAACAGCAGATGCAAAAGTCTTTATAGCACACTTAGATAATTATTTTATAAAAGCAAAAAAGAAAACTAATATCCAACTAATGGGTAAAGACTTTGCTGACAAAATAAATACCTATAGGGAAATATTCCCAAACCAAAGATTACCAAGCGGTAAACCTGCAAGAGTCAATGTAAAAATGCTATCAAGTTCTTTTAGATGGTTGTTTGAAACGTATGATTATACATGGGATCAAGTATTTGAAGCTACAAGAATGTACGTAAATGAATACAGAGATGCAGAGTACATGTATATGCAGACAAGTCAATATTTTATATGTAAGCAAGATAAGCATAAAGTTAAATCTTCTACATTAGCTGATTATTGTGATATGATTAGAGATGGTATTGATACAGAACAACAAACATTTAAAGAAAAAGTAGTATGACAGTAGAAGAACAAGCAGAAGTATTAAATAAATTAAACCTTGTACTTGAAGATTTTCAAATGCTTAGAGATGGTGAATGGGAACCAGACACTAAATCATGTAATTCAAGCATAGATAATGTAACAAGTATTATATATACAATAGAGAATGGCTAAATCAACAGAAGGATGGGTGGGGCAATATGCCGCATTCAATGAAGCATTAAAATACATGCAAGGCAGACAAAATGGGACTGAAAAGTCTATATATACACCGTGGCCTAAGTTTAATGATGCTGCTACTGATGGTTTAGAATGGAATACCCTAACTGTAATAGGTGGAAGACCTGGTTCAGGTAAAACACTTATTAAAGATCAAATTATAAGAGAATCTTTTGCATTAAATCCAGAAGATAATTTTAGAGTATTAGAATTTCAGTTTGAAATGGTAGGTAGAACCTCAGCTATTAGAGAATTTAGTTCTATTACTGGTAAAACATATAAAGAATTATGTAGTGCCGGTAGTATACTTACTTCAGACGTATTGAATACATGTCATCAGTATGCTAAAGAAAGAGTTAAGCATCCCGTAGATATAGTTTCAACACCTATGACTGTAAATCAAATGCGTGAACAAATTGATATGTATATGAATATGCATAAAGGTAAAAAAACTATTATCACATTAGATCATACAATGCTTGTAAAAAGAGCACCCTATCAAAATAGTACATTAGATATGTTGTTTGAATTAGGTGAATTTTTTACACAATGTAAAAGAGATTATCCCTGTTTGTTTATTGCATTATCACAACTTAATAGAAATATTGATAATCCTGACAGAGCAATTGATGGTAAGTATGGTAATTATATTCTTGAATCAGATATATTTGGATCAGATGCTATGCTACAACATGCAGATATGCTGATTGGTATTAACCGTCCTGCTAAACAAAAGATTAGGTTCTATGGGCCAGATAGATATATTATAGAAAATGATAGAACTTTGGTATTGCACTTTTTAAAAGCAAGAAATGGTGATGCAAGAATGAGTTTCTTTAAAGCAAAGTTTGAACAAATGCAGATTGAAGAAATGCAAACTCCTGGTCAACAAGAACGCAGATAACAAAATTAAAAAATAAAAAAATGGGAATAACACCAGAACAACGTAGACAAAAAGTAAATAAATTAAAAGAAGAGCATGAAGATTACTTTCAAACTATTGGTAATATAAATGCACTGTTTATACCTAAAATGGCATATAGACCACCAGGTAAAGATGACTTACATGTAAGTTTTTTTCCTAGTGAAATGGAAAAGAGTCAAGATATTTACACAGAGTTTGTAAGTATAAACTATGACTCAGAAGATCCTAAAAGAACCTTGTACTTTTTAAAATTTAATCCACACTGGAGAGAAGAGTATGAAATGATTACAAGTAACTCAGGTTTCCAAAGACATTTAGTTCCTGCAAGTGAACTTAAGGTTATTAATGATGTAACAAGTAGAGGTAAATTAGATCTTGACTTTGCAGAATTACCTAACCCAGATGATAAACCATCTAATAATGATGAAAATCTAATAGCAGGTAAATTAAATGAGATAAACAATTCACTTCAACAATTAATTAAAATATTAAAAAAGTAAATAATGGCAAACAGTATATTAATAATAGCAGATTCAGGTACAGGTAAATCAACATCAATTAGACACTTAGATCCTGATGAAACATTTATAATTAACATTGCAAATAAACCACTACCTTTTAAAGGTTGGAAGTCTAATTATACAGCAATTAATAAAGAAAATCCAAAAGGTAATTTGGCTTCTTCTTCATCAGCAGCTGGAATAATGAAAGCAATTACACATGTAGATCAAAAAATGCCAAAGATCAAAACATTAGTTATTGATGATTGGCAGTATATGAGTTCTTTTGAATACTTTGATAGAGCTAATGAGAAAGGTTATGATAAGTTTACCCAGATTGCAGCAAACTTAGCTACTGTAGCTAAAATGCCTAAAGATCTTAGAGATGACTTAACTGTAATATTTTTAACTCATTCAGAAGATTCAACTGATATTAATGGTAATAGAAAAATTAAAGCAAAAACCATTGGTAAAATGATAGATAACACACTAACTTTGGAAGGTCTGTTTTCTATAGTTCTATTTGGAAAGGTAAATAAAAATGATGATGGTGAACTTGAATATGGTTTTGAAACTCAAAACAATGGAGAGAACACATGTAAATCACCACAAGGTATGTTTGAAGACTTCTTCATCCCAAACAACCTGCAGTATGTAAAAGACTGTATTAAAAAATATGAAGAGTAATTTATTTAAAAACTAATAATTAAAAAGTAAAAATTATGTTTAACACACAAGGAATGACAGCCGGATCAGGCAAAGAAAAACCAGTTATTGGAACAGGTAATCAAAAAGTAAAGATTAACTCTGTTACTTTTGATCAAACACCATATGATGCAAATGCATATAATATTACATTACATGTAGAAAGTGAGCCTATGACAGGTGAATTTCAAGGATTTTTATTAGATCAAAATAATCCTAATGGGCCACGCTATGAAGGCCAAGTAGGTAGAGTAAGATTTAGTCCTTATGCATATAAAGATACTATTCTTCCTAATGGTAATGAGATTAGCCGTGACAATGAAGTTATGAAAGCTATGGTATTTTTAGCTGAAACTCTAAACAAAAGAGCGGATCTAGATAAGATTAATGCAAACACAATTGAGGAATTCATGAGTGCATGTAATGGTATCTTTTCTAATTCAGATTTTGTAAACGTATGTCTTGCAGCACGTGAATGGGAAAACAAAGAAGGTTATATTAACAATGATTTGTTTCTACCAAAAATGAGTAAAGGTAATGTGCCAATAGAAGCACTTGATGTTGAATCATCTAAATTAATTACATTTGATTCTAACAATCCTCTTCACTTAAGAAAAGTTGTTAAAACAGATGCTCCAGCAACAACAAGCTTTGAGCCAACAACTTCATCAGCAAGTGACTTTGATCTGTAGTCAGAAATTAACCTAAAATTAGAGGGGGTGTAATGCCCCCTTTTTTTTTCAATTTGATTAATATGTTTAACACTAAAAATTTAGTATTAGAAATAGATGATATACCAAGTTATTGGGTGTTTCAATATTATTTAAATTTATCAGAAACCTTAACAGGACAGGACGTAAAAATACATTCAGTATTTAATCCTAATGAGAAAACACCAAGTTTTTGTGTTTATGTTGACCCAAGAATAAGTCAATATAAATTTAAAGATTTCTCAACTGGTAATAATGGTAATAAAGTTGACTTAGTAAAACTTATGTTTAATATTGGTTATACCAAAGCAGTGATGAAGATTATATCTGACTATAATGTATATGTCAAGCAGAATGGTAAAGCTAAAATTGAATTTAAACCTGTATCAAAATGGGAAGTGGATTTTATAAAACACAGACCCTGGAACCAACTGGATGCAGATTACTGGTTATCTTATAGGATAGGTATGTCTATGTTAGATATGTATAATGTTAAGCCAATTGAGTATTACAATCTCATAAAGCAAGAAGATGGCCACATTAATACATTAAAAATACAGGCACCAAGAGTTTATGGATACTTTAATAAACATGGAGAGGTATATAAAATATATCAACCTAAGAGTAAACATAGATTTCATAAAGTTAATACTTATCTTCAGGGACTAGATCAATTAAAATATGAGAAACCTTATTTAGTAATATGTTCATCATTAAAAGATGCAATGTGTTTAAAGAGTATGGGTTATAACGTTGAAGTTATAGCACCTGACTCAGAGAATACTATAATTAAACCGCACATTATACAAAACTTTAAAAAAAAGTATAAAAAGGTTATTACATTGTTTGATAATGATGAAGCAGGTTTTAAAGCAATTGAAAGATATGCAAGCACATATAATATTCAAGGATGTGCACTATCTATATGTAAAGACATATCAGATGCTATGGAAAAACATGGTTTTGATAAGTTACATGAGGTATTAAAGCCATTACTAAAACAAACACTTAATAAATAATATGAAAAAACCAAAAAAATGGTGGATACCGGGTTCTGTACCTTCTAGTAAAAACGGAAGAAGGTGGACTGGTAAATACTTTATAGCTAGTAAGACAGTAGTTAACTATAGAAAGCTTACTAAAGAATACTATGAAAAGTATGCTGAAGAGTTTAAAGCAGAATTATCTAAATGTACTTTACCTGCTAAGATATCTTTTACATTTGTAAGAGGTACTAAACATAAATTTGATTACATCAATCCTGCACAGACAGTACAAGATGATATGGTTAAAGCAGGTTGGATTGAAGATGATAATGCAGAATTTATTCTTCCTGTATTTATTCAATATACATATGATAAAAAGAATCCCGGAGTATGGATAGAAATATTAACTGATGAATGTAATAAAGAAAAATGATTTCTTTAATATTTTAAGATTACTTAATGGTCTGCCAGTTGATTATGATTTGGGAATGCATTGTTATAATAGTTTAAAGTTAGATGATAAATATATAACTGATAAGCTATTTGCTAAAGCTTTACATTATGATGCAAGAAAATTATTTTTGAAAAGCAGGAACATTAAATATTCTATAGGTTCTCTTACATTAGAATGTATACTTATTGATATTGGTGGTACATATAATGAAGAAACTTATAAAAAAATATTAAATAAAATTATATAGATATGATGAACATACAAGACGTAGTTGCACGGACAACTAAAAGTTTAATATTTGAAGAGCCCTTTTACGGGCTTTTTTTAATTGGTATAAATAAACAATACAGTGATAAAATACCTACAGCAGGTGTTAGCAAGCACGGTATTGGAATGCAGTTAACAATCAATCCTGATTTTTACTTTAACTTAAGTGAAGATCATAGATATGGTTTGGTAAAGCATGAACTATTACACATTGCATTTGGGCACTTGGTAATGAGAGATCTATATTCTAATCACAAGTTATTTAATATAGCTGCTGATTTAGAAATTAACCAGTACATATTGGAAAGTAAATTACCTGAAGGTGGTTTATTACTCTCAAGTTTTCCTGAATTAAATCTTCCTAGAAAAGCAGGTACAAAAGAATATTATAGACTTTTGGAACAAGCACAACAAGATGGAAGTTCTCCTTCATTAGATAATCTAATGGATCAAATGGATGGCGGATCACAATATTGTCATGGGACATGGAATGATTTTGATGAACTATCTGAAGCGGATAAAAAGCTTGTACAAAAGCAAGTAGATCATCAGCTTAAGGAAGCAACACAAGAAACTCTTAAAAAACAAGGTAGTGTACCTGGAGAGTTGGCAGAACTAATTCATAAATTAATGCATATTGAACCTCCAAAGTTTAATTGGAAAGCTTATTTAAGAAGGTTTGTAGGTAATTCAAGTATAGTTTACACTAGAAAAATGAGGCGTAAGTATAATAAGCGTTATTCTGAGAATCCGGGTTTAAAGATAAAGTTTAAGAATCATATACTTGTTGGTGTTGATACATCAGGATCTGTAAATACTGAAGAACTGAAAGAATTTTTCTCTGAGTTAGCTCATATGCATAAGACTGGTCATAAAATTACAGTTGCACAATGTGATACCAGACTCAATAGTGTAAAAGAATTCAATCCTAAAAAAGATTGGGAAATACATGGTCGTGGTGGAACAAGCTTCCAACCAGTAATTGATCACTATAATGAAAAGAAAGGGTTATATACAGCTCTTATATATTTAACAGATGGTGAAGCTTATTCCCCTGATAACTGTCCAAAAAACACTTTATGGGTGCACAGCAGTATATCAGAGATAAATGATAAATTACCAGGACAAAAAATAAAATTAAATTAAATAAAAAAGTAAAAAATGGGTCAAGTAAATTTAAATGCTACAGAACTAAAAGGATTTGTAAACCACATAATTAAAAACAATAGATTCTTACAAAAAGAAGGTAAGCAATCTGTATCTGTTGAGGTAGTTGGTGAATCAGGTATTGGTAAAACATCAACTATTGTTGAACTAGCTAAAGAGAATGATTTAAACTTTGTTAAGTTAAACTTAGCACAGATAGAAGAGCTAGGTGACTTAGTTGGTTTTCCAGTTCGGCAATTTCAAATGTATAAAGAGACAAAAGTTTCAGAAAATAATAATGACATATCTTACACTGCTGCACAAAGAGCTGCTGCATCATCAACTTTGGCAAAAATGCCTGTAACAAAAACTAAAAAAGTTGGTTTATGGGTTGATGAACTTGCTGTACAAGAGTATCTAAAAAATGGATACAAAATGACTGGTAAGAACAGAATGTCTTATTGTCCACCAGAGTGGATTGCTGATAAAAAATCAGGTGGTATCTTATTGCTAGATGACTGGAACCGTGCTGATGTACGTTTTATTCAAGCTTGTATGGAATTGATTGACAGACAATCTTATATTTCATGGACACTACCACAAGATTGGCATATTATATTAACAGCTAACCCGGATAACGGAGATTATATGGTTAACAGTGTAGATAGTGCACAGAAAACCAGATATGTAACCGCTAATCTTAAGTTTGATGTTAATGTATGGGCTCAATGGGCAGAAGAAGCAGGTGTTGATTCTAGATGTATTAACTTTTTGTTATTGAATCCGGAGTTAGTAACTCAAGAAACAAACGCAAGGTCTATTACAACTTTCTTTAATGCTATATCAAGCTTTGATAATTTTGAGGACAACCTCAGTATGATTCAGATGATTGGTGAAGGTAGTGTAGGTGATGCTTTTGCTTCTATGTTTACAACTTTTATTAATAATAAACTTGATAAGCTAGTAACACCAAAAGATTTGTTGACACATGATAATCAACAATATATTTTAGGTGAGCTTAGAAGTTGTATTGGTAAAGATGATAATTACCGTGCAGATATTGCATCTACATTAGCTACACGTTTAGCAAATTATGCTGTTGTTTATTCTAAAGAAAATACAGTAAGTCAAAAGAATACAGATAGACTAAAAGTACTATGTACTGAAGACTACTTTACTAATGACTTAAAGTATTTGATTGTAAGATCAATATTTAGTGGTAATAAACAAAAGTTCAATAAACTAATGATGATCCCTGAGATTGTCAAAATGACTATGAAATAAAATGGCAAATAAATCAGTATATCAAGATTTTGATACTGATGCTTTAGCTTACTTTGCATTGGAGAGTGACACTATTTATGGTGTCCTCTCTAATACAGAGTGTAATAAAGTATTATGTACACAAGATCAAACAACGTATGAAAAAATAAACAGTATATTAACGGTCCCAACAGAAAATGACCAAACTTTTAGAACCAAAAAGAAAGCTTTTATATTACCTAAGTGTAATGTATCACAGGATAGATTAAAAGCTGCTCTCAAAGAGCATGGTATAACTGTAACAAATGATTATGAATTAGCAGATCTAATTATAGGTCATGAAGAAATATCAACTCATAAATTACAAAATGCGGAAAATATCCCATCTACAGTAATGATGAATAAGTTATGGAATTATGAAACTACAAAAGGAGATGCTAATAAACTTGGTGTTCTTAAAAAGATATCAGATTCAGGCTTAGAATGTATTCTTACACCTAAGATTACAGACAATGTAAGATACTATGATATAGATATTGAAGATAGTCTATATGATACCTGGATGATTACCGGTATGGCTTTAAACCTTGCTCATATAATTGATACCACAGACGTTAGTGTTATTGATCCTGAGACTGTGTTACATGCATCTGCTACTAAAATGACTCTTGATGAAGAGCTTTTTAATGATTTAAAAGCACAATTAAATGCATATGGTGATGATAAGGCTTTAGCTCTTAAAATTATACCAACTATAGATTATAAGAAAAACTATCATTTATTGTGGCAGTTTTCACAAGACTGTAGTAGCATAACATATGCAGATAATAGAGATAAAGATTTACAGTATTGGTTAAAAGAATCTGGCTTTCTTGACTTTGAGCGTAAAAGTGCACAAGACATGATACTTTGGTTAGAACAAGAAGAGAAACTAGATAAAGTAACATTCAGGTATCTTGAGCCTATAGTAAGGAAAGAGATAAGTATTCATAATAGAGATCTTTATACTTTTAAAGTAGCTGTAAAAAAAGAATATCAAAAATATTTAAAAAATGACTAAAAAAATATATAATTTTAATTTAAACAGGGCTGATAATGATATAGTTAACAATAATATTCAGCTAACATCTAAAGCATTTGATATAGAATTATCAGATGAACTTTATGTTGGAAGTAGTGATAACTATCATTTATCAAGTGATGATCTTGCAAATTTTGGGTTAGATAACATAGTTACTGGTAAACAGGAACCATCTATTATTAACTTACAAGATGTAAAGATTTATAGATATCCTAAATTAAACTTGCCAAGGCAAAAGTTTGATTTATTGAAGGAAAGATTTGATTGTAAAATTACTAGAAATAGTGATAAAGCAGACATACATGTAGTATCATATAAGTTTTTAGAATCTATATTTACATACAATTGGTATAGTAATAGATTTTTAGAATATAAAGACTTTGTTAGAGTGTGTATAGTAGCAAAAGAGAAAGATATGTTTACCAATGATGCTCTTAATCAACTTAGAGAATTCTTATCTAATATGGATCAAAACTCAATTGTTGCATTTAATAATAATTATTATAACAATAACAATAATATTCAGATATGGAAAGATCAATTTCTTAAAATTACAGAACCTTTTCATAAAGCAGCAGATCTAGGATCTAGAGTAGTTGTAATTGAAAAAAATAATCTTGATAATTATAACAAAGTTATTAATTCTGTAGCTACTGTTGTATTTGATACAGCAATAACAGAAATAATTGATGAAGATTTAGCAGTTATTGAAGATGATCAATATGATACCATAGAACAGATGATTATAAGTAGTGATATAGAAAATAGAACATTAGCTCTTGAAATGCTAGCTAATTGTAATATAGAAAAATCATTTAATGTAGTTTCTAGTTTGTATTGGTGGCATTATGATTGGATGAAAGCTACTAATAATTGGAATACAGTAAATGTAAAAGCTATGAGATCCCGCTTAAAATCATATGAAGGTGGTCATGATTATAATAATGTTTATTCTTATGATAGATACATTATGGCTTTGACAGATGACAGAAAATTAACTAAATTTGCTGTTGACAGGACTAGATTTCTATTTCTTAATAAATGTTTAGGTTCAATGGTAGGACCAGGAGCTGGAGTATTTAAAGTTGATTTAGAACATCTTGTATTAAAAGAAAAATATAATAATTCAATAAATGAATAGAAACATTGAAAAAGAAGAGCAGTTTTACTCAAATGATAAGTTTAAGTTTAGCTACTCTTCTTTAAATAAACTTTTATTTTCACCATCCTTATTTTATAAGGACTATATTTTAAATGATCGTGAGGTTAGAACAGATAAACACTTAGTAGAAGGCAAGCTTGTACATTGTTTAGTGTTTGAACCTGAAAACGTTGATAACAAGTTTAGTATAACACCGGGTAAAGCTCCAACAGATAGTGTTAGAAAAGTGCTTAAAGACATGTCTTTACATACTGATGCAAAAAAGTTATTTGATGTTCCATCTGAAATAGTATTGGATTCACTTAAAGAAATGAACTTGTATCAATCTCTTAAAACAGATGAACAACGTATTGTTAAGATTATAAAAGATGAGTTTGAACCTTATTGGGAATTCTTATCTAATACTAATGTTGATGTTGTTGATCAAGATACTTTATTAAAGTGTACAGAGCAGGCAGAGTATATTAAGGCTAACAGTGATGTTATGGCAATCTTTGAAGAAGTTTCAACAGACTTTGATTTAGATCCAATAGAAACTTACGCAGAGAAATACTTAAGCTGCACATTATCTAAAATGCCTTTTGGTTTGCATGGTTACATAGATTATTATAAAGTTAATCATGATGAGAAAGTTATAACTATATGTGATCTTAAAACTACAGGTAAAACAATTACTGACTTTAATGATACAGTAGAGTTTTATAATTATTGGCTTCAGGCTGCTATTTATTGTAAACTAGTTTATGAAGATATAAGCAAATCAATTGATAATGTAGATGAGTATAGGATTGAGTTTAAGTTTGTTGTCATAGATAAATATAATCAAGTTTATACTTTTGAAGTTACTGATGCTACACTTAATAAGTGGGCGCAGGCATTAAGTAATGTAATAATGGCTGCAGAATATCACTACAATGAAAGAAATTATAGTTTACCTTACAATTTCTTAGTTGAAAAAGTTAGATTATAGTATGGGTATTGTGTATACAGATTATTTTCAAAAGAGTAGGGTCTTTCTTTATCCTTTATTGGAGTTAAAGAAAGGATTAGCATATGTTCCAAAGCAAACCTATATAGCTATGGATAATGTGCACTCTTTTAATGATTACAAATTTCTTTGTGAATACAAAGTTAAAATGTGTGATTCATTTGATAAATTCTGTAATAGATACATAAGAAACCATTCTAAATTTGATGAGTATATAGACCTGGGAAATAATAGACATTTATTTGTTTTTGATTTCTCAGGCTATAAAAGTGACTTTAATAAATTTGTAAAAGGAAAATATTCTCAATTTAGTTTAAATTCTAAAGTAATAATTATAGATTTCTTTAGTGATTCTAAATCTTCAGATTTTGTTGAAGCATTTTTATCACCAGAAGGATTCCATGAATTTTATGCAGATGAGCTAGATGTTGAAGTAGAACTTTTAGAAGATGTGTTTGAATTATGCAGCCCGCCAGACTTGATAAAAGAAACAGTTATTAATAAAAATGGTGCATTTCTTTCTTTATTAAAAGAATGTGATGTATATTTGCCTAAATAAAAAAAAATCAATATGTCAAAAATTGGACAAAATATGATGTTAGTAAATTCTAGTTTTAGAAATGCTAAATCATTTACAATGATTCCAGTCAGTAATGACTCACCTTATACAGAAGCTATGTTTGACCCTACGTCAGGCATTTTAGCAGTCATCAGTAAAGTGATGAAACAATCTTATCATATGGTTCCTAAGTTGGATGATGATGGTCAACCTATGAGACTTAAGACCCCTAACAAGCAAACAGGTAAAACACACAAAGAAGAAAGAAGGTTGGTTGATACTTTTTCTGAATTTTATTTATCAGATAAAAAAGATATTGAAGACTTTATTAATATCTTTGCAATCAACGCATCTTCTTATGATTATCAACAATTTTTTGTAGATGTTGAAGAAACAAAAGTTTCTAAAATTATTATGCCTGGTCAATAATGGTCTAATACGTTATTGATTATAAACAGAAAAGCTCATTGATTTGGGCTTTTTTTGGCTCTATTAAATTATACTATGAATAAAATTAGAATAGAAGATGTAATGGATATAAACATGTTACTTGCTCTTACCAAATGTATGACTGAAGTAGCACATAATTTAAAATACATACATGTACAATCAGAAAAACAGAGGCTAAAATCTGTTATAAATGCTACTAAGATGTATGAGAAGGAATTAGAAAAAAGATTTAATTCTTCTCAAAAAGATGCTGTAGAAGATATATATGATGTAATAATGGATCTTATATTAGATGCACGGCAAACAAGTTTAGATAATTATAAAAAATCAGAGTTATGAGTAAAAAACACTGGGTAATGGATTATGAAACACTTTATGATTGTTTTACTGGTGTTTTTGAAAATTATAAAACTACAGAAACCAAGATATTTGTAATATCACGGTTAAGAAATGATCAGACAGAATTTATAAGCTTTTTAGAAGACAACATTACAAACAAAGAGTGGCATATATCCTATAATGGATTAGCATTTGATGCGCAAGTAACTCACTATATATTAGATAATGTTAGCAAATGGAAAGATGAAGAAGGTTTAGGTCTTGATGGTCATTTAGTTGCTAATATTATTTATAAGTATGCACAGAGATGTATACAGAAATCAAACAACAAAGAGTTTAGTGATTATCCACAATGGAAGATGAGAATAGGTCAGATAGATTTATTTAAAATGCACCACTGGGATAATCCGGCTAAACGTTCTAGTCTTAAATGGATTCAGTATAGTATGGATTGGCAAAATATATTAGATATGCCTATTCATCATGAAACTGAAATCAGAACTCAAAAGGATCTAGACACTATACTTAAATATTGTATTAATGATGTCAAGTCTACAAAAGAAATCTATAACAGATCAAGATCTCAAGTAGCTTTAAGAAAAGAGTTGACAGGTACGTACAACATTAATATGTTTAGTGCCTCAGAGCCTAGGATTAGCAAAGAGATATTTGGTTATTATTTATCTAGAAACTTAAATATACCTAAAAGAGATCTTAAACAAATGAGAACTTATAGGGATACAATTAAGATTAAGGATATCATATTACCATACATTTCTTTCTCATCTCAAGAGTTTAAAGTATTGTTTGATAGGTTTGCTTCATTAGAAGTTAACGCAGGTAGTCTTAAAGGGAGTTTTAAATACAACATAAACTATAAAGGTGTTAACACACACTTTGGTTTAGGTGGTGTTCACGGTGCCATAAAGAAAGGTGTTTATGAACCAGATGATGATATGATAATTATGTCTTCTGATGTAACATCTTTTTATCCAAATCTGGCTATTAAAAACAAGTGGTCTCCGGGGCATTTCCCTAAAGAAGAATTCTGCAATCAATATGAATGGTTCTTTGAAGAGCGTAAGAAGATTCCTAAGAGCAATCCAATGAACTATGTATATAAGATTATACTTAATTCTACTTTTGGCCTTAGTAATGATGAAAACAGCTTCTTTTATGATCCTGAATTATGTATGAGAATAACAATCAATGGTCAACTATCCCTAATGATGCTTTATGAGCAGATTATGGAGCGTATACCGGGTGCTGTTGCTTTATTACAAAACACGGATGGTGTAGAAACTATAATACCAAAAGCTTTTTATGATGAATACATGCTTATATGTAAAGAATGGGAAGAGAAAACCAATCTTAACTTAGAACATGATGAATATCAGAAGATGGTTATTGGTGATGTTAACAACTATATTGGTATTAATAAGTGGGTTGATGTTGATATATCTACTTGGAGAAAACTAAAAACTGATAATCCTCATTACTTATTTAAAGTAGAGAATGATAAGTTTAGTTTTGCACCTGTAAAACTGAAAGGTAGATTTGATTTTCATAACCTGCAGTTGCACAAGAATAAATCTAAACTTGTTATACCAAAGGCAATCTATCATTACTTTGTTCATGATACATTACCTGAAGATTATATTGATACTAATAAAAACATATTAGATTATTGTATTGGTGGAAAGTCTAAAGGTGATTGGCAACAAGTTGCTAGACAGATAAAGAATGGTATATTTGATGAAGAAAAATTACAAAAGATTAATAGATATTTTATATCTAAGTCCGGTGTAAAGATTCTTAAAGTTAACAAGAAAGATAACAGGGAGATACAGTTAGAAGCTGGTAAATGGTTGCAAACAATATTTAATGATATGCAATTAGAACCTAAGTGGGATAACTATGATATTGATAAAAAATATTATCTTGAAGCTATAGAGCAAGAGATTAATAATATTATTGATGTTGCTCCAAATCAATTAACATTATTCTAATGGCAAAAACAAATATAACAAAGAGACCACCTAAAGGGTCTATCAGATTTAGTATTACATTATCAGAAGAACAAAAGGTTGCAAAAGAACAAATACTTAAGCATCCTTTTAGTTTTATACATGGGAACGCAGGTAGTGGTAAAACGCTACTTGCTGTTCAAATAGCACTAGATCAATTTTTTAAGAGACAATATAACAAGATTATTATTACTAGGCCAACTGTAGCAACAGAAGATAATGGCTTTTTACCTGGCTCTGAAAAAGAAAAGATGGAACCTTGGTTGGTACCTATTAAATCTAATATGCGTAAGGTTTATAATAAACCTGAGCTTTTAGAAAAGCTTGAGTCTGAAGAGCAAATAGAGTTAGTTTCCTTATCTCATTTTAGAGGAAGAACATTTGATCACTCTGTTGTTATTGTAGATGAGTTTCAAAACTTAACACGTTCTCAGTTTTCAATGGCTTTGAGTAGACTAGGTAAAGATTCAATGATGATTTTCTGTGGTGACAATCAACAGATAGATTTAAAAGACAAAAATTATTCTGCAATTAATGAAGTTGCTAAGATTACAAGTTCTCTTCATGTATATAAAGTTGTACTAGAGGATAACCACCGTCATGAATCATTAACTGAAGTATTAGAATTATTAAAAAACAATTAAACAATATGGATTATTTTGAATTAGAATGTGCAGTAGAGAACTGGGCTATGGAAAAAGGTATTCTTGCTAAAGCTACACCAATGGCCCAGGCACTAAAAACATTAGAAGAAACAACTGAGCTTTGCACGGCAATCAATGTTAAAGACCGTGAAGAGATCATTGATGCTATGGGTGATATTATGGTTACCTTGATTATTCAAGCTAAAATGCAAAATATTAGTTTGGAACAATGTTTAGAAAGTGCTTACAATGTAATTTCAAAACGTACAGGGCGGATGGTTAATGGTCAATTTGTTAAAGACATTTGATTAAAGTCCAGAAAACCAAAACTTTAATTACTAAAACAAATAACAATAGTAGTAATTGCATAGCTCCAAATATCATATATGGATGTTTTGGGGGTTGTGTAGATACTTATTGTTATATGTCTAGATACAATGGTAAAAGAGTTTTTGTAAACAAGAACGTTGATGAGATTTATGAGTCTGTTGTTGAATGGGAAAAAGAGTTTACTAAAGTCCCTGATCAACAAGACCCTATATATACTATGGTAGATATTGCCTGCAATTCAGACTTAGTACTGATGCAGAAACATATGCCAGAACCTTTGATTGATTATCTTAAAAGGTTTGATGATCACCCACAACTTAACAGTACTATGGCTACAAAGTATCCAGGCTTATTGAAGTTAGATGTAAATCACTTTAATAAACCACCAAGGGTCCGTGTAAGTCTTATGCCTCAAAAGTATTCTAATATATTAGAACCTAAGATGCAGAAGATTGTGAGCCGTATAGCTGATGTTAATCGGCTCAAACAGTTGGGATGGGAAGTTCATCTCAACTATAGTCCTTTAATATTCTATCCGGGTTGGAAAGAAGAGTATGATAACCTTTTTTCTATGGTTAAAAATGCTGCTGGTGAGAATAAATGTGAAGTCATTGCTTTAACTAATCATGTTAAACAAATGATTAAAGCTAAACCAGAAGCAAGAGAGTTGATGAGAAGATCTTATGAAATAAAGAATCAATCAGGAGTTATGAGATATCCTTTAGAACATAAAGGAAGATTGTTATCTGAATTTAAAGAGATTTACTCAAAGTATTTTTCTATAAAAACAATCAGATATATATTTTAATTGGTTATCCCATATAAAATAGTTATATTTACACTTTAAAAGTTTAAACTATGCGTTATAAAAGAGCAGTAGAAACAACACAGAATTATTTAGAAAGTCAACCTTTACCTAAACATGGTAAGAGTTATACAGTCATATCACATAAGCAAGTGATAGATGACACAAAAAATTTATTGAAGAATAGTGGATTTACTATTCGTAAAGAATTATATAGAGCAAACATGAATGCCAATGTAGCACAAGGCATATATCATATCTATCCTTCACAGACTACTGATGAAGATATCTCTAAAGAAAGAGAATTAGGGATGATGTTTGCCTGGACAAACTCTTATGATAAGAGTACAAGATTTCAGTGTGCAATTGGTGCATATGTTATGGTATGTAACAATGGTATGGTAGCTGGAGATATGATGAACTTTAAAAGGAAACACACAGGATCCGCAGGTCATGATATTAAAATGCAGTTAAGCAACCAGATCAAAAATGGTGAGGTTCATTATTCACGTATTCTTAAAGATAGAGATGCATTAAAGTCTACATTGTTAAGTAAGACAGAGCAAGCAGCTTTAGTTGGTAGACTGTTTATAGATGAGGAGATTATAACTTCTTCACAGGTATCTATCATTAAGAAAGAGATTAATAAGCCTTCTTATGACTACTTAACAGATAATGACAATGCTTGGAGTTTTTACAATCATGTTACACATGCATTAAAACTATCTACACCAAGGGATTGGTTGCAAGATTCTCAGAACTTTCATGATTTTATGATGTCTGATGTTGTAAATAATCAAACAACTAATACTGAAAAATGGGAACTAATAGGTATTGATGGACAAACAATTGAAGTTGATGAAGAGCTAGAAAAACAAAGCATTATAATTGATGAATGCATTTTGTAATAGCAGTATTATTAGCTTGTTTTTGCTTTTATATTAGTAGTAAAAGTAAAGACTATTAATTATAGAAGGCCAACCAACTAAGAGTTTTCTCTTAGGCCTTCTATTTTTATATATAAATATGAAAAAAGACCACAAAGAAGAAGCTGCAAGTATACATAATAGAATGGGGTCTATAGATGGAAGAAAACATTTAGACATGATTATATGTTTTGTTGCCGGTATGAACTCAGTTAAGCTAGTAGACTATTGGAATATAGTAAACAAATATTTTAAAAATTATGAAAAATAAATTTAATTGGACTGCAATTGTTGCCTGGTCAATAATATTAAGTGTTTCTTTGTTATTATCAAATTATATATATAACCTTATAGCATGACAGAACAAGAATTACATGTACTATTAGAAGTACAATATCTGAAAGGAAGATTAGATGAACTAGAATACAAGGCAAAGCCTAACGTATTTGGTTTAGAAAAATCACGCAAGCTTGATCAGCGTATTGATAAGTACTATACTAAACTTAAAAATACCTCAGAGCTTGCATATCATTTACATTTAATAGAAAGAACCAATGTTAGACAAAGTAAAAATAAACATATTAAAGATGAATAAAAAAGTAGAACCATTTGCTCACCCATTTAGTGACACACAAGAAGATGTGATAGATCCTGTAGCATCTTGTGAGATGTTATATCCTGAAACAACAAAAGAGTTTAAAGAGATACAGCAGGAACAGTATACGCTATTTTGTATGAAACAATTGGATTACGGGCCTGAAAATATAACTCTTGGCAAAGATGTAGAAAAAGCTAAAAATCTTAAGCTTAGCTTATTAGGTATATGGTTTCGTAGTAATGATAAAATACAAAGAATACTAAACCTAGTACAATCAAACCGCAATCCCAGTAATGAAAGCCTAGAAGATTCGTGGATTGATTTATCTAACTACTCAATAATATCTATGCTGATTAGTAGAAACAAATGGGGTAAGTAAAAAGAAAGAGGGTAAACATTTCTGCTTACCCTCTTTACTCAGAATTTAGTAAAATTAAACTTCATCATAAATTCTTAGTTATATAATCTAAATTCAAAGCTTCCAAAATTTACATTTGCATTAGATACACTTCCATCAGCAACTATTTGATGTAAAGCTCCCACGGTAGATAGATTATTTGGAGCATCTACAACAAAGTCATCAAAGAAGATTTGTCCACCACCTGCTTTTTCTCCTGACATTCCATTAATAAATGTCATTACTTTTTTAGCATCAAAAGTATCACGGAAACTAATAGTGATTAGACCTTGACCATTATCATTCCAATTAACAGTTGCACCTATTGTATCTTCTAAAACATTTACCGATATAACATTATTGGTAATAGAATAATTGGCAACGTATGTTTTATAAGGTAATGTTGTACCACCACTACCATTAGCAACTGCAGTAATTCTACCTTGTTGGTCAACCGTTATGTCTGCACTAGTATATGCACCTGGCGTTACTGCTGTATCATCCAAATCAATAGTTACTGTGTCTGTTGCAGATGCTGTTGATGTTAAACCTACACCTCCTGCTACTAATACAGTATTACCTGTTCCTATTGCTTGTGGACTTCCTAAATCTCCAACTAAATTCCAACCTGTATATTCTGCTGGTATTGTTGGGAAACTAGTCAAGTTACCTTGCCCGTTTATATAATCTGTAGATAAACCTGCCCATGTAAAGGCTAAAGTACTATCTCCTGTATTACTACTATCATTTGTTACTGCAACATCTAATGCATCACCTGCTGTTGTTGCTCCTATAGTTAATACACTTGCAAAATCAATTATATTTTGTGGTTGACCTGCTCCTCCACCTGTCATTGTAACTCCTGGACCTGTAAATAAGAATGTTCCTATGGTAGTAGAGTTACCTACTTTAATACTATTTACCATACTGTATGTTACAGCACTTATGGTTAATGTTTTAACACCGTTTACATCTGTATTAACTGAACCTGATAAACCTGAACCAATTGTTATTTTATCACTAAAATATCCTGCTTGAGTATCTACCGCATCATATTTAAACTTAACATCTTCTGATGCTGGTGGTATAGTAGGGAATGTTTCTAATTCACCTTCTCCATTTATATACTGTCCAGCTACACCTTTAAAGTCTATAGTTAATTTAGGACTTGTTGTTGGATCAGTTACAGTAAAGTCAATTGAATTTGCTACAACCGGAGTTACAGAAGTTGTAACGTTAGTTACTGTTCCTGCATTACCCCCTGGGATTGTTGCCCAAAGACCATCTTGTCTTAAGAATTGGCCTACTGTTCCTCCATTTAGATTTAATTCTATTGTACCATTGCTTGTTACAGGACTACTTCCAACTTGAAAAGCTGCAATATCTGTGCTTAAACCTACACTAGTTACAGTTCCTGGATTACCTCCTGGAATTGCTGACCATACATTGTCTTTACTTAAGAATCTACCTGATGTGTCTGTACCATCTACTGCAGATAATTCTGCTGTTACAATAACATCGCCATCTATAGCACCTGTTGGTGTCATATCAATGTATGTACCATTTTGTGTATCTACCGTTTCAACTATGTTTGCTGGTAGAGTTGGAATAGAAGGGAAAGCTTGTAAAGAACCTGTTCCATCAATGTAGTCTGTTGTTGCTCCAGCACCTGCTAAAGTTAAAGTTCCATTACTTGTAATAGGACTATTAGTTACAGTGAATGCTGAAGGTGCAGCCAAACCAACACTAGTTACAGTACCTCCACCGCCTGATGCAATACCATAAACAGTGCCGTCTATACTTATAGAAGTTAAGTCTACTGTAGGACTGCCCGGATTACCAACTACTACAGAACCTGATCCTTCAACCCATGGTACATTAACAACAAGTTGTGATGCATCATTGAATTGCAAACCATAAGTTCTTTGATCTACGTTTGATACAGCAGCTGCTGGTTGTGCTTGTACAACATCACTCCACAATTTACCTGTTCCTGTAACTGTAGATGTCATTACCGGACTACTAGTTGCTGATGCTTTTATTGTTACTTCATTATTACCGTCATCTTGTAGATCAATACCAGTACCTGCTTTTAAAATTACTTTACTTGTTACTCCACCAGAATTATCTAAAGCTATAGCATAATTAGTTCCACCTGATGCAGCTCCTTTTAAATCATATGTAGTTTCTGCAGGTAAAGTAATTTTTTGTATGGTTATTTCATCTACATGACCCCAATTATCTACTTTTATTTGTGAAACAGCATCAAAAGAACCTCCAAAACCTGGATCAAGATTGGTATTGATAAAGTTAGTAGCAAGTTTATCATGGTCAAATCTTATAGAATTAGAACTATTAGCTAATGCTGTTATTTTATCACCACCAACAAAGAATACAGTATCATCACAATCAACAGTAAATCCTCCTTCACCACCTACACTCCATTTACATCCACTTGCAGCATTATCTTTCCATACTACAGTACCATCTGACTGTGCAATAAGAACTTGACCCTCTGCGCCTATAGTCTGATTAAAATCTAAGACCATGGAAGCCAAGTAAATTTTGTTTGTTGGGCTTGAAGTACCTAAACTAACACTACCTGCTAATTCTGATGATCCTTTTACAAAGAAATTACCATTTACAGAAATTAAATTGTTTGCAGAATTCTGAGTTATAATGCTATCCTTTAAAGCTTTTAGTGAACATACTCCATCTGTCTCAGTATAAACAGGTACAAAACCTATTTCTCCTGATCCTTGTACAGTTCTAGTTAAACCTTTAGTCACCGTACAAATAAAATCTTGTGCTTTAATAGCATAAGGTTCCATTTTTGGTGTAAAAGATGTACTAGTTAATTTACTTTGTTTTTTCTGACCAAGTTGTAACCAATCTGTTTTAGGATTGATTTCTTTCTTGATTTCTTTTCTTGTTAAAAGGCCTAAAACCTCTTGTATAAATATGCTCATAATTTTAAATATATAATGCCGCTACTGTAACATCAGTTACAGAAGTGTAAGTTAGTGTTATTTGTCCTTCTGGACTATTAAATGCTTTTGTTTCAAAAGGACCTAGAAAACCAGCTTCACCTGCAGCTAAAGTTAAGACAGCATTTTCCTTTACAAGTTCACCCAGTCCTGGATCTAGTACAGTTGTTATTACAGGTACAACAGTTGCTGTAACTGAAGAAGCACCTTCATTTTTAACATGAAAGTACTGTATTCCCGTGTTCTGTAAAACATTTCCTGCTAATAATGCAGCAGTATATGCCGGTATTAAACCTGATTGAGTTATTTGTTGTTGTGGGAGTAATGCCATTTTATAATTTATTTACAATATCCTTTTTTAAAAGCTTCTGATTGTACTGGTTCTGTTGCTCTAGTAGATACTTGTTTTGCTTGAGAACCACGTGCTGCCAACCTCATTCTAGTTGCTGTAGCAGTTGCATTCTTTTTTGCTTGTATCCTTGCCGGTATAGAAGTTGGATCAAAATATCCATTTTCTACTTTATTTGTCTTTGCCATAATTTTTTTATTTACATGAAGCATGTGATGTATCACATAAACCTTCTGAGTTTTGTGTTTGACCACATGTACATTGTTGTCCTTGTTTCATAGTTTTATTTATTAAAAGTTAATTATTATTTACCACAACATTTACCTTTGCCACCACCCAATTTGTAGTAGTCCATTGAAGCTGGTTCTAAAACATCTCCACCTGCCATGAAGCCCATTAAACCACCACCTTTGGCAATTGCTCTCATTCCTGCTTTGCCCGGAGTCATATCTCCATCACCAGCACCTTTTGTAAATCCACCACCGTATGTGTATTGATCTTTGTTTTCCATTGTTGAACCACCTTTACCGTATGGTTTTCTCATATTATTTGGCATAATTTCTATTTTTTAATTTTTGTTACTAATTGCTTTAAATTTCTCAGCTCCCCTTGAACCAAAGTATGCTACATAAACTGTTATTAATAATGACTTTAATAAGTCAACCCACACCGAGTCTACTTTAAATTCAATATCAGAACTGTCTAATAACATAAATATTACCATTGATATAGTTAAAAATATCAAAGTCATTGGTCTTGTATTTTTACTAAGCCAAGAATCAGAACTCATGTCACTGACCCAACGCTTACTTACTTCTTGCATTTCTACCATATCTTGTTCAAGTAGTTTCAATGCATGCTCTTTATCTATTGGTGATAAAGCTGGTTCTTTTTCTATTAAAGATTTAACCATACCTAAAACGCCTGCATCAGGAAGCAACTCCCCTGCTATACCAAGTATACTGGGAACCTTCTTTGTAAGGAACTGTCCTACTTTAGTATCTTTAAACTTCTTTTTAGGTTTTTTATCACTCATAGTTTATGGTTATTCTGGGTAAACAATAATTTCTAATGGTGTCTTAAATAATATACCATCCTTAAGAACAGTTGCACCTGTCTCATCAACAATATATGAATATATTCTAAAACTGTTTGATGTTTGATTTGAAACATTAAACAAAAATGGTTGTGATTGTCCTGTTAATGAACACTTTATTGCTGTTCTGTTAATATTAACTGGTATACTAAAATCAAACTGATATACACCAACATCTACATATGTAGCAGTTAAAATTCTACTAATTGAATTAGCAAATACATTTAAAGTGGGTGCATTATTATTAAATTGTGTTAGTCCGGCTGCATATAAAGTTGGAGGAGCAGTTGTAGCTGTTACAGTTACATCACCTGTTGAACTATTTACAGAGATACCGGCACCTGCAATAATACTAGTTACTCCGGCATTACCACCAGTACAAGTAATTTTTATTTTATCACCTGAATCACTTAAAGAAACACCACTTCCAGCTTCAAGAGTTTTAAAGTTTAATACAGCACCTGTCTTATCTTTATATAACTCAACACCATCACCTACATTTGATGCTCTATTTGGTTCAGCACTTGTGGAAATTTCAATTTCATTATTATTTGTTACTATACTAATATAATTACCTACAGCCGCAAGAGAACGTAAATTAACTGAGCATGGATCTTGTGTGGTATCTTTGTATATGTAAGCCGGTTTAGTACCCGCACCATTAAATACATTGGTATAGTCACAAGCTTCACCTTTGACAACTAAATCTTTTACCTTAATTAGTCTTACACTTTTATAAGGAATTGGAGATGCAACACCTGTCATATCAGGTTCTTCATTAAGACCTAAAACTAATACATCATTAGCTTTAGCTTCTTTAACAAATTTCTTACGTTTAAATAAACTTAATATGTCAGTTAAAATATTCATTATTTTACAAAAGAATTTTTACTAATAGCATCTATAGCTTTGTTTTTGTTTTCTGTTGTTGGCATCAACTCAGGAGATGTACCACCAATTTCTTTTTTAGGTAGACCACTAAATGTATTATGAGTACCACCACCTAATTTAAAATAACCCATATCTTTAACAACACCGGGAGCTTTCTTTTTTAGTGCAGCTAATCCAGGTTGTGTTTTTGCATTTATCTTTTTCATAGTTTAAAAATCTAAAGTGAGTGTTACAATTAATAAATAGACTTTTATAGTACAATAATTGTACTCTTCATCAGGCATTATAGTTTCCCATCCCAGAGCAAATCTATTATGAGGCCAATGAAATGCTATCTCTAATTCCCAGTCACCCATGTTATTTTTTTCCTTTAATGGCTTTTTTAACAGCCTTGGTTCTTTTCTTTGTTTCTTTAACAACTGCAACTGTCTTTTCATCTATTGATGTTAAAGACCACAAATATCTCCATATATCTTGGAGACTGCTTGTCCATACTAAATAAAAAAATCTTTTTATCATGCTAAATATTTAAGTTACTATATACTATAATATACAAAATTTAAGAAACTTTTCCAAATATTTAAAGTTTACTTATTCTTTAAACGCTGATTCTCTTTTTCAAGAAACTCAACTTTAACTCTTAATGTATTAACTTCAGCTACTAAGTCTAGTACTTGCTGTCTAAGCGTGTCTTTCTCATTACTTGAGTTAGCTAGCATTGCCTCAAGGTTTCTAACTCTGTTTTTTAAATCGTCTCTATATTGCACGCCATCATTGTTTTGTAATTCTAATTTTTTTTCATCTGAATTCACTCTTAACCTTGCTTCAAGATATTTCCAGATTGCCCCAGAGCCTAAGACTCCTATTATTGTTATAATTATTTGTACTACCGGATCCATTATTCTCTTTCTATTTTTTCTTTAAACAATCTTATTGTATTCCAAAAAGCAAAGAACATGATGATTATCCATTCTATATTGGTCCCCCTCATATGACCCTCTAAGTATAGATTAACTACAATTATAACGGCTAATACTGATGAGAGTTTTGTAGCAAGCAATCTATAACTTAAACAATTTTTTGTTAGTACATTATATAAAACTGCCCACAACTGAAATAAACCTATGAGAACACCCCCTACTATAAAAATAATATTAGGGTTACTGAATTCTTGTATCATACATGCTGGAAGAGCCAATATATAGCAGAAAGATATAAGCAATTCAGTTGGCTCACTGTCAGAGTACCAAAATAAATTCTTAATTTTTTTCCAATGGCTCATAATAAAATATATATCTTTGCAATAATGGTATATACTTAATATACAAATTCTAATTTTATGAAAAAAGTAAATCCTTTAATTTTTAAAAATAAACTAGCTATAGAGTTTCTCCCAACAGAAACACTATTAGGCATTAAAGTAGTAAACTGTGAAGTCTTATGTGAAGATGACATCTATCGTCCAGTACTTGGGATAGAGTTTGGTCTCATATTTTTTACAATTTCTTTTGCTAATATGACCCAATAATTTTATATTTACAGTTAAATTTCTTAAATTGAACAAGAGCTGTATCTCTCATAAGGGATGCAGTTTTTTTTTCCACATTAAAAAATAATCACATGAATAAAAACATTTTCTTACCAAGACAAAACATATTACCTTATGAGTATCCTCAATTACTAGCATACAAAGATGCTATTAGACATTCATATTGGATTGATACTGAGTTTAATTTTACAGAAGACATACAAGATTTTAAAGTAACAATAACACCGTCAGAGCGTGATGTTATTAAAAAGACTATGCTTGCAATTGCTCAGATAGAAGTTAATGTAAAAACTTTTTGGGGTGATTTATATAAAAGAATGCCCATTACTGAAATTGGTGATGTAGGATTTACATTTGCTGAATCAGAAGTTAGGCACAAAGATGCTTATGCTAGACTATTAAGAATTTTAGGTTTAGAAAAAGAGTTTCAATCAGTAGTTGAAGTACCTGCAATAGAGGGTAGACTTAAGTACCTAAAAAAGTACTTAGATGGTACACGTTCTAGAGACAATAAAATGTATACTAAGTCGGTATTACTATTTTCTTTATTTATAGAGCACGTAAGTCTATTTAGTCAGTTCTTAATTATGATGAGTTTTAACAAAGAAAAGAATGTACTTAAAGGTATATCTAATGTTGTTGAAGCTACTAGTAAAGAAGAAGAAATACATGGTAACTTTGGTGCTGAGATTATTAATATTATTAAAAAAGAAAATCCTGAATGGTTTGACTCTGATTTTCAAGAGCTTATATACTCTGCATGTAGAAAAGCATATAGAGCTGAATGTGGTATACTAGATTGGATATTTGAAAAAGGAGAACTTGAATTCCTACCAAAACAAACTATATATCATTTTATAAAAAATAGATTTAATAACTCATTAGAAAAGATAGGAATGGATCCAATTTTTGAAGTAGATGAGAATAGATTAAAATCTGTAGAGTGGTTTGATATTGAAATCACAGGTACTAAAGAAGGAGATTTCTTTTACAAGAAAAGTGTTGACTATAACAAGAAAAGCAAGAGCATAACAGAAGATGATTTATTTTAAAAACAAAACTAATGGAATATAATAAGTACTACTGGCTAAATGAAGACAGCCGCACATTTTTATCAAGAGGGTATATATCAGAAAGCCCTGAACAAAGAATCAAAGACATTGCTATTAAAGCAGAAAAGTATTTGAATATAAAAGGCTTTGCAGAAAAGTTTGAGGATTATATGGCAAGAGGTTTTTACTCTCTGTCTACTCCTGTATGGATTAACTTTGGTAAACAAAAAGGTTTACCTATAAGCTGTTATGGATCTAACGTTGATGATAACTTAGATAGTATATTAAATGCAGGCCGTGAAATTGGAATGATGAGTAAATATGGAGGAGGTACAAGTGCTTTTATTGGTAACATTAGAGCAAGAGGAACTGAAATATCTACAGGTGGTTTTGCTGATGGCCCAGTACACTATGCTAAGATTTATGATACTGTAGTAGACGTTTGCAAGCAATCTGAGGCAAGACGTGGTGCTTGTGCAGTATACCTACCAGTTGAGCATGCGGACATCTTAGAGTTCTTGGATATTGGTACAGAGGGTAACCCTATACAAAATTTACAGTATGGTGTTACAGTTACTGATCAATGGATGAATGAGATGAAAGAAGGAGATAAAGCTAAACGTAAAATATGGGCCAAGATTATTCAAAACAGAAGTGAATTTGGATTTCCATATATTATGTTTAAAGATAACTCTAACAACAACTCTCCTTACAAAGAGCTTGGAATGGATATCACAGCATCTAATTTATGCTCAGAGATTCAGCTTCCTACTGATAGTTATAATTCTTTTGTATGTTGCTTAGGTTCTATTAACTTGTTACACTGGGACCAGATAAAAGAGACTGACGCAATTGAAACATATGTATATTTCTTAAATGCAGTTATGGATGAATTCATTATTAAGTCTGAGACTATGCCGGGTATGAAGAGAGCATTTAACTTTGCTGAGAAGCATAGAGCAATTGGTCTTGGTGTATTAGGATATCACTCATTGTTTCAATCAAAGCTTCTTGAGTTTGACTCACTACAAGCTAAAGGATTAAATAGTGAAATCTTTAGAACACTTAAAGACAGAAGTGAGATTGCTTCTAGAGAGTTACATAATGACTATGGATACACATCTCTTAGAGAAGGATATGCTAACACTACTCTTATGGCCATTGCTCCTACTAAGTCTAGTTCATTTATACACGGTGCTGTGTCTATGGGCATAGAGCCTATCAAGTCTAACTACTTTATTAAAGATCTTGCTAAGTCTAAGACTATTTACAAGAACCCATTTTTAGAAGAGGAGCTTGAGAAGTATGGTCTAAATACAGATAAGACTTGGAAGTCTATCCTAAAGAAAGATGGTAGCGTGCAACACTTAGATTTCCCTACTAAAGAAGTGTTCAAGTCTTTTGTTGAGATATCTCCAAAAGAGCTCGTACTCCAAGCAGGACAAAGACAGAAGTACATTGACCAATCACAGTCATTAAACTTAATGATTGACCCGTCAGTATCAGCTAAAGATATTAATAAGCTTTATATGTATGCTTGGGAAGAAGGTGTAAAAACTTTGTACTATCAGTTTAGTAAGAGCAGTGCGCAAGACTTTGCTCGTAATATATTAGAATGCTCAAGTTGTGAAGGCTAAAAAAAGAATACTTAAATTATTAGCTTATACAAATAAGCTTACATCATATCAAAAGGTTGCATCCCGTATAGGTTATATGGGTGCAGGCTTTTTGATAGCAGCACAATGGACTCTAGAACCTGTTTTATATGTTATAGGATTTATATGTGTAATGATACAAACATCATCAAGAAAACAGTGGAACCTTGTAGCTTTAAATTTTAATGGTTTGGTTGCTTGGATAACACATTTAATAACAAAAATAATCTAAACCCGTAAAATTATGAAACAATTAATTATTATTACATTAGCATTAGTACTTACATCTTGTGGTAGCACATATAATCTTTCAACAGATTATAAGATAAAAAGTATATTAACAATAACAGAAAAAGGAGACACCCTGGCTGTACCAGTTAGAGACTTTAAATTTAGAATACTTGATAACAGAGTAAGAGAATTAATAGATAGACATCCATTTTTATATCAACACAGACAAAATTGGGATTATAGAAATTATGGAATATACCCTACACCAAATTATAACCCTGGTATAAGACTAAGGATAAATCCAATTAAACCTCCTGTAGTCAAACCTTACAAGCCTACCGGACCTATAAAACTTAAACCTGTTGTAAAACCAAGTAAAAATATAAAAATTGAAAATTAAGTTATTATTACTGTTACTTTGCCTAGGTTGTAAGCCGCAGTATAATCCTGATAAGGATCCAGATGTATTAGACTGGTACGTAGATGGTCAAGACACAGTCATCTATACTAAACAAGACTCTATAAAAGATGAACATGAAAGGCGTATCTTTATAGACTCAGTATATCATGCAGAATAAAAAAGAACCCCCAGTAATTACACCGGGGGTTTTATTTTAGTACTTAATACTGTACTCTTGTTCTTTAATTAAATTATCCCATTTTTGTATTGTATATAGAATTGGAATAACATCTTTCCACTCTTTGGCTAACTTAAGCTGACCTCGTCTAGGTCTATTCTGATATACATAATCTGAGTTTGAATAGAACTCTTTTTCACTATAGTATAACATTGCAGCTGGAGTAAATATAGTTTGTGTAAATGCTTCAGTCATTTCACCTAAAACCTTTGTGGTTGCTATTGGGCTTTCTATCATTCCAAATAGTTGTTCCCAACCAGCTGGTGATACGGGTACAAAAGCAACAAGTTCTTGATAAGTTCTACTACCTTGCTTCTTTAGTGCATGTTTTAGTTTTATCATTGCATCACTATCATCATCATCTCCACTCAATAAACCATCAAACAATAAGTTCATTGCCATAACAGTTAATATAATACCTGCTTCACCCATAGTTCTATAAAAACCTTTAAGCTTGTTTACAGCATATTGATCTCTATTACCACCTTTACCAGTAAAACCATATTCTTCTAAGAAACCATCAGAGTATTTTCTAAAATCTCTATTTCCTAAATATATTTGTTGCTTTGTGTAAGCTAAGAATTTCCAGAATGATCTGTATCTTCCCTCCATATGACCTAAATTCTCATCAAAGTATTCTCTTTGGAATCTTGACCTTATTGCAGGAGCAACCCACTTCTTAAATTGAGCTGCTAGATTACCTAAAGTATAGCTTTGAAGAACCATTTTATCCTCCTTAGCATAGTTACCATGAATTTGTTTATTTACTTCACGTATTTTATTTCTAATATCATATCTAAACTCATCATTGTACTTAACCTTGTTTCCATCTTTGGTTACTATTGTATCATAACCTTCTTTTAATTCAAGTTTATGTGTATCTTGATTAAAGTCATGAGCATCATAAAAAGATAATGATTCACCAGTTTTAGAGTTTTCTATTACGGTGTCCATAAGCATTGATATACCAACTCTAGTCTGTACGTTATATTCAGCAGCATCTTGTAAAACATAACCCCAGGCTTTAAATCTTTCCCAAACAGTTTTACCATCATTATCTCTACCAGATTCACGTATATCAGTAGAAGGATCCATCATTCTAAACTCTTCTACAAAACCTTCATATTTATTATTGGCTTTATCTGGATCATAGTTGGAAACTTTTAATCCTGCCTTACCTAGAGTTGCAATGTCTGCAAGATCTAGTGTTGCAGTACCAAGCCTTTTAAATATACCTGATTGTAATGCTTGCAAATTGTATTCTTTTCCAGCACGTAGAAAGTTCTTCTTAGTAAAGTATCTACCACCAAGCATTTCTATATTATTATTCAACCTACCCATAACGTAGTTATTGAAGTTACCTAGCGGGTTAAATGCAACATATGTAAGAGATGATGCAGCAACTAAGTTATCAGCTATTTTATTAGCCATTCCTTTTGTTACAAGTTCATTATCATAGAAAATCATTGACATGTATTTTCTTGCTCTCTTTGCTACATTAGACGCACCCTTAGTTTCTTTAGTGTATCCAACACCTTTCATAACTCCATCAACAGCACGCCCAAAGAATTTAGTTGTTGTATCTGGAGAAGGATCATACTCTCTATTTTCTATAACCTTTACAAAAGCAGTAAGAGTGTCTTCTATTTCACCCATTACTTCATAATGCTCAGCCATTGCACTAAACTTAATTAAACTGCTTGCTAGATCTGTGCTAATTTCACCTAGAGAAGGTTGATTCCTTAGACTAGCTGCATTTGCATTTAACTTAGCTACCTTTATATTATATTTATTCCTTGATATTTTACCTTTTTTATATTCATCTTTTAAAGCACGTATCTGAGATTCTACTTCTTCTAATTGACCATCTATTTTAGTGCTACCTGTATACATGATTGGCAAGCTATTTACAAAATTACCTTGCTCATCAAGCAAAACATTTTTTTCTGTAGCTGTTTGTTCAGTAAAGTTTTTGAATCCTCTAACAGTATTAGCATAAAGCTTATTAAATAGCGTACCTTCTCCTTTTAACTTACTAACCAATTCATTTTTAACTACAGGCACTCTACCTGCCATTTTATCTTTAGTGTTCTGAGGTAATTTTTTTAATAACTCATCTTCATAAAATCTTACATAAAGTTCGTAGAACTCTCTTTGAGCCATTGTTAATGCATCAGTTTTTGTTGGATCATATAAAGCTTTATATTTTTCACTACGCATATCCTCACCCTCTGATGTAAACTCTCTTTCTGTAACATATTGAGATTTAGGTGCAGGAAAAACTTGATCTTCAAGTATAGTACCAATAGGCACTCCATTTTTTCTTAATGCTTTTGTATAAGGATTAAACTTGTAATACTTTGCTTGATACTCTGACCATTGGGCATTACTTAACCCGGCTTTTCTCATCCATTCTCCATAGCCTGATTTCTCATTATAGATGTAAGTCTCATTCTTTCTTCTTGCTTCTATAAATTCTGGAGTATATCTATGATACTTACCACCAGGAAGATTACCATTTGCATCTATATCTACTGAAGTGTCTTCTGCTTTATAAAAATCACTGTAAGCTCTTTTTTTATTTGCTAAGTCAATATTTTCTTGCAGTTGCTTTTCTGTAGCATCTTCAATATTATATATTTTGTGATACTCATAAGGTGTACCATTAGCATCACTTAATGCAGAATAAACTTCTTGTGATTTTTCATAATACTTTTGACCTATTGCTTTAGTATAGAACCCGGTGAATTTACCATCTTTATCATACTCAAGCATAAAGTCATAAATTTTATTTTTATCACTGCCTTGAGATAGCTTTAATAGTTTATTACCTGACTTTCTTATTAGATCTTCACGTTGTGCTATTTTATCTAAAAGTACTTGTTTTTGTCTTTTATAGATTTTATCCATAACAGCCATCAAAGTATCTTTCTGAGTAGCCATATCTTTAGTAAGTAATTCTATAGTACTTATGTCTTCTACTCTTTTCATCAACTCATCAAGATCTTCCTCAGTAAACAAACTATTTTCTGCACCAAAGTTTTTATCTGATCTTAACCTTACCGTCTCTTTTACAAAATCTGTGTATGCTTGATTAATTATACCTTCAGTATTTTCTGTACCTATAAGTTTATTAACCTCAATTTGCATTTGTAGAACCAAAGATCTTTGTGTAGCATTTAATTCGCTAGATTCTGCAATTGCATATAAGCTTTCATATGTAGCAATAAACCTGTTAAAATTTAAAACAAAAGTTATATACTCAGGCTTTGTAACATTATTAGGATCCTCAACATAATCTTTAAATTGTCTTATTTCTTTTAATCCATACCTTAACATTGCTGTATAAGTCTGTGACCTGGCATCTGAACCAGCTCCTAAATTCATACGTATCAAAGCAACGGCTCTTGCAATTTCATCACGTGTTAACTCTTTATTTTGAGTAGTAAACGTTTTACTTGCAATAGTTTCAAGAGCTTGCTGCTTATTAAGAAGACCAGCTGCAAAACCCTCTAATGCACCAAAGATTGTATTATACTCAGGATAGTTTTGTTCTGGGATATTATTTTCTACTTGCTCTATATCTTCATCTTTACCAACATAAGCAAGGTTCTCATTGTTTTTTGTAAGTTCTTCCAATCTTTTAGCAGCAGCACTATCATTATCAGCAGGTATTAATTTGTCTACTTTATCTTGTTCTTCTGTTGCTCTGTGTTGATAAAAACCATCATATCTTATATCACCATTAAATACTTGATCTTTTCCTTTTCCACTTATGTCTGCTAACATATGAAAGGTTGCAGCACCATTTTCATTACCTAAAACCTTATAACCCATGTTTTCAAACATACGTTTATACATGTTTACTTGTAGGTTATGTTGACCTCTTGTAGAAAGCTTTGTAACCCCAGCCTTTTTATAAAGTGTAGGTGCAAGTTCTTCTTTCCTATTCTTTATTTGCTCTTGAGAATATTTATTACCGTCTTCTTTCTTAACATTATTATCTTCTAAATCTTCTATTACATCTTCTGTAGATGGTAAAATATCCCACTCTTTACTTTCATACTGAAATATTTCTTGTCTACCGGGTATACCACCAATGATTGAATCTTTAACAGTTTTTTTGTATATAGAATTCTTACTGGTTTTTAAATCAATAATTTTTATATTTCCATTCTCATCAATTGCAACTAAATCTGCAGTACCAGCAATCTTAGTTGCAGGATCAAATACCACAACTTGTGATATAAGTACTGATGACTTAGGAACTATTTGTGAAAGTCCGTCTTTTAATCTTTTATATACTTCTTCTGCCTGCTCAACATTTAAAACTTTCATGTTTGGAACAGCACTTTCAAAGGATTCAAAAGATACCAATGCATCTAATAATGCATCTACATCATTACCAATGTCAAGGTTAATTTGATTTTCTACTTGCTTTGACTTGGGCATTTTACCTTTTATAGCAGTAGTAACAGATTCATATATTTCTCCTGTAGCTAAGTTATAGTATGTATGATCCTTTTCATTTAGTATTACTATATCATCCCCTTGTTCTGCTACATTAATATTAACAGACAAGGAATCAACTTCCTCTTTGCTTGACGTTGCAACCTGAAACATTTTTTTAATTATCTCTTGTTGTAATCCATTAGATACCTTTAATGTAGCATCTACTATCTTTTGCTTTTTTGGAGTTAAAGCATATCTAACTTTACCGTTAGCTCTACTTTTAAGACTAAACCTTATACCCTCTGTATTAAGGAGTTTGGCTAGAGTACTAAAGTTTGTACTGCTGTTTATTGCAGTTACTGGCAAAGGTGCACCTGTGATGTACTTTTGCAAGTCTTTAATTACATTCATAAACCATTCTAATGCTTGATTTATCCTGTCTAAGAATGTTTGAGTTGGTTCAGTCTCATATTCTTTTTTAAAATGTCTTGTTAATGCCTGTGTTACAATTTCTAAATCTCTTTCAAGCTGAGTAAATCTTCTGTCACTATTATATGCATCTGTAATTTCCTGAACCATTTGAGGGAAGTTTCTTTTTGCTTCGGCTAGTAAACCATCAAAAAGCTCTGCATTATCTACTTTAATTGCATCTATAAATGGATGAAGCATTTCTTCTATAGCAGTCTCATCAGTTACTCTCCCTCTAATTAAGTATGCTACACCATCAATATAAAATGAATTAACTTCAGAAAAATTTGCAGATGTTTTTTTCCACTTTGGAATAGTATCATATACAGCTTTAGCATCTGCTACTGAAAGCATTTTTACTTTTATCTGAGGAAACATTCTCATTAAGTGTGTAACAACAGCCCTTGATCTAGTTGTATCCCAAGATCTAGACTTTGTTAAAATATCTTGAGGTGTAAATACATCATTCTTGACAGTTACTTTAAATGTTTTAGGTGTTCTTATTAGTGATATAGAATCTAAAGGAATATTATTTATTTCTAAATATCTTTGTAGTTTGTTATAGTTTTTTTGCAAGGATGCTTCATCATACTCCCTAGTCTCTTGATTAGAGTTATTAATAAAATAAGTACCTTGATACTGATGTATAATTTTTTCTCTACGTAAATTGTTCAAAAGACTTTCACCAAATGTTTTTTGCTTTAATGCATAAACTGTTTTTTGATTTTTTACATATCTATTTGCCTCTACTGTTGTAGGAATTACATCTGTATTATTAACACGTTGCCAGCTATTAATGACATCATTTGTCTTTAATTCTGTTTTATACACTGCTTGTAAAGCTTTGTACTCTGCTGTGTTTTTATTTGGACATGTAGCCATAACTATTATATCTTATTTCTATGTTTATAAACAACCTAACTTTTCTAAAAATTGATCTTGTGGATCTACACCTGTGTCTTCAAAACTTGAATTATTAAACGCATCAATCATATCCTGTAAAGATAATATATTTTGAGCTCTTAGCTTACTTCTCATCTCAGGTTTACCTTGTATATTGTTATCCCAAAAGCTTATTAAAGTGTTATATTTAGATTCAAAATCTAATGCAAACTTTAATTGACCCATCAGTTCATTTGTCAACGGTGTTTCTGATACTTGATTTTCTGAAGTATCTAATTCAGTTTGTTGTGCTGGTTGAGACCCACCTAACTCTTGTCTCACTTCCATTAATATTTTAGGAAACAATTCACGATACTTAGTCTTATCTTGTGTATGAGTTAATGTAGCATTACCTGTAGCTAATAATTTTGCAAGTGCTTGAGGATTTTGCTTAAAAGATTCTGTTATTAAATCTTTCATTATTGAAGAAGAATTTCTATCCCATGCAACAGTATTTAGCTGCTTAATTTGTCTACCAAATTTTTTAGCCTCTGCACCAGTCTTAGCTTGTAATATTTTATTCCCAACCTCATCATTTAGAAAATTTGAAGCCCCACTATTCGGAGCAAATCCCATTAATTTTTGATGTTGAAAAGCTTGCTCTACATTTTTATACTCCCTTCCTTTATAAGAAAAAGGTCTATTAGCAAAGTTACTTAATTCAGCATTTTCATTTGTTCCTGCATATATATTTATTGTATCACTAGCTTGTTGTGTTGGAGCTGTACCGCCTTGCATTTCTTGAACCTTTTTCAAAGCAACAACTGTAGCTCTAACTTCAATATCTATTTTATCTTGGGTTAGTAAGTCTTTTCCATTTTTCCAATAGACATCTTTATCATTGTTATCTATATGATCCTGCTCATGAAAAACTAAAAAAGTATTTACTTTCTTCTTAGTATCTAGAATATTTCTCATTTGATCTACCGTATAACCTTCTTTTTCTAAAGCTAATATTACTTGTTCTTTTTGTTTAGATGTTTGACCACCTTGTTTACCAGTAACATAATTGAAAAATTCTTCTACAGATTCAACAGGGTTTAGAAATATTTGATTACCATTGGTAGAAGCTAGTCTTTTAGTACCATCTTTATTTACTAGGTTTTTAACTGTGTACTCAGGTACCTCTACACTTTTTATTGTATCAGATGAAATTAGATTTAATATACTATTACCAGAAACAGAATTACCTTCTAAATTTTCTGGATCAACAACATTATCTGGGTCATATGACTCTATTGCATCTGCTATATCTTCACCATTTACTTTAATGCCGTCTTGTGTTGCTACTATATCTGCAGTTTGATCATTTAAAATTTCTTCAGCATATGCAGCAGCTAAACTTTTTTCCTCTTCTAATGAGCTTACTGAATTATTAGCAATGTCATCATTCTTATTTACAAGATCATTTTTTTCTTTTACATAATCTCTAACAGCTTTATATGTAGGTCTTTCACCAAACATAAAACCAATAGCATTTTGTTGATTAGAACCAACAGTATCTATTTTTGTATAGTCAGTTTGTGATCCTTCATCTCTTTTATATGTATCTATTGATGTGATAACCCCGGCATCAGTTGTATTTTTAACTCTAATGTAAAGCTTGCTTTCACCAATTTGTTTCTTATCATTCCATGCAACAGTGGCTTTACCATCTTTAAAGTTGATATCTTTAGATACAAACCCAGGAGAAGAAACAAATGTTTGCAGCAATGCATTACTTCTATTTGAAAGAAGATAACCTTCTATAAATTCTTTTTTCATCTCATCAAAAGATAAACCAAATACTTCTTGAGTAGATTTAGATCTTAATGCTTGATTTGCTGTTTCAATTTGAGATAAGTAACTTTCCATAATAAATGGACTAACAGCATCTAATAATGAGCCTGATGATAATTGTAAACCATCTTTTACCATTATGTAATTAATGATTGATAAAGCATCATCTTTTGTTTCTAATGAACCGTAAAGCTTAGCAAAAGAAGTTTGCAAGTCAATCTTTTGTGCAGCATTTAAGCTTCTAAATGTATTTGCGTTTAACTGATTTGTACCAGTATTATTACTTTGTTCATCTGATTTAACACTCACTGCAAAACTATCTAAGAAAAAATTATCTTGCCCAGCTTCTGATGACCTCATTCTATCAACTATTTCATTAATAGATTGATAATCCCCAGGGTAGATTAAATCATTACTTAGAGTAGCAACAGTTTGTGAATTACCATCTACACCTAATTTTTTGTTTATGTAGGCTTTAATAGTAATGTAAGACAGTAAGTCTCTTGATATACTAGCTAGTGTTTCTTCTGTAAATTGTATATCTCCTGTATTTACATTTTTTACAACTTCATCCAAAATAGTTTGAAATGGTTCACTAGCAGATAAAAATGTTGATGGTAATATCTCATCAGATATTTGCTGAAATATTTGAACATATTTTGAAAGCCATGTATCACCTTCATAAATAGGTTTAAGATCCATCATGTTACTAGACATTAACTCTAATATTTTCTTTCTTGTCTCAGCTACAGCAGCCATATTTTGACCCAGCCCTTTTGTTAAATTTGAAACAGCTGTCATTTTAGTAACCTCTTCATTAATATTTAATGCAGATGTAAATTGATCTAGTATAGCTAAATCTGCTTGTAATGAAGCAACACTTTCTTTATCCGTTCTATTAATGGCTTCTAATAAAACTTCATCTGTTACTACGGGTCCTGTTATTCCTGCTTTTAAATTTGCAAGTTTTTTAGTAGTATTATCAAACGCTTGCTTAGCTAATGCCTTAACTCCAGGATCTAGCTTTTCTTTTTTATTTAAAGCTTGATTATAGATGTCACGTATCAATGGATTATTAACTAAAAGTAAAGACGTTCTAATTGGAACACCTAAACCTGTCATTGTACCCACTAATGATAATGCTGCTCTATTAAGACCAAGTTTTGCAACTAGTCTTTCTTTAGCATTATCTGTAGCCATAGTAATTAAAGAAGATATAATATCCTGTTTTCTAAGACCATTTTTTGTTTTAGTAAGTTTTTCAGTTAATGTTGCAAAACTATCATAGGTTACATTATTAAAACTTAATCCACTATCAGATTTTAGTTTTATCTTATATTCAGTCAATAAGCTTAAGTTAACATTAGGAGATACAATTGCACCAATAGCAGCGCCTTTATTACTTGTAAATGCTTTTATTTGACCAAGTAAATTATCAATATCTACGGAGTCTTCACTATCACGTAATGCAAAAGTTTCAGAAAGCTGCACCAATGCTGCTAATTCAGATTCTAAAATCTCTAAGTTTGCTGCTGTATAAGATATTGGTATACCTTCAGTTGATTCTGTTACACCTGTGTTACCCATTAAAGCATACTTATAATCTAATACTTCATTATTATATGGTGCTTCATAAGGTTCAGTTTTATTTTTCCCTATATACTTTACATATTGTCCTTTAGTAATAGGTAATCCCAGCATTTGTAATGCTTTTATAGCTTGCTCATTAAGACCTGCATCAGATGCAATACCAACCTCAGCTTCGGTTGCACTGTTTTGTATTCTTGCTGATCCTTCATCTGTTTTATATAACTGATATGCTTCAGAATAAATTGTACCTGGTTTGTTTACCTTTTCATTTATGTAATTAATGTAATCATCATATGCATCATTGTTATTTGAAGCAGTACCGTATTCAATAAACTTTTTATCCTTAACATAAAACTCTTTAATCTGTGCATATACTTTATCAATATCAAAATCCGCTCCTGATATCTCAACAAGTTCCTGAGCAAATGTTGCTGATGAACCATAGAAGGCAGGTAGAAAATCTACATGCTTTATATTAATAGTTGAATGATTATCTTGAGATGGTATACGTATTGCAAACATCTTAGAAATAACTTCAGGTATATTAGTCATGCTACCATTCTCAACTAAATCCATTACACTTTTAAAATGTGCTGGCATTAGCATTTCAGTATATCTCTGACCTGTAAACTCACCTTTGCTATCATATTCTTTAACACCAGATCTCAAACGGTCTAATACTACAACACCTTCTTTTGGAATCTTTCTACCTAAGAGTGTGTCAAACTCTACAATTTCTGGTTTATTAGTTATTTTGTTCCAGTATTTTTCTCTAATAACTTCTGATCTATCTGGAATACCATTTTCATCTACGCTGTAAACTCTCCTATATATATTCATACCATATGAAGAAACCAAAGCTAAAGCATGACCTGGTTGTTTTTCAGCAAGAACACCCTTGCTTAAATAGCTTAAGAATAATTGCTCAAACTTATTAATTGTTATAGGGTTATTTAAATCATACTTTTGCTCTCCTTCTTCAGTAGAAAAGAACTCTAATAGTTGTGAGCTAGATTGTGATGCTTTTAAACCTTCTGTTGCATATCTTAAGAAAGACATTAAGTTAGGTGTAAGCTTATCTTTAGCCATAGAAATTTTTAACTCTTCCATAGCACTATCAAAAGTAAAAATAAGATTTCTTTTATTCTTAAACTTTAATTCAACTCTAGCGCTAATTGCTTCATTGTATGCTTTTCTAATTTCACCTACAGTTAAACCAAGCTCTTTGACAAACACGTCATCTTTTTGTTCAGATGTTATAATTGCTTTAATTTGTGAAGGCTCTACAGTTTCAAGTTTATTAGAAGGTACCTCTAATTGAAGACCCATATTTTTAGCTGATAATGATGTGAAATCATTTTCACTAAATTGACCATCTGCTTTTACTTCTTCTAATGTTTTTACCTTTTGCTTTAACATTTTTAAAGCACTCAAAGGTGCAGCAATACCAAGTGTTTGTTTGTCTTTTATTGCTTCTATACCTTCAAGTTTTACCCTTAGATCATGTAATTCTTTTCTGTTTTCTTTTGCTGTGTAAGTAACTTCTCCATTAGCATTTACAACTTTATTAGATGTAAGTTGTGGTGTCAATATAAAAGCTGACATCTTTATAAATGTACTACCATCAAAGTAAACAAGCTTTTTAGAATTAAGCATCACACCATTACTGACATAACCATCTTGACCAAATATATCTTCAGATGAAATTGTTTCTCCTGCCTCTACTTTATCCATGAGTTTGGCTTGCATTGGTGTTAGTTTACCAAAACCAAAGAACATATATCTAAATGCTTTTGTAGTCATCCACATTTGTGCATCTGCAATATCAATATTATCACCTGTTACAGATGATATACCAATTGGTTCTTCTAAAGAAACTAAACTTATATCATCAACAGGATGATTAATTCCTAATTCAGGAGCAGTAATTGCACTGTAAGCACTGACTGTTGAAGCATTTTGTGCTTTTGCTCTTTTAATAGCATCTACACCATTCTTTAAAGTAACTGCTTGATCTCCCAATAATATCTCATTAATTGATTTTGTATTAATCCAATTATTAAAAAAGATTTGTTTTAAATTATATTCTTCATCATAATTTAAATTTAGCAATTGATTTGATTCTATTAGATCTGGTGTAGCTTTTACATTTTTATTTACCAATCCTTCTCTAACTTTACCACTTATTTCTTCATTTATGTTTAATGTTTTAAGCTCATCTTTAAACAGTTTATATTGTTGTTCTAAGCTTTCTACTACATCTGATTTAAGATCGGCCATAGTCATGTCTAATTCAGATAAAGCAGCAGACAAACTTTTTGCATCATCACGTGTTGCTATTTCTTCTAACGCAATTCTTATTGTTTGAGGTAAAAATAAAGCAGAGTTGTGAAGTTTGTATGCTCTACCTCCTTCAGTATTATAACCTAGCTTTTGTACTTGTAAAGGATTATCACGTCTTAAAGCTGACTCTCTTAATATACGGTCATATTCTGTTTCAATTGAACTTATATATGTATCAACAGCCTCATCTGTTAATTTTACAGCACCACTTGATCCACTAACAAATTCAACAGCTTTGATTACAGGGAAGTTCATCATATCCCCTGTGTTAGAAGATTCTAATACTCTTATCAATGATGGAGCTAAAGCAACCTTAACATTCTTACCAAGCTTAGTATCATAGTACTCTACAAAATTAGCCTTATCAGATTTAGTATTAACTCCATAAGTATATGAATTCAATAAGTTTAGTGCAAACTCTTGTGGTGTAAAGTTACCGTAAGTAGATCTAGACTTTAATCCGGAGATGCTTTCATTTATTTCTTCTTCAGTAGTATTTATATTACCAACAGCTGTACCAGCAATTCTTAATATTTTTTGTCTATTCTCTGCAGACATTTGTATAAACGCCTCATTATTTAGAAGATAATTGTTTTTCAAATAAGGATTTTCTTGCTTTAATCTTTCTAAAGCTTGAACATCAGTATTTAATTTTTCAACTTGTTTTAAGTGATACGTAGGTTTTTGATGAGCATAAACTAAATTACCCTCACTATTTTTAAATACAGATAAACCAATTGTTTCATCAAAAGGTGCATTATTAATAGCTAAAGTTCTTAATCTAGAGTACATCCCTTCTTTACCTTCATTAAAAATATCTTCACCTTGTTGAATTAATATATTCATTGTGCGGATAACTTCTTCAGTAATAGGTGTTTCATTAGAGTGCACACTCTGAAGTGCTGCTTGCTCATCTGTTTGAGGTCTGTTTGCTGTTAAACTAAATGCAATGTATTGTTTACTTAATCTTATACCCGTAAGCTCAAATATTTTCTCTGAGTATTTTTTAGATAACTCACTAATTTCCTCATCTGTTTTCTGTGTCAATGAAGGCAATAATAAATTACCAAAAGCACCTAGTGTTTCTTGAACAGTTTCTTTTCTGTCAGAATCAACTTTTATTTTCTTTTCTGCATCATTCCATGCTTGTGACCAAATATCTACTTGAGAGTTTATATCATCTCTTTCAGCTGCAGAATACATTATAACATTACCCGCTGAATCTCTTTGACTAAATATATATTCTACTCTAAAGTTTTCAAAAGCTTTTGTAAATGCTTGAAATAAACCAGGATTTTTTAATTCTAAAGGTAAAGGGCTATTTGATAGCAAAGCTTCTTTACTAACACCAAGATCATTTAATAGTCTTGATACTACAGCTCCTGTTTCAAGATTATCTTGCCCAAAAAAGTACATTGTCTGTAACATCTTTCTTGGGTCTTCAATGTTCTTAACGGCCTTTAATAAACCATTATATACTTTATTAAACTCTACTGGTATAATTAAAGGAACTCCGGCTTTTAGCTCTCTATTACCAAAGAAATCTGTTTCTTCTTTAGTAGTTGTAGCCAAGTAAGCACGTATATGTCTTGGTGTAGATTCTAATCCACCAATTAATGATGCATCTGTATCCCACTGATCAATACTTCTTAACCCCACTGTATCTTCAAAGTACTCTGTATTATATTCTTCTTCAGCAAGCTGACTATCTATAACATTTAATACAGAATAAACTTGTGGTTTTATAACCTCTAAATAATTATCCAGTGCTAAAATTATATTTTCTAATACTTCTTTTTGTGCATCTGTCTTGTCTAAGTTTATTACATTTTCTGGATCATATAGATTGTAAAAATCATCTATAACACCATCAAATATTTCAGATCTTTTAACATCTGTTTCTGTAACTTTACTTTCTGCTTGTAAATACATAGCAGCTATACTTCTAATCATAGGATCAGCTACAGCGCTATCTAAGTAATAAAAACCTACCTTCTTTCCATCTTGTATAGAATCATAAGGTATTAATGCATTAGCTTCTACTGTAACTCCTGTAGTAAGAGTATTAATAAATTGATTACTAGCTATTGATGCTGTTTGATATTTACCACCATCAATGTTTTCAAATAAAGTAAGCAACTCACTTTTATTGTATGAATTAAATACAGATTTAATCCACTCCATAATCCTAGTAAATAAAGACTTGACACTAGAATCTGTTTTAGTTTTCTTTGGATTTTGTTTAAATGCTTCAAACTCATTTGCTAGATATTCTTCATAATATTCTTGTTCTAATCTAGCCTTACTCATATTAGTATATGTGTCTGCTGAATTTCTGAATCTTTCTAATTCTTGCAAAAAGCTTTTACCTTCTGCTCTTAGTTTACTTCTTACTTCTTTTCTTGCAATTGATAAGTACTTATTAATTTCTGCATCACTTAATAACATTCTAAACACACCATGAAATGCTTCATGATATCTAAATGGAGATTTAGCACCGGTGTATATTGTTCCACCTATTTTCATTCCCCCTGCTAATGCATGTAAGTTTAAAGCAAAAGCTCCAACTCTTACACCACCTGCTTTTAAGTTACTACCCAATACACCTATGTCTTCTATAGTAATAAAGTCAGGTAAATTGTTTGCAGCCCAAGCCATAAAAACATCTACATTCTCTGAATCTTGTACTGTATATGCAGGCATTACTTTATTAGCTGCAGACTCTATTGCTTTTTTATTTTTTAATAATGTTTGATATTCCTTACTATCTTTTAAAGCTTTTCTTTTTGCTGCCCCTTTCTTACCTTCTTGTAATTTCTTTTTGAGTGCAGTTAATTCCTTATCAATCTTACTTAAAGGTGTTTCTGATATCTCTGCTTCTTTGACTGTACCACCTAGGATAGCAACTCTAGTCATTATTTCTGACTTACGTGGACTTTCAAAAACTTGTCTTTCTCTTTCTCTTAATGCAACCCCACCCTCTGGTGATATAATTTTATTTACAATATGCTCTATCATATAAGAAGGAAGATCTTTAAAATCATTTTCTTTATATGCATCAAACTCACTGTCTTCTAAGTCTAGTATACTATACTCAGATTCTTCTGCTGTGTAAGTTTTATCTTTAGTACTTGCAGTTGTCATCTCCGGACCTACAGGAATTGGATTACCTTCTGCATCTGTATAACCTTCAGTTTGAGTAAATGTACCAGCTGTAGTTGTTTCTGTATTAGAAGAACTCTGTGTAGTTCCTGAAGGAGCAAACACTTGTAATGTATCTATACCTACAACTTGAGTTTTAGCTTTAGTTGTAGTTTTTTCAATTAGTTCATTAACATCTACACTCCTAGAATAAGATGTTCTAAGATTTTTTTTAGACAAAGTAAAACCTATTTTACTTCCTGTCTCTGGACTACTAACTGCTGTTTTGAAAACATTGCTTTCATTTGCTCTGTCAATTAGTTTTTGAATTTTTTCTTCTGCAGATTCTTTACCATTAACTTCTTCACGTGTTAGTTCAAGATTTGTCCATTGTCCATCTTTAACAATAGACAATTGCACTTTACCATATTTATTTACTTCAAGCTTTATTGTTATTCCCGGATAAGAACTAATAAACAATCCTTGGTTTTCATTCCATTCTTTGTTAAATGTAGCATCTTTTCCATTCTTATTTTTTTCTTGTGTTAGTTGTGCTCTTGTAATCAAATCAACAAACAGCTTATCAGTTGCTTCATTTTCTAATGATTCTGACTTTAAAGGAATCAACCTATAAGTTCCATCAGGTAAAAGTACAGCTGCTTTATAAGCATCTGTGCCCGTTCTTAACTCACTTAATAAACCTTGCTTTTCTAACTGTGTTTCTACTTTCTTAATTAGTTCTGATCTAGCATCTTCTTCTAAATTAGAAATGGCTATTACAGATCTTCCAGTTTTACCTTTTTCTAACTGATAAATTAAATAGTTACCGTTTTCATCTGCAGCATTATGCTCTAAATCAGTTAATTTTTTTTCAGAGTTATCGTATACAACATTACCAAGTGCAGCATTAAATGAAAATCCTTTAGGTAATTGTTCTTGAGACAATACTGCTGTGTTTCCATCTGTGGAATTGTCTGCAAATTGCTCATCTATTTTTGCCAAGAGAGCATTATTTATTGCATATTTTTCCTTTACTATTTCTAATACTTGTGCATCAGTTAATTTACCTTTTAAATTATCAGGTACATTAAATATATTAGCTGACTGATTAGCATTAAGTTGATTAACTGTTACTACTTTACCACCTATTTCTATTTGAAAATTTTGATTGGGTAAAAAAGCAAATACTCTAGCATCACTTTTAAAAGGATCTACTCCTTCAAGTTTACCATCCTTACTAAACAATGCATCAATCTTATCTTGTACAACACCACTATTTGTTCTTATACCAATGATATACTTAGATTGTGTACGTGTAATGTATTCATTACTTTCTTTACCAGGTATACTATACTGTCCTCCTTTTTTACCAGCCTCTGGATTTAATGTAACAACAAGTTCTAAAGTTTTTAGATCTTCTTGAGACAGTTCAGAAATTATAGCAAAATATCTTTGCTTAGCTATTTGCCATGAAGTTTCATCTTCATTCTTTGCACCATAGGGAGTAACAGGTTCATTGAAGTTTAATCTTGAAACACTATCAGGTAAACGTTTTGAATCTATTTCTTCTAGTGTATAGAAATCTTTAAATCCACCCTTCTTTACATTTACAAATACCTTTTGTGCTACCTTCTCCTCATAAGTTAATGATTGAGCATCAGATGGTATTAAAAGAAGTGTTCCTTTATTAGCTAATTTTTTTGGGTTACTTAATATTGTATACTCTATTCCATCTTTATAAACCTTTTGACCATATGACAAACCTTCAACACCATCAAATGGAAACTCTGCTGAGTTTGGTTGATCACTTTCCAGTCTTTTATAAGCATCTAATGCTTGACCTTTAACTACAAAAGCATTAACGTTACCTAAACCTTTTGCACTTAGTACTTCAGCATCTAGTAATTTACCAGTACTATTTTCAAACAACTGATAAAGGAATTCTTTCTTTCCATCTTTACCTTCTGTTTCAGTTTGTACAAGTGCTACATAAGATCCACTTTCAATAACATCTGTGTTAGCTCTACCTTTGTATGGTTTATTCTTTGCGGGTGCTTGTTCTTCTATACCCGTTATTTCTGATATTGTAAGTCCAGTTTTATCTAAAACCTTTGCAACTAAGTCATTTGTTTTTCCTTCTTGAGATGTTAACCAACTTATAAGGTTTGCATCATTCTCTATCTGTTCTTGTGTTAAAGATCTATTAGGATTTGTTAACTTATCATTTGCTATCCATATCTTTTTAATTGCTGCAAATGATTGTCTATAGGCTTTACCATTTTCCGTATTAATCCAAGCATTAAAGTCTACTGCACTTTTATTTAAGTTTGCTTGATTAGCAAGATATTTGTTATAACCCTTTCTTAGTATTTCAGTATATACTTTAGATTCAACGTTAGGTAATTCTATTTCTACTCCATTTTCACTAAGTATCTCTTCAACATCAGCTCTTGTTTCTTCAGCTTGTGCTTCTTCTGTCTTTTGATCTACTATATCCTGCTCTGTTATTTTAGCATAGGCACCCAGTATTTCATTAATTTGTGTTACTGTAGTTGCATTAAACCTTTTTGTAACTGTACCTGCTTCTGTATAGAATGTTTTAAGATCATAAGGATTATTAGTTATAGAGAATTTTTTAACTTCATTAGGATCAGGTATAACCATGTTACCCTTGTCATCAGTAAGTTTAGCTATTTCATTTAAAAGTTGAACTTGTTCTTTTGTCTTAATAAAATTCTCAACTGCTTCTTTATAGTTTTTTTGTACATCTTTAAATGCACTCTTTAAGAACTCATTTGTTCTTTCATATATCTCTGTAAATCTTTCCGGATTGTTTAAGTATTCAATAGACTTGTAGTATACTCTTGCTCTACCTTTAAGAGCTTTGTGATCTACAATTTTTTTGAGAGCATCCATTACAACCTCTTCATTCACAAATGATCCTGACTTTTTAGCCATGAATCTTACATAGTTGTGGAATTCAGTTTTAAGTTTAAGTATTTTTCTTTGATCAAATGACCCATCTTTTTTAAGATTCTTTTTATCACTTAAAATTGCTTGTAAAGCACCTAACCTTTTTGCTCTTTCTCTAATTTCTTTTACCTTACCTTTTTGAGTTTTATCATCTTTTAATATTAACTCTTCTTGAAGTAAAAGTTTTAACTCATTATTAATTGAGTCATTGTCTAATAATACAGTAATATCTTTTGCCTCCATGTCTTTAAACAATGGATCAGATTCTAATGATTGAAATATGCTATCTGCTCTTTCTAATGCTCTATTAAAACCATCATTAGTAAACATGTATAAATAACGTGCATGATCAAATGATATTCTTTTTATTGCTTCTTCTTGAAATTCCCTCGTGCCTTTTTCAAATCTGCTTTCATCAAAAGGGTTTTCATATTTATCTTTTAACTTATTAAAGTTTTCTTCCATGACACCAATTGAATCAATCATGTCAGTAAATCTTTGTCTAAGTTTACCTGATTTTATTTGTTGTTTATCTGTAGGAAAAGCTTGTGCTAAACTAGCATCATCCAGATTTGCATAATCATTTAGTTGTTGTTCAAAAAATCTAGCACCTCCATTAGATACAACATCATAAATCTGATTAAACTTTGCAATGTCCTTACTATCAATAAAACCAAACTGATCACTTTCAAATGCAGATTCTAGCATTCCTTCAGCAGCTTGCTTTTGAACTAAAAATTTAAACTTTTTTGGATCAAAAACAGAATTTGGATCTTCTGCCATTTTGTTCCAGGTATCATTATAAGTATCTACTAATGAAGAAATAGCTTTTTCTTTATTGGCCTTATATTCTGCAAATGCTTTAGGATCTGAAATTCTTTTATATATAGCGGGTACACCTTGAAAAAATAATTTTTGTGGTCCTGCTACAACACCACCCATTAGAAACCCAGACATAAAAGTTTCAAACCCTTGCTCAGAAAATTGTGATCCAATTCCTGATGCTAAACTTGTTTTATATAATTCTAAACCTCCTGATGCCGGGTCTTTTAACATTGCTTTATAATACTCTCCTGTACCAGTTGCAATAGCTTCTTGACCAAGTTCTTGAATACCCTCACCAAAATTAGCAGCAAAATATCTTAAAGTAGCACCACCTGCAGTTCTAAGATTGCCTTTTATACCTGCATTACCTATAGATTTAAAAACACCTTTTAGACCTGCACCAGCATCTGCAAATACATCTAAAGCTTTTGTACCATCTTTAAGTACACTTTTAGAAGTTTTAATAATTCTTCTAGCTCCTCCTTTTATATTCTGATTTGCCATTCGTGCAAATGACTTATTAAAACCACCAAATGCATTACCCAGAACTAATTGATTGGTAGCAAATATCAAAGGTAAGTTTTGCATGGTAGATGCAAAACCTGCTTTAGCAGCCATTTCTTGAACTGAAGCCATTTGTAAATCAGTAACTGGAGCACCAAAGTTTTCTCCTAACTTTTCTCTCATGCCCTCATCCATCCTTTCATTGTAAAGCATACCACCTTCAAGTTTGCTTTCTGCCATAGCCAGATTGAAAGATCTTACATCTCTATAAAATCCTCCAAAAGTAGTTGCAGCCTTACGCATATTAGTAAGATTACCTGCACTATTTTTTGCAGTTCTTATACTCTTAATTGCAGCATAAGTTTCTGGTGCTATTCCTTTTCCAACAAATTTACCTACATTATAAAAGTCTTTGGCAAAATCAGCATTCCTCAAGGCTCTTACCATGTCTGCCGTTGCTGTAGCCATTCTACCTACCCCAAAAGAGTTCACTATTCTCTTACCTGCCTTAGCTAATTTTGCAGCATTGGTAGCTGTTCTTGCGGCAACTAAAGGTGTTGCACCACCAAAAGTTGCTGCTTCTAAACCTACTAATGCAAGTTCTTCTAATGCTATTGATCCTATTATACCAAAAGTATAACCAGAGTTGACTAACAAGTTATTAAAAAATTGAGTTGTCCCACCTCTATCAGACATACCTATGTCAACAAAATCTTCATATGATCCAGCACTACCAGAATCATATTTTCCATATTTGCCATCCATACCATCTCCAGCACTCACATAACTAGAAGTAAAACCAATACCAAATAAACCTTTAACAGATGTCCATGTTCTTGACAAGTCATCCCAAGCTGTACTATTTGCATTGTAATATTCTGAATTATTTGCATAAGGGCTGAAACCTAATGTAGCAAATTTTGGATGGTGATAATAACGGTCAAAGCTTTCTGCCCTCTTATCACTATAAATTGGTGAAGCAATAAATGTCCCTTCTTTTTGTTTTTGATTTAATTGTCTTGCTTGATCATATAATACTGCATCAATAGTTTGTTCTACAGAATTATCCCTAGATATAGTATCACCAGGCACTCTTGCATTTCTCTGCATTTGTGGATCATAGGTATCATTGGCCATAGATGGCGTTGGTAAAGCTATGTTTTGATATACACCAGAACCATACTTTTCTATAAAATCTTTTTGCTGATCTAACCTTTGTATAGCAGCAGTATCTGCCATATCAATATATGCATCATATTCCGGATCCTCATAAGCTTGGTCAACTGATACAAAGTCAATATCCTTATTAATAGCAAACTGAGGTCCTGTTGCTTCACTAGCTTTAATAGTTTGATCTAAACCTTTACTTTCTAAATTGTTTTCCATTTTCAGAATTGAATATTATTTCTTACCGTTTACTGCCTTATCTTTTTTTCTTCTTCTTAAGTTTTCTGCGCCTAAAGGATTAAACTCTGTTTCTTCTAAAACTTGTTTTAATCTTTCTAGTGTTCCATCATAAGGTGTACCAGCTGGTAAAGATATAGTTCTTGATCTAATCGGTGTCATTCTATATGTTCCACCATCTACATATTCATTAAATTGCCAATTCATCATGTACTCTGTTGGGCTGTTCTGAACAAATCTTAATGTACCTGTTTGAACATTCCCATCTTCTTTAGTACCGTAAGTTGGTTTATATTCTACATAGTGATTTTGACTTGCCATTATTTCACTAATAATAGGAGATGATACTACAGCACTGTTAGCTGCAGACCTAGAACTTATATCATCTTTTTGATCAAATAAAATAGAAATACCCTTTTTCAATCTATTAATCTCTCCTTGACTAAATGTTCCATATTCACCAGTAGTTTCTGAGCCGGCTTTTTTAGACTCTAACCAATCTCCACCAAACTTAATAATATTACCAGCTTTTGTTTTGTCTGTTTCTTCTGGATCACCGTATACAGGTTTGTATTCTATAGATGCTCTTGGCATAGTTGAAATAGAATTTCCTGCTTTCTCATTTACAACATAGTTAAGCATATCTGCTTTATAAGCTTGAAGTGCTCTTTTATATAAAGCTAAGTCAGTGCCTTCTAAACTATCATCCATATCACTATCTATACCTATTTCACCAGCATAGTATTGTGGATTTTGTCCTGCACCATCCATCACTGCCATTTGATTTAAAAAATCAGTATAAATATTATTACCTGCAGAACCTTTTACTTTAGGGTCAATGTTACCTCCGTAAGTTACTCCTGTTTCAATTTCACCAATAAGGTTTTGTCTACCCATTTGCACACTTCTTAACGTTGCAGTTTCATAACCATCCCAACCTTTTTGAGAAGTTAATCCTTTATTTTGATCTTCTGCTAGTCTATCATATACTTCTTCTGCATGTTTTTTAACTGCATAAACATTAACTTCTTTTACAGGGTTACCATTAGCATCTAATACTTTTTCATAGTATCCAGATCCACCAGTTGCAAAACCACCTGCAAGTCCACCACTAGTATAACCAGTACCACCTCTACCTTCTACATATCTTGTTTTAGTTTTTCTATAGTACTTATCTGTGAAGTCATCACCATCACCTTCTGGAACATTATTTCTACCATAAAGCATGCCTTCATCACCTATATTAATTAGTTGATTTGCTTCTGCTTTTTCTACCATAGCAGCAACGTACTCTGCTTTAGTTAAAAGTCTTACATTATCTGGGTCAGTATTATCATATATATCAGTATATCCTGCATCAAACTGTGCTTGAACTTCATCATCATCTGCTAGCGTTCTTACCTTTGTTTTTAGGTAAGTCTCATACTGTGTTTGTGTTGCAGTTTGTAAGTTTCTATCCAATACTGTTTTATCTGATTTTAATTTTAAAAAGTCATTGTTTAAATTTAACCATTGATTTGATTGCTGATAGGAAGGATTTTTAGATTTAACACCCTCTGCATTAGTAATATATTCATACCTACTTGTAAATGCAGCATTTATTGCTTCTCTATTTTCATAATCAGCTATTACACCATTCTCAATTTGTTTAGTGGTAAGCTCTTCTTGTGCAAGCATTTGATTTCTTAAGGTTTCAATATTACCTGTAATTTGGGTACCATTAAAATCTATAGTCCACTGTTGATTGCCATTATCACCATTTGGATTCATTTGCACATATGAATTTAAAATAGCATCTACCTCACGTACTAAAAGTTTATTGTCATCTTCAACAAATTGATTTTCTGTTACAGCAACTACTACCGCACCATCTGGTAATTCTGTAGTGTTAGCATCTCCTCTCTGAACAGTAGTCCGTCCTAATGCTTTTAGTAAAGCATCTTGCTGTGCTTTTTCTTCTGGACTTAAGATTTCTCCTTTTGCTTTTGCTAAATCAATTCTATTTTTTTGCTTGATACTTTCAAGAGCTCTTCTTTCTCTAGCTTGAAACCTTACTTTTTGCATATCCATCATATGCTTTTTCTGTGCAACTGCATAAGGGTTGGCTTCCATTGTAGACTCAAAATCTCTCATGCTATAATTCTGAGCACCAATTTTCATATCTCTATCCATGTTAAATAACATAGTTAGTTCATAAGCTCTATTAAGATTACTTTCTAAACCTTCACCAACAGGCGTTTGAGAAATTTGCTCAACTTTCATGTTTTGTTCTAACTCAGCTTTAGTAGCTTCATAAGCACTTAAGTTTTCTTTCTGTTGTTTTTCTTCATCAGATCCTGGTATAATACCTTGATCTTTTTGATATGCAGACCAGTTTTCATTAGCTTTATTATCTTCAGCAAGTTGCTTTTTCTTTCCTTTTGTTTGCTCTTGATTTGCTGCAGTCACTAAAGCTATTCTTTCATTAGCCCACATTTCCTGTCCTTGCTGAACATTTGCTGCCTGGCCTGATTGCATTAATTCTGCAGCACGGTCTCTACTTTCTACATATGCACTTGTTTGATAAGCTTGCTGAACTCTAGGATCATCTGCTAATGCAGTTTGTATATATTGCAAAGCTGGCCCAGTAACTAATTCACCATTCTGAGTTGTTATAATAAAATCTGTATTTACAGTTCCATCTGGGTTTGTTCCAAAATGATCCATCTTAATTTTTAAAGGAGGATCCATTTCTGATAATATTTTTTCAGACATCTGAACTAAATCTGCATCTTCTACATATCTAGCTAATGATGCGTTCATTGCTTCATCTGCAGTACCGTTTACAAAATCTTCCATTCTGTACTGCAATGCTTTAATACCTGGATTCCAGTACTTTTCTCTTTGTTCTTGGTTATTTGATTGTAAAAGTCTATTAGCATAATCCATTTGCTTTCTGTAATTAGCAGTATAAACCATATCTTTTACAATTAGTTTATCTTCAAAGAAAGGTGCAAATACAGCTTTAGCTGAATCAGCATTTTGTGCTAATGATAAATCCATACCAGCAATCTTCTCTAGTTGAGGACCTAACGTTTCTATATATTGATCTCTTTGTTCTGTTGTATCTTGTCTTGATAGATCAGAATACACTACTTTGTTGTAGACATCATTTGTTGCCTTCCAATTAGTAGTATACTTATCTTGTCTTTGATCTAATACCGCAGACAAAAATTTAAAATCTGGAGTAAACGGTTTAATGTCCGGTAAGTATGCTTTTGATCCTGGTACGTATGTTGCCATAATGTAAATTTACTATAATTATATATGTTTAACAAGCTATAAATTAAAACCTTTAAGGTTTATGATCCCATCTTGCCTGTATAGAATGGAACTACCATTCTTTTAATTTCTTTTCCCACCTTGGATTTACCTGTTGGATAAAACTGTGGGCTACCCAATCTTGCAAATTCAGCTGCTGCATTTGATTGATTAGTTGCTGCTGTTGGTTGACCAAGTGTCATATATGCTTTTATCATATCTGCATCAACTTTTACATCTGGTCCCAAATTCTTTTGAAGTTCTGTATAACTATCTAAAAATGCTTTTTGTTGATCTTTTGGTAATCCTACTTTTTCTAATGCATCACCATCAGTAAATCCTATTATACCACCTGTTGTAGTATCTATGTCAAAATTCTTAGTTAATGCATTTAAGTTGGCTGCACCTGCTCTATTAGTTATAAGAGCATTTCTTAATTCTGCACTCTTAGCTATTTTATCATTTAAAAAGTTATCATGATCTTGTAACGTCTTGTTAACATCATCATATACTTTTGTAGTTCTTCTGTCATTCTCAAAGTTTACTTTCATATCCAATTGAGGTTGTAGTGTACCAACTTGATTTAAAGTAGCTACATTTCGTGAATTAGTACTACCTATAGCAGCAGCATTTGCTTTCATAGTTCTACCTTGTAAGTCAGAAATTGCCGCTATTGCTGCAGGTCCACCAATTGTATTACCTATTTGTTCTGCTGCAGTAGCAAGTGAAGAATTGTTTGCATTAACTTGTCCTAAATAATCATCTAACACATAATCAATTTTTTGCCTTTCTGCTGTTGGTGCCCAAGGCATATATAGATTATCATCTATCATACCTAATGCATTTAAGTTAATTTCATCTTGAATAAAAGGAGGAGTATAAGGTTGCTTATATTCTTCTACCTCTTTCTTTTCAATTTCTTCTCTCTTCTTTTCTTCAGGATCTAATGTTATTTCTTCACTAAATATTTCATTCTTTTTTAAACGTGGAGTATTGTAAGTATGTAAACCAAAAGCCCCATCAAATTTAGATCCACTAACACCATCTTTTGTAAAGTATGGTTTATAATTATCTAAGTTACCAAAGTGCTCCATATGCTCTTTCTTTCTTGTTTCTTCAGCAAGAACTTGAAATTGCTTAACCTTTGGATCATTAGCATTCATGTTGTAATCAAATCCATCTATTTGTGCAACAATATCCCCCCATCTATTCATAAAGTCTTTTTCTGCTGCGTCACTTTTAATTTCTGGTGAACCATAAGAATGAACACCAGATGATTTATCTGCTGTTATGTTTGCATCAAACTTACCATTTACTACTTGATTATTATATATCTTACTCTGTTGTAAAGGTCTATTACCGGCTGATAAAGAGCCTGATTGATATTGCCATCCATCATCACTTGCTTCATTAAAAGCTTGTCTTTGACCTGCAATATCTTCATTATATATAGGTGTAGTACCTCTTCCCATTTGATTACCTGCTTGACTTGGATCTGTACTTTGTATTTCTTTTCTTTTTTCTGTTAGTATAAGTCTTGTACCACCGTTCTCAAGTGTTACAGTTTTTACGTCATAGTTACCTGTAGAAATTTTTTCATTCCATTCTTTATATTTTGGATGATCTTCTTTTAATGGATTTACAACTTCTCCTGCATCTTGATATTTTCTTAAACCATTTACTTCAGTTCCATACTTTGCAACTTCTACAACATCTTCTACAACTTCTTCTTGCTGTTGACCTTGCTGTTGAGCTTGTGGTTGTTGATCAACTTGTTCCATCATTTGTTGCAACATCATTAATTGTTGTTGCTGCTGTGGAGGTAATGCTGCAAGAGCATTCATCTGAGCTTGTCTTTTAGAAATTTCTTCAACCTTTGCTGTAAATGCAATAGGATCTTCTCCTATAGATACTAAGTATGGATGTGCAGCTAAGGGTACACCATCTTCAAAATTCTTTTTTACTTCTTGACCAAAAGCTAACTTTGATAAATTATTCATATTTTTTTTAAGCATAAGTTCAGCACTTATTGTAGATATCTCATCTGCATACTGATCATTTATTGCTCCTAGATATGGATTAAGCTGATACTTCTTTGATATTGTAGCTGGTGTTTTTCCTTTACGTGACTCAATACCAAACTCAGCCATTTCATCTTTATTAAATTTCATTTTGTTTGTGTCTGAATATATAAAAGATTGCTCTGGTAAAAACATTGGTACACCACCACTACTATGTCTTGGCCCATTAATGTTATAAAGACCAAATTGTCCATCACCACTTAAGTCAGTAAGAACAGTTTCTCCACCTTCTGCTTCTATGTTAGCTACATCTCTAGGTACACTAGATAGGCTATATCTAACATTTTCATCATCAGAATTATTAAAGTTTGTATTATTATAATACTCTTGTGGAGTTGTAACCAAACCGTAATCTCTTTGGTCACCAGTAACATAACCTCCGTTATTCATTACTTGCTCTCTTTCAACCTTACCGTCAACAAGTTTAAAACCTTTTGGTAATTTATTTATTTTAATCTTTGCCATAATTATAACATTTCTATATCAGCACCTGCCGCTATTAATGCAGCAAGCATTTCACTATTAACATTTACTTCCCCACCTTCTTTAGCTGTCATACTCCAGCTTGTTGTCCTGTCTCCCTCACCTTGAGCTTGACCTGTATTAACATCCCATACACCTCTTTTTAAAGCTGGATCTTCATATGTACCATATATATTATCTGCTACAGCAAATCTTCTACGGTTTTCTCTTCTTGCATCTTGAACATTCTTTTGTCTAAACCAATCATTTATTACACCCGCCCCTTCAACAGCAAATTCTGAAATATCTGCATAACCTTTCATAAAATTGCTATCCATAAATCTATTTAATCCTCCTTCAAATTTATTTGTTCTTTTAACTTTTGGATCATCAAAAGGTGTAGGAACTTCTGCATTAGTAGTTTCTGTAGGTATACTAGGTATACTTATAGGTGCTAATTGTAAATCATCTAAGCCGTTAGATAATGGTTGTATACCAATTGGTTTTAATCTATTAAGAGGATTACCTTCTGCAGTAACAGTTACTTCATCTAACTCTATTGGATTATCTTCATTTATAGCAACTGATGCATTTGGACCAGGTGTAAATGGTGTTCCTGTATTTGGATTTATATAAGATGTCTGACCCATTTGTGAAAAATCAGGTAAACCAAATGGATTATTAGGATCAAATTGAGGTGGTATACCAAATTGAGCTTTAGGTAAAGCACCTCCGTCTTTTAATTTATTGTTGTTAGTTTGAGTTTCTTGCCATTTTTTATAACTTGTTGGATCTAAAGCTTTATGCTCAGCACTACCTACTTTGTATGTTTTTTTCTTTCCAAATTTATCTACTATAAAATCTTCTGCATCATTAACTTTTTCTTTAACAAACTCTCCCGCTTCTGATATAAATTCTCCAGCTTCATTAACACCTTGTTTTAAAAATGGTAATGCTTGCTCATATTTATCTTCAAAAAACTGTCCTGTTTTATTAAATATATTTTGTTTTGGTGTTTCATTTGGTGTTTCATTTGTTTGATCATATTCAACACCCTTAAGGTAGTCCTGATACATTTGTGGTCCTTGAGCAGTACCTCTTCTAAAAGAATCTTGTGCAACCCATTCTCTAAAAGTTGGTGGTTGAACTCTTGGTGGATCAGTGCTTAAAGCTGCAAATGGTCTTCCATCTGTATCTGTTGGTATCATAGATTTAGATTCTTCTACTTCTTCTACCACCTCTTCTTCTCTAGGGCCATATTTATTATAGCCCATCATTGTTCTATAATCATCCCTTTGTTTATTCTCTGGTGTATCAGGACTCATATAACGTACTGAACCAGTATCTCTATCTATATTTAATGTAGTGCCTTCAGGCATATCATTATTCTTAGCTTTACCAAAGTCCAAAATTTGTTGCCTAGTATCTTCATCTACACCTTCAAAGTAATTTAGGTTTTCTCCATCTAATGCGTTGGTTAATTTCTCATCATTAAACACATCTTTCTTTTGACCAAAGATATTACGGTATGTATAGTTACTTGGGTCTCTACTAGATAAAAGAGCATCATACTCACCGGTCTCTGTATTATAATTAACACGTGAGTTTTCTTTAATATCTGCTTTATACTGTTCAGTTGTTCTCAACTTATCTTTACCAAATGTTTTACTTGCATTATATAAATCTAGTTCATCAAATGCATAAGTATTAGTGTCATTAGGATCTACCTGAATATTATAATCATAATATTGACCTTTGTTTAACTTATTTAATGTTTTCTTTGCACCAAGATTTCTTAATGAACCATCCTTAAGACCATCACCATCTTCATCTTTACCACTAAACATATTAGTCAAACCGCTGTTTAATGTGTTAACTGCACCTAAAAGATTAAAGTCATTAGCAGTTTCAAAGGCTAATGGATTTGCATAGTTATTAGATCTAGTTATCATGTTTGGATTTTTAATCCTTTCATTATCCTGCTCTCCTCCTGTTTGTTTCCAGTAATTAGATGATCCTCCAAAAAATGAATTAATATTATTCATTGCATCTTTACCCCATTTTTGATAGTGATAATTAGGTATATTTTTTACACCATCCATATCAAACTGAAAATCAGTATTATTTTCAATTTCATCTATACCAGCAGATAGTATTGTAGGAATAGTACCTTCTGGTAAAGCATTATACATATCCATTATACCATCAAAACTAGTTAAATCATTTTCTGATTTGTTAAGAGACTTTAATAATTTATCTCTTTCTTTAACACTAATGCCATTTAAAAAACTTGATATTTTTTCAGAAGCATCATTAGACATTTCATAATCTACTTCATTTCTTACAATAGCTTGAAGACCATCTGCTGAGTTTACTTTATTACCTACAAGTTTAGTAATACGGTCTCTATATTTTTTACCTTTAATAATACCATCCATTACTTCTGTAGGATCTGTTATCCCTGCATTTCTGTAAGCATTGGGATTCAAACCTAGAGCAGTACATACACCGGTAGCACAGTTACTATCTATAAAATCATAACTACCTTCCTTTCCTTCACCTAATGCTGTAGGTGCATTAATTTCAGATAATACTCCCTTTAATACTTTCTTTTGCTTTCTCCTATCTGTTCCTCTAAATTTTTGTGCTTCTGATAAAAATAACTTAATTTCTTCAGGTGATGATTCAAGATCAGCAACTCTTACATTTTTATCATTCTGATAATCATTAGGATCCATAGGTGTATTTGAACCTCTATTACTTTCCCATCTATTTACAAAAGCTCTCTGACCATCAACTCTATCAACTAACTCTGTTGTGTCTTTATTAAATAACTGAGCTTGAATATGGCCGGGAGGCATACCTTTATATCCATAAGGAAATTGCACAACTCTTATACCATATTTATCATAATTAATTTCTTCAGGAGATTCTTTTTTTGATTCTTTAAGTTCTTTGTATCTTCCTGCTTCTTCTTGATCCCATTTCTTTTGTTCTTCTGTACCTTCCCATTCTTCTACGTTATCAGCAAAAATATCAGAGCGGACAGCCTTTAATGGTATTATATTACTCTCTTCTTGTAAGTCTTGCCAATTACTTGCACCACTTCTTCTAGAAAAATAGGCAGGTTCATTTGTTTCTGGATTTAATACTTTTTTATACTCATATCCGTTCTTCTTTACTATCTCTACACCTTCTTGAGCTTTTTTTAACTCATCTTTGTGTAAGTAGCCTAGCTTTTTATACTTTTCATGATCAGCAGGAGTATTAGCTTTATACGCATCACCTGTTTTAGTATCATACATCATGTGTGCTACAAACTCTTTTGTCTCTCCTCCTTCTTCCTTTTTCCATCCAGCTGCATTCCTTGCAAAATTAGCCATCTTAACTACAGATGTAGGGTATTTATTTTTATTAGCTAATACTTTTTTATATGCTTCAGCTACAGACATACCACGTGCTTTAGCCCACTTAGTAAACTTACCTTTATTTTCAGGTTTAATTTCTATACCTGACTTTGCAACTGGCATACCTTGATCCATAGCAAGTTGTTCAGCCATTGCATTTTTTTCAGCCATTGCAGCTTGTTGCTCTTCAGCTTCAGCTTGTTCTTCTAATGCCTGATTTCTAGCAATCTCTTGAGGATTTCTAGTTTGTTCATCTGGTGAACTTGGTTGTTCTGGTTCACTTCTTTCTTGGACAGCACTAAACAATTGCATTAATTGTTCTTCTTCATAACCTAATTGTATAAATGCTTGAGCTATAATTTGTTGATCTACTTCTTGTTGTAACAAACCCATAACAACCTCTACCGGGTCTTGCCCTTCATTTACAGAAGTACTTATAAACCCAACAACTTGCTGCATACCTGAATCATTACTTTGTCCTGTAGGCTGCATTGAGGATTGACCACCCATCTGCATTAAACTTTTTTTGTTTACTTTCACAACAATTATTTTATATTAATAATATACAAATAAATCAAGAGATTTACTAATTTTTAAGGTTTAAGCTTTGTTTAAAAAATGAGTTGCTATAAAATTGCTGGGAGTCATACCATGCATTTTAGCTTCTCTATAATGTTTTCTATTAAGCTTATCATATATATCTTCTGCTTTCATTTCTAGTTCAGTACCATCATACTTGCCATTTAAATATCCTTGATACATATCAAAGTCATTTATTTCTCCACCTTGTTCATTTGTAGGTAAAACTCTATCTAGTTGTTCTAGCTTTAAATATTTAGAATTTTTCTTGACATTATTTATATATGTAGCTTTACCATCTTTACTTGACCCTCCCCATAATCCAGGTAATGTATTCATTAAATCATTTTTGTCAACGCCTTTCCTATTGTTAATTAAAAAAGCTAATCTAGCAACTGTAGCTATAGCTGCTTTTTCAGGATCCATTAAGTCTGCATTTGACGTTATACCTAAATCATTAAACATTTTTTCTGCTGGCATTACTTTATCTCTTTCAGAAGCTAAAATATTACCATTACTATCTCTTTTTTTACCTTCATTTTTTACTTCTTGATACCTAAGCTGAGTAAGCCCAACACTATTATAATCATTATCAGCACCTTCAGCAAAACTATAACCGTCAAATTTTCTCTGATAGTCTGGTGATGATGATTTTGGATCTAAAAATTTTTTCCTTGCCCCTCTAATTGCATTACCTACTTCACTATGGGTATCTCCAAAGTTTGTTTCATTACCTAAAATCCCAAATGCAATCTGTGCTATTTCGTTATATTCATCACTAGATATACCAGCAACTTTCATTATCCTTTGTTTGTTATCTACTAATGAATTTACAAAAGGTTTAACTGATCCTTCATATTCTTCAGTATCATTAAAATCAAAATAGGTAAATTTATCTTCCTTAAATTTCTCTTCATCAAAAACAGGTCTAATTTCTTTGTAATTTAAAGTGTTAGTAGATCTATTAATTCCCTGACCTTTTTGTTCTCTACCTTGTGAATCAATGTATTTTTCAGCATCTATTCTATTTTCTCTACCTGTTCTTAATACTGCTTGACCATCTGCAAACTCAAAATAGTTTCCATCTTCTTCTGGTAATATAAATACTGGTGAACCTGCTGGTAATCCTGTATTATATAATGCCTCTAAATCAGTACATTTACCATTGATACAACCATTACTCATTCTATTATCTTCAATGTTGTCATTATCAAAGTATTGTTGTCTACTATTTAATGCAGCATGAATAACAGCAGGTATTTCTATTCCGTTTTCATTAACTAATGTAAATGAAGGTGTGTTTTTATATTCACCTACGTTACCCATTGTAAATTTTCCTGCACCCGTTTGCTTATTACCGGCAGACCAGTCTACTTTACTTTTATATCCAGGCTTAAGTTTTTCATATACAATTCTACCATCTTTCTCTTCTTCTATAAATGCTTCTTTTGGTGTAACTATATTTCCATATGGATCTATATATTTATTTTTAGTAACTGTTTGTGCATCCCCTACATTCTGACCTGTTCCAACTTCAAAATCCATAAGGACATTATCACCTTGATAAAGTTTTAATCTTTGTGATTTTTTATCTATGACAACATATCTTTGATTTGGATCATTTAAAACTTGTGATTTTACAACAATACTCTCATCACCACCACCATTAATATCTTTCCTATTTTGTTTTAACTTGTCAGTACTAATCCAACTTTCTTCTGCTAGTGGTACTTCTTCAATATAGTTATCAGGAAGTTGTAATCTTTGATTTATACTTATAACATTTATGTCTTCAATACCATTAATTTCAGCTAACTTATTGGATGTTGTTCCGTGCTTTTTAGCTATTTCATTTAAAGTATCACCAGCTTTTATTACATATTCTTTTTTATCACTAACCTCAATGTTTGGTAACTTTAATTTTTGATTTATATTAATTAAATTGGGATCTTGTATACCATTTAAAGATGCAATTTCACTAACAGATGTATTATACTTTTTTGCTATAAGACCTAAGCTTTCCCCTTTTGCAACAACATGATTATTTTCTACATTATTATCTGATGATCTCTGATTGTCTTTGACTTCATAATCTGAAAAATCAAATTTATAATCATCAATACTTTTATTTTGATTTCTTAAAGATGGAAAAGGATCACTAGGCATAAACATATTTACATAAGTATTATCTTGTACAACAGCATTATTAGTTCTTTCATCTAATATTTCACCAGCATACTGATATTTATATATGTCTCTTATTTCTTTATACTTATCATCTGTTGTTGCATTAATAAAGTTCTCTTGTACTCTAGGTCTTTTTTCTGTTGAACCATCATAAACAATCATATTTATGTAGTCCTTTGTTTGTTGTGGTAGTTTCTCTGTCCAATCAGTTTTAGTATATATATCACTACCACTAGCCTTTTCCTCATTTAACAATCTGCGTACTTTACCTCTTCCCCAATTATAAGATGCTAAACTTTTAAGCAATCTATTTTCAGCAGTGCTTGTAGGTTTATCTACAAATGATGAGTTGTATAATTCATTCATAGACCACTCTTGAACATCATGATTTTGTTGTGCATTAAATGGATCTACAGATTCAACTTTATTTGCTTTTTTATAGTCAGCTATTAAATCATCTCCTATTTGTGCTATACCTTTATATCCAAGATCATTTTTAGCATTTGGATTTAATAAAGATTCTACAAAAGCTTGTTTTAAAAGTAACTCAGGAGTTATCTCAAAACTTTTTTCTGTTTCCTTACCTTGTTGAGCCATTGGTAACTCAACAACATAGTCTGCATTACCATAGTTATAATTTCCTCCTCCTGGTATCATATCTTGAACCATACCATTATTTCCATATCCTCTAACAGGAATGTCTACACCATCCATAGTAATGTTTGCTGATGGTATAATATTATATGGATTGTCAACATCAGGACTATTTCTTTTATATCCTTCTGTACTAAACATTTCTGATACATGTGTTATGTACTCATTTGGTCCCCCTGGTAGCCCTATACTTTTTTTCTTTGCCATTATCTAAGAGATGTAAGTAGTTTAGTATTAAATAAACGTAGCAACATTTTTCTATTTCCTGAGACTAATCTTTTTAATATAAAATTATTTGCATAATGTCTAAATTTCTTATGTTGTAATTGTGATTTATTATAATTTAAATTTGTGACATTTAAATTTTTTATATATCCGTTTGGTGCTGTTCTCCAAATAGGTTGTTCAGCAAATGTAAATTCTCCTCTATCATTTGTAATATCCCAAAACTGATTAAACCTATATTTCTGTTCTACTTTAGAACATAATATATCTATATTATTACCACTAACAATAGGATAAGTTAAATTGGCTAAAGGCTCATTAAATGGTGTAGGAATCAACTTTAAAGACCCAGAAACTTGTTCATTATTATAAATAATTGCTTGATCAAAATTAAATAAAAGATCTTCCCATTTGTCATCATTACATGCATGACCCATATCACCTTTATAAACATATGTTTCAAGTTGATATTCTACACTTCTTACAGTATTAACCATCTGACCAGTTTGTTCAACTAAATCAATTTCCCATGGATAATCTACACCATAATAATTTGCAAATAAATCACATCTTACATTATGTCTCCAAAATGCTCCAACCTTAAAGTTTGCTTCTGCAGTTTCATAAGAGTCTGAATTACATACAAGTGGATCAGGATTAACATATGTAGAACTTCCTACTAAAAATAAATCATCACACACACCTGTTGTTGTTGTAGGAAATCCAGGAATACCAGGAGGACATTCACATTCTATTTTTCTACATGTTGGTGGTGCATCTACTTCACATGGCCCTGAACTATCTATAAATTCTCCTGTTGTTGGATTTGGATATACAAGAGTATAACCAGGAGGACAATTACATGTAGTAGGTATTGAACATGCATTAGCAGCAATGTTTGATGCTATTAAAGCAATTTGAGCTGGATTATTAGCTGCAATACCATATTGATATCCATCAACATTTATAGGGCCTGGGGTACAAGATATATTAGTTAATACATTAGGGTTAGGAGGTGCAGAATTTGTAGCACCACAATATAATGCAAAAACATCTTGATTTGCAGGACCTGTTGCAGTAGGTGAATTGTTAATACCTTGGAAAGGGCAACCTATATTTCCAGGATTAGAATTTGTGTCAGTTATAAAAATAATTATTTGTCTGAAAGCTGGATCTGAACTTCTATCTCCTAACTGACTTCCTACTTTTAAATTTATTAGGTTCTGAGCATGATTTAATGCTGGTCCTAATACTGTACCGGTTCCAGGAGGAGTTTGACCCCAAACACTATTATACCAATTAGTTACTTGAGGTTCAGTTACAGTGTTACTCATAGTAAATCCATTAGGATTCATATCAACCCGTGTACTTGCCCATGCATTTAAACCTATTTGAAATCTACCAGTAGCCATGGGTCCTGATATGTTAGGATCAGTTAAAAATGCACTTAACCAATTTTGTTGTGCTTGTCTTATAGAATTAGGACCTCCTCCAGTAGAACCAGAAGTATCCATTGCTATAACAATATCTAATAAACATAGTGTTGCACCGCCTTGTACATCTGCATCCACTTCTTCTATTATAACAGAAGCTAATTCAGATGTGCTTTGTATTCTTTCACATAGTCCATTTGTTGCATTATATGTATATCCAGGAGGACATATTGGTGTTTCACTATCTATTGTTTTTGTAGTAAAAAAGTGATTTATGCTTGGTAATGCTAATTCAGGATGCCAGTCATGAAAAGATACCCATCCTTTACCTTTTGGATCATAACTTATAGTCCAAGAACAATCATCAAACCAAACAGGATCCCCTATTGTAATAGGTAATCCCCCATTAAATTCAAACCCTTTTGATTCAGAATATGTAACATTAGCAATCCATTTAGATTTTATTCTATAATCTTTTTTCATAAAATAAACAATGTCATCATTAGGATCATATATTGCTTGACATCCTACACCCGCTATAGGATTATCTGATAATACAGAATCTTCTAGTAATGGAAATTGCTTAATTAATTGAGAAGGTAAATATTTATTAAACCACCATTTCATTCCATTGTTGGATATTGGATCTAAGCCTTTACCTGTATATTGAAATATTTTACCTTGTGCTTGTGATATAAAAAATAAACCAACTGGTGTATTTATAACACTTCTTAAACTTTCACATGAACCATACTCATTAGAAATATCAGAGTTAGTTACATTTTGTAATGGTTGATTAAATAGATTACCATCACCTATAGTTACATTAGTATTAGATCCTAACTTTAAAGAATCAACTCCTTGAAATAACTGAGGAGATAAAAATGGAAAAAATACTAATGCTCCTGTTTTACTCATAGGCTTTATTACACTTACTTTATTTTTAAAGTCTTTGTAATTAAGAGGTAAGAACACCCTCCAAAAATCTTTTTTAGCTTCATCTTGAGCTTGTAAAGAATATATTAATCTTTTTGGGCGGCTAACATAACAGTTTGCTGCAACATATGGATCATAATATAATGGTTGAATTTCTCCAAAAGAACTTATTTGTGATGGAAATCTTGAAGGACTTAGTGACTCATCATACTTATAATAATTATCTTTCTTTTCTATTTGTGCATGAAATAATGCATCAATATCATTATTTTGATATACATCATATATTTGTCTTGCTTGTGTATCTTCCCAATCTCTATGTGCTAAATTAATTTCTGATTCTACAAAAAAGTCTAATATTCCATTATTATGAGAATACATATAAGCATATCTCATAGCTAATATTGGATTGGGGTCATTTGCATTTGCTCCTCTAAATATATTACTAAATCCTTGACCACAACTATCATTACCTCTATCTAAATAAAATAGATCATTAGGAAATAAATCATCAGGATCAGGAGCAATACCAAGTGTTGCTATTTGTTGAGCCAAACCTGTCATGTCAAACCTTTGTGAATTTAACCAATATCTAGGATATGGTATATTAACATGCATAGAATAATCATATGTAAACTCATCTGGTTGACCTAATAAATATTGAGAAAAAATTGGCATTATAACTTTTTCAGTATATCTACCAATAAATGTATCACCTGCCACAAGAGCTTTAGTTGAATACATAAATTGATCAGGTTTGGTTGGATCTAATAATTCAACACAACCTCTCATAGGTATCTGTTTTATACCACTTAACTGACCATATTGATTATCAAAATTAAATTTAAGTGATCCATAATATGCAGATATATTTGATATTTTACTTTGATCAGGATTTAATAAATAATTATCAGACCATTCACCAGCTGAACCATTCTTTCTAACATAACCCCCAATTGTAAATCTTGATTTATCCTCAGTTATTGGATCTTGTAATTCTTTTTCTAATGCAACAGCAACTGTTGATGGTCTAAATAAATTATTTATCTTATATTCTCCATTATTAAATGTTTGAAATGAAGAACCTAAATAATTAGAATCCTCATTCTTAAATCTCCATATTGATAAATTGCTATTTTTAAAATCATTAAAAAAGCCTTGTGAATTATATTTAAATACAAAGTCACTCTTATTAACTAAATTATAAATTAACTCAATTATTTCATTACCACCAATTGCAATATTAGCAGCTGAAGTTGTAACAGAAATTAATATTCTAAATCCCGAAGGTAACTGGGACATAGATGTATTTTTGTTAGTTGTTATTTGATACTCACCCGGTTTACCACCTGGTCCAATACCAGCTGCAGCAGTTGCAACTCCATATGCAACTTGTGCTAGTTCTAAAGCTGATCCACCTGCCCACAAATCAACTAATGCTAATGTACTATCAACTGCTTCATAAACATTTGCCGCAACTTCAGAAATAGCTGAGTTAGCAATAGCACCTAAAGAATTAACACCAGCACTTGCCCCAAGACCTGTGGTACCACCAGTTCCAAAACCCATATAAAAGTCATTGGACATCCAGCCACCGCCTCCACCACCAGATCTTATAGCTCCTCTATCTCCTTGAATTTGAGCAACAGCATAACCTATACCAATTACAGCTGCTATTACAGCTGCACCATTTCTTAATAGTTTAAACTGAGGATGATCTTCTGATGCTTTAAAATAGCCAGATTGTTTACCTGTTATCTCTCCATATATTCTAGTTTCATAAGCATTTAAAAAAGGCTTTGTAAACATTAAATCTGGAGATGCAAAAGTAAATGCTTTTTTTGAATAACCATCTAAAGGAGGAAATGATGATATACTTTGAAGTAGGTTATCACATGAATCTGTTCTGTTAAGATTATTACCACCCTTCCAAAAATACATGTCCGGTCTTAAATCATTATAAGGATAATTTGCATATAGTCCTTGAACACTTCCACCAATTAAATTTTCTGCATTTGGTACAGTATATTCCCGCATATTTCTAAACAAGCCTTTAGCTAATATAGATTTTGCTCCAGTTCTTGATCCTCTTAGTATTTCATAACCTACTACATCTTGTAGATAACTTCCATCATTATATTTTGGTCTCCCTATATTGGTAAATTCTACTCCTAATAAATTTATATTATCCCCATCTGTAGTACTAATATGTAAAGGTGAGTTTGGCCCCCCTACTTCTTCAGTAGGAAACTTGTGATGTCTTATTGGTTTTCCACATAGGTCACCCCAAATATCTGGTCTATCTGATGGATATCTTTCTGTAGATTCCCAATATCCCATTTTACCTCTACCAATAATAAAAGAGTCATCATCTTGTAGTTCAGATATATTTTGTTGAGTAATAGAGCCTGTATTATAAACTTTATAAACAGGATCTCCTAAATCATCTAAAGCATTATCACCAAATATAATATCAGTTTCTAGATTACCATTATACATTTCTGGAGCTCTTCCTGGTATGTGATATGAAGAAGATCTTTCACCTGTGTTATATATCCATCTTATAAAAAAAGCATATTGCTCATCTCTTAAAAATCCTAATTTACTTCCACCTAATGTATAATACTTTGAGTCTACTTGATTACTTACCCAATTTGTTTTTATTTGATTGGCAATAGGTTGATAATTAAAATCAAATTTTTCTGTTGGTCCCTGTCTAATAAGCCAGTCATTAACAACATACATTGCATTTGATTTTTCATATGCAGGATTACGTTTAGGTATTTCTGCTATATCTACAGCTTCTAATTCATCACTAATAAAGTCTAGACCAATATCTTGTTGTTGAGTACTATAAAGACCAATTTTTTTTGCAAATACTTGACCTTGCTGTCTTATCAAAATAGCTAATTGATAATAATCAAATTTAGTATCTAGGTTTGTTACTTTAATATTAATTGATCCACCAGAACCTGCATGACTCCATAAAGTCTGAATATTTGATATACCAATATAGTCTGTTACTTTTTGTTCATTTTCAGTATATGCAATAAAAGCTTGATATGCACCATTTCTTAACATACCACCATCAACATCTTTTGATAGTTTTACACAAGGTGTATCCATCAGTGGTGCTAATCTTATTTTTTCACAATCTAATTGTTTGGGTTCAATATCACTATAAATTACACAAGGGTCTCCTGGAGCAGAACTTATATATTGTTTCCAGGGAATTTCATCTATGTTTAATGTACGTGATGGATTATTACCATCATCCCAATATACCTGCCATGAGCAATCAAAGTTTTCTTTGGCTGCACCAGTAATTAAAAATTTCTTTTTAAAATTCAAACATGGATCATTTACTAGAACTTCATATTTACATTCACTATCATCAAAGGTTCCAATTTCAGAATTAGTATCATCTGTAGAATATACAACCCATTGATCTCCATATCTATGAATAGCACCTATAATTGTATATGGAATAACTCCACATTGTAAATTTGCTGGCTCATTACCAATAACACCCATATCACCATCAGTAGAATTATTAGCAGCATTACGTGCATTCCACCAACTTTGATTAGGTTCCATAGACTGGGTAATGTCCTTATTCATTCCCTTTAAAAATGAATTGGTAGCTATAGAAGATGTACCAGTATTTTGTTTTGCTCTTTTTCTCTGCTTAGCCATAATTGTTGCTTATCTTTTAGTTCTACAATGAACTAGATGATCTTGTTGAATTGTTTGATACTAATGCCGCTCTTGGATTAGATGGTGCATAACTCAAAAACATATTGTAATAATTATGGTATTGTGCTCTTCTATTCATTGACCAAACTTTTTGTAATTCTTTAAAATCAGGTGTGTTAACAAAAGACAAAGCGTTATTTCTTGCTGCTCTTAAACGTTGCTCAACTAAACCTAACTGTTGACTAACATTTTCACCTTGCCACACCATATTTTCAAGTATTCTTTGTTTTATAGCATACTCATAATATTCATTACAGTAAGGTTGGTCTAATACTAATAAATCACCACTAGGTGATTCCATTGCTCCTTGATAACTTAAATAAACTTTACCTGTTCTAAAAGTTGTAACTAAAAATCCATCTTCTATTTGTGCAATATCTGATGCTTGTGCTCCTAGCGTAGGGCAAAAACATGTTGTGCTATTTACATCTTGAATTCTTAATTGTAGAAATGTACTGTAAGTTCTAAATTGATTAGCTCCTACTTTCTGAACAAGTTGATAAACATTTTCACCATCACATGTTTCAATAACACAAACGTCATTACATGTTTTACCGTCTGCACATGGGGCAACTTCTCCCGGTGCAGGTACGTAAGGAACATCATTAAAAGTTTCAACATGAGTTCCTGATGGCATGGTAGAGTTGACTGTATACTCACCACACAAGAATGCATAATTTAAATATGCAAAATCCATAGGTAACTGCCCACGTCCATGTTCTATATCTATAACTACTTCTTTAGTTCTGTGTATTCTTAGTCCTAAATCATAATTAACTCTGGTAGCAACTTTAATTAACTGTTGTGGTTCTATCATCCCTTCTAATGCATATGTAGAAAAGTCAATAGAAACGTCTTCCATTAATTGTGAAAAGGTTCTGTATTTATTTGATGCTCCCATTATCTATGTATATTAACTTTGTTATCAGAATCTTCTGGTGGAACTTGCATTGTATTCATCATAACATTTATTACTTGTTGTTCTATTTCTGCAAATAAAGCTTCAGGTATATAAATTGGCTGATCATATCTAGGTGTACAATCATCTTCAGTATCACAATTCCACTTTGTTATATCAGAATTAAAAACACCTTCTAACTTTATTGCATCCCATTCAATATTTGGACAGTATATATATCCATCTAACCACCAAAAATATTTGGATGTATTATATTTAAATGATGTTGTCTTAGTCATAGAAGTGTATGTACCTGGTTGAGTTGCTTGCAGCTCAATAGATCCATCAATAGAACTTACTGTTCTAATTAGCGGCCCCCAGTAGCCCTCAATCATATCTGGTAATTTTTCTTTTGTACGTTTTATTGTACAACCACTTTGAATTCCTGAGCAATGTGCTTCAATTTTATCTACTTCAATTAATTCTATAAAAGGTAAAGCTTTCCACACGGAATTAAACTTCATTAACTTATTGGCATAATCCTGCCTTCTCATCAATACTTGAGCAAATTTTTCTATTAAACTATATATGTATCTATCTGTAACAAAAGCATCTTGAACTTCTGCTTTTACTTGCCCTCTTATTCTAGATACAGCTTCTGCTATTGTTGACATTGTTGTTTATATTTCAAATTCATTATAATCTTTTAGAGCACTTTGGGTGTATTCTGTATTATCATATAAATGAGCAACTCTATACTTATTCTTCATTGTAACATACTTTGTCCAATTAGAAGGATAATCTTTTGCTACTGCTCTTTTAAATTGTCTACATGCTACAAATCTCCATAACTCTCTGTTTTTAAATCTGTATTTTGTTGACCAATTTGTATAAAATATTTTTCCTAAATTTCCATCAGTTTCCCAATTTTTATTTTGTAATACTTTACCATATTCATTAGATAGCTTATAATTTGTATTTACAGTTTTAGAAGAAGAACATGTACCTATGAATAAGTAACCTAATGAATCAGGCAGCTCAACTCCATCTCTATATTCAATTACAGCTTTCCATAGTTTAACATTGTACAGTTTAATTATTTTCTTTAACTTCGCATTATCAATATTAGAATACAAAGGTTTTTTTTCTTTAAATTCTTTTATTGTTTCTGCATTTAATAAACCCAATCTATGCTCTCTATACCTTGGAGCATTTAAATCAGGTTTTTTAAAATTATTTATCATACATACTATATTATTAATTTACAAAAAAAAGTGCACTTATGAAAGCTAAAAGAAGGATCTTTATAAAGCTTGATAAGTTATTTCACAAATATTACCCATTGTAGGGTGTTGTAATTCTAATTTACCAGACCGTCTATTACCTACATACTTATTTGAATAATGATAATAATCTGTCTTTCCTAGACTGGGTAAAGTTTTTTCTATAAATCCTGCAGTCTCGTTAGATGTCATGTATTCTACTTTTCTATCTGTATGTATATGACCCTTAAATAAAGTTCTGTTTGTTGTAGCACCCCATTGCTTTGGATATTCTGAAGCATAAATTAAAGGATTATTTTTACTGCGTTTATCACCATGCTCAAAAGCATTAAAGTTATTATTCCAAACATGAACTTTTCTTTCTTCATATTTTATATCCCATGTTATCTCATCACTTTCTATTGATTTTGATAAGGCATGTACTAAATGATAAGATGAAAGTCTATCATGATTTCCTGGTACATAAACTATTACTAACTCTTTGCAGAAAGCTTTGATATAATTAATTGCCCAATGCATTGCATCAAAAGCTTGTACATAAGCTTCTGTAGCACTCATACAGTTATCTAAAGGAGTTCCTGATGTTGTGCTACCATTAAATGTATCCATGTTGATTAAATCTCCTCCTACAACAAAGTACATTCTTTCTATATAATTAACAGGAGCTGCTTTATTAATAAGGTAGGTAATAGTGTCTTCAAAATCTTTATCTATAGTATCATTACCTTCTTTACCAAAATGAATATCCTGTAATGATATTACACCACATACAGGATCTTGTTTATTAATTTTTTTAATATTTGCTTTAGGTAACTTATATGTTTTTGGTGTCCAGTTCTCTAATAACTCTTTAAAAAGCTTTTCTTCTGGATTCTTAATCTGAGATACTAAAGCAGATACTCTCCAGTGATCACCCATTTGCTTATTCCAATACTGTGACAATTTCCATCTATCAGTATCTATTTTCAACAATTGAATTATTTCTTCTGCACTTTTAGGTTCATGATCAAAAGTTCCGGATATTTTACCTTCCCCTTTTTCTAAATCAATTGCTTCTACAACCTGTGCATTTTCTGATGCTTTACTAAAAAATATAGATTTCTTTCTTTTTGTTTTTCTTTCTTGTAGTACTTGTTTTTTAATTTTAAGATATTCATCTTCACTGATATTACATCTTTCAGCAGATATTCTACTGTTCTTTTTCCATTTCAATGAATTGATTACTTTCTGTTTAATGTCTTGCATAGGGAAAGTTTTTAAATTTACCAAATATACTGAATTAATTATTAAAAAAAAAGAGGCCCCTAAAAGGAGCCTCTCCAACTCTTGTGATAGAAAACCAACAAACTATCACCTTCTGTTGTTATTTTTATTTGCCATTAACTAGCTAAAGTAGTGATAAGAATTTCAATTGGTTTACATGCTGAAGAGTTTCCAGCATCCACTACTTTAATTTTATAAGCTGTACTTGCAATTAAGTTTGTTATTGTAAGATTATTTACAGTTGGTACAATAGGAGTTGGATTTACTAATACCCATCCTCCTGGAGATACTTGTGTATCTACATATATATTTAACCCTGTACTATTACTCCATATACCATCCCAAACTACATCTACAGAACTATTAGTTATTACACCAGCATAAACATTGTATGGATCATGTTGTACATCATTTGAAGTACATGCTCCAAGACCATTGGATAATATCATAGAAAATTTTTGTATGATAGAATCAAGTCTTTCACCGGAGGATATAACTATTCTACTACCAGGATCACCTATTTGAAAAGATGTACCACAATAACTTACGCATTCTGCACATTGTATATCATCACACCTTTCATTACCAACACTACAGTCTGTATATGTACACGGATTTGTGATTGCTGTATCAGAACATCCGCATTGTGAACTACATTTTGTACAATTACATGCCATTTTTTTTTATTTTTTTATTTAATTTTTTATATAATATTATGGGCACTGATCAGTTATAAACGCTGATATAAGGTTTGCATCATAACTTAAATTCCAATCTCCTCCAGTATCTAAAGCAAAAGTTCTCCACGGGTATGTTACTGATCCTCCTGGTGGGGTATATGTTTTTGAATTACCTTCTCCCATTACAAAACATGAAATTCCTAGTGTAGAACAAGTTGCTGCTAAATTTATTAATCTTTGAACATCAACATTAGTAAAATTATCATCAGCACCACCTGGGTATTCATCTGTAAATATTATTAAATATTTAGCAGCACTTGGTCTCCAAGTACCCATAAAGGCTGCACCTTCAACTGCTAAACCTATTGCAACATCTGTTGGTTCTGGTCCATTATTACCACTTCCTATTGGGAAAGCCGGAGTAGCAATAGGTGCTATTTGTGAATTAAATGAAGCTTCATTATTTATTGCAAAACGCTCCATTGTTGTAAACCACTGGTTAGTATTAGGGCCAGTATTCATAATTTTTTGGTTTGCCGGTAATGAAGTATACTCAGGTGTACTACTATAATTACTAGTTGGTGGCTGTATAGCCACACTATATTCATCCACAAGAGTTACAGCTAATTGATAATCATTTGCACCTGATTCTGCTATAATAGTATTAACTACTCCAGGTATCCCTGCTTTAAGTGAAGTAATTTCTTCTGCCATACTTCCTGTATAGTCAATTATAAACCCACAATCTATTCCATTTGTACAAGGATTCTCTGCCCCTGTAGATGTAAAATTAGTTGGGTTAATACATACCTCTGTTGCACCTTGGTAGTTAACGGTTATTCTAACGTTATAATTTGTATTAGGAATTAAATTTGTAAATGTAACTGTTACAGGACCTCCTGGATTATTTACAGTTTCTGTTTGTTCAGTAATGTTTGTAACAGTGTTTATAACATCTAATACATACTGAGCTGTTGGCCCTAATGTATTTACAAAACTAATAGTTGCTTGTTCATTCTGTATATTTGACATAGTTGGACTTACTGGACACGGTATAAATCCTGATACAACAGTTGTTTGAGTATCTGAGCATGAATCTGTACCATTTGTAACACAGAAGCCTATTGAGACATTTAAATCTTGAACTGTATTCATACCAGGTAAATTTACCTGTACCCCATTAGGGTCATTTTGTAAACTACTAACTGATACTATTTCTTGAATAGTATTACCATTTACATCTGAAATTGTGATAGTTGAACTACCCGCACAATCATTAAATGGAGCAGGCATACTTGAATTTAAAAATATAAATCTAAGACCACTTATTTCTCCATCATTAAGAATATTCTGTATTGTATAACCAAAAGATACTGAATCACATCCACCACCACAGCAGTTTGTTTGAATATCTGTAATAGCTTGATACATATCATCAATCACAACCCAAGCATTTTGCATAGATTGTGCAAGAGTAATTGCATTAGTATTCCAACCCGCTATAGAACCGTAGCTAACTGAATTGTTAGATAATGTTATATAACTTGAAGTTATAGCTGATTGTGAAATTGCATTGTTAATTGTGCTTGGTAAACCAACAGCAGATTCTAATTCACAGAATCTAATTTCTAATGCTAGTAATAAAACTGATACATCTGTTAAATTTCCTACATTTACAATACATGTAGGTACCACTTGAGCTTCACTTCCTCCACTACCTATAGCACATACTCCTTCTGGAAATACACATGCTTCTAATAAGTTTAATCTTGTTGTATGATTTGCTATTGTTAATGTGTTTACTTCAACATCAGAAATTACAGCACATAAATTTTGTGCTGTTAAAATAGCATACTCATCTATTGGTAATGATGTTACTTGATTTCCATTAGCATCAAGATAGTATAAACAAGTAGGTAAGTTTAATCTATCATTACGTCCTGGATCTGGTTCACCTTTAGAAATTTTGTTTTCACAAATTTGATCTACCATAGCTTGTAGAATTTCTACAAGAGTTTCTGGTGGTAAACCCGGTATAGCAAGACATGTTAAATCTAACCCTGTTAAATCAGGATTAGCAACAATACCTCCATCAAGGATATCACATAATTTTTCAGCTAGTTTAGCTACTACTTCGGTAATTGTATCACCATTGCAAAGATCTATACAAGCAATATCTGGTCCTTGCCAGATAACACAATTTGATGATATACTATCACAACCATTTGTAGTTGCGCTTGAGTTAGTTGGGATCATAAATATTTTTTTTTCTATGATGCAAGTCTTTCAGAAATGCTATACATATATAATATACAAAAAATTCTAAAACCAAACAAGAAGAATGGTTTTAAAATTTTTTGTAAAAATATTTATGAAAAAAGAATGAAAGTTTATTTTTCTTCTGCAATCTCACTTATAGTACCGTCTTCTAAGCTAATATTGACTGAACCATATTTATCTTCAAGAGATTTGCTTACTGCTTTCCAATTTACAGTTGCTTCCGCATGTGTAGTTATAAGCTGATTTTTTACCAACTCTGCATTACCTATATTCATAAGTAATGTATTAATTTGATTTTGAAGATCTTTAACTTCTTCTAATTCCTTTTTAGAAATCTTTTTTGATTTTGCCATTATAATTGGTTTTTAAAATTTGTATACTCTTCAAAGATAATGATATTTTAGAAACTACCAAGGAAGATCAACAACTAAATTTGTTTCAGGTAATAAATCTTTCTTAATTATATCCTGCATTCCATTAATATAGTCATCACGTAAATACTTTTGTAAAAATAATTTAACGTCTGATTTTGATAGTTGTTTATAGTCAGTTGTAGTAACAACACCTTCATCAGTATCTTTTACAATATATGATCCGTGTACAGTTACACTATTCTTTTCATATATTGATTTTAATGACTTTGGTATAACTAATGTACCTGTATAAGTAAACACTATTTCCTTTATTAAAGAATTACCATCTGTAACTAAAGACTCAATATCAAAATAAAATCTTTGAGATAAGTGCTCTTTTACTACAGGCACCTCTACTTCTTTTACAACCTTTTTTTTCACTACTCTTTTCTTAGTAGGTTTTTTAATTGCTTTTTTAGTTGATGTTTTTTTCTTCTTTGCCATAATTTAGTTATTATCCACACAATTGAACACTAAACTGAGTGCCATTAGCCATTGTAAATGTAGCACATCCACTTTTAGCATCAGTGTCTATTCTTTTTATTGTTGTATCAGCTGCACCATTAATACTTACAGGAAAGTTTGGTCCAGTAGCACCTGTAGGACCTGTAGCACCAGTAGCACCTGTACTACCTGTACTACCTTTTGAACCGGCAGGACCTTGTATTCCTTGAGGCCCCTGACTTCCTGTTGGACCAGTTAAACCTTGAGGTCCTCTTGATCCAGTTGGTCCTTGACTACCTGTAGGTCCTTTATCACCTTGTGGTCCCTGTGGTCCTTGGCTTCCTGTAGCCCCAGTTAATCCAGTTGCACCTTGTGGTCCAGTGGAACCTGTTGCACCCGGTGCTCCATCAGATCCATCAGATCCATTGCTTCCAGCAGGTCCCTGTGATCCTGTATTTCCTTTTGCCCCAGCGGGTCCTTGAGAACCAGTAGCACCCTGTATACCTTGTGAGCCTGTTGCTCCTGTATCACCTTTTGGTCCAGTTAAACCTGTAGGATTACCTACCCAATCACCTTTAATATTAATTACTTCATTACCATCTATAGCCACAGAACCAGCGTCAACAACTCCTTTAACTTTTAATTTACCAGAAGTTGTTAGTGACATTGCACCATCAGTATTTGCCTGACCTTCATATTTCCAAACCCATCCACGGTCTGCATCATTATTCATTTGGAATACTGTAGCATAGTCATTTAAATAACCATAAGATTGACCGGATTGCATTCCTATACCATAAGTAGATGAAGTACCCCAGAATCTATATTTACTTGCATTATCACCTGAATTAGTGTAATGGTATGTTCCACCATTAGGTCCTGCTGGACCTTGTGAACCGGTATCACCCTTTACACCCTGAATACCTTGAGTACCTTGTGCTCCGGCTGCACCAGCTGCACCTGTGTCTCCTTTATCACCCTTAGCCCCAGCTGCTCCGGCTGATCCAGGATTACCTTGAATACCCTGTGCTCCTGTAGCTCCAGTGTCTCCTTTTGCACCATTAGTTCCATTTGTTCCTGCTGCTCCAGTGTTACCCTTTGCACCTTGGCTTCCAGTATCACCTTTGGCACCTGCAGCTCCAGCAGCCCCGGTAAGACCTTGAATACCTTGAATTCCTTGATCTCCCTTTGCTCCAGCGGAACCTGTAGTTCCTTGTATACCCTGTATACCCTGATCACCCTTGGGACCTTGAGGTCCGGTATTGGTTGGCATTGTTACAGAATTACCATCAGTAATAGTAAGTGTTTGTCCTACTACAGATAATGTTTGCTGATCAGCACAAATACTAATTGTCTGTGCTTCTTCATCAATATCTACATTTGTTCCTTTACAACCTAAAATAGTTAAGGTATCGTTGTTGCCTTTAGCTATAATAGTTCTTGCACCATTGGTTACGTTTTTAAATATATCCTGAGAAGAACCTCTATCTGTATTGGTAATAGTAATAGTACCTCCACTAGATGTAGAAGTCATTTCTGATTGTATACCACTACCTTGTGCTATTGTTAATGTTTCACCATTTGTAACAGCTGTACTTTCTGTCCCATTTCCTTCTTTAATAGTCCAAGAAGACATAGTACCTTGTGGAATACTAAATGATGTAGTTAGTGTTCCACCATCTCTTTGTGTAAGAGTTAATGTTTTAGTAGAAGATCCGCTATCCGTAAAACCAGTTATAGTATTATCATATGCAGAATTAGATTCTGTTGATCCACCACCACTCCAAGTTACTGCACCACCAACTGCTAAAAGATTTGTACCACCATTAAAAGTTAATCCTGCGTCACTTGTTATATTAGTGTTTCCATTCCAATAAGCAACTCTTCCAGATTGACCGCTACCTGTCACATTACCAACTTGTGTATTATCTATTTTTTGCCAAGCATCTGTAGCTTGATCAGAAAATACTGCCCAGTCACCTACTGCCCAGTCAGTAATACCATCTAAATTTGTATTACCTGCTGTAGATACAATATAATATTCACCTACAATACCTTTTGCACTCTGTAGTAATGGGGAGTTAGTAGCTGCATTCCATGTTCCTTTATATTTTAATACTCCTGTTACAGCTGTATTAATAGCTGTTTGTATTTGTGCTCCTGTTGCTAAACTTAATGAGCTAGAAGATACTGTTGCTGTTTTAGGTGTTAATGTAACTGATGTTGTACCACTCTTAGTTAAGGTATTAGTATTACCAGTTGCAACACTTGTTACACCTGAACTTGAGCTAGTACCTGCACCAATTAATGTTCTAACTTCTGCAGCACTAATTCCTGAATTAAGAGATGGAGTAGTTCCATTTGAAAGTATTGCTGGTACACCAGTATCACTAACCTTAAGACTATTTTTACTAATATCTGATGCTTGACCACTTGTAATAGTTGTTGTATTACCAGCCATAGCTGTAGTAGAAGTAGTTCCAATTACTAAATTAGATGATCCATTACCTGTACCTGCTCCAATAAGACTTCTCATTTCTACAGCTGATATTCCGGTGTTTAGTGAAGGAGTTGTTCCATTAGATAAAACTGCTGGTATTCCACTATCTGTTACTTTCTTAGTGTTATTTACAATAGCAGTTGCTTGTGCAGAAGTAATGGTTGTTGTATTACCTGCCATTGCAGTTGTTGATGTAGTACCAATAACCAAGTTAGAAGTACCACTTCCAGTTCCTGCTCCTATAAGAGATCTAACCTCTGCTCCAGTTATTCCTGTGTTTAAAGTTGGACTTACACCATCAGATAAAATTGCAGGTCTACCAGTATCTGGTGATGTATTAGTAATAGTTATAGTTCCACCACTAGTTGTTGATGTCATCTCAGATTGTATACCTGTACCCTGAGCAATAGTAAAAGTCTCTCCATTAGTAACAGAAGTTGACTCAGTGCCATTACCTTCTTTTATTGTCCAAGAGCTCATGGATCCTGAACCTGTTCCAGCTCCAATTAATGACCTTACTTCTGCTCCAGTTACCCCGGAAGCTAAAGTTGGTGTACCACCACCACTAAATATACCTGGCTCAGCATAAATAGTAGAACTATTAAATGCATTAGATCCAAAAGCATATGTTTGATTTGTAGTACCACTTACACTAAACGTAAGTGTATTACCTGATTTAGTTATACCATTAAGATAAAAGTTTGATGCAGATGTTAAATATCTACCATCTAAATCTACTGTAAGGTTTCCTAAACCTGAACGTGTCAATGTTAAAACTCCACTTGTTGTATTAAAGCTAATACCTGATACATAATTATTTGTACCTGTTTTATCATCAACCCATTCTACAGTTGTACCTGTTGTACTAAGAATCTGACCTTTAATACCAGCAGACCCTGAATGATCAAACAACCTACCACCTGTCCCTAAAGAAACAGTAGTATCTACAGTGTTACCTTCTAAAGATAATAATCTTTGTGAGCCAGTTATTGTTGCCATATTATTTCTTTTTTCCTCTTAATTTAAACTTAGTCATTTTTTGTTTAATAGCAGGATCCATTTCTGCTGCATACTTAGTTCCACACATCATAAAATCTTCTGTATCACTCATTTTATATGCATTCTTTGATACATCACCTGATGCAGATATTTTTAATAAAAGTTTATTACCTGCTTTTGCAAAAGTATGTTCTCCCGTTTCTGTTCCTGAGTATACTTCCCATGTAGCTCCATCATCATTAGATACATAATAACTAAGTGTACATCCATTAGGAATAAAATAATCTACTCTATTCCAAAAAACAAAATCAATAGACGCAGAATTATCTAATATATAAGGACCATATACTATTTCCCAATTAGGTATAAATTGATTAGCATACTTTGCATCCCAAATTCTAAAGCCATGCCCATCATATCCATAACCCATCTGAACCCACCATTCTGCACCATTTGCAGAATACATTCTAGTGATGTTACATCCATAATCAGCTCTGTAAGATCTACCCCTTCCTTCTGATGTAGTGTCTTCAACAACTGTATCATGTCTACGTAAAGCAACATATCTGTTATTATCTGGATCTAAGAACCCTGGTATCATAGCTCCACCTCTATCTGCTGAAGTAGGTATAAAATTAGGGTAACCCGGCATTCTATCAGTTGGTTGCCCACCTTGAATATCTTGATACTTTACACCTGCTCTCATTAAAATACCATAATTATTACCAGGATTAGTGCTACCTTCATATGTAATCTGTAAAACTGTTACTTTTGCTCCAGTAAAACAAGGTGTTACATCAACTAGACTATGTCTACCAGATGCTCCAACCCAAAATATATTTGGTTTATTTATTGGATCAGGTATAAACCATCCTTGTTCGTACCCATCATCTCCTTGTCCTGCATCCGCCATATCAACATAAACTGATTTAGGATTAGCTGTTGATGCATCTAATATCAAAGAAAAATTTGCATTATGATAATAAGCATATAATATTCTGTCATTAATTGAATCATACATAATCCAACCTCTGTATCCATTTCTATCCACAGGTGCAGAACCATCAAGCATTATATTTCCTGCAGTTGCATCCATATATAACCTTTCTTCAACACCGGTTTTCATATTTCTACGCATGCATCTTTTATAATGTCTTGCATCATAATCAGATGCATAAGCCCATTCTCCTGCTGCACACAGACCCCCTACATAATATAGACCTGTGCTTTCTACATAACCACCACCAGTATCTTGAGACCCAATATATATTTGAGGGTTACTGTGTGTTGGTCTTGGATCTTTAACAAAGGTTGTTCCTCCATTCATAAGACCGCTGTAGTCAAATGTAGTATAGCCATTAACATTATATGTCATAACTACACCTATCTTATTTTCTTTATCAATACAAAGAGATTGTAAATGATTATATGTACTACTACTATCTCTCCATAAAAAGTTGTTATCATGAAATAACTTAGTCATAGTACCATCATCATTAAGTCTGCGTACTGCAAACCCATCACCCCAACCTACTGTAAAAAGTAAATCTCCATCTATTTCAAAAGCAGTTGTATAACCAATACATCTATCACCACCATCATATTCACCACTACCTGAAGACACAGTAACATTACTCATACCTCTTTTAGTTACAGGTACAATAGCAACTTGCCCACTATAATTATTAGAGGCACATCCTATAATGGACTTTATATCACTTTTACTTACGTTAACTGCTTTAAACATTCTTGTATTTCAAATTGTAACATTTTAATCATACTATCATTAGAACCTGCAGGAGCTATATTTACCATATTTAACTCTTCAGCTAATGCTTCTTCAAATTCAGCTAGACAATCTAACCAATACTGTCTATCATCTGTTGTTTCAGTTCCTCTTTCTGACATCTTATGTTGTTATTACTTCTACCCAAAACTGGTGAAAATTTCTACTTGTTCCTACACTATGCATGTAAGATGAATTCATACCACTGTAAACTAATAATGCATTAGATCTTGATAATGCAGCTTGTGTAGGTTGTGAATCCATATATATTTCTATATGATCTATAAATCTTGATAAAGGTAAATCATACTGAACATAATATGCAGATGGTAACTGTATTACTGACATATTAATAACAGATAATGCACCAGATGTATAAGCTTGACTTACTAGTGTAGGACTTGAATATATACCTTCTTTGACAGCATATACTCTATATGACATTGTACCACTTGTATTAAATGTGGTATCTACAATAGTCATTGAACTAGAAAAATCATCTTGTGGTACTTGACCTATAATACCAAAGTCTGCACCATCATCTGATGACCAAACTTGATAATAATCTATAGTTGTAGTTGATGATTTACCAAAAACAACTTCTATTGTTTGACCAACTACAGAAGCTGAAACATTAGAAGGAGCTCCAGGATCTGAAGGTCTATAACTGCTTATAGCATTATCTACATATGTTTTACTTGTTGCATCTGTGCCAGATGAAACTGTATCTACACCTTGTATTCTACCAGTTCCTCCAAGAGTAATATCCCCACCTGATACTGTTATATCATTAGCAAAAGTAGAATTACCACTTGAGTCATTTATTGTTGTTGTTTTTCTACCTGCCCATCCACTATTCCAGTTATCAGGAGAAGAGTTAATCTGTATTCCCCCTTCAGCATTTAAATAAACTAACTCATTTGTTTGTCCTGTAAAATATGATGATGACTCACCTGCATTAAGTACAAGTTGTTGTCCACCATATGTTCTTACTTGATTAGTTCTTAATCCATCTCCATTAGAAAAATCAGATCTACTTGTAAATGTTTTTACATCTCCAATACTTTGTGCACCTGATGTTCTTACTACTGTGCTATCTACTTCAATTGTACCTGTTGAGGTTATTGTACCACCTGTAATACCGTTTGTAGTAGCTATAGAAGTAATACCTGAACTTGTAACATATCTTCCGTCAAGATCAACTGTTACTGCACTAAGACCAGATCTATTAAGTGTTAGTACACCATTACCTGTATTAAAAGATGCAGAGCTTAAATAATAATTTGTTGTTGTATCTTTAGAAGTAATCTCAATAGTATCTGTAGAAGCATCTGTTTTTATTGTAATATTAGCACCTGCCTTAAATGTAAGTGTATCATTATTATTGTCTGCAACAATATTAGATTGGCCAGCTGCTGCAATATTTTTAAATATGTTTTGAGCTGATCCTCTATCACTATTTGATAAAGTTATTGTACCACTTGTTGTTATTGTTCCTGTACCAGATAAACCATTAGAACCTGTAACAGTAACTGAGGTTACAGTACCTGTTCCGCTTCCTGCACCAATATCAGATAAAAGTTGTGCTTTAGTTCTATACTTCATTGAAGCACCATCCCAAACTAATATACCAGTATATGTACTGTTATCATTACTTATACTAGTGACAGTACATGTTCCGGTTATTTCTACTGAAGATAATAAACTTATAGCCATGACATTTTATTCTTTTTTTGCAATATACATATTTTAAAAAAAGGGGAAACATTAAATTCTTAATTTAAATGCTCCCCCTTTAAATCTTACTCTTTATTATCCTACAAGTTGCATTACAACTGTAATACCATTTGCACCTAAGTTACTAGAAGCAGTAAATGTTACAGTTCCCGTTGTTGTATCAGCAAGAACATCCATAAATACTTGAGCTCCTTTAGTATCATAAGTTTGTATAATCCAAGGTCCGTTAGCTAATCCGTGAACACCTGTTGCAATTGAAAAGGTGTTTGTATTAGTTGCTGGATAAGTACCTGTGTATGATCTTTTAGCTTGAGCACTTGCTAATGTTGCCGGAGTTACATATCTAAATGTATCTGTTCCCGCATCAACTTCAGTTTGTGTTGCAATCTCTGTAACACCAACTGCTCCTGTTGTAGCATTAGGCAATGTTCTTTTACTCATAGATTGAATAACACCATCAGTAACATTAATCTGATCAACTACGTCTACACCACTTGTGTCCAGATCTACATCCGTACCAATAATTTTGTTAAACGTACTTGCTAGCTGAGCATCACTAATTCCACCTGCTTTGATGGTAATAAATCCACTTGCTGTTCCTGCAAAAGAAGCACTACTAAATCCAGCAACACCTTTTTCAGTTACTCCGTCTGATGCACCTACTCCTGCAATATTTTGATCCTGAATAACAATAGCAAAATCTGAAGCAGCTGGATTAGAACTAGCAGCAATTGAACTGTTAGCATAAATCATATCACCAACCTCAACTCTTACATTACTACCGTTGAATGCTATAGTACCATCTGTTGTAACAACAAAGAAATCACCTGTTGTTAGGGCAATGTTACTTGCTCCCGCTACTGCAGGTACATTTGTTGCAGCATTATATCCACCTTGGAATACACCAACTCCAGCTACAAGTGATTGAACTTGACCTAAATTAACACCATCTGTGCCTGCAGTACCTGTTGCTACACCAGTTAATTTTTCCCCACCTATACTTAAAGAAGCGGTTGGAGCTCCAAGTACATTAAGTGGTATGTCTACTAAGGCTGCCTCTACAACTGCTCCTGATGCACTATCATCACCTAATAAGATTTTATCATCTGATTCTGCAAAACCACTATGTCCACCTGCAGAAGCAATTATACCAGTTGCAGAGTAATCAACTTCTACATTAGGTACTGTTGTTGCTGTTCCTGTTACTTTGGCTCCATTTGATGCAGTAACGCTAGTAACTGTACCGGTTGTGTAAGTTCCTAAACTTAAATCACCCAATATTACTTGAGAAGAAGAACCTGCTCCAGCAATATTAATTGTACCTGAACTAGTAATAGGACCTCCAGTAATTGTTAATGCAGTACCTGTTTCAGTAATTTCTATACTTGTTACACCTGATCCAGAATCATTAACCCATTCTACTATACCTGTTGAAGAAACAGCAAGTCTTTGACCACTTGCACCAATTCCTAATTTAGCTAAACTGTTTGCTGCATTAGAATATAATATATCTCCTTTAGTATAAGAACCTGTTCCTGTACCACCATTTGCTTCAGTTAATGTACCAGCAAGTGTTATTGTACCACTAGTTGTAATTGGACCACCACTTGTTGTTAAACCTGTAGTTCCACCACTTACATCAATAGAAGTTACAGAACCTGCACCTGCATTAATATATGTTGCTACCTGAGATAAGTTTGCAAATTTAGCATTGCTATCTGTAGCATCAGAAAATATTACTTTATCAGTTGCTTCTAATGTAACAAGTGTTCCATCTGCTGCCGCTAATACAACGTTATCTGTACCTGCATAATCTACTGCTAATGTTCCTGATGCAGTAATAGCACCACCAGTTAAACCAGCTCCAGACCCTACAGAAGTAACTGTACCGTCTTTACCAAATCCTGGCATTGTAGCAAGAGTGGTCTTGTAAATAACATTATCTGCCTTAGCAGAGAACCAAAGGTAATCATCAGCTTGAATAGCTTGTCCAGCTGCCTCTAAAATAGCATTTGCTGCACCTGAATATGTAATGTTTACTGTTGGAGCTACTGTTGTAGTTCCGGTTACAGAAATACCTGTTCCAGAAGATACACTAGTTACTGTTCCATCAAACTGATCATTTGATGTAACTGTTAATGTATTACTTGATCTGGTTACAGTTGTTGTACCTGCACCTACAATTAATACATTATCAAGTGTTCCATCTGATCCATCTAATTGGATACCTGCTGTACCATTTGTAGAACCTACACCAAATAATTCATATGTAGTGTCACCATCTGCACCTGTTGTTAAGTCTACCCAAGCAGAACCATCATATAACCTTAGTTTACTTGTACCAGAGTTATAATAAATTTTACCTGCAATTCCTGACGGGTCAGCGCCAAGAGGCTGAATAATAACATTTTGTATTTGATTATTATTCAGGTTTAAATTTCCTTGGACATCTAGTCCCGTTAAAAATTGTACTGCCATTTTGTTTTATTTATTTATTATTTATTTTACTTATTTAATTTAAAAATGCACATCCTGAAAATGATGCACTAAATGTTATTTTTAATTGTTGTGTACTTATGTACTCTACGTTACCTACTACTGTAGTATTTGCACTATCTACAACAGTAACTGATGGATATGAACCTAAGTTATGTGTAATAATCCACTCATCTGATGCAACCTCAAAACATTGAGTATATGTACCACCATCCTCAAGTAAATCTTCCAAGTCATATATTGTACATACATTAGTTGGTGTAACTGGACAACTCATGCTGGCTTTTAAATTTATCTGTGCTAAAGGCTCTACAAATTCTCCTTCTATTTCAGTTGATGCTACCACCTTGTTACTAGCTGCGTTTTGCCAATCACACAATGATTTTTTCAATACAGCTGATTCAAAATCAGAATAACAACATGGTGATATTCCATACTTAACTTCTCTAAAAAGAACATATACCTGCTGAGCAAAATTTTGCTCTGTGTTTATTCTTTTTATAAGAGCTTGCTCTTTCTTATAATCACTATTTGATGTATGTGTTGTAGGCATCAGCAGTTATGTATTTCTTAAATTTTTAATTTGACGTGAAGCCAATTGTAAATCAAAATCACGTGATGATGCTTTAACTTTTTCTTGATTAGCTTTAGTAATTACTTCAGCTTTACTAGTAGCAAATGCAGTCCTACACGTTTTGTGTATAGTAACTCCATCTACTTGAGTCTTTTGACATCCGCATGTGAACGGTTTATTACAATGAGCACAGTTCATAATATTTTACATTTTGGTTTATGTATATTTAACAGTGTCCTGAAGGACAAGCTATTTTATTTAATCTTTGTTTTGCATAAGTGTATAGCTGTATTGCTTGAGCAGATGATTGGCAATATTCTGCATTTGCAACTGCTGCATCAATAAGAGTTCTAATAAATGACATTTCATTTAAAAGATCTTGTTTTTGAAATTCTGGTTGACACGCCTGAACATCAAGTTTACATAAAACTTCATAATAAGTAGTAAGTAGGGAAGTAACTCTTAAGTGATTATACTCCACATATACTTTTGCATTTGGAGATACACTATACTTTATAACATATATACCATCAGGTATATCTTGTTGACTATTACCGCAATTTTCTTTTTGTAATGCTAATGTGCATGCAGTCAGACACATATCAAAATCCTTATCAACCTTTATTAGTACAGGTACACTAAAACCTGGTAATGTGATAAGTAATTCTTCACAATCCACAGCTAACTCAGATGAGTATTGGCTAGTGTCTTTAATACATAATAATCCACAATTAGATACAGTTGGGATTTCTAAACTTAATATATGCTTATCTGCCATTTTTTAATACTTTAACATGCTATATATATAATATACAAAAAATAACAGACAATATAAAATAAAAAGAGCAGGAGTTTTTAATTCTCCTGCTCTAGTTTATTTGTGTAAAAATATATTACATTTTACCAAGCACTGTTGTATTCTACTGCAATTGGATTCCCAGCTGCATTAGCTAAAGCAACAACTTTGTCAAGTAAAGCTTTAACAGCAACATTTGCTGCATCATCATCACACTTAACATAAATTTGGTAAACATACTGATCATTATCAAATAATCCACTTGGATTGTTGAAACGTGGTACACTGTGTTGTAAGTAGTATGCTTTATATGTAGCACTTCTATCTACAGCAGCAAGTAACTCATCAGACATTTCAATTTCTCTGATTCTAGCACTGTCAGCATTTCCTTGGTTGTAAGGAGATTGACGGTATCTTTCAGATAAAATTAAGTCTCTGATTACTTGCTCACCTTGTGTTTGTTGCATTTGACCTGGAGTCATTGTTGCAACACCACAATCATTACATACTTCACCTGTTTCATCTAATACAGAAGCAATGATTTCTACTGGCTCAGCATTAAAGTGATCTCTTGAATCAAAAGAACAGTTTCCAAATTTAGTACCCACGTATGCTCCTACAAACTCTACAGTAGCAGAAACTTTGCTAGCACCATTTGGATCAGTTGAAGCAACATATGTTCCATCTAATACTTCAGCAATACTATAAACTTCTTGTGAAACTACTCCAGCAGTTTCTACAGATACAACAACACCACCTTCTGATACAGAAGTAAGAGTTAATGTTGCATCAGCACCACCACCAGAAATTGTTAATACATCACCTACAGCATATCCAGAACCTACAGCAGCCCAGCTAAATGTAGCAACGGCACCACCTGCAACAGTCAAAATATTAACAGCTGCACCAGATCCAGATCCACCAGTTACCGCAACACCTGCAGCAACAGAATATCCTGATCCACCAACTAAAGTTGCATCTTTTGCACCATCAACATCTGCTTCAGCAACAAAAGGTTTGATTAAAGGATTAGCTAATACCATATCAGCCATAGTAGCACCAACTAATGCAGGATCAAGAAACTCTTGTCCGTCAATGCAGCAAATGTTTGCTGAATCTCCAATAGCATATGCATTGTGATTTAAGAATCTTAATGCAGGTGAACCCTTAACATCCATTCTCATAAATTGTGTTGAACCACATGGAGTACAATCAGAACCTAAAGACAATGAAGCCTTAGACTGTGATGCAACCAAACAGTTTGTATACCAAGCTCTAGATACATATCTAGGATTGATTCCTTTAGATTTTACAGATTCTTTGTATCCACCGTGACCTGGATTGTTTCCAATAGTGTCTTTAGTGTAAAATGAACCTTGTACTAAGTAAGCTAATGAATTAGCTGGCAAAGCACCTCCTGGTATTGCAATAGTTTCCCAATCTGAGTCACTAACAATACCCATTTCTCCAGCAGCTAGTGCTGATGTAGAGATTCCGGCATTAGCCTCAGTGGAACCTACTACAAACGTTTTGTAAAACGCATGATTAAAATAAGCCATAATTTTTGTTTTTTGTTGTTATAAATATATAAAGTTTGTACATTGTGTACATTAATAATATACGTAATTAATTTTAAATAAGAAAGCTATACTGTATAAATAATTTTTGTTTAATTATTACGTTCAGCTGAAGCTTGTCCCCTTTGTTGTTGATACTGATTTTCAATATCACCTGCTATTAAAGATGCTGTGTCATCTAACATTAGTTCAACTACATCATCTTTAAATTCACAGTCTATGTTAATAGGGCTTGTTACACCCGTGTATGGATCTGTACAACCCAATACTTCTATATAAACTGGTTTTCTGTAATATGTTAAAATAGGGTTGACAATATTAAAATCATTGTTCTTATATATTCTTATTGTATTATTTTGCATAGTACAAAAAGTCTCACCCCATTCATAATCTGGATTTTTTAAAGGATCTCTTAATAGTAATGGTACATTAGCTACTTCAGAAAGGTATACAGTCATTGATCTAGGATCTGGACAACATTCTGAAGTAGCGTCTGTACTTACTCTTTTATATTCCAAGTATTGATCTACTGGAAAATTATTTGATTCAAAGTATGTTTCTGATACAGTTCCTGTTAATAGAAGTTCTATTAATAAAGGCTGTAAATCATCAATTCTTTTTTTAGATAACTCATCTCCTTCTTTGTACATATTACCACCATGTAGCTGTCTTCTACACCATTCTAATTGTACTTTATTAAAAGCTTCTACAAATTGCCAACATTCTATATTGTCATAATCTTGACTATCTAGTTTATTTAGCCTTTGTTTTAATTTTAATAAAAGAGTATTGTTATTCATTATTCAAATTTTATGAGTTCCAGTATGGTTCCACCTTTGCAAGCAATGACATTAAAGTATCCTCATTCTCTGGATTCTTTAAGTGTTGTAAACATTCAGATGGTGATTTACCCAACTTAATACCACTGTCAATTGGTTCAATCCAACCTCCAGCTTTAGTTGTTATAAATCTATAATAAAGAGAATCTTTAATTAATGCTCTTATTTTTAACTCCTCCATATCTAAACCAGCTACTTCTAAAAATTGAGAAGCTGCTCTCTTTTTAGATGACTCAGCACCAAATCCGTTAATGTATGCATCCATATTCTCATATAATACATCATTAGGTGTTGCTTTTACATATTGAACACTATCTACATCACATATTTTTGCAACATACATAAGTTTAGCAACATTAGAGTCATACATATTTTGCAATGCAACTAGTGATTTGTTTCTAAGTTTACTTAATTCAGTTCTGGTAGATAATGATTCTTTTGCAGTATCTAAGAAAAACTTGAAAGGTGTATTAGATTCCTTTGCTAATTTTAATGATTTAGCAACAATAGAAAAACCTCCAGCATTAATTGCATGTAATTTAATAAGATCATAAGGATCAGCAACTGGATCTAAAAATGTTGGATCATTACCACATCTTAAACTAATCTTATCCCAAAATGCAGAATTATCAGGTTTCATTATTGTAAGTTTATTCCAAAACTCTTTATCTTCTGGATCAACAACATTAGCAGCTAATTCAGCTTCTAACTGTGCAACAACTGATCTTATTTCTTTAATTTTTGCCTTCTTCTCTGATTTAGGAAGCATCTTTACTTCAGGTGCAAACTCATTTAAACCTGTGACATAACGTTTAACTCCATTCATTTCTAAACATGCTAAACTTTCTTCATGAAAAACACCATCATGCAATGATAATCCATATTGCTCAAGTCCCATGTTTTCTTTATTTGCATTAAAGAAAGGGCGTATAGCTATAGTCTTATTTTTTGATTGCTGATATTTTTCTACAATTGTGTAATCCTCCATTTTTTTTTTTGGTTTTTAAAATTAATAATTATTTACTAGTCAAAAGTACAAATATTGTACAGTTTATTTATTAATAATTTCTAAAGCAAGATGTTTAGTCTTGCTAAAGTTTTTTGACGTTTATTCTTCTACAGCGTCTATAACTATTTTTAATACACCTGCCGTATGGTATAAGTCTCCTTTTTCCAAACCTGCAGCTATTGCACCAGCGTTAGATACAAATTCTAAATCTGCTGCTCCTCTAACCCAATCAATTACTTCATTAACATGAAGCAATCTTGCTAGACCGGTAGTATTTACTTTACCTACATAAGCTTTATCTTGAAACTTCTGTGTAACTTTTTTTAATTGTGCCATTTTTATTTTATTTAAGGATTAAAAAAAAGGGAGGAGGATTAACCCCTCCCTTTTAATATTAATGTTCTCTAGAATGATCCTCCTGTAATAGGGTTTCTCATTACAATTTTTAGAACTTTAGTTGGATCCTTAACCCAAATAGCTGGCATTGTTTGAGTCATCATAACTCTATATCCATTGAAGTTTCCAGAAGATGCAAACCCTTGAGTTCTTCCCATGTAGTCCATAGTACCATTTTGGTAGAACCACTTAAGTTGATTATCCCAAGAAAGTTTCAACAAGTGAATGTTGTCATTTCCTTCATCTGTTACATCAAAGATAATAAAGCTAAATGAACTTA
>WLWI01000109.1_pt1 | contig 117758 bp, 98 predicted proteins | sample 6701501 | NCBI WGS metagenome assembly WLWI01 (sample SAMN12718690, study PRJNA515312) | sponge metagenome | isolation source: marine sponge | host: Mycale hentscheli | place: New Zealand: South Island, Marlborough, Capsize Point | collected 2014-11-01 | reverse complement strand
AGTCGCCGCCTGGCAAGAGCAACGTAATCAAGCCGCCTGTACCATCGACTGGCGTTTTACTACGGACGAGGCACGCATCAAATTAAAACGACTCTATCCATCCGTTAATAAAAATTGAACCACTAGTCCCCCTCGACCAAGCAGCCATCAGTGCTTTTAATAATGAACGACCGCGCCCCGAAACGCGCCGCCTGATGGCCATGAACGACGGCGGCATCTTCTCCAGCCTGAACAGCCGCCAGGATATCCACGCCCAATTGGAACCCTACCGCGACAGCGACGTGGGCACCATGCTATGGGCCACCTTCAAAGGCGAAAACTGCACCTATCGCAGCCGCCTCGGCCGCACCCTGCCCACCAGCGCCAACCCCTTCGACCGCTTCTCCTACTCCGATACCTGGGACCAAACCCTGCGCAATCTGGAAGCCCAGGGCATCGACTTTATGGACGAGGTGGTGACAACGGCCCAGCAGATGGGATTGCGCATTTTTTCCAGTCTGCGATTGCAGGGCCCCAAACCCGTGCCCATGGATATGGAGACCGGCAGCTTTTACGAGCGCTTCCCGCAATTTCGCTGCAAAGACCGCAACGGCCTGGATATCGCCCATTTGAGCCTGGCCTTCCCCCAGGTGCGACAATTCTGGATCGATTTATTGCTCGAAACCCTGGACTACGGCTTTGACGGGGTCCACGTCATCTTTTGCCGCTCGCACCCCTTTGTCCTCTACGAAGAGCCGGTCATCGCCCGCTTCCAGGAGCAATACGGCCAGGACCCGCGCCAGCGGCCCGAGGACGACCCGCGCCTGTGGCGGGTAATGGCCTCCTTCGTCAACCAATTCGCCCGCCAGTTGCGCCAGGCCGTGCAAAAAGTCGAGGTCCAAACAGGCCGCGACCTGAAAATCGCCTACAGCATCAATGCCTCCTCTGCCAGTCCTCTACCGGCATCAGCCGCCGCAGCAGACTTTGTCAGCCAGCAGGTAGGCCAATCCAATTTGATGTGGGGCGTCGATATCGAAACCATTGTTCGCGGAGGGCTGGCCGACTATCTGCTGCCGCACCCAGCCGTTGCCAAAAACGCCGCCGCCTGGCTCCCCGCCCTGATCGAATTGACCCGCGACACCCCCATAGAAATCTACCCCGACCTCTACCCCCGCCGCCTGCCACCTGCCGCCGCGCTCTATTCGGCCCAGACCTTCTACGAGTTGGGCGCCGACGGCCTGTCCCTGTGGGACACCTATAATCGCACTCCGCGCCTGAGCGAATGGGCCCTGCTTAAGCGCATGGGCCACAAAGACGATATCGCCGCCTGGCGCCAACAGGGCAAAGGCAGCGATTATTTCCGCGTTTTAGATTTGCTCCGGCTGGGCGACCACAGCGGCGACTCGCGCTATTTCCAGACCAACGGTTAAGATCAATCAATCGTCCGCTGCAACAAGCGCATAAAATTACCGCCCCACACCTGGGCCACTTCCGCCTCGCTCAAACCGCGTTGCAGCATGGCGTGAGTCAGCAGCGGCAATTGAGCCACACTGGGCACCACCGCCGGAGTATTCCCCAGACCGTCGTAATCGGAGCCGATGGCCACGTGCTCAATACCCACCAAATCGGCGATATAGCAGATATGATCGACCAGCCCCTCGATAGTGGCTTCCTCTGGATGGATGAAAAACGGCGCGAATGCGATGCCCATGACGCCGTCGGCCTGGGCCAGAGCGCGGATCTGGTCGTCGGTCATACCGCGCCAGTGCGGACACAGCCCCGCCGCCGCCGTATGCGTCATGGTCACGGGCAGACTGGACCGTTCCAACACCTCGTAAAAGGCGCGGTCGTTGATATGCGCCAGATCGGTGACCAACCCCATATCGTTGCTCAATTGCAAAACATCGCAGCCAAAATCGGTCAGCCCTTTGGCTTGGCGGCGCTCGCTTTCGCGCTCGGCCGGGGTGCAGGGCCCAAAAGGACTGGGACTGCCCTGCAGCAGGCCCTTGTCGTCGCCCCCTTCGCCGTGGGTGATTCCCAGACAGCGCACCCCTAGACGGTAGAACAACGGCACCCTGTCCAATTCGCCGTCGAGCCAGCGACCCGCCCCTTCAATTGCCAGCAGAACGCCGATCCGCCCGGTGGCCTTAGCGCGCCAGACCTGGGCCGATGAGACCACCCGTTGCAATACCTCCGGAGCCGCCTCAATCTGCGCCAGGGTCCGCTCAATGGTCGTCATCACCGGGGCGGTGGGCCCGTTACCGACAATGAAAAAGCCACCGTCAAAACCGCCCTCACGCATGCGCGGCACGTCCATGTGCAAGGCCTCGTCGCGCTGCAGCCAGCGAAAGGGCCGCTCGCCGCGGGCCACCCGTTCCACCGGGGTATCGTTATGACCATCGAAGACCAGGATGCGCCGGTGGATCTCCTGGGCTTCTGCCAACGTGATTTCGGGCATATCTTTCTCCTTGTCTGTATCTACTCCCGTTTCCGCCTATACCGTGGACAGACGACATCAATACAGCAATTGACCCAGCCCGTCAAGCAGTGAAAGGAACTTCTATGGAACGCCTCAAACTGGCCTTTATCGGCTGCGGCCTTATCGCCCGCCAGCATTTGCAGGGCCTCCAGGCCCACGCCCCGCTCATCGATCTGACCGCCGCCGTCGACAACGATCCCCAAGCCGCCGACAAAATGGCCGCAGCAACGGGCGCCCAGGCCTTTTACTCGCTCGAAGAAGCCCTGGAAAAAGGTGATTTCGACGCCGTCGATATTATGCTGCCCCACAACCAGCACGAAGCCGCCGCCCTCCAATGCTTTGCCGCCGGCAAGCACGTAATGCTGGAAAAGCCCATGTCGACCACCATCCCCAGTTGCGACCGCATCCTCGCCGCCGCCGCCCAGGCCGGCACCCTCTTCATGATCGCCGAACAGGCCGAATACTGGGCCGACGCCCGCGCCGTGCGCCAACTGGTCCGCGACGGCGCTCTGGGCGAACTGATCACTGCCCAGGCCCTGTTCGGCGGCTCGGCCAGAGCGCCTCTGGACGAGGAGCCCAAACCCTGGCGCTATATCAAAGAAATCACCGGCGGCGGTCTGGCCATCGACGGCGGCTCGCATTGGCTCAGACCGCTGCGCATGTGGCTGGGCGAAATAGACGAAGTCGTAGCGGTGCTGGGCTATCCCTGCGCCGATATGGAGGGCGAATCCCTGGCCCGGGCCCTGTGCCGCTTTGAAGGAGGCGCCACCGCCGTTTTCGACGTTATCGGCGCCGGTTTTGAAAGGGGCCCCCGAGAGGAATTCCGCCTTACGGGTTCAAAAGGCGAAGTGGTTATTGAAAAAGGCCGGGACGGGCGCGTGCTGTTCTTCGATAAAGAGACACCGCAGGGGCGCGATATTCTGCCCCAGGGCAAAGGGCGCGAGGTCGCCTTCGGTCTGGAGCTGGACGATTTTTCCCACGCCGTGCTTGAAGGCCGCCCCCTGGCGGCCGGGCCCGAATACGCCCTGGGCGAATTGCGCACTGCCCTGGCCATGTACCGCTCGGTGGAGAGCCGCTGCTGGGAAAAAGTGTGGGATTAACTGACCGGCCAGCCGAGTGGCGCTTTGAGCCCGGATAAATCCCGGTGCTCTTGACGACGTCGCCGACGGCCTTCTTTATAGGACCCGTACATCAACCCCATGGAGACCCGTGCCATGACCGAAGAAGAGCGCTATTTATTTGACCTCAACGGCTATCTAGTCGTCGAAGACCTGCTAAGTCCAGACGAAGTAGCCCGTTGCAACGACTATATCGAACACCAGATAGGCGCCGGTAGCGCCGAATTCACCGAAGGGGCCGACCTCTCCGGTGGTGCCCCCACCATGGCCGGCACCTCCAGCCGCTTAGGACTGACCGGCGATGTACTGGCCTGGGAACGCCCCTATTGCGAGCCGTTCCGTCAACTCATCGCCCACCCCCGCTTGGCCCCCTACCTCGAAACCATCCTCGAAGCCGGTTTTCGCGTCGATGCCGGGCCCTCGATCATGGCCACCGACCCGGGTGCCGGCGGCCATACCCTGCACGGTGGCGGCGTCGAGCGTCACAATTTCTCCGAAGGCTATTTCTTTAAAAACAACCGCATCTACAGCGGCATGATTGTCGTTGAGATTCCCTTTGCCGACGAAGGCCCGGACGACGGCGGCCTGGCTCTTATCCCGGCCAGCCACAAAGCCAACCTGCCGGCCCCCGCCGCCTTGCGCCAAAACGCCGCCCATACCGAACAGATCCGCAAAATCCCCCTCAAAGCCGGAGACGCGGCCATTTTCACCGAAACCACCACCCACGGCGCCCTGCCCTGGCGCGCCGCCCACCAGCGCCGCATGATGCTGACCCGTTACAGCCCGGGCTTTATCGCCTACCACGGCCTTAAGCAAAGCCTGATCGAGCTCGACTATTTCGCCGATTTAACCGAGGAACAGCGCGCCGTGCTGGCCCCGCCGCACTACCGGATGCGCTAAAGGACGGAACCGGGCGCTGGTATTTTCTTTCCCGGTCAGCGGCTCGCCTGCTCAATGGAATCTGCTCTCAACGCACCAGGATCAGCTTGCGCGCTTCGACCCGCCCGTCCGCCTGTAAGCGGTACAGGTACACCCCGCTGGCCACCGAGCGGCCGTCCTGGTCCAAACCGTCCCACGGTATCTGGTAGCCACCCGCCTCAAGCCCTTCATCGACCAGGCGGCGCACTCGTTGACCGGTGGCCCCGTAGATATCCAACTGCACCCGGCTGGCTCGTTGGAGGCGAAAGGGGATAACCGTGGAAGCGTTGAAAGGATTGGGATAATTGGCCCCCAATTGGGTGTCCTGTGACACGGCCTGTACCCCTTCACTGGCCTTGGCCGCGCCCCAGGGGTAATCCAACACCAACCGCCGGTTGACGGCTACACCGCGGCTGACGCTCTCTACCCCGTTGGGCCAAGTGACCCGCAACAGATCAATTTTATTGGTATTTCCCAAGCCAAAATGCAAGCGCGGTTGCGTCTGGCTGCCGTAGCCGTAACTCGATTGCAATTCCCGCACTTGGCGGATCCCGTCAGCCTGCAATTCCACCCGCGCCCCCAGACTGTTGGGGTTTTGCCCCTGCCCCTGCAAATCGACCTGCAGCCAATGCGCCGAAGCCACGACGTTGCGGTATACCGAAGTCCGCCCCTGATCGGCCACAGCCAGATCCTGGCGGCCGTCGCCATCGTAATCGCCGTAGCCAATAGCTCGCCCGGCACTGGTCAGACGCAAACCGAGCAATTCACCCACTGGGACAAAATCGCTGCCGCGGTTGTGATACAATTGGTCGCCGCCCCGGCTCAAAGTAGCCCCGGTGGTGGCCAAGTCGAGATCGCCGTCGTTGTCGTAATCGAGGAAGGCCGCCCCGACGCTGCTGCCGCCCAATTGCTGGGCACTGGCGACAAACCCCCGGGCCCCCACGTTGCGCCACAACCGGTTGGGTGCCCGCTGGTGCGATACGAACAAATCCAGTTTGCCGTCGTTGTCGTAATCGCCAAATAACGCCGCCACCTCGGTCCCCGAGGCGGCCAGCCCCAAACGGTAGCCCATGGGCGTAAAGGCGCGCCCGTCGTTGCGGTAGAGCTGACTGGTCGACAAGCCTTGGTTGGCCACGAACAGGTCGGTATCGCCGTCGCCGTCGTAATCGCCCATGGCCACGCCCCGGCCATGGCCGCCATCGTCCAAACCCAGGGCCGCGGCATTTTCGATAAAACGCCTGGCGTAATTTACGTAATGCCGGTTGGGGCCATCGTGGTTGACCAGGTAGAGGTCGAGATCGCCGTCGTCGTCGTGGTCAAAAAACCCCGCGCTATGCCCCGAGCCGGTATCCCCCAGGGACGGACGCCCCAAATGGACCGCCCCCAGGTCCAGGGCGGTCGTCATGTCGGCGAAATGCCCTTTGCCTTTATTGGCTAAAAAGCGATTGGCCCCTTCGTTGACCAGATACAAATCCAGGTCGCCGTCGCCGTCGTAATCGCCAATGGCCAGACCGCGGCCAACGCCCTTGTCGTCGAGCCCGGCCCAGTGTCCCAATTCGACAAAGCGACCGGCGCTATTGTGCAATAGCTGGTTGGCCCCTACCAGGCGGACCAGATACAGATCGAGATCGCCGTCGCCATCGTAATCGAAAAAGGCGACGCCGTTGCCCTGCCCCCCAAGCGCCGGGCCGCTCGGCGCAAAACCGCCCTGGACATCGGCCAGACGGACCGTTAAGGTATCGGCCGTCCCCACCGCCTCGCCAGGACCGGCAGCCAGGGCGAATGTCAGACTGTAATCGCCTTCCTCGGGCGCTACCCACCGCGGCAGTTCGACCAACTGGCTACTCTGTCCGGCCAGCCCGCCAATAGGGGTTTCAACGCGCCTCAGAACGGTCCCCGCCCGCAGGATCTGGTGGACCAGGCGGACATCGACCGCATCACCGGGCCCCTTATTGGCCACCAGCACGCGTGGACTTAGAGGCCCCGAAGCCTGCACCGGATCGACATTCTCTATCCCTTCAATAAATAATTCGGCGGCCCCGGCCTGGTCCTGGTTGCCCTTGCGGGGACCGGCGCCGTAGAGCGTTTCGGCCTCATCCGCCGTCACCAACCCGTGCAAAGCCTCGCGCCACTGGAAACTGCCGTCCTGGCCGTGGGTAAAATCGGGACCGTCAGGCTCGTAGACCAGGCCAAACCAAGAGTCCCCCGGGGCGGCGGCCTGGAAGACCACGGGAGTACCGTTGAACACCATCTGATCTACCTCCAACTGCCCCCGGACCGTCACCTCTACCCGCTCTGGATCTAAACCGCCTCGCATGCGGTCGCCCGGTCCGAGAAAAACCTGGGTTTTGCGGTGGATGAACAACCGCCCTTCCGGGGCGATCTGCAAATCGCCGTCTACCAGAATATGGCCAAACCAATGGACATCACCGGTAAGGGTACCAGCCCAGCGCGGCGGCTCAATATCGAGCCGCATCCTATCGCCCTGACGCCGCATATCTATAGCCAGGTGCGTAGGGCCGCCGGAGCCGATTTGGCGGTAGAATTGGCTGGTCGGATTGGAGGCCAGATTAAAGGTGGTATAGCGGTTGCCATCGAACGGGTCCGTGGCATCGCCCTTATTGCCTCCATGCTTTAACGCGTACTCGGCGTCGTGGGCCCAAAAATCGAGATTGTCCCGCCCACTCAAGGGATCGGCGATCCGCCCCAGCGGAAAACCGGCGTCGTGGTACTGGCCGTCGGCGCAGACCAAATCGACCAATTTATTCTCTTCCTCCATATTGTTCAGGCCCGGTTGCACATGCCAGACCAACAAGCCCTCGGCGGGCAATTGTCGCTGGTAGTTGTGAGAGCCGCGCAAGCGGTGTTCAAGGAGCAGATAGGACTGCCGGAAACGGTTCTTATTGGCCCCCTGGTCCTCACTCTGGTTCCACTGCGGCGGCAGATAGATTTTTAATACCTGGCCGCCGGCAAACAAATCGGCCAAAGGCCTATCGCGCTGGGCCTGCCGGACCTCGACCAGGCGCTCGTTTTCAACCCCGATCCAGCCCAATTGCTCCAGACTCCAGGCGCTAAACCCCACCGGGCCGTCTGTGCCGCTCCAGCCGTAGGCCCCCCAGCCCATAAGCCCCCAGCCGCCGATGCCGGCGCTGTCTCCTTGAGGATCACCAAAAGCCACATCGTATAGATCGGGCAGCCCTAAAGCGTGGCCAAATTCGTGCGCCATGGCCCCCACCGTCTGCGAGAAAGTGCCTTCTTGCTGCAGAGCACCGCGATCGGTCAGACCGCTTATCAGGATGGGATTGCCACGCGGATTGAGATCGTTTTGCTAACGTAGAAATCGCGAAAGCCCAGGCCTCCGACTCCGGTGGCCCCGCCGCGAATAAAACCGCGCGGGGCGTTGCGCACATTGATAAAGAGAAAATCGACGATGCCGTCGTCGTCGCCCGAATTGGGCCGGCCGTCGGGCCCGTCGTTGTCGAACAGACCAAAATCCACTTCCCCGTCGGCCTCATCCAGGACTTCCCGGACAAAGCGGCCGTAGTCGCCAATTTCGGTGGCATCGGCCGGATTGGCGCTCAGATAGGACGCCTTGGTCTGACGGGCCGGATAGCGCCTGGGCAATACCGCCCCACGCAGATCGAGTTGACCAAAAGACATGGTCTGGTAGAAGTGAGTAAAACTGCCCCAGAGGGCCGCATCAAATAGATCGGCGGAAAAAGCGGGGGGCCGGTCATGGCCGGTGACTTCATCGGCAAAACCAGCATAGATGACGACTGCATTGACCGTGCCCTGCCGCACTCGGGCGGCAGCGGCGGCGGCCACTTTAGCGGCGCCATTGGTGGCCGACGTCGAGGGCGGGCCATAGCCGCCGCAGAGAAAAGTGTGTTCCTTGGCCACAGCTGATCCGGACAAACCGAACGAAAATAGAGCGATTGCCAGCAAGATAGTAACTATATGCATGGTTCCTCCTCGTCGTTGGCCCGATTCAGGCCGTGGCGGGGACCGTTTTGTTGGCCCCATACATCAAACGTCGGCTTAATTCTACCCGCTAATACTCTCCCCCTTGGACAACCTTTTTGGAAACGAATCCGTTGCTACCAGGCCACCCCGTCGGTATGGCCTGTACTTTGGTAACGCTTAATTACCCAGAACGGGTTGCTTTTGGCAAAAAAAATTTAACTGGCCTATCTCAGCCCAACTCCAAGACCCGGCGCCCCCCGGTTGCCACGGCAAAAACACAGCGGTCACGGCCTGTCCCAACAGTAAATCCCTGCTCCATACGGACCACCGGCACCTCGGCTCCGGCAAAAGCCAACACCAGCACATCGCCCGCCGTGGTCGTCTGCACTCGGGTGGCCCCCTCCTCGGCCCCGGGCACAAAACTCTTTAGACTGCCCGCCGCCAACCCGGCCGGTGCATAGGGCACCTCTTCCCGGGTCCAATCGACGCCCGCCCCCCAGGCCTGCACGGCCACCGTTTGTTCGCCGGCCCCCAACAGCACCCGATCTTTTCCTAGGCCCCGCAAATCGACCGGATTGAGTTTCCAACCCAGTGGACCGCTCCCCGTCTCCGCCCCTAGGCCATTGGCAAAATCGAGATATAGCGGCTTCCGTCCGGGGCAGCGCAACTGGATATCGGCCAAATCGCACGCAGTGCCGCTGTCTGGCTGCTGCACCGCCGCGCCAAAGGCCAGCACGGTATTGGAGCCGATATAAAATGTCCGCGGCTCCCGGCGCGATTGCAGATTTAGCGAATCGCTTTCCAACTCACCGAAAACCGCGGCATCGTCGCAGCGCTGCTTGTCGCCGTCCAGCTCCATTTCGATAAACGGCCGCCCGCCGTTGCGGTTAAAACCGCCCCAGGCCACCGCGACCTCATGCCAGATACCGGGCTCCACATGCTTCCCGGCCAACTCCACCGCCACCCGGGTATAGCGCTGCGACTGCACCGCAAAAGTCAATTTGCCGCCGTAAAAACCCAGGACGTAATTATTGACCTGTGGCCCCAACAGCCCAGTATTGAACAATATCTGCGGCCGCAACGCATCGACGGTTTGCCGCAGCTTAAAGCGCAGCCGCAAGCGCCCAGCAGACGGATTGAAATACGCTTGCCGCGGGTACTGCAGATAATCGCGGCCATTTAGCTGGACAAAATTCACGCCCTCTTCGACACCCACCCGCACCCCTCTGGGCCGCCGCCGGATCGCCGCCAGCACCACCGGAGAGGCACCGCGCAACAACCAGTATTCCTGCACCGTGCGCACCCCATCGACCCGCAGCCGATCCCAGCGTCGGGATCGGCTCAACCCCTTCAACAAGCCCACGACCTCGTTCTGCTCCCCCACTACGGGTAAACTGCCGCAGCCCACCGGCTGGGCCTCCAAAGCGCCAATCGTGCGCAGCAGCGGCTGCCCACTCCACTGTACGTGCAAATGGGCAAAGCCATGCGCGGTGCCGCCTTTATACCCCGAGATACAGGCAATCACCGCTCGTTGGCCCCACTTGCTGCGCAACAATCCCGTATCGCCGTACCCCGTCTGGGTGAATTTGCGGCTCAACGGCGGCGCCTTTTTCGACTTGCCGGCTTTAAAGGCCGGATCGCAATAGCAATAGACATACGGCCCGTAAGCGATCATGCACTCGGCGTTGCTGCCCTTGACCCCAGCGCCAAAACGATACAACCGCCCCAGCCGCGGATCGCCCAACGCCACCCGGCGCAAGGAGCCATCGCCGGCCTCCTGGGCCAAACGCAACAACGCCGGCGAGCAGGCGTCGAGCTGGCTGCCCAACAGCATATTGGCGTTGGCCCGGGTATAGAGCCGGTCCTCAATGCAAGCCGGCGCCGCCAGATGGTAGCGCAGCCAGGTCAACGGCCGGCGCAAGCGCTGGGGAAACTGGCCCGCCAGATCGATGCCGGTGACGTTTTTCAAGGCATCGACGAATTGCAGCATCCACAGATTCTCCCAGGGCCAAAAAGACGGCCCGTCACCGGGTTGGCCATCGTGGTCACAGCCGTGCGGCATAATGCCGTGGCGGAACCGGTCGACCACCCCGGCCAACCATTTTTCCGCTTCGTCGTGCTGGCCCAGCAAATGAATAGCCGCCACGCCGAAATGGCCGTTGTCGACCACGGCGTGGTGCGCGCCGTCGGTGGAATGCCGCGCTCTGTCGACATCGGGCCACCAGCGCCGCATCATTTTTATAAGGCACTGATTGGCGTCCTTTTTCTCGGCGGCGCTCAATTCCCCATCCAATAAATCCAACGTCAAAGCAAAGGCCTGCATATAGCGATTAGCCGTATAGAAATGCTCCTCCACCCGATCGTCGTGGGGCCATTGAACCGCCGCCGCCAGCCACTGCCGGGCCTGCTGCAACCAACGTTTATCACCCGTCAGCCGCCAAACAAAGGCGTAGTGTTCCATCATGGCGGTGGCCTGCATGCCGACGTAAAAAGCGATATAGAGCTGGTGAAAAGGATGCTTGCTGTGCGGCTTAAGCGGTATCTGACGCCAGGGCCGCTGCGGGTAGTACAGTTCGCAATCGGCCACCATATTGGCCAGAATCCGCCGCCGTGCCGCATCGCGCGGGAAGGGATAGCAGAAATCTTCTTCGTCGGCGGGTCTGTAAAGCCTGGGATGATCCCGGCGTATTATTTCGAACATGGGTTGGTTTGCCTTGCTGGCTGTCTTCAATACTCGTACCATTCCTGTGCGTAGAGCCGTTTTGGATTAGGTTTTATGATCCCTTTGCTCCACCCTTTTTTGAGGCCGATTAAAGGACCACAGTTACCCAGGCCCCTTGGGCCGGTTGGCTGGAAGGTAGGCAGTGATGTCTGAGGGGCCGCAGGCCCCGAGTTTACTGCCTACCTGGAAGCCGACCGGCCCAAGGGGCCGTCAAGCGTACCGTCAACTAAGCAGATCAGCAAGCCTGAAAGGAACCACAAAATGCCCGCCCCCACAAACCCCGCCCCCTACGGCGCCGCCAAAGCTACTCCCCCCGGCATCCTGCCCCAACCCTTCCCCCGCACCATGGGCCCAAATTGCACCGCCTACCTCCAAGAAGTGATCGACTCGGGCTTGACCTCGGATATAATAACCCGCTTTGAAAACGTCTTTGCCGCCGAATTGGGCCTCAAACACTGCATTGCCACCCCCGGCTGCACCCCAGCCCTGGCTATTCTGGCCGCCGCCTTCGACTTTGCCCCCGGCGACGAAATCATAGTCAGTCCAGTCACCGATTACGGCACCGTACAGGGCCTTATCAGCCAGAATTATATTCCCGTCTTCCCCGATACCCTACCCGGCACCGTCAATATGGGCGCACAGACCATTGCCCCCTGCATTACGGATCGCACCCGCGCCATCCTCGTGGTCCACCTCACCGGCCTGGTCTGCGATATGGACCCCATCCTCGAATTGGCCGAGGCCCACAATCTGGTAGTCTACGAAGACGCCTGCCAGGCGCTCTTCAGCGATTATAAGGGCCGTCTGGCAGGCACCCTGGGCAGCGCCGCCGGCTTTTCCTTCGATTCGGAAAAAACCCTCGGCTCCGATGTTGGCGGCTGCGTCGTCACCAACGACGATGCCCTGGCCGAGCGCCTGCGCTTTATTGGCCAGAGCCGCGGCGGCGAGCTGCGCCCCGATATTGGCCGGGTCCACACCGTCTTGGGCTACGCCTACCGGATGACTCAATCGACGGCGGCCATCACTCTGGCGCAACTGGAAATCATCCATGAGCAAGTGGCCCAGCGCGACGCCATGATCCGCCGCATCAGCCAGTTGCTCGGCGAAATCCCCGGCATCACCCCACTGCCCATCCCCGCTTACCAAACCGTCTATTCGTGCTGGATGGCCGGTTTCAATATCGACCCCGACGCTTTCAGCTGCGATACGGCGTCCTTCGCGGAGCAACTGGCCCAAGCCGGTATCTCCGGTATCGGCATGGGCAAATACTATCTAATGCCCGAGGGCCTGACCTTTCTACAGCAGCAGGCCGAAAACCAGGTCTACCCTTTCTCGCCCGATACCGCCAGCCGCCACTACCGCTACAACGGTGCCGATTGCCCCACCGCCCAGGCCTTTCTAGCAACCTTTATCCGCTGGTCGACCTTTTGCGAGAAATACCAACCCGAGCACTGCGAATTAGTGGCATCCATGGTGCGCCAGGTAGCCCAGGACAACCGCCGCCCATGAGCACCCAGACTATGGACCTGAAAGCGCGCTACTACCGCGCCCTGCCCATTGACGATCCCGGCTTGGAAGAGGTGCAGTTCAATCTCGACCTGCAGCACACCGCCTTGGTCGGCATGCACTGCTGGAATATCGGCTGCCCCGACGGCCCCGGCGTGGATAGACGCTTCTGCGTCGGCATGGGCTGGCCCCAGTCCACTGCCGAGGCCGGGCGCATTATGGCCGAGGTGATGCGTCCAGCTATGGATCTGGCCCGCCGTGTCGATCTGCCTGTGTGCCATGTTGAAACGGATTGGATGGACGCCCAATATCCCGAGATTCCGTCGCGCCGCGATCCGCAGGTTAAGCCGCAGTTAAGTGCCCAGCAACAGGCGCTGCTCGACCGGGCCCACGGTAAAAACTATATGACCGATTCGCCGCTGGCTCATATGCGTCGGGCCGAGATCATTGCCCCGCAAGGCGACGAGCCGCTGGTCTTTTATACCGATGTATTCGACGAGTATCTCAAGGCGCGGCAGATAGACACCCTTATTTATATGGGATTTGCCACCGATATGTGCATCTTGGGCGCCGAGGGTGGGGCCCGTCCTATGCTGGGCAAGGGCTATCGCTGCATTCTTATGCGCGATGCTACCGTCGGGGTTGAAACTCCGGAATCATTTCCTCAGCGCCTGGCTACTCGTTACGCGACTCATCTGTTTGAATGGTCGGTGGGATATAGCACTACTTTTGCTGATTTCAAAGCGGCCTTGGACGCGGTTATTTGAGCGGCCTTTGGGGGGCGACGAGTCTGACGCTCATTCTCGCGCTTCGCGCTCCGAGGCCACTCCGACCCGCCCGGCTTCGCCGGGCACCCGGGTCGGGTGGAATCCGCTTTCAGCCTCATCGCCCCCCAAAGGCCTTAGCACAAGTATTTATTAGGAAAAGAGGGATCGGCAATTATGGTCGTACTTCTTTTTAACAGTACTGATTTCCGAAAACTCCCTACTGGGTCACCGTTTACCAACCCACCAAAGGGGCGCCCAAACCGCTCCGCAAACACTGCAGCCAACAAAACGGAAAGCCGACGCCCATGTCCTTGACCATCTGCCCCTGGAAATACGACAAGCAATGGGTCTATTCCATCACCTACGACGAAGCCCTGGTCGAATTGGACCGCTTTGCCATCCCCTACCACGAGGAATACCGCATCCCCGGCCACGTCGAAGTCGTCGTTGGCCAACTAGGCCAGGTGCGCAAAATAGGCCAGTCGACCTACAATGGCTTCCATCATATGGACGGCAGTCAGCTCAAGGATCTCATTGCCCGCGGCTGGGGCGTGGGCAACCACTCCTGGACCCACGAAGTTATCACCCCGGATACTGTCGCAGAGGAAATAGGCCGGGCCAAACAGGTGCTGGAAAAAGCCATCGGCAGCCCGGTATTGCTGTACTGCTCGCCCGGCAATAATACCAATATGGCCGATCACGTCCTTGACGCCTGCCGCCAGTACGGCTACTTGGGCGCTATGAGCCTGACCGACGCCCTGAATCTGCCCCAGGACGAATTATTCTGGCTCAACCGCACCGCCTTGCACGACCAGTACTACGAGCCCTTCTACAGCGCCTTTGATCCCTACCGCAATATCCGCTTTGCCCAGGAGCGCCAGGGCTGGATTATCGATTATTGCCACTGTCCCTTGGAAGAGCCGGTACATCGCAACAAAGACTGCAGCCAGGACCAGTTGCGCCAGCGCTTTGAGGCGGTATTGCAGGAGGGCGGCGACCGGGTCTGGTGCGCCGTGCCCGAAGAGGTCCTCAGCTATCACCTGCTGCGCCGCCACGCCCGCGTCGAAGAGATCAGGGAGAATCAGTACAGCATCGACCTTGATACCTTGCCCGAGGCGGTGCCCTACCGCGATTTAACCGTGGAAATTACCGCGCCGCCGGCTCTGTGCCGACAGCCCCGCATCCGCGTTGACGACCGGGTGTATCCGGCGACTCTGGTGCGGCCCGGAGTATTGCAGTTGACGATGGCAATGGGGACGGTTACGGAAATTGGGGTAATAGAAGCTTAGCCGATAAACACAAAATGGGCGCGGCGACTGTCGCTACGACAAATCACCGCGCCCATACTCTCATTACAGCCTATCTACTCGGCTGCCGGCGGCGCCCCCTCTTGCATGGCCGCCATCGCCTTTTGCAAAACCGCCAGACTGGCCTCTTTGTTCAGATAGGTGGCCCAGCCAATGGGCGGTGCATTAAAATTGAAATCGGGGGTCATGGGATTGGCGCCTTGCTCCAATAAAAAGGCCACCATTTCGGCGTTGTCCGCCCACACCGCCATGTGCAGCGCAGTGATGCCAACGAATTGCTCCCAAAAACCACCCATGGGCCGACTGTCGATATCCGCCCCGCGCACCAAAATAAAAGCGACCGCCTCCCTATGCCCCCCGTACACCGCGTACAATAAAGCCAAATCGAGCACTTCCTGGTCCGACATCCCAGCGCCCTGGGGCCGGTAGAGCTTATTGGCCGTGGGCAACAGGGTACTGCCCTCGAAAAAGGTCGCCATCTCCTCGACCAGGCCCAAACCCGCGGCAAAAGGCAGATCAACGGCGGCCCCGCCCTCGTAAAAGCGACGCGCCAATTGCTGATTGATGGCCGGCGGCCCTTCGTTATCTAAATCGGGCACCATGGTCTGCCACATCAGCCGCGGATCGTCGCCGATCCCTTGTTCCACCACCAATTCAACCATCTCCATCTGCGCCTCCTGCCAGCGCAATTGCGCGCTCTTGACCACCAACCCCAACACAGAGGTAGAATCGGCCGACAGGGCCTGGGCGTCGGCGCCCTTATCTAGTAGAAGACGGGTCAACTCCAAGGTATTATCCGGCAGCCGTTGGCGCTGCGGAAAGCCGGCCACCAAATGCAGCAAGGTCGCCCCGCGCAGCGACGGGTAGGGATATAATTCGTGCAGAAAACCGCGCGCCTGCGCCAAGTCGGGGTGCGCCGTCAGCAGGCTCTCCAACTCGGCCCGGTCACCGCGATCAAAGGCATCCACCGCCTGGTCAAAAGCGGCGTGATCGGCGCCGTAGCCCGATTGCGCCTGGGGTGGCAGCCCTTCGCCCGGATAGGGCACCGCCAGGGCCACCAATTCGCCGGGCAGATCAAAGCCGCCGCCGCCCCCTACCGGCACCACCACGTACTGGCGCCCGGCCGCCTCGTACGACAGCAAGCCGCCGTTGGCATTGGCCGGCAGCGGGATACGCGCCAATTCGGCGCCGGTGGTCGGATCGAGGGCCAGCAGATCCGCCTCCGGATCGACGAAATAACCGCCACCGCTCCAAGGTCGCCCCGAAGCGGTGAACAACAGTTGCGGCGTCGCCACGACAAAGACGCGGCTGGTCCAGCCCAAATCCTCGTCCAGAGATAAATCCCGCAACGCCGGATGATCGACCGGCCCCCGTCCCATGGGGCGCATCCAAATATGCTCGCCGCTGTTGAGATCAATAGCCGTCAGGCGGCCATAGGGCGGCTTGGTCAGCGGCAGTCCCTGCGGTCCTTCCGGCCCGGTATTGCCAAAACCGCCATAGCGCGAAAACGCCGTACTGTCGGAGGGTATTAGACGATGCACGAACGGCAGTGTCCGCGAAGGCACAAATAGGACCCCGTGGCGCGGGTCGGCCGCCGCCCCGGCCCAGTCGGTGCCACCCAAATCGCCGGGCACCGCAATGGTCCCTTCTTCTGAAGGTGGCGTGAACAACGGCCCATAGCGGTGCGGGGTGATAATTTCCAGCGCCTCGGCGCGCAACTGGGGGGTAAAATCAATTAGATCGTCCTCGGCCAATCCCTGGCGGTCATACGGGGCCGGTTTACTGGGCACCGGCTGGGTCGGCCAGGCCTGCTCGCCGGGCACCGTGGAGGCGGGCACCGGTTTTTCCTCAATGGGCCATACCGGATCGCCCGACACTCGGTCGAAGACATAGGCATAGGCCTGCTTGGTGACCATGGCCACAGCCCGGATCGGCAGCCCGCCCACCATTATATCGAGCAGCACCGGCGGCGCCGGCGGGTCGTAATTCCACAGGCCGTGATGCACCAACTGGTAGTGCCAAACCCGCTCGCCGGTGCGGGCATCGAGGCAGACGATACTATCGCCAAAAAGATTGGCCCCGGGCCGCTCGCCACCGTACCAATTATGGCTTGGCGTGCTCAGCGACAAGTAGACATAGCCCAATTCGCTATCGGCGCTGATGGCGGCCCAGGCGTTGGCCTGGCCAAAATGGCGCCACGAATCGCCCTCCCAGGTATCGTTGCCGTATTCGCCTTCTTGCGGCACGGTGTGGAAGGTCCACAGCAATTCTCCGGTGCGGGCGTCGTAGCCGCGCACATCCCCCGGCGATGAATAAGGCTCAGGCGAGCTGCCCGAATGCCAATCCATAATGGTCGAGCCTACCACCACCACATCGCGGCAAACGGTAGGCGGCGAAATAAGCGCATAGCGCTCGGGGTCGGGCGGCCGCACCAGGCCCTTGGTCAAATCGACGCGGCCCCCTTGACCAAAAGCCGGGTCGGGCAGACCGGTGCGGGCATCGAGACTGTAGAGGCTATCGGCGGCGGTGCCGAAAAAGATGCGTGCCCGGTCGCCGTCGCTCCAATAGGCGACGCCGCGGTGCAAGTCCTTAAAGGTATTGGCCGTCTGCCAGGCTTTGGGGTCGAAAAACCACAACTGCTCCCCGGTAATGGCATCGAGGGCGGTTACCTGGGCATACGGCGTGCTGGTATAGAGCACCCCGTCGACCACCACAGGTGTGCTTTTAAACGAGCCGTCGCCGCCCATGCCACCGGCCTCCTCTTCGTCGTCCTCCTCGATCTGCATTTCGGGCAAGCGCCAGCGCCAGACAATACGCAGACTATCGACATTGTCGGCGTCGATCTGCTCGTAGGGTGCAAATTTGGTGCTGGCCTCATCGCCGCCGTAATAAGCCCAATCAGCCCCAACCGGCAAGGCAATACAACTGATGACCAGAAGGCAGAGAGAACGGTACAGGACGGACATAGAAGGCTCCTCAATAGATTTGGGTATAGGTTAGCTGAAAATGGCGTACCTGGTGAACTTTGCCAAAGGGAATCCCTCTTACCCCAACCCCACCAGCGCCCCGCCCAATGTCCGTACCTGCCCCTCGTCCTCAGGATTGACGGTAAACAAGCACCCGTCGCATTCGTGGTCGACCACCGCCGCCCCCAACACCCGCACCAAATCGGCCCCAGCCCCCGCTGAAATGGGCGGATACAGCGGCACCCGCCCGCTGCTCTGCGCATTCAACCGCGCCACCTCACGTTCGTATAATTGGGCGATGGGCAACGGCCCCTTTTCCACCTCACCCACTGTCTCCGGCAATTCCAAATCGTCGAGCCCGAACAAGCGCCACATCAGACCCAGGACCTCGCCTTCGTCCAGTCTCGGAGCATGCCGACACAAGGCCGCTGTCCACTCCCGCGCCGCGTTGGTCGGACCCGTCGCCCAGCCCACCACGCCACCATGCGAACTCCCCCCGGTAAGGAAATCCGTATTGGCTTCCCATTTCTCATACCAATGGCCGCCCAACAACCCAGTGGAAGCCGGAAAAACATCGCTGCCAAAAACCTTGTCGTCTCCACCCGCCCCTTGCACCGCCGTGCGAAATTCGCCCATCCGCTCGGCCAGAATATGGGCCCTAAAGCGCAGCCAATCGGCTACCGTCCCCTCTGGATCGAGTAGGGCGAGAAATTCCATCAAGCCCGGTTTAACCGCCGCAAAAGACCGCACATCGCCCTTAGTCAATTGGCCCAACCGCCGGCGCAAATCCAGCACGCCCTGTCGCATCGCCGTAAAATCGTAGCCCAAGCGCTGGGCCTCACCCTGACAGCTCTCGCACCCACAGGCCATCAAACTGTGCACATTGGCCGGGGCCGGATAGCGGGCGTGATCGACGTCAAAACCGTCGATATCGTAGGATAGCACTGACTCAACCAAGCCGTCGCGGGTCCATTCGTTGACTTCTTTGCGGCTGGGACAAAGACCAATGCCCCAGGCCTCATAACGCCGGTCCAGTTGCCGCCCGTCCAGATCGCGCAGGGCAAATTCGGGGTAGACCTCACCGCCGTAGCTCCACAAGCCGATATGCCCCCAGACCTCAATGCCGATACGCTTGCAGGCCTCTATCACCCGCAATAAGGGCGTATCGTCAAAGCCACCGATAATGCCCGCCACCGGCGGGTATACCCCTTCTGCGCCGCGCGGCCATACATCCAACCGCTGCCGCCAATCGGGAAAAGGGCAGCGCCGGGCCATTTCCTCCGAGGCCCGAAAACCCGAGGTATGGCATATCGGACTCTCGGGCATAATGGTCGTCAGCCCCACTTCGTCCTTGAGCTTTTGCAACGTTTCGGGATGCTCGGCCACGTATTCAGTCTGGCAAAACCAGATGCGCCGATGCGGATGCGAAGGCATAATCTGCTCCATTTCTGTTTCTGTTTTGTCGAGTAATACCATTTCGATGTACTGACGTCCGAATGTTCAGCCGCTGCTCCCAGAAAAAATAGGAAGACCATCCGGCCAATTTGAAGTCAATCTGGTAAAATCCCTACTTTATTGATGGCGAAAAAACGGCCTGCTCAGGCGCCCTTTAAGCGGCCCAGCTTGCAAACAACGCCTCATCTCCTTTTCCCTGGGGTTGTACCACAGGGCATTGGGGGTGGCCGGCGGCGTTCAGTGGGGGTTGGGCGGCCGGGCAGCTGGAGGCCGGGTTGGCGGCGCAGCCGGGTGGGGTTGGGAAGGCCGCAAGCGGGCCTCACTGAACGCCAGAGGCCGCCCCCCAATGCCCGTCCCCCGCAGCCCCACCCTTTGTCCCCTTGCAGAGTATCGACACCCCACTCTTCCACAACACGCGAAAGCCAACACACCCATGGACCTATCCCTAGCCCAAGCCCGCCACCTGGCCCTCCACACCCAGGGCCTCACCACCAACGCCGCCGACGCCAATACCACCTTCGACCGCCTGGGCTACGTACAAATAGATACCATCGCCGTCATTGAACGGGCCCATCACCACATCCTGTGGACCCGGCAAAATAATTATACAACAGACCAGCTCAACGATTTACAGATGCACCAGCGGACCATCTTCGAATACTGGGCCCACGCCGCCGCCTTCCTCCCCATGGCCGACTACCGCTACTACCGGCCGCGGATGCTGGCCACCCGCAAATCAGAACGCCATATCCAGTGGCGCCGCGACAACAGCCGCCTGGTACGCCAAGTGCTGCAGCGCATCCGCAAAGAAGGCGCCCTGGCCGCCGCCGACTTCGAAGATACAAGCGGTAAACGCGGCCCCTGGTGGGACTGGAAACCGGCCAAACGCGCCCTTGAATTGCTCTACGACACCGGCGAATTAATGGTCTCGGGGCGGCGCCAATTCCAACGCCTGTACGACCTGCCCGAACGCGTCCTGCCCGCCGACCTGGACACCTCCAACCCCACCCCTGCCGAACGCGCCCGCTTCTCGGTCAGCCGCACCCTGCAAGCCCACGGCCTGGCCGCCCTGCGCCAGTTTCGCCTGGGGTTGGCACCCAGCAAAGATCTACCCAAGGCACTGGAGCAACTGCAGGCAAGCGGCGCCGTGGTCCCGATCAAATTAGAGGGCACGTCCACCCCCTACTTCGCCTGGCAGGACGCCCTCGACCAAGTACCCGCTAAGTTGGAGCCCCAATGCCACCTGCTATCGCCCTTCGACAATCTGGTCATCGACCGACCCCGCCTGGAACAACTCTTCGGCTTCCACTACCGCATTGAATGCTATGTGCCCGCCGCCAAGCGTCAGTACGGCTATTTTACCTTGCCCATTCTCTGGGGCGACCGCCTGGTGGGCCGCCTCGATCCCAAAGCCCAACGCCAACAAGGGGTATTCGAAGTGCGCGGCCTGTTCTTCGAGCCCGATTTTGCCGCTTACGACGACTTGCTGCCGGCCCTGGCGCAACGCCTGCAGCGCTTTGCCGCCTTCAATGGCTGCGGCGAAATTACCATAGCCCCCACCACGCCGCGCAAAGTGCGGGCCCCGCTCCGCCGCGCCCTGGCCGCCCTGGCTTAGGGGGCCTCGATCCAGCCGATCAACTGGCGCACAAAGCGGAAGGTCAGCCCCCACAATACAGGCCGCTTGGGGCCCAGCAGATCGAGGGCGGGGTAGACCTGCTCTCCATCCCGGCGGCGCAAGCAGTACTGGGTCCGCTTCCCTGGGTTGCACAGGGTTTCGGCCGCCACCCAGAATACCGCCCCGACTTCTTCGTTGGGCTCCAGCACCACCGGCCCGGGCAAGCAATATACAAAGCCGGCCACCGCCACCGGCAGCATATGGCCGGTCAAATCGTCTAGCCGGCCCCAGTACTGCGCCTCGGTCAGATCAAGTCCTACTTCTTCGCGGGTTTCGCGCTCGGCCGCCGCCTGGGGCGAGGCGTCGGCGGCTTCAATGCCACCGCCCGGAAAGGCAATATGCCCCGACCAGGGGTCTTCGGGGTGGCGGGCCCGCTCGATAAAAAGCAATTGCCAACCGTCCGCCACCGGGCCAATAACCAGGGCCACCGCCGCTCGCTTCTTATCCGTTGCCCCCACCAGTTGCGGTTGGTGCGCCGCCAAGCCGGCCCGCACCTTCGCCCAAGGGCCCAGATACCCCGTTTCTTCCATAGACTTTTCTCAGTTATATGGGCCAATCCAATCGCGCCCTCGAAAATCCGCTAAAGCCCCGGCCCCGGCAAGCTCCCCCCTCTCCTATTCCGCCCGTGGCTATTTTTTACTTGACCGGAGTCGGCAAACCGAGTATTCTTTCTCGGTATAACCGATAAGCTATTCGCGTTTTATCCAGGAGTATTCCATGCCGCGCAAGCCAAACCCGGGTTTGACCGACCGGGAAGCGGAAATAATGTCCATCCTCTGGACCCTGAAGGAAGCCAACGTAGAGGCTATTCGCCAACATCTGGCCAACCGCCCCTCCGACGGCACCGTGCGCACCTTGCTCGGTATTATGGCCCGCCGCGGTCTGGTGGCCCACGACGGCAGTAAGTACGCCAAGAAATACCGCGCCTTAGTACCCAAATCCCAGGCCCAGGGCACAGCCGTCCAGCGACTTTTGCAGAGCCTATTCGCCGGCTCCACCGAACAATTGCTGCTGCACCTGGTGGATGAGGGCGATCTCGACGCCGAGCAGCTCAAACGGCTGCGGCAACACCTCGATAGCAGCGATACAGACCATTAGCCCTGAGATAGGAAAACCGGAAAAAAGAAGGTCTTTGTGGGAAGCCCCCAATCCCACATTTAAAGGGTACCTATCCACGCAATTAAACAGGAAAATTCAAGGAGCATCCCATGGGCAAAGAAATCGACAAAGCACGAATAGCGCGCGTCGCCCGGGTCTACAAGAACAATACCGATGCCGCCCGGGCCCTGGGCATTGCCAAACAATCATTCGGTCGCCTGTGCCGCAAATACGCCATTGAATCGCCCTGGGAAAGACGCCAGCGCCAAATGAGCGAATCGCGGCAGCCAGCCGCCGGCTAATCAATACGCCGCCGGCCCCCAACGCCAGCTGGTCGTGAATGGACATGGGAAGAATACCCGATCCGGCTAAAGGGACAAAAGACCAAGGGAGCGATATATGTCAAAAAATGGGTCCCTCCGTTATAGCATCAAAGCAGCAGTACCTGCTGCACGAAAAGCCTTGATCATTGAATACCTGGTCAATACGCTCGCTCGTATTCTTCAAATTGACTCTAACGACATAGGCCGGCACGCCCCTTTTATGTCCCTAGCCCAGGACGAAATAGAGAGAAATGATTTAATCGCGGCACTAACCGCCGGCATTATGGACGAATTAGAATTTCCGACCTTCTTCCCCGAGCGGGAAATAAAGCAGGATGAAACCGTAGAATCGCTGGCCAAGCACTTATTGGCCGAGGTCGAATTACCAGCCCCACAAGGCCAGTTCGACGATCCCTACGAGGGCGGGGCCATGCGCTGGCCGCCGGTCGATGAAACCGTACCCGCAATCCCAAATTCTCCTGCAGTCTTTGTCCTTTGCTCCCCGCGTAGTGGGTCTACGCTTTTTCGCCTGATGCTTGCCGGACACCCCGGTCTGTTCGCCCCTCCAGAGCTAAATCTATTGCCTTTTTCATCCATGGGACAACGACTGGAATCCGCCCATGAGCAGGGACAACCTTGGTTGCTTAGCGGCCCTCGTGAAGCCTTCGCCGAGTTGGACAAACTCTCCGTCGAACAAGCCGATGCGATGGTCACTCGTTTAGAACAACGGAATGTGCCTATCGATAAAGTGTATAGAATGCTACAAGAGCGTTTGGGCCCGAAGCTTCTGGTCGACAAATCGCCGGCCTATACACTCCACAGTCAATGGCTTAGTAGGGCCGAGAAGTTATTTGACCGGCCTCTGTACATCCATTTGACCCGCCATCCATGTGCAGTCATCGAATCGTTCGTGCGTATGCGTTTTCACCTCCTATTGGCACAGGCATACCCAGTGTGGGACCAAAATCCCTGGTTGATGGCAGAAAAGGTTTGGACCGCTTGCAACCATACTATATCAGGACTGCTGGATGAGGTTGAATCGACCCGCTCCATGCATGTCAGCTATGAAGACCTTGTTTGCGACCCGACGACCTGGCTTCGAAACATCTGTCAGTTTCTCGGCCAAGAGTACAACTCAGAAATGGTCGACGCCTATGCGCCCGGACGCATGCTCGAAGGACTGGGCGATCCCAATACCAAACAACGGAAAAGAATTGAGCCGGAGTTGGTAAATACCTGGATTGAGACACCACCTCCCCAGCCGTTGAGCAACCTCACGGGCAAATTAGCCAGGAAATTCGGTTATAATGTCTGATGCTTAGAATCGGCCATCGCTTCTACTGAATTTATCAACGGAGATACGCCCCAAGGTAGAGCCGAAAAAAATCGACCATATCCACCGATATGGCCGCTCTGGGCCGCTTTGTCGGCCCCCGTTGCATTGCATTAGCTTGCATACTTCGCCTTAGTTCCCTTGGGAGGGCACTTGGGCCGCGCAGCCGCTTTTCAGACCCCTAAGGCGGGCTCAGTTCCTCTTCGTAGAATACCTCCTCAATGTGCAGATCGCCAAAGCGTCCCTGCCAGTCGCGCACCTCCACTTTTTCCTCTTGGGCGTGCAGACTAAGCCGCGAGAAAAAAACCAAGCGGTCCATGCGAAAAGATACGGTAGTGACCTTGCCCCCCTGCAGATCGATTTCCACTTCCTCGCTTTTACCGGCAAATTCAACCCGCAACCAATGCGGCCCGGCCGGCAAATTGCGCACCATCAGCCCATTGGCCTCCTGCGCCAATATATCGAGCCGATAGCCCCCATTAACGGCCAGCCCAAGACCGCCGCTGCCTATATTTTCCCCCAGCGGCGTATGCACCAGGGCTAAGGTCGCGTCGAGAGCATCGAGCAAATCCCCTTCGCCCCATTCCGGCCCGGGATCAACCCTATCCAACAAAGGATTGGCGTGCACCGGCGCCTCCGGCCCCCACAACGGTTTATCCTGCATTTGCGCCAGGCCCGAGGGCCGGGTCAGGGCGTATACCAAGATATTGGTCATGGCCTGCAAATAGGGCTCCACCGGCCGCGCCTGGGCCGAAGTCGTATCGCCGGAAGTCTCCTGGGACTCTTGCTGATCGGCCGCGGTCACCACCCCGGCCATCTTTAAATGCAAATCGAGATCGCTGATAATGGCCGCAGTGCGACCGTCCAGTTGCAACTCCCACAGGCCGCGCAGCCGCTTGCTTAAAGGGGGCAGATCGGGATAATACCAATCGTTGCCCGCAGCCGGCAGAGGGCGCTTGGGCCGCTCGTCGGGGAAGCCTACCGGATAGTCGTAAAAGGAATGATAGACCGGATGCCCGGCCTGCACTTCCCTGAGCCGTCCGTCCCCTTTCAATGCCTGCCGCAACAAGGCGACCATCTCTTTCAGAAACCAGCGATCGTCGTCCGAGTTTCCCGCATCGATAAAGAGGAAACCACCGCCGCGCAGATACTGCTCCATCAGCGCCATTTCCTCGGGCCGCCAGTAAATCCGCTTGTTGGGATACATCGGCGCCGTGCGCTCTATTGGGAAAAGAAAATGCACCGGATCCTCGAGCAATTCATCGTCGGTAAAGAGATTGAAGAATTTGGGGCGCATCTGCGCCAGGATCTGGGTTTTATCGCGCACATAGCGGGCGATATCCTCTAGCACGGGCTTGCCGTTGACGCTCTGGCCGTCCATGGCAAAGCCGCCGGCCCCGTCCATCCGCAGATAGGTCAAATTGACATAGCCGCTGATATCGCGGCGGCTGTACAGATCGGGCGTCACCACGGCGCGGCGGGCATCGGCCCGGGCCATATCCTCTATCCGCAACAGGTCGAGCCCCTCGGTGGCCGCCGTATCGCGCCGGCTGCCCGCCGTGGGTGAGGGCATATCCTGCCGCGCCAACTGCGGCGCCGCCGCTTTGGGCACCGGCAACCCGGACAACTCGGTGGGCTCGGCCTGCACCGGCTCTACCTCCACCTGTTGGCTTTGCGGGATGGACACAGCGGTGGCCCCAGTCTGTTGCGGCGCCGCTTCCACGGGGGCGTATTCGAGGTCCACCTGCGGCAGGTCATAACTGGGCTTGGGCATCCGGGGCGGCGGCGTAAAGCGGGGCCGATGGGCCAAGCGGGCGCGAAAAATAGGGTCTTCCTCGTCCTCCACCCACAACAGCCCGGAGAACAACAGACCGCCTGTATGCAACAACAGGGAAAGGAGAAAAAAAACAAGCAGACGATTCTTCTTCACGCGCCGTATTCCTTGGCCTTAGTGCACTAGAGGCTGGTGACTTACCAGCCGCGACAGAGCCGTGGACCGGGCCCATAAAGGCTGGGTCCGTTTGCTGGTCAGCCCCCGGGAACGGGTCAGGGCATAAAAGACAATATTGGTCGCCGCCGCCAATCTGTGGCCTTTGACATTGTGCACCATTTCGCCTTCCTCATCGGGCGCTTGGTCGGGTTGCCAAAAGCGCAGCAGCCCGACATCGCTGAGCAGGGCGACCAATTCGCCCTCCATCTCCACACCCCACAACCCCGCCGGATACGAGTCGCCGCCGCCAATCGGCCGCACCGGATAATCCCATGAACGCACGGGTATATCAAGAATGCGCGGCTGTTTAAATTCTCCCGGGAAGCCGTCAAAATAATCGTAATAGGCGTGGTAGACCGGATGCGACCGCTTTAACTGCACCAGCTTCCCTTCGTCCCCCAAGGCCCGGTGCAAATGGGCCGCCATTTCGCGCAGGTAGGGGTTGCTTCCTTCTATATACAAGAAACCACCGCCGCGCAAATACTGCCCCAGGCGGTCCAGCTCTGCCCCCTTAAAGCGGGTGCGGTAGTTGTAATTATTGACCAGCTGACCACCGCCTTCCAGCAAAAAGAGGATAGGATCCTTGAGCAATTCGGCGGCGAGGAAATGCTGCTTGGCCAAGGCCGGACGGATGCGCGCCAGAATACCCGTATTATCGGACATATAACGGGCCAGATCGGCCATAGCGTTGCTGGGGGCGGCGTAGGAGCCGGTCCCGTACAGATACATCATGGTGAAATTGATATACCCCCTGATACTGCGCGGGTCATCGAAATCTAGGATTATCGCCGCCCGCTCGCCGTCGGCCCGGGCCATATCCTCCAGTCGCAACAGATCGAGCTCGGCCCCGGTCAAGGTATCGCCCAACGCCAGGGCGTCCAGGGCCGCCAACGCCGCCGGGCCGTCGAGGAAGCCATCGGACCAGGCCTGGAAAATGCGCTCGGCCAGGGCCGGTTGGGCAAGCGACAGCGGCTCGGGTTCGATGGCGGGCAGTGGCACAAAGGACTCCGGCGCGGTAAAGCGGGGCATGGGGTAGGCATCCATATAATGCGGCTGCAAGCGTCGGGGGCCCCTATCGGGCGGGGCGTCTACCGGCAATCGCAACGGCGGCACAAAGGGCTGCACCCGGGCCACCAAAGTATCCGCCACCAGTTTTTCTTCCTGCGGTTTGAGGGCCGCCATACCCGCCAAATGCAAAACCAGCGACAGGACCAGGCAACCCAGCACAATCCGACGATTTTTGTGGTCCCAATGCGACATGAGCACAGCCTCCTGGCTATAAACCTACGAATAATACCAGATTGACTTCATTGACTTCAAAATGACCGGATGTTTCCCGCCTGTACCGAAGGGCCACCCGCCGAGCATCCGGACATCTTCACAGCAAATGGGTATAAGGACAAATCGCCCAACTCCGCTCCTGGTTTATTTGACGCCCGAGCTAGGGAAAAGATAGCCCGGGTATTTCTGTCCAGGCCTCTGAAGGCGAATGATAGCAAGCAATTTTTAGCAAACTATTTCTTTTTTTGGTTCGCAAAAGAAAACCATTGCCCTTGGTCAGCACCTCACTTATTTTAGCCCATTGACCAGCCTACCCTCACTCCCAAGAGCCGCCCATGCCTCAGATCGTCGTTGAAAATTTGGTTAAATCCTACCGCATTGCCGAGCGCCGCCCCGGTCTGTGGGGCGCTTTCCGCGGTGTGGTGCAGCGCTCGTACCGCACCATCCGCGCCCTCGACGGTATTTCCTTTACTCTTGATGCCGGCGAATTGGTCGGCTATATCGGCCCCAACGGGGCCGGCAAATCGACGACCGTCAAAATTCTCTCGGGCATCGTCGTGCCCGATTCAGGGCAATGCCAGGTCCAGGGCCGCGTCCCTTGGCAGGACCGCATCGCCCACGTCTCGCGCATTGGCGTGGTCTTTGGCCAGCGCACCCAATTGTGGTGGGACCTGCCCGCCATTGAATCGTTCGAGCTGCTGCGCGATATCTACAAAGTGCCCCAGGCCGACTTCGCCCGCCGCCGCGACCAACTTATCCCCATGCTCGAATTGGATTCCTTCCTCGACGTGCCGGTGCGCCAACTCAGCCTGGGCCAGCGCATGCGCTGTGACCTGGTCGCCGCCCTTTTGCACGGTCCCAGCCTGCTCTTTTTAGACGAGCCCACCATTGGCCTCGACGCCGTCTCCAAACTGGCGGTACGCGAGTTCATTAAAGAGCTCAACCGCAAAGAGGGCACCACGGTCATTCTAACGACCCACGATATGGACGATATCGAGGCCCTGTGCAACCGCATCATGGTCATTGGCGACGGCCAGATTCTCTCCGACGGCACCCTGGCCGATCTGCGCGCCCGGGTCTCCTCCGAGCGCCGCCTTATCGTCGACTTGGTCGACCCCCAGGCAACTATCGAGGACAGCGATGCCTGGGTAGTAAAACGCGACGGCCCCCGGGTCCACCTCTCTTTCGCCCCCGAGCGCATTTCGGCCCCGGCCCTGATCAGCCGCATCACCGCCCGCCACGACGTCCGCGACCTCTTTGTGGAAAACCCGCCCATTGAAGAGGTTATCGCCCAACTCTACCGGGAACGCTCGTAATGGGCCCCTATCTGGCCGTCCTCAGCGCCCGCATCCGCATGCTGCTGCAATACCGGGCCGCGGCCCTGGCCGGCATGAGCACACAGCTTTTTTGGGGCCTTATCCGGGTGATGATCTTCGAGGCTTTCTACCGCACATCGACCCAGGCCCAGCCGATGACCTTTGCCGAGGTGGTCAATTACGTCTGGCTTGGCCAGGCCCTGTTCGCCCTGTTGCCCTGGTCCCCCGACAACGATATCCGCGCCATGGTGCGCAACGGCACAGTCGCCTATGAATTAGTGCGCCCCATCGACCTCTATACTTTCTGGTACAGCCGCTCGCTGGCCAACCGCATTGCCCCCACCCTGTTGCGCTCGGTACCGCTATTTTGCCTGGCCTTTCTTTTTTTCGACCTCCAGGCACCCGCCTCGCCCGCCGCCGCCGGAGCCTGGGCCCTGGCCACGGTGGGCGCTCTATTAATGGGCGGCGCCCTTTCCAATCTGGTCAATATCTCCATGCTGTGGACCATTGCCGGAGAAGGCACCATCCAGATGATGGCGGTATGCACCTACATCTTTTCGGGCATGGTCGTGCCGCTGCCGCTATTTCCCGACTGGGCCCAGCCAATACTCAATTTCATGCCGTTCCGCGGCCTGGTCGATACGCCGTTTCGCCTCTATATGGGCCATATCCCGGCCTCGCAGGTGCTGGCGGTGGTAGGGCACCAATTGCTGTGGACCCTGGCGCTGGTGGGTCTGGGGCGCTTTCTGCTCCACCGCGGCAGCCGCCGCCTGGTCGTCCAGGGAGGCTGACCGTGCTCAACGCGCTCTGCCTCTACGGCCGCTATATCGACATTTCCTTCCGCAGCCAAATGCAGTACCGGGCCTCCTTCGTCATGCTGTCGGTGGGCCACGGCCTGATGACCGGCTTAGAATTTTTGGCCATCTGGGTCCTCTTCGACCGCTTTGTCTCCCTCGACACTTGGAGCCTGCCCGAAGTGGCCCTCTTTTACGGCATTATCAATATCGCCTTTGCCCTGTGCGACGCCTGCTCCCGCGGTTTTGACTTATTCGCCGGGATGGTCAAAAGCGGCGAATTCGACCGCCTACTGTTGCGCCCCCGCAGTACCGCCCTGCAATTGGCCGGCCAGGAACTCACCCTCAAGCGCATCGGCCGCCTGTCCCAGGGACTGGCCGTACTGCTGTGGGCCTCGCACGCCCTGCAGCTGACCTGGACGCCGGAGAAGCTGCTCCTGGTGCTCCTGACCATTGTCGGTGGGGCCTGTCTGTTCTACGGCCTTATGATCCTGCAAGCCACCCTGGCCTTTTGGACTACCGAGAGTCTGGAAATTATGAATACCGTAACCTACGGCGGCGTCGAAACCGCCCAATACCCGCTGGTAATATACCGCGAGTGGTTCCGGCGTTTTTTCACCTACGTCATCCCCCTGGCCTGCGTCAGCTATTTCCCCGCCCTGAGTATCCTCGACCGCACCGACCCCCTCGGATCGACCCGGCTTTTCCAGTGGCTGGCCCCCTTGGTGGGTCTGCTCTTTTTCGCCCTCTGCCTGCGCCTGTGGAATTTTGGCGTGCGTCACTACCGCTCCACCGGCAGCTAATGCTACGACCCTATCTGGCCATATTGGGGGCCCAGTTGCGCATCCTGTTGCAATACCGGGCGGCGGCCCTGGCCGGCCTTACCACCAATCTGGTCTTCGGCCTGATCCATATCATGGTACTCGAAGCGTTCTATGCCTCCAGCAGCGCCGTCCACCCCATGACCTACCCCGAAGTGGTCGTCTATATCTGGTTGGGCCAGGCCATGATCGGCCTCTTGCCCTGGACCATGGACCAGGCGGTGGTGGCGGCGGTGCGCTCGGGCAATGTCGCCTACGAGTTAGTGCGCCCGGTTGACCTCTACGCCTTCTGGTACAGCCGCGCCCTGGCCCTACGTATAGCCCCGGTATTGTTGCGCGCCGTCCCGGTGTTGCTGTTGGCCTGGCTATTCTTCGACTTTCGCCCGCCACCGGCCCCGGTCAACGGCCTCGCCTGGCTAGCCGCCACTTTCGGGGCCCTGGCCCTGAGCGGCGCCCTCACCACCGCTATGTCCATTACGCTGTTGTGGACTATTTCAGGCGAGGGCCTGGCCCGCCTATTCCCCACTGTCGTCCTCGTCTTCTCGGGTATGCTTGTGCCTTTGCCGCTGCTACCCGATTGGGCCCAGCCCGTACTTGAATGGCTGCCGTTCCGCGGCCTGGTCGACGTGCCTTTCCGCCTCTATCTGGGCCATTTACCAGCCGAGCAATTGCCCGCCCTGCTGGCGCACCAATTGCTCTGGTCCGCAGCCCTGATCGGCTTGGGCTACTATCTTTTGCACCGGCACGCCCGGCGGCTGGTAGTCCAGGGAGGCTGACTATGACCAACGCGCTGCACCTGTACGGGCAGTATATCGCCCTGTCTATCCGCGGCCAAATGCAATACCGCGCTTCCTTCATCATGATGTCCATCGCCTACTTCATTGGCACCGGTATTGAATTTGTCGGTATCTGGGGCCTCTTCGACCGCTTCGCCCAACTGCGCTCGTGGACCCTGGCCGAGGTCGCCCTGTTCTACGGCATGGTGACGATGTCGATGGCGCTGACCAAAACCGTCAGTTACGGCTATGACCGCTTTGAGGACATGGTCACCAGCGGCGATTTCGACCGTCTGCTGCTGCGCCCCCGCAGCACCGCCCTGCAATTGCTGTCGCAACGCCTGCAAATAGCCCGCATCGGCTCTATCGGCCAGTCTTTCTGCGTCCTGGCCTGGGCCTGCCTCGAATTAAACGTGGCCTGGAGCCCGGCCCGATTGGCGCTGCTGGTGGCCGCCATCATCGGCGGATCCTGCATTTTCAAGGGGCTGTTCATTTTACGCGCGACCTTATGCTTTTGGACCACCCAGGGCCTGGATGTCACCTCGGCCCTGTCCTACGGCGGCGTCGAAACGGCCCGCTACCCACTCAATATCTACCGCGCCTGGTTCCGCCGTTTTTTCACCTATATAGTGCCGCTGGCCTTTATCAGCTACTACCCCGCCCTGGCCATCCTGGGACGCAACGATCCATTGGGCTCTGGACGACTCTTGCAATGGTCGGCGCCGCTGGCCGGTTTTGCCTTTCTAGCCATTAGCTTGATGGTGTGGGGTTGGGGTGTACGCCATTATCGCTCGACGGGCAGTTAATTGTTTAAAGGCCATCGCGAAAATACCGGTACGGCCGTTTTTTTGCGCTGGACTCTTGTATGTATTGTGAAATGTGTAGGTAAAGAATACCGCTGAATTAGCCCCTTGGGCGGGGTGGCTGGAAGGTGGGCAGTGATGTCTGAGGGGCCGCAGGCCCCGAGTTTACTGCCCGCCTGGAAGCCACCCCGCCCAAGGGGCGACCAAGCCTACCATTTTATTTTTGCAGACACCAATAAACGGAAGGAATCGCCCATGTTTCGCCTATTGATTCCCTTGCTCCTACTAAACGCCTGCGCCACCGCCGACTGGCCGCAATGGCGCGGCCCCCAGCGCGACGGCCAAATCGCCGATTTCGCCGCCCCGACTACTTGGCCCGATTCGCTGCACCTGCAGTGGCGCACCGAGGTGGGCCGCGGCGACGCCTCCCCCGTGGTGGGCGACGGCCGCGTCTTTGTCCACACCCGCCGAGGCGAAGAGGAATTGGTCAGTGCCCTCAATTTGGAGAACGGCCAATTATTGTGGCAGGACACCTACGGCGAGGTCCCCTACCAATGGGCCACCCACCACGCCGACGAGCGCGGCAAAGGCCCGTTCGCCACCCCGGCCCTGGCCGACGGCATACTCTATACCTACGGCGTCACCCAAGTATTATCGGCCTATAAAGCCGACAGCGGCCAGGTATTGTGGCGCCACCGCCTCGAACAAACTCTGCCCTTTGGCACCTCGGCCTCACCCATTGTCGTCGACGGCATGGTCATTGTTCACGTTGGCGACGGCAAGGTCGGCCCCCTGACCGCCTTCGACGGCCAAACCGGTGCGACCGTATGGACCTGGGAGGCAGACGGTCCCTCGTACGCCTCGCCGATTATTGGCACCTGGGAAGGTACCCGGCAGCTGGTCTTGCTCACCTTTGAGCATTGCATCGCCCTCGACCCGGCCACCGGCACGCTACTGTGGCAAATACCCTTTCCTCACCCTTGGGAGGAGAATATCCCGACGCCCCTGCGCCACGGCGACCATATCATTCTCACCGCCCTGGAGCGCGGCACTATGGCCTTCCACCCCACCCGCAGCGACAGCGGTTGGGTAGCCAACCCGCTTTGGCACAACCCCGATTTGTGGATGTATACCAATTCGCCGGTGCTCCACGGCGACCTGCTCTACGCCTTTTCAACCCAGCGCAAAGGCCAGTTCTTCTGCCTCGACGCCCGCAGCGGCAAAACCCTGTGGGCCACCCAGGGGCGCCAGGGCGACTATAGCTCCCTGCTCAGCGCCGGCGACGTTTTGTTCAGTCTGGACAACGACGCCACCTTGCAGGTGATCGAGCCCAGCTCCACGGCCTGGAAGACGCTGGCCCAATACACTGTGGCCAACAGTCCGACCTGGGCCCATCCGGTGATCTTGGGTGACCGCCTGTTGGTCAAAGACGCCACCGGGCTGTATTTGTGGAAATTGCCCAAAGGGGGTTAGTCAATGGAAGAAGCCGATTCGACCGATGCGCCGATGACCGAGGCACAGATTATCGCCGCCACCGTCGGCCAACGAAAGCCGAGCAATAGCACTATTTATCTGGCCCCGTACAATCCGCAATGGCCAAGCCATTTCAGCCAGTTAGAGCAACTGATACGCACAGCTCTGGGCGATAAAGTCCTGCTCTTGAAACACGTAGGCTCGACATCGGTGCCCGGCCTGGCGGCCAAGCCAATTATCGATATGGTGCTGGTAGTGGCCGATGGGGACGACGAGCCGGCCTACGTCGTGCCGCTGGAGCAAAAGGGCTTCACCTTACACATTCGCGAATCCGACGGACACCGCCTGTTGAAGGCCCCCGATATCAAGGGCAATCTGCACGTATTCTCTGTCGGCTGCAGTGATATTGAGGATTTGCTGCTATTCCGCGACCGGCTGCGCAGCCACGCCGAGGACCGCCAGCTCTACGAGAGCACCAAGCGCGAATTGGCCGCCCGCGTCTGGAAATACACCCAAAACTACGCCGACGCAAAATCGGCCGTAGTGCAGAAAATACTGGCGCGGGCCCGGAAGGCCCAACACTCTCTATGAAACAAAATCTGCCCCGCAAAGCATGCCCCGTCATTCTCCGACTCACGCCCCAGGGGCAAACCCAGATACTCGCCTTTACTCACCCCAGCGCCGGCAAACAATTGGTCAAAGGCACTATTGAACCCGGAGAAGCGCCCGCCGACGCAACCCTGCGCGAACTGGCCGAAGAATCGGGCATTACCCAGGCCAAAATTTCGCAGGATCTGGGGCCCTTTGAAGTGGGCCCACCGCATCAACTCTGGTATGCATTCTTATGCCAAACCGGCGACCTGCCCGATGCCTGGACCTTTTTCACCGCAGATGGAGGCGGCCTCGAATTCGGCTTTTTCTGGCATCCACTGGAAGAGCCCGCCGACGACGGCTGGCGCTTTATCTTTGGCCAGGCGCTGGATCGTATCCGGCGGGCTTTAGGTTGAGGATATTCTTCATCTTTTATGGAAACGCTTTGGATTTGTTTTAAATTCCCACAAGGGGGTTATCCTTGTTGAGCAAAATTCAAATCTTCAACAAGCATACTGGGCTCGCTGTGGTATGCCCTATTACCCATACAAAAAGGGCTATACCCTTTCACGTAGAAGTGTCATTTGAATGAGAATAGCCTAGGCTAAAAGCCCCAATCCTTGCAGTAAACTGCTCAGGAGGGCCTATGAAAGAATATATACACCTCACACTGATACTAATCTGGAGCTTAATCTCCTTGCTGCTGATTATCCACTTGTGGCGACGACCGAGCCAGGAGGGAGGCTGGCTTAAACGCAGCTTTTGGACCCTGGTGCTGCTCATCCCGGTATTGGGGTGGATCTTTTACGGCGGTTTTTATAGACCGCCCGGGCCCAACAAAATCCATGCTCAAGGCGGAGCCTCTGGATGGGGGCATTCGTCCGGATAAATATGGAGACTATTTTTTGGATCCCGTTCCCCCATCCATCACTGGCCGTCAACGGCCTGCCCTGGTTGGAGCCAGACTCACCGCAACTGCGCCGCCTGCCCACCCAAGCACAGGCCACTGTACCACCGCGCGTCTGGGAACTGGCGCAATTCCCCGGCAGCGGGCGCATCCGCTTTCGCAGCAATACGAAGGCGCTGCACATCCGCTTCACCGCCACCCGACCACGTCCCGCCCGCATCGCTTCCGGTCTCGATCTCTACGCCGACGGCCAGTACTGGAATTCGCTTGTCACCTCGGATGAAAGTCAGACCGAACAGACCTTCTTTACCGGTGCCGAGCCCAAAGAGCGCGAATTAGAAATCTATCTTCCTCTCTACCAGACCATAACCTTGCACGCCATTGGCGTCGATGCCAATGCCTCGGTCCAGCCGCCGCGCCCCTTTGCCCAAGCAGCGCCGCTGGTATTGTACGGCTCATCGGTCGCCCAAGGGGTAGGCGCCGGCCGACCGGCCATGTCCTACCAGGCCATTCTGTGCCGCCGACTGAATCTCGACTTTATCAACCTCGGCTTTGGCGGGGCCGGCAAGGCTGAGCCCGAAGTCGTCCAGTATCTCAACCAGCTCAAAGCTTGTTGCTTCCTCTTAGATCTCGGCAAATCATACGGCCAACAAGACGCCGGCCCCTACGATTCAATGTTGGCCGCAATCCGAGAACAACATCCCAGCACGCCCATTGTCTGCATCACGCCGATATACTCCACCCATGAACAATACGACCCTCAGTACCGCCAATTGTCGCGCCATACCCGCTCAATCGTGCAACAGGCCGTTGCCAGTCGACAGGATCAGGGCGACCCCAATCTATATCTGATCGAAGGCCTCGACTTGCTGGGCCCCGACGATGGCGACACCCTTCTCGAAGGGGTCCACCCCTCCGACCTGGGCTATTGGCGCATCGCCCGACGGCTAGAAGGAATCCTCCAGCCACGACTTAAATCGACCTAGAACAACGGGCGACAAGAGTGCAGAACAGGCCTGTAGGAGTCTATGAGAGCCCCAATCAACGCGCGCCGAAAAGACCAATTATCTATCGGCACTGCGTCGGCCGTGCACTTGAAACGCCCTCGTATTGGTGGGCTTCTGCTGTCGTATATCTTGCTGGCCGCCAGCCCCGCTGCCGCCGATCCGGGCACCGCTTATTTAAGCCCGGGGGACCGGGTCCGACTCAAAGCGCCTGGCTACTGGGAAATAGATTCCACCCCTTTTATCCTGACTGGCTACCGGGCCTATAGCGCCCATCCCCGCACCGCCTGGCTGCACGGCTCACTGGAACATCTCAGCCCCGACTCACTGACGCTCCGACAAGCACCCCAGGACCGTCTGCTGCACCTCCCCTTATCCCTGCTCACCCATTTTCAACGCAGCCAGGGGCGGCTCGACCAAACCGCCAAAGGAGCCTGGCTAGGCGCCGGGCTGGGGCTCCTTTGGGGCGGTCTGTACGGGACCCGGCTCGAAACCGACAACTGCCTAGGCGCGGCTTGCGGCCTAGTTAATGCGACGCTGCTTGGGACAGCCCTGGCCATCCCAAGCGGCCTAATCGGCGCTGCCGTAGGACGCCTGATCACCTGGGAAACCTGGCGCCCGATGCAGCCCGACTTCCGATACTGGCGCCTCCATCGCCCGCCTCCTTCTCCGAGCCTCCCGCCCTTCTCGGCCAACGAGTTTTCCATCGAGACGACCTCCCTGGTCAACTGGAACCTGGGCTATGCCCGCCGCCTTTCCGCCAATGTCCATACCGGTCTCCGCCTCGGTTTCGCCTGGGAAGAGAACATCCATTCCTTTGACCGCAATATCTGGAACGTCGTCGACGCCACGCTGTTGGTCCGCTATCAGCTGGGCCCTTACTTCCAACAAGGCCCCTTACTGCAAGTGGAAACCGGCGCCAACCTGTTTGCCTATTCGCCCCAGGACGACGAAGACGAATACGGCGATTTCACCGGCTTCTACGGCGCCGTCCTGGTCGGCCACAGCCCGTTCTACCTGGGCACACGGCTGTGTTGGGGCCGGGCCACCGACAACCATGGCTCGCGCTGGGGTTTCCTCTACAATCCCCTCGTCCTGCGCCTGATCTGGTCCCGTTGATAGGGAGCGCGACTGCCCAAGCCCGGCAGCCAACCACACAACTCCAACAGATACGGGAAGGTGGGCCCCATTGAGTATTTCAACAATGCGACCTGCGCACCCGACACCTTGCTGGGCGCCAGCCGCGATATTATGCGCAATGCTTCTGATTGGGTGCGATCGTCTTGCGGCGCCCCCCTGTACATCCGCTCCGCCGCACTTGACGCCTCCGACCAAAAGCCTTGAATTCTAAGCGCAATCACCGCAGCCGACGCCCCCCCCCCAAAGGAGCCGCCATGGACCCCGCTTGCTTAGAGCATTGCCTCACCGAGGAAGAGGGCATCGCCTTCGAGCGTGACGGCTATCTGGTCGTCCGCAACGCCCTGCCCGCTGATCGGGTCCAGGACCTCACCAAAGCAGCCGACCGCCTCGACGCCCGCTGCCGCCAAGAGCAGGACCTGACCCCCCATGCCACTTTGAACCGCCTCGACTTTATCGGCCAGGACGACCTCTTCCTCGAATTGCTCGACTGGCCCAAGACCTTTCCCAAAGTCTGGGGCCTCCTCGGCTGGCATATTTCGCTGTATCATTCCCATATGATCATCACCCCGCCGCTGCCCGCCGACCAACGCGACCAGCCCAAGCGCCTGGGCTGGCACCAGGACAGCGGCCGCCTCAACCGCGATCTGGAGGGCGAACCACGGCCGCGGATTTCGCTCAAAGTGGCCTTCTTCCTCACCGATACCTCGACCCCGGAGCGGGGCAATTTCCACGTCGTCCCCGGCAGCCACCAGGCCAATCGGGTCGCCATGCCCGCCGACGGGGTCTCCGACCCGGAGGGCACCACCCCGGTATTGGCCCAAGCCGGCGACGCCGTCTTCTTCGACCGCCGCATCTGGCACTCAGGCGGCCGCAACCGCAGCGATGATACCCGCAAAGTGCTGTTCTACGGCTACGGCTACCGCTGGCTGCGCCCGCGCGACGATATGACGGTGGGGCACTATCTGGACCGCTGTGACCCCATCCGCCGCCAATTGCTGGGCGCCTCCCCCTCCGGCGGCCACGGCTACACCTCGCCGCAAGACCAAGACGTGCCTCTCAAAACCTGGATCGAAGAGCACCTGGGCGCCGCCGCGGTGGTGGCCTGACAAGATTCCCATCCCAGACGGAAAGACCCACGCCCATGGACAACCCAACCGGCAGCTTCCGCCATTTGCTCGAAGACATCGGACGCGAAAAACTCGCCATCACCGACGTCAAAATCACGCCTCTCACCTTTAAACCGGCCGACGGCTCCTATATCCACGAATGCGGTCCGGTTGTCCTGACCAAACGCGACGAGGCCGTCGTCGAAATTTTCACCGATGCCGGCCTGAAAGGCATCGGCTCGCTGGAGCGCGTCGAGCGCAGCGATTATAGCCATCTGGTCGGGCGCAATCCCTTCGACGTTGAATTGCTCGGTTTGCCCAGCGGCCTCGACGTGGCCTGCTGGGATCTTATTGGCCAGGCCAAGGGGCTGCCCCTATACAAATTGCTGGCCACCGACCACAAGCCCGATCCCAAGGTCCACGTCTACGCCAGCGGCGGCGTCCAATGGACCTATTACGACCCGGGCGACGGCCGCCCCTACGGAGCCGAGGCCCTTATCGAGGAAGCCCTGCGCTATAAAGAACTGGGCTTTGATACCTTTAAGTGGCGCCCCGGTACCGACTGGGAAGAAGCCGGCATCACGCCGACCAAACTGGGCGAGGTCTGCCGCCAATTGCGCCAGGCCGTGGGCCCCGATTTCGATCTGGGGCTGGAGAAAAAAGGCTACGATTCGTGGACGTTGGAGGAATGCCTGGAAATAGCCCCAATCATCAACGATTTGGACTTCCTCTTTTTCGAACAGCCCATGGGCGATGTCGGACCGGCCCAATTCGAGGATTACCTGCGCCTCAAAGAACAGATGCCCAAGGTCATGCTGTGGGGCGGCGAGGGCCTGGGCAACCTGGCGGCGGTGCGCCCCTGGATTGAAGAGGGCATCTACGACGCCATGCAAAGCGATTGCCACCGATTGCCCCTCACGGAAACCTGGCATATTGGTCGGGTGGCGCATTTTTATGGCACTAAATTGGTACCGCACAACTGGAGCACCAGCCTGGGCACCGCCGGCAATACCCACTTGGTGGCCGGATCGCCGGCGGGGCATATGTGCGAATTTTTCATGTATCCCAACGATTTTCGCTACCACCTCCTGAAAGAGCCGCCGCGGCCCGTCGACGGTTATATCACCCTATCGGAAACACCCGGCCTGGGCGTTGAGCTCATCGACGATATGGCCGTTCGCTTCCCCTATATCCCCGGACCCAATACCCTGGCCAATCCGCGCTTCCCCCACGCCTGGGACCGGGCCCGCCAGCGCGAAAATCAGGTGAACCAAAAATACCGAGCCCAAGCATGAGCCAACCCAAGCGCATTGCCCACGCCGATCTCGAACAATTCTTCCTCGACGCCCTTGCCGCCGTCGGCGTGCCCGAACACGTGGCCGCCGTCGAGGCCCAAATAGGCGCCGAAGTAGATCTCCACGGCGGCCATACCCACGGTGTCGCCCTATTGCCCGCAGTCGTCGACTATATTCGCCGCGGCGTCTTGCAGGCCGAGCCGCAATTCCAAACCCTGGTCGACTATCCGGCCTCGCTGCTGGTGGACGCTGGTGGCGCCATTGGCCGCTTCGCCTCGGCCCAGGGAATGGATTGGGCCCTAGAGCGGGCGCAGCAATACGGCGTGGGCACCTGTGTCGTGCGCGGGGTCGGCCATTGGGGCCGCGGCCACAGCTATGCCCTACGCGCCGCCCGCGCCGGCTTGGTGGGCTTGGCCTTTACCAATGCCTTCGCCAATTTTCCCGCCTGGGGTACGCGCGTGCCGTCCCTGGGCAATAACCCCCTGGCCATTGGCATCCCCAGCGCCGACGGCGAACCGGCGGTCCTCGACCTGGCCATGACGCAAACATCTATCGGCCGGGTGCGCCAGGCCGCCACCGCCGGTCGCGCCATACCCGAAGGCTGGGGGCTAGACCAAGAGGGCCAACCGACCACCGACCCGAACACACTAATCGATTCGTTTCGCTTTTTGCCCATGGGCCAACACAAGGGGTCGGGGCTGGCCTTTATGGTCGATTTACTCACCGCCGGTTTGGCCGGCGGCCTCCTCGCCTACGAGCAGGGCACGGAGGGGCGCCCCACCGACAGCGCCGGGGGGTCGAGCAAATGCTTTATCGCCCTCAAGCCCTTTGGCGACTGGCTGCCCGAGCGCAGCGACGATCTGAAAAGCCATCTCAAAAACGTCGAGGCCGCCCCCGAGCAGGGTCCCGTACAATGGCCGGGCGAAGGCAGCTACCAACGCCGCCGCGATTACCTGCAGGACGGCATCACCCTAGAAGCCGCCCTCGCCGCCCAGGTCGATCAATTGGCCGCCGATCTGTCTCTATCCGTCCGCTGGGCCTGACGATATCCCCGTTACCACAAGAAAGAAACCGCATGGCTCTGACCGGCCTCGACCACCTAATTGTCATGGGCGAAGATCTGCAAAGCCTGATCGACCAGTACCGCGCCTTGGGCTTTACCGTCATCCCCGGCGGCCGCCATCCCTGGGGCACCCACAACGCCCTGATCTGTCTGGCCGATGGCAGCTATATCGAACTGCTGGCCTTTTGGGGCCACCCCCCAGAAGGCCATCGCCATATCGCCCATGTCGAACAAGGCGGCGGGTTAGTCGAATTTATGCTGGCCAGCGACAATATCGACGCCGATATCACCGCCGCCGGTAGCAACGGCATCCCCTACGAGCCGGCCCAAGCGGGGGCCCGTACCCGCCCCGACGGCGCCGAAGTGGCCTGGAAAAACGGCCTGGCCCAGTGGGCCCCAGGGATGCCCCATCTAATTGAAGATTTGACCGATCGGCTGCTACGTGTCCCCGACGGCCCCGCCCGCCAGCACGACAACGGCATAACAGGCATAACCCGCCTGGTGCTGGGCGTGGCCGACCTGCCTACGAGCAGCGGCCGCTATTGCGCCTTATTGGAACAGAGGCCGGCAAATCAGGACGACAATAGAGCTGTATTCGAGATCGGCGCCCAGCAACTGGAATTGCTCCGGGCAAGCGCTGCCGACAGCCCTTTAGCGCGCCAAGTAGAGAGCTTAGGGGACAGTCCTTTCGAGGTCCATGTCGCCGGGCCAGATACCCGCTCCATAGACCCGCAGCAAGCGGGCGGGGTGCGCATACATATCGCCGCCGGTTAAAAGGCCCAGGCCACAGATCCCGTGAAGAAGGCTATTCCCGCCGCATTCCAGCGCCATCTGCGCGACCAGGACCAAGCCCTTTTAGGAGGCCGGTCCCTCACCTGGAAATCGCTGCTGGCCGGCCTTATTATGGTCCTGCTGGTCAGCCTGGGGGCCCCCTATTCCATCTGGCTGGCCGGCTCCTCCGAAATAACCTGGTCCTATTTCCCCATTGGCGTGGGGGCCCCTTTTTTCGCTCTACTGCTACTCAATACCCTGATCAAACGGGGCCGCAGATCCTGGGCCCTGGCCCCGGCCGAACTGATCACCGCCCTGATCATGGGCCTGGTGGCCAGCGGCATCCCCATCTTCCTGGTGGGCTACGTCCTGGCCATAGTCTCCAAACCCTATTACGGGGCCACCCCGCTCAACCAGTGGGCGCCCCATATCCACCCCCATCTGCCCACCTGGGCCATCCCCGATTCGACCGGGGGCGCCATGCGTCTGTTTTACGAGGGCCTACCCCTGGGGACGGACAAAATTCCCTATGGCCCTTGGATCGCGCCGCTACTGTGGTGGCTGAGCCTGCTGTTGGCCCTGTATCTGGTCTGTTTTTGCCTGGTGGTCATTTTGCGCCGCCAGTGGGTCGAACGCGAACGCCTGGCCTTCCCCTTGGCCGAAGTGCCCCTGTTGTTAGTTGAAGAAAGTCCCAATTCGGCGCTGCCGCTGCTCTTTCGCAACCGCGCCTTCTGGCTGGGCTGCGCCTTGCCGCTGAGCATTATCCTGTTCAATACGCTCAGCTACTTCAACCCCGGCGTGCCGCAAATCCCGGTGCATCAAGGAACGTCGTGGCAAATTTTCGCCCACGCTCCGGCCCTGCCCCTGCTGATCTACTTCCCGGTTATCGGTTTCACCTATCTAGTCAGTACGGCCATCTCTTTCAGTGTCTGGTTTCTATTTCTCTTTACTCTTCTCGAAACCAATATCGTCAACTGGAGTGGCTTAGGGCTGGACCAGGGGGACGCCTTCGTCTGGGGCGCCCATGCCCTTTCCTGGCAGGCCTACGGCTCCTTTTGCGCCATGGTGGTTTGGAGCCTGTGGATTGGCCGGCGCCATTTGCGCGCTGTGGCTGGCAAAGTCTTCGGCGGCGCCCAGGATCTCGACGACAGCGGCGAACTACTCTCATACCGCACCGCCGTCTGGGGCCTCTTAGGCGGCCTGGTCTACATCCTGGGCTGGCTGTCGGCGTCGGGGCTGGCCCTCCACTTGGCCCTATTGTATCTACTTGGCGCCCTGATCATTTTTCTCGGCATCACTCGCCTGGTAATTCAGGCCGGCTTTCACTACCTGACCACGCCCATGACCAGCCAGGCCCTAACCCTGGCGGTAGTGGGCACCGCCGTGTCCCCGGGCAGCCTGGTCGCCCTGGGGCTGTCCTACGCCTGGTGCGGCGATGTCCAATCGATCTTTATGGTATCGGCGGCGCACGCGGCCAAGCTCAACGAATTGAGTCGCTATAAACGCCACCTCGGCATCGCCATCTTATTGGCCGTGGTGGTCGGTTTTATCGCCTCGGCCTATTTCATCCTAGAGCTGTGCTATGAATACGGCGCCGTCAATTTCCGCTCCTGGTTCTTCCAATCCGGCCGCGGGGCCGGCGACCGCACCTTTGACGCGATTGTCCGCCATATTAAAGATCCCGTCCCGCCCGACCAGCAACGCCTTTCCCTATTTGGCCTAGGGGCCCTATTCTACTCCTTCCTGGCCCTGCTCCACTACCGGGTGCACTGGTGGCCCCTCCACCCCTTGGGCCTGACCATCGCCACCACCTGGATGGTCCGCCGCATCGTATTCTCCATTTTCCTCGCCTGGCTGGCCAAAACCCTGATCCTGCGTTTTGGCGGTATTCAACTGTACCGTCAGTTGCGGCCTTTTTTTATCGGCCTGCCGGTTGGCTTTTTCGCCGGCGTGGGTATAGCTTATCTGCTCGACATTTTGTATTTCTTTGGTAAAGGTCACCCCATTCTGCACGGCTGAAATGGCCGTCGCAAGGTTTTCCATGGAAGCACCCACTCCGTCTACCGACCCGTCCCCTGACTCCAGCCGTTCCCCTCTTAGCCCACGCGCCTTAGCCCTGGGCCTAGGTCTGGTCCTGGTGATTTGCCTGGGCGCGCCCTTTTCCATTTGGATGGTCGGCTCCTCGGAAATTACCTGGTCCTATTTCCCTATTGGCGTCGGCGTGCCGCTGGTGCTGTTGCTGGCCATCAACGCGCTGATCCGCCGCTGGCGCCCCAACGGCGGCCTGACCCCGCCTGAATTGATCACCATTATCATCATGGGCCTGGTGACCAGCGGCATCCCCATCTTCATGGCTGGTTATCTGTTGGCCATTCCCTCCAAGCCCTATTACGGTGCCACCCCGGAAAACGAATGGGCCGCCTATATCCAGCCCTTCCTGCCCGAGTGGGCCATTCCCGGCGGCTCGGCCGAGGCGATGCGCTTTTTCTACGAAGGCCTGCCGGCCGGAGCCGCTATTCCCTGGGGCTCCTGGGTAGCCCCGTTGGGTTGGTGGATCAGCCTGCTCTTGGCCCTGTACCTGGCCTGCTTCTGTATGGTCGTGATCCTGCGACGCCAGTGGGTCGAGCACGAGCGCTTGGCCTTCCCGCTCACCGAAATGCCGCGCCTGCTGGTCGAGGAAAAACCCGGTGCCGCCCTGCCGCCGGTGCTGTCCTCGCGGGTATTCTGGATTGGCTGGGCCGTGCCTTTTTCTATTATCGCCTTCAATACCATTGGCTATTTCCACCCCGGCTTTCCCCAGGTCGGGGTCCATCAAGGTGTCTCCCTGCAGTGGCTGGACGGGGTCCCCGCCGTGCGGATCCTGCTCTACTTTCCCATTGTCGGCTTTATGTTTTTGGTGGGCACCTCCATTTCCTTCAGCATCTGGTTCTTCTTCCTCTTCTTCCAGGTCGAAATGGGGCTTTTCAATTGGATTGGCTTGACGGCTACCCCTGACGCCTTTGTCTGGGGCCCCTCTGCCGCTCTTTCCTGGCAGGGCTTTGGCGCCTTCACCACCATGGTGCTGTTAAGTCTGTGGATGGCCCGGAGTCATTTGGCCGCCGTAGTGGGCCAGGCCCTGCGCCGCCACAACCGACTAGACGACAGCGACGAGATGATCTCCTACCGCACCGCCGTCTTCGGCTTTTTGGGGGCTTGTCTATACTTATTGGCTTGGCTCTGGCACTCGGGGATGGACTTGCATATCGCGGCGCTATTCCTGGCCGGCGTACTGATCATTTATCTGGGTATCACCCGCCTGGTGATCCAGTCGGGGATGTACTACCTGACCTCGCCCATGACCAGCCAGGGCTTGGTATTGGCCATTACCGGGACCGCTATCACCCCGCCCAATCTGGTGGCCTTGGCCCTGAGCTATTCCTGGCACGGCGATATTCAGTCGCTGTTCATGCCCTCGGCCGCCCACGCCGCCCGCCTCAACCGGCTCAATCGGGGCCGCAAGGGATTGGGCCTGGCCATCGCCCTGGCGGTGGTCGTCGGCTTTGGGGTCACCATCTGCTTTATGCTCTATCTATGCTATGAATACGGCGCCGGCAATTTTCGCTCTTGGATCTTCCAGCCCGGCCGCGGGGCCGGCGGCATCGCCTTCAATTCGGTGGTCCGCCATATGCACAATCCGGAGACGACCGACTGGGCCAAGTTGAGCTATTTCGGCTTGGGCAGCCTCCTCTACAGCCTGCTCTCTTTGGGCCACTACCGCTTTTACTGGTGGCCCCTGCACCCGGTGGGGCTGACCATTTCTTCGGTCTGGATGATTCAACGGATAGCATTCTCGGTCTTTTTGAGCTGGGCCGTCAAAAGCCTTATCCTGCGCCTAGGGGGTGTCACTCTATACCGCCAGACGAGGCCGTTTTTCATTGGCCTTATCGTCGGTTTTTTCACCGGCGTTGGGCTGTCCTACGCCGTCGACCTAATCTGGTTTTTCGGCAAGGGCCATGCCATTCTCCACGGTTGACCTGCACCGATGGCTCTCTATACTCTCCTCCGTATCCTGCCCCATTCAGCGAGTCGCCGCTATGCCCAAAGTCTTTTTACCAATTCTATTGTGCTGGTGCCTGGCCTGCAGCTCCCAACCCCAAGAAACTCCTGAGCAATTCTACAATCAGGGCCTCGAATATATCAAAGGGCGCGATTTCGCCGCCGCCGCCCAGGCCTTTGAACAAGCCTTGGCTATAGATTCGACCCACTATTCGGCCCGCCTTGGACTAGCCGAAATCCACCTCCGCAACCGCCGCCTGGAACCGGCCCTGGCGCATTTGCGCCGCGCCGCCACCCAGGCACCCCAGCGCATTGAGGCCCGGTTTCACCTGGCCCGCCTGGCCACCCAAATGCAGCGCCCCAGGGAAGCCCGCCGCCTCTTCCGCGCCATTCTCGCAGACGACCCCGACCATATCCCCAGCCGCTTGCTCTTGGCCGATTTGCTAATGACCGAATCGCCCTTGGACCCGCACGGGGCCATAGAGCAATACCAGGCTGTTTTGCAGCAGCGCCCCAACCACGGTCAGGCCCGCGCCGGGGCCGCCGCCTCACGCCTGCGCCTGGGGCATTTTGCCGAGGCCGCCGCCGCCTTCCAGGCGCTGCTGACAGAACGGCCCGGCGATCAGCATATCACCTTTTTACTGGGCACGGCGCTGTATTTGCAAGGCGATTACCCCGGCGCCATTAACGCCTATAAACAAGCCAATGACGCCCTGCCCCCCGACGCCCAGCAGCGCCGCATCCGGCAGTGGAATCTGCGCTTGGCCTACAGCGCCGCCCACGGCCAATACCCCGGCGACCTAGCCCCCCAGTACCGCCTCGACATCGCCCCACGGCAAAAAGAATCGCCGGTCCGCTTTACCGATGTGGCCGCCCAGATGGGCGTGGCCAAAAAAGACCGGGCCCGCGGCAACGCCTGGGGCGATTTTGACGGCGACGGCGACCTCGATCTGTTCACTTCGGGAATAGAGGCCCTGCACGCGCTGTATCGCAACGACGGCGACCGCTTCGTCGATATCGCCGCAGCAGCTGGCCTGGGCGATACCCGCGGCGGTTGGGCCGCCGTAGCCGCCGACTACGACAACGACGGCGACCTCGACCTCTACGTCACCCGCGATGGCTGGGAGGGCCGCCGCCCCAACAAACTCTACGACAACGACGGCAGCGGCGCCTTTCACGACGCCGCCCCCGCTGCCGGAGTCGCCGACAGTGCCGCCAGCTTCACCGCCGCCTGGGCCGATTACGACAGCGACGGCCAAATCGATCTATACGTGGCCGAGGGCATTATCGGCGACGGCACCCCCAATAAACTCTACCGCAATCAGGGCGACGGTACTTTCCAAGACCGCGCCGCAGCAGCCGGCGTTGGCCACCCCGGCAAAACCCTGGGCGTGGCCTGGGGCGACTACAACGACGACGGCCACCCTGACCTCTACGCCGTCGATGTCGACGGACCCAACGCGCTGTATCAGAACAGGGGCGACGGCACCTTCCAAGACCGCGCCGTGGAGGCGGGCGTAACCGCCCCGGTTCAGGGTGGCTACGTGCCCATCTTCTTCGACTACGACAACGACGGCGACGCCGATCTCTTTGTCACCGGAATGGCTCACTACGGCCAATTCATCGAATCGCAGATCACCGGCCGCCCGGCCCATTCGGCCCACGCCCATCTCTACCGCAACGACGGCGACAACCGCTTCACCGCCATGGCCAACAAGCTGGGCCTGGCCCGCTCGTTCGGCTCTATGGGCGCCGGCTGGGGCGATGTGGACCTGGACGGCCGCGTCGATATCTATCTGGCCAACGGCGGCCCGATCATGGCCCGCTTTGAGCCCAATATTCTGCTCCACAACCGCGAAGATGGTTTTGCCGATATCACCGAAGCTGCGGGCGTCGGCAACATAGGCAAAGGCCACGGCTCGACCTTCGCCGACTACGACAACGACGGCGACCTCGATCTCTACGCCGGCATCGGCGGCCACTATCCGGGCGATCTGTGGCCAAACAGTCTATACCGCAACGACGGCCCGACACACCCAGCCCTGATCCTGTCGTTAGAGGGGACCCAATCCAACCGCAACGCTATTGGCGCCCGCCTCCTCCTGCGCCAGGGTGAGTACCTGCACCACAGCGAGGTGGGCAGCGGCGGCGCCTTCGGCTCTACCAATAGTCTGGATATGGAACTGGGCCTGGGCGACCGCGGCCCGGTAGATGAATTAGAGATCCGCTGGCCGTCGGGGCGGATCGACCGCTACCGCGATCTGGAGCCGGGGCGGCTGATATTGCGCGAAGGGGACAAAGCAATACCTCGAAACGACACTCTACCTATTTCTAAAACCTTCTAAAGATTGGTTTTGTAAACCTCTGTTTTTATTGCGCCGAATTTCCCCACTTGGGCTGCATCTGAATCAATCCTTAAATATGTGCTTGGAGAGATACTCTAAGGGGTGGAATCAACGGGCTTTTTACTTGTGGCTGTGAACGGAAAGATGCACCTTCAGGTTCGTCATCGAAGCCAGAGCGGGCTTCGATGACGAACTTTTTGTTTCGCTAATAATCTGTTATGTGCCATGCCAGTGCCGCCTTCGGATCAAGCAGATGCGGAGCGAATAGTCTGCTCCAAGGGCTCTGCTGAGCCGGGCAATGGCGTGTGACAACCTGTCCTATCTGGTGGAGATCTCGAAGATTGGCCCAGGGTGACAGACCAGTTGTTGCTCAAGCTCGCTGCACAATTCCCCTTGTGCGGTTCGTACAGAGACGTTGAGCACGTAGCCGCCGGGGGTCAGATATGCCGTGTCCATGACCAGTTGAGACGCATCTGCCAGATCGCTCTGCGTCACCTGACGAAGCTCACCCCGTTCGTCCACGAGGGTCGCCTCCACCAGGTGGGTTCCCACGCGTACATCCCGCATCCCGAGTACCTCGAAGCCGATCGCTAGTCGTGCTCGGGGCAGCAGCACATGCTGTGGCACTTCGAGTCGGCGCAGCATCGGTTGCCGGAAGCGGAGCACTTTCACCTCCGCCACATCAAAGACCAGTTCCGTCCCGTCGGTGTAGTTGGATTCGGAGATGAAGAGCTGGACCTTCTCGATCGATGCCCAGGAATCTTCGCCCTGACCTACAGTCTCCATCATACTCGTCACGGGGAACAGTACGGATCGCCATTCCCGTTGCTGGCCCCCGAGATCCCGACCCACTTCGTAGAACCGATTTGAGTTTATTGTGAATCCGACGGGGGTGTGGTCGTCGGCGTTCTCGTCGCGATCGGAGTCGACGCGAAGTCGAAAGGACAAATAGTCGGCACGACGCATGTCCAACTCCTCGGGGTCGAAGGTGCGGTGGATCCGAGGCCAACCGACCGGATAGTCGCCCATCTCGCCACCACCGTCCGTCGCGTGATCGACCTGAACACGCCAGCGCAGTCCCGTCGTGCCGTGCCGACCCGCCTCCGGCGTGAGAGTGATCGCTCCTTCGCCGGTCACATTCACCCACTCGCTGAAGTCACCGCCCAGATCCGTGACCTCCACCTGACCATCCTTGATGGCTGCATCGATGAAGGCCAGTTCTGTCGTCGTTTTCCGGGACTCTGTTTCGTCGACCAGGACAGATGGGGCCACTCCCGTGCGCACTGGCGGCACACGCATCAGCGCCTCTGTGAGCAAAGTCATCTCCCAGCGTCGGGCGTTAAATTCTGCCGCCGGCCACATATCATCGGCCAGATATTTCTGTTGTACGTGGATATCATCCCACGTTCGTTGCAGCAGTGAACGGGCCGCCGCCACCAGGCGCTGACCTTCGACGTTGGTCGTACCTTCCCGTTCCCACGCGGCCTGTTGCAGAGTGTAGAGATAGTGGGCGTCGTCGCGTCCTTCACGGAAAGCGGCCCAGTACACGGCGGGGATCACCTCTCCGTCGTCGCCGATCCGCTGACCATTGCCCGAACGGGAACCACGCAGATAGTCGAACTGATCCTCCCCCGGCGTCCACGCCCAGTGCCAGGGGATCAGCGTCGTATAACCACTGCGCCAGAAACCGAATCCGTAGGTCATCCGCCCACCATAAGACATGACTCGGCGATCCTTGATTTCACCGGCATTGTGATTCGGATAGGACCAGTATTCGAACCGATCCTGGGCGATGATCTTGTCGTACGGCATGGAATAGGGTTGTGAGCACCAGATATCGACCCCGGGGCCGTACGCGGCAGCATCTGCGGCGAGCGGATTCTTGGTGATGTAGGTCCTGATTCCACCATCACGGACGGCCTTGTAGACACGGGCACCGAAGTCCGCTCGCGACGCATCGACCTCGTCGAGGGGACAGCAGATCAGTTCCGGCCAGCCCCGCTCACGTCGCTCGCGCTCTAGACCCTCAAAAGTCTCCGTCACCTTCTGGTAGAACTCGGCTGATGGCAGACGGTCAATTTTCCAGTGAGATGCACGTTGCGCGCCTGGTGTCGTCTCCCGGTAGATGCCTTCAATCGCATTGCCGCCGGCCACAGGCAAAGGACCGCTTAGACCTGCCGCCACGAGGCGATCAAGATCTTCAGCACCATGTAAGGTGATCCGGCCCTGCTGCTGATCGTAGCGCAGATACATTGTCGGCAACATGTCGAGGCCGAGATCCGCCATGGCTTGGGCTTCGTTAGCGAGGGCTTGGCGAGTGAAGGCCTCATCCCTGTCAGCGAATTGCGTCCTATTCCTCAGATAGTAGTAGGCGGAGTAGTGTTTGGCAGGATCGGCAGTCAACCGGTAACTGAGCACTCGCAGGGCAATGGGGATCTGCACGGCATGGTCACTGTCGTCGTCCCAGATCGTCACCGACCCTCGATACAGGCCGGGCTTCGCGTCAGCAGGCACGTGTATCGTGACCCACCATCTCAAGCATTCGTAGGCTGGCGACGAGTGTTCACTCACCCGTTCGAGCAATTCCGGTACACGCCGATAGGTTTCACGCGAGGTGTAGCGGGGGTATCCCACATTCCAGTAGGTGGCCAGGCGCGTGGTCAATGCGGTGGCAGGGATTTCATCTCGCCCACTGACCAATGGCGACACCTGCACTCGCAGATTTCGCAGATCGCGCACGGGATAGATGCTGAAGGTGAGCGGCTCGAATTCGCCCGGTGTCGCGAAGGCGACTAGGCCGGTCAACCTTTCGTGCTCGAGGGGCAGTGTATTGGGATGAACGGGCTCCACCATGGGACGACTGAACAGGAGGTACCCGCGCTCTTGTTCCTGCGCCCTGAGGACGGGGGCAGGTGCTGTCTCGATGAAGGGAACTTCGGAGTACCCGTCGGGTGTAGTCGGCTGCTGCCGTGCCCGATGTGCGCGTTCTTGTGTGTCCTGCGCTGGGATGGGGACAACGCGCAGTCCCGGCATGTTCAACGGGCCTGCCGCTGACTGATCAAAGGCGACCAAGACGACACTGGTCACGATGAACATCCTCAGATACTGCATGACTGAGCTCCTTCTATTTATAAATTAATCGTATGTTAGTTTCCGATGGAAAGAACAGTTTACTAACAGTATTTTACGGAACAAATCCCTATGTGAAGTTTTATACAAAACTTGGAGTATCACAGAAGGCCCTGCTATTTGAACAGACTTTCGTCAATTCATTAAAGTCACGAATAGAGACTAACTTAGTATTTTTATTATATTGGCACAGCACATAACATTGGTTTTACGCTGCGGCGCCTACGCGCCTTGGCCCTTCGGGCACATGGGCTTTTTGTCACGGCACTTGCCTACGGCAACTGCCGAGCCAACCCTATACGGACAAGCCCACGTCGTAAAGCCAAGAACCGTTAGACGAAAGCGCGCAGACGTGAGCGGCAGTACAATCAGCAAACATGAAACAGGCAGGAGTGATCAATGATTCACAACGAACGAACGCTGGATGTCGAGGCTACGCCCGAGGAGGTTTGGGCCGTCCTCGGACGGTATATGCACATGCACGAGTTCGCTCCCCGTATCGAGTCCATCGATGCCCTCACGGACGGAGAGGACGGCGTCGGTTCTCAACGGCGCTGCCATTTCTCCGATGGCACTTCGGTCGTTGAAGAGGTGACCGCATGGGAGCCCAATCACCGGTACCGTCTACGTCTGGTGGAGATGGGACCGATGCCCGTCAAGGAGGCCCATGCGACGCTCGAGGTCGAGCCCCTAGCCGGTGGAGGTTCCCGCATGAAGATGGCCATGGACTATCGCATGAAATTCGGCCCCATCGGGTGGTTGATGGGCCAAACTATGATGAAGGCGATGATGGGGAAGATCTTCGAGGGCGTGCTGAACGGGCTCATGGACAAGGTGCTCTCCAACAAAGCTCCGTCGGGACCCGAGGGCGCCTCCGCCTAACGTCGATGCACGGCTCAACCCTGACGGGCTTCTACCCAACCTGCTCCGCAGGTTCGCGCACGGCGAGACCATTATGCAAGACTGGTCCAAAGGGTGAACGCAAAGGCCTCACGCCGATAACAAGGCGCGAGAACAGGAAAGACTCCGTCTTGCGCGTATCCCAGCGAATGGACTTACCCTCTGTTTATTCCAGCGAGGAGCGAAATGTCATCTGACGGAAAGAATGGCCCCGTACTAAAAGGGAGCTGTACCTGTGGTGGAATTCAATTCGAGATTCGTGGCCCATTTGTCGGGATCAACCAGTGTCATTGTGACAAATGCCGCAAGGAGACCGGAACCGGCTCTTCGACCTTTATGCCCGTCCACGCCGACCAGTTTACCTGGATCTCTGGAGCCGACCTAATTGGCGCCTATGATCGCTGCCGAGAGTGCGGCTCCCTCGCGCCCGATCACAATCCAAGTCGTGCACTATATAATATTCCAGTAGGCTTGCTCGATGGCGATACCGGCGTCAAGGTGACCCACCATATTTTCGTGGGCGATAAGGCCGGTTGGGATGTCATCGGAGATGATGCCCCCCAATACGATGAAGACGATTGCCCCCCTCTCATATAAGGGCATCACAGCAAAAAAGGCACGTCAGCTTCGCATAATAGCTCATCCTCAGACATCCCATTCCCTAAATCGCTCCGCGGCTTCGGGGATGCGCAGGGCGGTAGAGAAAATGAAGCTATTCATATCCACGCTGATTGCTGCGATCATCTGCACATGCATCGCTTCAACGACAGCTGGCACCCAAAACGAGGAGCCCATCTCCATGATATCCAGCGTTTCTGTAACGGCTGATATTCCAAGCGAGGAGCCCATCCCCAGGTTTATCATCACGACAGTAGCCGGGACTGGTGAACTCGGACTGGGTGGGGATGGTGGACCGGCGATCGATGCGCTCATCCAGCGCCCCACAGCGGTGGCACTCAGCAGCCGGGGGCACCTCTATATCGCCGACGAACAGAACAATCGAGTTCGCATGGTAGACCCTGAAGGTATTATCTCGACCGTCATGGGAACGGGCCATTCCGCATTCCAGAGCCGGGATCGCTTGGCTGTCGAGACCAACTTGGTGAATGCCTACGGAATCGCTACAGACAAAGAGGACAACCTTTATGTCCTGAGCCGCGGCCACAGCAAGATTTTCAAGGTTGGCAACGACGGTATCGCTCGACGAATCGTGGGCACAGGCCAGCAAGGCTTCGAGGGAGATGGAGGACCCGCCATTGACGCCAAGATCAGCTTTTCGAACCACCTCGTAGTGGACTCAAGGGGAAACCTGTTCATTGCGGATACTGGCAATCACCGCATCCGCAGGGTTTCGCCCGACGGAGTCATTACAACTATTGCCGGGACGGGTGAGATGGGCTTCGGCGGAGATGATGGGCCGGCCGTAGAAGCCCGATTAGCTTATCCGTCCGCGATCGCCATTGACAGTCAGGGAAACCTCTATATTGCCGACTTCAACAATCATCGGATTCGAAAGCTATCTACTGACGGGATCATTACGTCGGTGGCCGGTACTGGTGAGTCCGGATACAATGGAGATGGAAGACCAGCCCTCAAGGGTCAGATTGGGGAGCCATGCGGTGTGGCCGTGGATCGCAGAGGGTACATTTACATCGGCGATCAAGTAAACAACCGAGTTCGAGTGGTCACCCCCTCAGGGATGATGTACACGGTGGCCGGTACCGGTGTGCGTGGACATACCGGCGATGGTGGGGCGGCGGAGAAAGCCCAGACGTCGAATCCCGATATCATTGCCCTAGACAATGAAGACAATCTGTACATACCCGATCACATCAACGGCGTCGTGCGAAAGCTCACACGTGTTACAGATTAGTCCAGGGGTCGTGGGAGGCAAGATCTCGATTCAATAGAGGGAGAAGTGGTTGGGCGGTTTTGCCCCCTTGGTCTGTAGCCTCTTGGCATTCACCCCGCCTCGCCGAGGAATGTGGCGAGGTGGCAGACGAGGGGCTGATCGAACCGCTCGATGACGAGGTCTGATAAAAGCTTATTCGGCCTCGGTCATGGGCTTCTTGCCGCCCTTAGAGTACATTTTTTCATCATTTTGGAGCGCAGTGAAGACTCAATAAGGCTCGACCAGTCGCAGCATCTGATCCGCCGCCAGATCCTCCAGCACCTGCACCGCCCCCGAAGGCCAATGCACTTCCAACCGCTCGGCCCGTTGCTGTTTCCCCAAACCGAAAAAAACGGCCCGCTGACTGCTAGACAGATAGCCCGACCCAGCCTTGACCTGGCGCAACTGCCGCACCCCGCCACTGCGCACATAGACCTTGGCGCCAAGGCCGTCGCGGTTGCTGACCCGCCCCTCCAACGCCACCTGCAACCAATGTCCTTGGTTGCCCCCCTCGTTGCGCAACAGCGCCGCCGGGCCGTTGGAAACCGCCAGCGCAATATCTAAATCCCCGTCGCCGTCGTAATCGCCAAAAGCCGAACCCCGCCCCACATACGGGACCGCCAGCCCCGTCCCCAGCGAATCGGTCACCTCGACGAATTTGCCGCCTCTGTTGCGAAATACCTGGGCCCGCTGCGCATAGGTGACCAATTCGTCGTAGGCTTCGATATTGTCGTGGACGTGGCCGTTGGCGACAAACAGATCGAGCCAGCCGTCGTTGTTGTAGTCAAAAAAACCGGTACCAAACCCCAGATAGTTAAGAGAGATCTGGCCGATGCCGGCGGTAAAGCTGACCTCGGGAAAATAACCTCCATCGTTGCGGTAGAGGGCATTATTCTCTAACTGGTAATTAGTGACCAACAGATCCAAATCGGCGTCGTTGTCAAAATCGCCAGCATCGACGCCCATCCCCGCCTGCTCGACCCCATCGCCGCTGAACGCCGTGCCCGCCAACAGACCTATTTCATTAAAACGCCCGCCGCCCTGATTGTCATAGTGGAAATTGGGGGTCATATCGTTGGCAACGTACAAGTCGGCATCGCCGTCGCTGTCGAAATCGCCGCTGACCACCCCCAGGCCGTTGCCCGGATGGACAATGCCGACCTGCTGGCCGATCTCGACAAACGTCCCATCGCCCTGATTGCGGTAGAGCAAATCTCGGGTCGGCCGATAGCGGCGCGGATCGCAGTAGAAGCGCAATTCCATATCCCGACGCCCGCACCAGGGCTGACTGGCCGCATCGAATTCAACGTAATTGGCCACGTAAAGATCTACATTGCCGTCGTTGTCAAAGTCGAGGAAAGCCGCGCTGGTCCCCCATTGCTCATTGCCAAAGCCGACCTCCTCGGTACCTTCCGTAAAAGTGCCGTCTCCTTGGTTGCGATAAAATATATCCGCCCCCCAATTGGCCAGGTAGAGATCCTGGTCGCCGTCGTTGTCGTAATCGGCGTTGACCCCGCCCATGCCGTACGCCTGGCCCGGCACCCCGGCCGCCACCGCGACATCGACAAAATGCCCATCGTCGTTGCGGTAAAGCGCGTTATCGGCGCCGCTCCTTCCCTGGACCAAATGACCACTATTGAGCAGGTAGAGGTCCTGGTCGCCGTCGTTGTCAAAGTCAAAAAATAGCGCTCCGCCGCCATAGGTCTCGGGCAGCAGTTTGGCATCACTGACGCCACTCTGGTGCAGGAATTGGATGCCCACCGCAGCGCTGATATCGACAAAGCGCACCCTCGCCGTTGCCCCAGCGGGGTCCCTGCTCATCAAGGCGACCAGAAGACCCAGCCCAGCCTTGACCCAATGAAGGCGGAAACTTACTCTATGCATGGTTGTATAATGGGTGTTCCGCAATGAGAAAAAACGCCTTACCGGCCGTATCCAGGGCCCCTGTCCCGAAGCCCCTCCGTGCCCGATGAAACCCCGAATCTACTCTGTCTTGATACCCTATTTAACGGTCCTGGCCCTGGTGTTAAACCTGGGCTGCGACTCCTCTGACCAAACCGCACTGGCCGAGCCCGCCTGGGAAGGTTTGTACCAACGGGCCCAAACCGCCCGTGCCGGGGGCCATTACTCCCAGGCCGAAAGCCTATTCGTCGAAGCCGTCGCCACCGCCGCTCTACCCCCAAATGACACCCGGCATCTGCAGATACTCCACTATCTGGCCGAGTTACGGGCCCTGCGCGGGGCAACAACGGCGGCCGACAGCCTCTACCGGCTGCTGCTCGACCGGCAACAGGACCTGCCGCCCTATCACCCCCTGCAAACGGCGGCCCTGAGCAATTGGGCCCGTCTGCACCGCCAGGGCGGCCAATACGGCCGGGCCGACAGCCTGTTGCAACAGGCCCTGACAGGACTGCGGCGCAACCCCGACCGCCGCGATGTGCGCCTGCGTCAAATCCTCGACCAGCTAAGCGACAACCACCGGGCGCAAAAACACTTTGTCCAGGCCGAATCGCTGGCCACTCTGGCCCTGGGCCACAAATTGCGCGACCAGGGCTACGAGCATTTTTTGCAACAGCGCTACCAACAGGCCGAGACCTTTTACCAGCGCGCCCTCAAAACCCAGCGACGGGCTCTGGGGGCAGGCCATATCTCTCTGGCCGCCGCGCAGTTGGACCTGGCCCAATTAAGCCGGGCCCAAGACCAGCTGCAACAAGCCGAAAACCACTACAAAAAGGCCCTGTCCCTCTTCCAGCGCCATCCCGACCAGGAACCTGCAGCCCAGCTCGAAGCCCTGGATAATTACGCCAATCTGCTGCACCAGATCAAGCGGCCGGAGGAGGCCGCTGCCATGGAGGAACAAGCCCGCCAGCTGCGTACTCAGTCCTCTTTCGGGACCCCTTAAATATGTCGACGGTGCCTACTCCCCAAACCGCGCCCATCGGCGTTTTAGTGGCCCAATTGGGCACGCCCGAAGCCCCCACAGCCAAAGCACTAAAACCCTATCTGCGCCAATTTCTCTCCGACCCCCGGGTCATCGACCTACCGCGCTGGAAGTGGCTACCCATCCTGCATTTGTTCATCCTGACCCGGCGGCCGGCCCGCTCGGCGGCCCTTTACCAAAATATCTGGCGCCCCGAAGGCTCGCCCCTCCTCCTCTATTCCCGGGCCCAGGCAGAGGGCCTGCAACAACGCCTAGGCTCGCAGTACCGGGTCGTCCTAGGGATGCGCTACGGCGAGCCCAGCATTGCCCGGGCCATGGCCCAACTGGCCGCAGAAGGCATCGACCGCATCCTCGTCTTTCCGATGTTCCCGCAATTTTCCGCCAGCACCACCGGCTCCCTTTACGACGCCGTCAATCAGGCCAGTACTGGCCGCCGCTGCCCCCTTTTCTTTGAACGCCGCCGCACCATGCCGGCTCTGCGCTGGGTGCCGCCTTATTACGCCCACCCACTCTATATAGACGCGCTCAAAACCGTCTACCAGGAATCGGTGGGCGCTCTTGAACACCCGCCGGACCGCCACCTTATCACTTTCCACGGCATTCCGCAGCGCTACGTCGACGAAGGCGACCCCTACCGCAGCCAGTGCGAAACCACCGCCCAGTTGCTGGCCCAGGCACTGGCACTGGCCGACGACCAATGGCTGCTGGGGTTCCAATCGCGCTTTGGCAAAGAGCCCTGGCTGCAACCCTATACCGAAGAAATACTGCTGGGATTAGGCGGCAAAGATGTTTTTACGCTAGCGGCGACCTGTCCCAGCTTTACCGCCGACTGCCTGGAGACCCTGGACGAAGTAGGCCGCGAAGGCGAAGAGCAATTTCACCAGGGCGGCGGCGGCCACTTGCACCTGGTCCCCTGCCTCAACGACCACCCGGTCTGGCTCGACGCCATGGCCGCCATCGCCCGTCAGGAGACCGCCGGATGGATAGCCTGATCTTGCCCAAATGGCCCTTTATCCTGGGTCTACTCGCCTTGGGCGCTTGTTTTGCCCTGTGCCTGGTGCCCTTGTATCGGCGCCGCGCCCGCCTGGGCCAAGTACTGCTGGACCCCGCCCGAGCCCTGCACTTTTCCCAGCCCGATTGGTTCGGCCCCTTTTGCATGGCCTGGGTGGCCGCCCTGCCCCTGGCCGCCCTGCAGGGCCAATACGCCGTCCAGCGCCTGGTGGGGGCCCTGGCCAATGCCCCCACCGGCCCGCAGGTCTCGGTGCTGATATTAGGCGCCCTCTTCGGGTTAGTATTTTACGCCGGCATCTACCTGGGCACCTGGCTAATTCGCACCACCCTGATCTGGCTTTTGGCCCGGGCCAGCGGCGGCCGCGCCCCCTTTGCTGTGCTGCTGACCACAGTGGGCTACGCCAGCGTCCCTGAATATTTGCTCGGCACCCTGGTCATGGCAGCGGCGACGACCTTCCAATTTTCGCCGCTGGCCGCATCGCCCACTGTCCTTATTACCAGCCTGGCCGCCTTCTGGCCGCAACTGGCCGCCACCGTCCCCGGTGTGGGCGTCTTTCTCGAAGAAATCGAACTATTCGCCCTGTGGAGTCTGGTATTGACTATTATTGGCACCCAAGGCGTATTTAATTTTAGTCGTTGGCAAGCCGCCGCTGTGGTCCTAGTCTATTGGCTGGCGGCGCTGTTGGCCAGCGCCTATTTCACCCTGGCCGTGGCCCAGGCCTGACCCCTCCAGGAGCCCTTATGTCCGAGGAAAAAAATCGACAACAAACCCGCACCGGCCTAGTCCTATGCGCCCTTTTGCTGTTGGCCGGTATCGCCGTCTTTGGCAAGACCGGGTTGGCGCTGGTAGGTATGGATTTTGCCGTCGCCAACAGCGGCAGCGACTCCGGCAGTGGCGCAGATGAAGACGTCCCCGCCCCGCTATTTTCCCTGGAGGCCATGGCCGGGGCCCCGGTAGCCCTTGAAGAATTGCGCGGCCAGGTGGTCCTAATCAATTTCTGGGCCACCTGGTGCGGTCCCTGCAAATTGGAAATGCCCCATATCCAGGCCCTGCACGAGCAATACGGCGATCAGGGTCTGACAGTTCTGGCCATCAGCACCGATCAATACCGCGACAAAGTCGAGCCCTTTATCAAAAACCAGGGGTTTACTTTCCCCGTTCTCTACGACGACGGCTCGGCCCAGGCCAACTACCGGGTGCGGGGCATACCTAGTCTGTTCCTACTAGACCAGGCGGGCATTATCCGCTATAGCCAGGCCGGTTATAGTCCGGCCGTAGTGCCGCGCCTGGAGAAGATGGTGGCACAATTGCTGGCTGCAACCCCGAGCCAGGATCTGTAGCCCCCATGCAGGACCTCCGCATTGCCGTGGTGCAAATGACCAGCCGCGTTGGCGATAGTCCCGGTAATATCGCCACTATGGAACGCTTCCTGGGCCAGGCCGCCGCAGACCGGGTCGATATTCTCTGCTTCCCCGAACTATCGGTAAGCGGCTATACCGCCGTCTGCAATCCCGTTGGCGACAACGAGGCTGGCCGCACCTTTGTCGGTGTATCGTTCATTTGTGACCCACGCGGTGAGGTGGTTGCCCAGGCTACGAGCAGTAGCGCCGAGGAAATGGTAGTGGCCGATCTAAAAGGAGCCGAGCTGGCCCAGGCCAGAAGTGTGCGCGAGACTTTTTTTCGCCATTTTCGGCGGCCGGAAATATACCGCCGCTGGGACGGCCAATCGTAACGGGCCAATGATGAATTTGATCGACCTGAGCCACCCCCTGACCAACCAGACCCCACCCTTCCCCGGCGACCCGCCGGTGGCGATCAGTGTGTTGGCCAGCACCGACCAGACCGGCCCCGAAGAGCGCACCAGTCTCAATTGCGGCCAACTCACCCTGCCCATCCACTGCGCCACCCATATGGACGCGCCCTTCCACTTTTACGCCGACCGCCCCACCATTGAGCAAATCCCCCTCGACTGGTGCAGCGGCCCGGCCTGCAAGCTCGATATCTTGGCCCAGCCGGTAATAGATAGAGCGCACCTGCAACCACACCAAGCACTTATCAGCCGCCACCCCCGGGTCATTCTCAATACTGGCTGGTATCAACGCTGGGGCCAGGACGACTTTTTCACTGAGCACCCGGTTTTGACCAAGTCCGCGGCCCAGTTCCTGGTCGATTGCCGGGTCCGCCTCGTCGGCGTCGATTTCCCCTCGGTGGACCGGCCACCGCACGAGGCTCATCTCACCCTGCTGGGCAACGACGTATTAATCGTCGAAAACCTGACCAATCTAAACGCCATCACCGCGGCGACCTTTGAATTTAGCGCCTTCCCCCTGGCCGTCGCCGGCCGCGACGGCTCGCCCGTACGCGCCGTCGCCCGTCTGTAGAGCCGAGGCCCAATGGACCGCAAACTCAACGTCCTCTTCCTGCCCCACCCCGTTAGCACTTTGGAGACCCCTTGGGACGCCGATGTCGTAGAGGCCGTCAAGACCCGCCACCACCTGCGCATTTTCGACCGCAGCCAACCGGCCGCCCCGCAGTTTGAAGGCATCGAAGCCATTGTCGATTTGGGCGGTAATATCGAAGGTGAACTGGTCCCGATTGCCGCCCGGGCCGGGGTCAAATTCCTCCAGGTGCAGACCAACGGCCTCGACCACGTCGCCCTAGACGAAATCCGCGCTGCCGGCCTGATCCTGGCCCATTGTCCCGGCCAACTTTCCAGCGTCGCCCTGGCCGAAAGCGCAATGATGTTTATCCTGATGATGGCGCACGACTACGGCCGGGCGCGGCAGAATTTTGCCGCCGGCCACTTGTACGATCCCACGGGCATGGAATTGGATGGCCGTCTGTTGGTCATTGTCGGCTTTGGTGCCAGCGGCCAGGAATTGGCGCGCCGGGCCAAACCCTTTGGCCTGCGCATCGCCGGCATAGATATCCGCCCTATTGAGGAAGAAATACTCGACGAAATCCAACCCGAATTCATCGGCGGCCCCGACGATCTCGACCCCTTGCTGGGTCAATGCGATTTCCTCTCGCTGCATTTGCACCTTACCGAAGCGAACCGCCATATCATTGACGCGCGGCGACTGGGCCTAATGCAACCAAGCGCCGCCCTCATCAACGTGGCCCGCGGCGGCCTGGCCGACGAAGAGGCGCTCTACGCCGCTCTCCTGGCCGGCCGTCTGGGGGCTGCTGGCCTCGACGCCTTTGCCGCCGAACCGCCCGATCCGAGGCGACCGGTATACCAATTGTCCAACGTCTACCTGACCCCCCATACCGCCGGCTCCACCGACGGCACCTCGCGCAAACGCGCCCTCTTCGCCGCCGACAACCTCGACCGCTACGCCCGCGGCGAGGAAGTCGAGGCGCGGGTATTGTGAACAACCCAGGAGCCTAAGCCCATGCCTTCTTTAACCATTGCAGCCATCGAGGTCTTTCGCCTCGAAATTCCGCCGCCCACCCAACAGGGCCCCCAACCCCAACCCTCGGCCTGGGAACGCCTCAACCAGGCCCATCCCATGGACCGCTTTGGCCTGCCGCCCCGCTACGGCCGCCCCGGTGGCGTCATCTGGGTAAAAATCACCGCCAGCGACGGCACCTGGGGGTTGGGCAGCGCCGATGCAGGTTCGGTGACTTCCATCATCATCGAGGAATCGCTGGCCCCTCTCATCGTCGGCCAGGAGGTCGGCGCCATCGACCTGTGCAACGACCTGATGTGGAAGGGCACCCTGTCCTTTGGCAATGAAGGACTCACGGCCATGGCCGTTGCCGGGATCGACCTGGCGCTGTGGGACCTATGGGGCAAAATCCTCGACCAGCCCGTATACCGCCTGGCCGGGGGGCCGGCGCGCCAGACGATGGAGGCCTATTGTACCGGCCAGGATGTCGAATGGAACCAAAGCCAGGGTTTTTCGCGCTTTAAAGTCGTCCGCCCCGCCAGCCTCTACCACGGCCGCCCGGGCATCGACCAAACCGTAGAAATGGTCGCGGCCCTGCGCGATCAAATCGGTCCCCAGGCCGATTTGATGATGGATTGCTGGATGTGCTACGACGTCGATTACGCCGTCCGTATCTGCGAGGCGCTGCGGCCCTATACTATGCGCTGGATGGAAGAAATGCTATTGCCCCAGGACTGGAACGGCCACCGCGCCCTGCGCCAACGCCTGCCCTGGCAAAGCATGGCCACCGGCGAGCACTGGAGCACCAGACATCCGGGTCTGCGCGCCCTTGAGGAGGGCCTGGTCGATCTGATCCAGGCCGATCTAATGTGGATTGGCGGTTTTACCGAGGCGATGAAACTGGCCCACGCCGCCGATGCCGCCGGCGTCCCCATGTGCCTGCACACCGGGGCCAACGACCTATTCGGCCAGCACTGGACGGCGGCCATGCCCAATAGCCCACTCATTGAATATTTCCAAGGCTCGCCGCCGGGCGTGCCCTTTGCCATCTGCGCCATGGATTCGCCCTCCGCTTCGGGGCGGCAAACCTATCGCATGCCACCCGGTACACCGCCCCCGGTCGACGGTCGGTTGGGGCTGCCGCCGGGCCCGGGCTTTGGACTGCAGATCAAAGAGGAATGGTTGCACCCACTCTAACGAAAACTGGCCCATGTCTTTCTATATCTCCGCCTACGATACCGAAGCCGTCTTCGCCTGGTGGGAAAAACCCACCGGCCCCGATTACGCCGGCTATGTCAGTTACCAGGGCGAGCGCCTCGAAGAATGCCTCACCGGACAGCCCGGCCTCACTCTGTGGCCGCCGCAACTGCCCTGGGACTATCCAGCCCGGATGCCCACCGACGCCCAGGGGGTCTATCAGGCCTACGCCCCGGGCATTGACCATCTCGTCGCCTCCGACCACCTCTATTACCTACCCATTTTCCATCCTTGGTCGGTCTACCGCATTGACCGAAACGCCCGACAACTGGATCTGCTTTTGCGCCGTGCCGAAGCCCAGGGCATCGAGCGGACCTCCTGCACCCGACTCTACGAATACACCCTGGCGCACGATGACCTGGTCCCCGACGCCTCCCCCGACAATCTATAATCCCTTGGAGCTGATTTGACCACTTCCCTGCAAGCCGTCGTCTTCGATATGGACGGCCTTATGCTCGATACCGAGCCCCTCTACCAAATTGCCTGGCAACGGGCCGCCGCCGAATTGGACCGCGATCTGGACGATGACTTCTATCTGACTCTGATCGGTACCCCCACCAAGGAGGCGCTGCAAAAAGTGGCGGCCTATTTCGGCGCCGATTTCCCCATCCAGCGCTTCGCCAAATTGGGCGGGGTCCAGTGGCACCGCCAGGTGGAGGAAAACGGTATTGCCACCAAAACAGGCCTGCTGCCCCTGCTCGACCAACTCGACCGAGCCGCCGTGGCCAAAGCTGTGGCCACCTCTTCCAACGCCCGCCAGGTGGCACAGACCATGAAAGCTGGCGGCATAGAAGGCCGTTTCGCTCAAATCGTCACCAGCGACCAGGTCGCCCGCGGCAAACCGGCCCCCGATCTTTACCTGGAAGCCGCCCGCCGCCTGGAACTACCGCCGGAAACATGTATCGCGTTGGAAGATTCGGAAGCCGGGGTGGCATCGGCCCATGCCGCCGGCATGACCGTATTGATGGTCCCCGACCTCAAACAGCCTTCGCCCCAGACCGTGGCCCGGGCCCATCGGGTATTGCCGTCGCTATTGGAGGCAGCCCCTGTGATTAAAGACTTGCTGAGTTAAACGGGAAGACTGCTTATACCGATTGTGTTTTTAATGTCCGGAAAGTGTGAATAGGACGTTTTGCAACGCAATTGATATTAGACTGTGTCTGTAACTGGCTTCTCGAAGCCTGAATGGGCTTTCCAAATAGCCTAATTTTCTGGCCAGTACTGCTCCAGCATTTGGCGCGCCACTTGGGCCTGCAAATCCTGGTCGATGAATGACCGCAATAGGGTCACCATACCCACTTGTCGACCGGTTTGCGCCCCGTATCTCTGGACCGCCTGATCGCAGGCTTGGCGGGCCGCCTTGGCTTCTCCCTTCTTTAGGTAGTAAAGACTGAGGAAAAAATGGGTCTGCTCCAGGGCCCGCTTGGTATTGGCCCGTTGCGGCTGCAACGCCAGGGCCTTGGCAAAAGCCTTGACCGCCTGGGGGGTGTGCTCGCCCCGGACATACCCTACCCCCAGATTGTGGTATACCAGCGCGGCGATGGCCTGGATTTGCCGTTCCCGCCCTTTCTGGCGCACCTGGCCGATGAGTTCCTTCATGCGCCCGGGCGCGCCTCTTTCGTGTTCGGCCACGGCCAGATGGACACGCAAGGACAAATCCTGGGGAAAACGTTCCAGGCCCTCCTGAAATATCCCCCGGGCATCTTCGCCACGGGCCAGCATTTGCGAGCCGTAGCGAAAAAAAGCGTCGGCGGGCAAGGCGCCGGGCGCCCGTTCTAAGGCCCGCCGCAACGCCTCAAGACCGGGCTCAATCTCGCCCCGGCCAATAAAACGCCGACCCGCCGCATAGAGGGTGAGGGCCTCGCTATCGTGCAAGCCCCGGTAACTGGACAGCAAGAGGCCGGCCAACACCAGGACATACAGATAGCCACCGCCCCGCCGCAGCCGACCCGCCGCCATACAGAGCAACCAGGCCATGAGCAAGGCGATTCCGGCCGAGGCTATGTACAGGTAGCGACCGCTGGTCTGGGCGCTGCTGTGTACCAATTGTTCGGTCAGAGCCACGAAAGGCAGTAGCGCCGCTACTGTCCAGACCGCCCACAGCGCCGGCGGATAGATTCTTTTCCACAAAAGTCCGACCAATCCAACCAGCACCAAAGCGCCCAGGAAAGGTTCCCAAGCGTATTGCTCGCGAATCTGCAACGGCAACCAGTGGGCCGTGGTCAGCAACCGGCTCAAAAACCACAACAGCAACCGCCCCATCCCGCCCACCAAGGACCAGTAGTCCTGGCTGCCGTACATATCGACTGAGCCGCGCACGTGGGTGCTATCGGGCGTAATGAGCAACAACCCTATCGATACCGCCACCAACACCCCGCCGACGGGCCATAATTTCCATCCCTGGCTCTTGAGATCTCCCCGTATCCAGGCCCAGACCAGGCATATTCCCCAAGCCACGGCAATGGCCTGGTGCACCATTACTCCCAGAGTTAGCAACAGATAGACCCCGGCCAGCCAGCCCTTTTGCCCGCCGCCCAGATAGGCCTGCCAAGACAATAACGCCCCCAGGCCAAATACCAGCGCCAGAGGGTAGTCGAGGGCGGAAATATGGTGTATCGCCTGATAGTGCCCCACCTGGACCAGGAACAGCACGCCAGCGGTTAAGGCCATCCCCATCGAGGCCCCCGTGCGCCGTCCCCACAGAGCCAGCAACCAAGCTGACATAAAGTGCAGCCCCACCGAGCACAAATGGAACCAGGTCGGATTATTCCCCCCTACCAGTGAGACCACCCACTTGAAGAGTTCGGCGACCGGCCGGCCCGACATTTGCAATTTGTCGGCAGAGAAGAAATAGGAAAAATCTCGGGTTATAGCCTCGTTATCGCTAAAGGTATCGGCATCGTGCGACTGCAGCGGCAGATCCAACGCACTGTCGAAATAAGGGCCCGCCAACAAAGCGATCACGACAGCGTAGAAAAACCAGGTGGTGGGCTTGTCCGGCGGGGCTTTGGCCCAATCAACCAGACGGGTCAGGGGCAGGGGCAGGGGCAGGGACAATATCGATTCTCTTTCGTCGTTCAAAGTGGATTGCAACGAATTTCTGCGGCAAATTCTTTTCTTTTATATAGACGCTTAATCCATTACCAGGGGCTAGCGGCATTATCGACGAAACCCTTTATTAGCGGCCGACCTTACTGGCAACCGGGGACTAGCACGCCTTGGTAATTTGTAACCACCCCACATAGCACAGGCCCGGTTGCCTAATGCCGGCGACCGGGCCTGAAAAGCAGAAGGGGACTCTTTTAATCACAGTCCCCAAATCAGTGGTACTATGTCAAGAAGAGATCATTTTTCCCCTGTATTTTGTACGCCCAGCATATCGCGCAGCCCGGCGGCCAATAGCTGGATGGCCACCTCGTTGCCCCGATCGAAGGGCACGACCAAATCGGCGTGGCGCCGCGACGGCTCGGTGTGGACGGGGAAGTTGGGCAGCACGTCGCGCCGATACCAGGCCACCGCCGTCTCCAAATTGCCGCCCCTCTCACCCGAAGTATCGCGCAATAGACGCCGCAGGACGCGCTCGTGCGGATCGACGTCGAGGTAGATTTTGAGATTGAGCAGATCCCGCAGTGGCTCGCAGCCCAGGATGAGATGCCCTTCCACCACCACCAAATCGCCCGCCTGGTGCCGCTCTACGGTCAGCCCTTGGCTGCGGGCTCGGGTGCCACTCACCGGCTCTTCGATAGCCCCTCCGGCCGCCAGAGTCCCAACGTGTTCGACCAGGCGCTCCCACAACACGGCGCGCGGGTGGTTGGCCGTGCGCACCCCCTCGCGTTGGTCGGGCGGATAATCGGACCAATCGCGGAAATAGCGATCCTGATTGAGTATCGTACAGCGCACATCGGGCATGGCTTCGACCAATGCCCGGGCAAAAGTCGTCTTGCCCGCCGCCGAGCCGCCGGTAATGCCCACTACAAGAGGGTTGGCCATGCCAAATTAGGTCCTTTGCAAGTAATCAAAATATAGGAGAGCAAAACTTAAGCGCACCCCGTTGAGCAGGTCAAGCCGGGACTGGGCTCTTTAGCGGCAAAGAAAACCCGTGTAATGACGGCCGCCCTTTAGCGAGCCCGGCAAACCACCTTCCTTGCCCTTCCCGGCGCGACAGCGTACCATTCGGCCCAGCTAAATCCCCGTCACCCTCTGCCGACAAGCCGCCATGGCTGCACGCAATATCCGCACCATCTCCATCCTTTGCGCCCGCTGTCGCACCCTGCTCTATAAATACCGCAAGGGCGGCAGCGGCGGCCTAGTTAAATGTCGTCCCGACCGCATTGTCAAGGACCACACCGCCGGCGATTTGAAATGCCCTCAATGCGGCCAGCAATTCGCCCGCCTGGTCAGTATGGGCGGCGGGCCGGCGCACAAAATTATCCAGGGCAAGGTCCACACCCGCGGCATGGCGCGCAAATAAACCGGGCTACCCAGAAACCAGTTTGCCTGCACGTTGTCCGGATATTGCTGTTTCTCTGGGGAAATGCCACCAAACATCCAGCTGTCAATGCTTGCAATCAATGCTTTATAGTATTAACGACGCCGGCCTCGCCCTGCAAACGGCGGTTGATCCGGGCCGCCTGCAACAACAATTCCTCCAGGCGGCGAAAATAGGCGGTGCTTCCTGCGGCCGTATCGGCCGTGGCGATATGCGTCTCGACCCGGGCTATAGCCGCCCGATAGGCGGCGATCAAGGCGGGGTCGGCACCCGCGGCAAAGGCCCAATCGCGCAAAAATAATTGCCCGGCCAACTGACCGTCCTTACCGCCCCCATCAGCGCCCGCAGCCAAAGGGGTCCCGCGCCCATCGCCATTGTCGTCGAGCAAGGCGTGCTCGCTGGCGAGTCGGCCTTGCTGGGTATACCAATCCCCGGTCAGCTCGGCGGCCTGGCGACAGGCCTCGCCAAGGGCAATGCGGCCGTCGCGGTTACGGTCGGCCGAACCGTCCTCCAATCCGGTGATAAAGAATTCCATAAAGAAGGTGGCGTTGCGCTCCTGCGGTTGCGCCGTGCTGGTGCAGATAACGCGCTGTGGCCCACTGAGGGCCTCGATAAAAGAGGCGCTGGCCGAAGCGCTGTTGACCACCCCCACCCGACCCGCTTTCCCCCGCTCCAGCAGGCGCCCTAAGTCCGGGGCGCTCAGATCGATACCAGGGAGGTGAAATTTGGCCGTCTGGCGACGAAAATTGCCGTGGCCGATAAGGAAAACGTAGAGCTGGCCGGTTGCCTCCAGTGTCCCGTCCAAAGCCTCCAGAGCCGCTTCAACCTGGGCCAAGTCCGAAACCCCGTCCCCCGTGCCATCCTCGGTGAGCAGGACCACCCCATCGGCGGCAAAGTCCGGCTGCTGCACCAGCACTTCCTGCAGACGCAGCCCCCAATCCTGCAAACGGCGGCTATACTTTTCTTCGCCGCCGCTGCCGCAGACAATAAGGGCCCGCGATTCGGCCGCCGCCCCACCGGCTCCCAGACAAAGCAACCCCAAACAGAGCCACCTTTTCATGGCTCACCCCGTTTGCGCCGCCCATACCACTCTACCCCCAACAGACACACCAGCAGGCCGTACAGTGGCGGCCAATGCCACAGGGGATAGCGGTCAATTTCAATCTGTTGGCCCTTGGACTGGGGCAAGCGCTCGGTCAGGGAGGCCAGGTCGGCCAAGGGGATAAATTGACCACCGCTCCCTTGGGCCAGCTGCCGCAGCAACATCTCATTGGCGCGCGGCGCCTGCCATTCGCGGCGGTCGGCATGGGCCCATACCGCCGTCGCCAATTGGCCCACCCGGCGACCGTCCCGCCCCTGGGCCTGCAACTGCAAACGATAGAGCCCGGCCTGGGACGGCGTGAAAGCGGCGCTATATTGACCCGCCACCTCCAACGATTCCTCCACCGCCAACAAATGTCGCTGACCGCCCTCGTCCTCGGCCTCTACCCGCACCGTGAGTCCCTCGCTTTTGACAAAGGCACTATCCCTGACGGTAAAAATCAACTGCCCCGGCTGCCCGGCCAATAACGGCTCGTCCTGGAGGACGATGGGCCGGCGCACCTGCTGTACCAAAGCCCGCACCAGCTGGCGCCAGACGCGCTGATGCAGATCCTCCTCGACCCCCAGGCGCCAGGGCCAGGTGTCTCCGGTGGCCAACAGCGCGCAAACCCCTTCGCCGTAGCGCTGCCAGGCCGCCAGCGCTTGCCCGTCCAGCTCCGAACCACTGCCCTCCACACGCGCCAATACCGCAGCCCCCGCCCGCACGGGGCCCAGGCGATTGGCTCCCACCAGCGGCGGCAAACTGCCCCACGGGTCCGCATCGCCGCTCTGGGCGTTAAAGGTAAACACCCCCGACAAAGTCCCTTCGATAGTGGGGTCTAATTGGAAGCGCAGCGGCACCGCTGCCTGGGGCGCAAAACCGGCCGGGGCCATGGCTTCTATCGGCGTCCCGGCAAAACCGCCGGCACCCAGCCCACGAGCCCCGCCGCCCAACAACAGGCTGCCCCCCCGACGCTCGACAAAATCGCGGCTCAATTGCAAATCGGCCGGCGAAAAAAAGGTCCGTTCGACATCGCCCCAGATAATCAGGTGATAGGCGAATAATTCGGCGGCCTCAAGCGGATAGCCGGCCGTCATTCTATCGGCCGCCGCGCCCAACCGCATAAATACCGCCTCGTCGTAGCGCGGCGCCTGGCGGGCCTCGTCGTCGAAACCGGCGAAGAGCGGATTGGCCAGCGAAGTCTGGGCCCCTCTAAAGACGAATTCACGCTGGGCCCCCGAGACCCGGATCAGACTAGACAACGCCAATTCAGGTACCCCTTCCAGGGCCCGGCGGACGAATTTATGCTCCCAATTGGGCCGTCCGCTGACATAGAGCACGCGGTAGGTCCGCTCGCGGTTGTCGACCAGGAAAGCCCGCTCGTCGTCCCCCTGCACCGGATCGCCGCCGCCCACCAGGCGCACCCGGGCCCGGCAGGCCAGCCAGCCCTGGGGGCGGGGGGTAAACTCCAGGCGCAACCGAGTCTCGAGCTGATCCCCGGCAATATCGACCTTCTGACCAGCCACCACCTGCTCGCCGGCCAAGATCTCGACCATCGCCGAGCGCCCCGCCAGCCCCGACGCCTGGAGTTGGACTTCCACTTCCACCGGGCTGCCCTCGAAATGGGTCCGCCGCACCCCGAGCCCCCCCAGGGACAACGACCGCCAGGGCCCTTCCGCACCGCTGTCCACCGCAAACACCGGTATATCCTGCAAAACGCTCGGCAGTGCTCCGGGGGCCTGCTGGACTCCATCCGAAAACAATACCACCGCCGCCACCTCGGCCCCGGCCATATGCCCCAGCGCCTGTTCGACGGCTCCCGAAATATTGGAAAGCCGGCGTGCAAAACGCCATTCGTCGATATTGCCGACCCGCTCCGCCTGCCCGCCAAAGGCAAATAGGGCGACCTGGTAATCGCGCTCCAAGCGCTCCTTGAGCGCCGTTGCCTGCCACGCCGCCTGCACACGCTGGCCGCGACTGAGCCCATCCTCGCCGCGCACCTGCATACTCTGCGAATCGTCGCCCACGACGACGACAAAACTGCGCCCCGGTTGACGGCGCTGACCCACCACAGCCGGGTCCAGGACCAACCCCAGGAGCAACACCGCGGCAAGCCCCCGCAACAGCGCCAGCCCCCAGCGCCAACGCGGCGGCAACAGCGCCAGCCGGCGGCCCCACAACCAGACGGCGCCCAGGCCCCCCACTCCCAGCAGCAGCAAACCCGCCCACCAATCCAGCCCCACGCCCCAGTCCAGGACCAGCTGGACCTGCGCACTCTCCAGCTCTGCGCCCCCCACTAGGCGCGCCAACGTCTGCAGCACCTTAACGCCTCACTTCCATTTGCCCAAGCGCTTTGAAATACTCGGCGACCTGGTCCTGGTAGAGAGCCGGCACAGCGCCGCCGTCGAGGGGTTCGAGGCGTCCCTGGGACAGCCCATGGCGCAGTTGCCGCCGCAACTGTAAAACCGCCTCCTCGACGGGGGCAAAAACAGCCCGTTCAACATCTTCCCAGGCCGGGGCCACATCCTCATTAGAGAAACTGGAACGCATGCCGCCCAAAGCTCCCCGGGCGCCGGCAAGACCGCGCCGGGCCGCCCCCTCGGGCAGCAATACTTCGGCGTCGCGCAGACGACCACTCCAATCGGGCAGGGCCCCTTCCAGATCGCCCCCTGCAGCGCTGTCGGCCTGAGCTTGGGCCCATTCCGCCTGCAACCCTTCGAGCACCCCCAGGGCGCGTGCGGCCCCGGCCAGTTCATCGTTCACTAGAGCCGCCGCCACCGCCTCCAGCTCGCGTTCGGCCTGCGCCATTTTGTCGCCCACCACAGCATCTATGGTGGCCACCCCATCCCAACTGCGCCGTTGTGCCAGACGCTGGCCCAGCAGCATATCTTCGTAAATCCCCGCCCGGCTGGTAGCCCGCAACCACTCACCCAGACGGCGCACCATCAACGCCTGCCCGGCCGGGTCGCTTAGGACCAATTCGCCGGCCCGCTCCATCAAGGCGGCCAGATCCACCGCCAGACTGTCCCGGGCCGCCGCCTGGACCGGGCTCTGGTCCCGGGCTTCCAGCCGCAGCGGCTGCCCTTCTTCCCCTGTCCCGGCGCGCTCCCCGGCGGCGGCCAATTCCTCCTGGCGCAAACGCAATAATTGCCAGTCGTCGCGCAACTGCCGCAACTGCTGGGCGACGGTCTCTCGGGCCTGGTTCTCGACCTGTTCACCGGCCTGCTCCAACGCATCCAGGGCGCGCTCCCCCGCCGCCCGGGCCCCTTGCAAAGACCCCTGGCGCAAGGCCTGGGCACTTTGCGCCATTTGTTCGCGCACCTGTTCCACAGGCTCGCGTCCAGCCTGACTGTCGAGCCCCTGACTCTGGTCCATCTCCTCCAACTGCGCCTGGTTGCGCCGCTGTTCTTCGAGCAGGCGCGCCAGTTGCCGGCGTTGCTCTTCGGGTTCGGCCTGGTCCTGTTCCAACAACCGATCGATATCGCGGTTGATCATTTGCTGCCGGCGCGCCAACTCCTCAAGCCCGTCGAGGGTCGCCTGGGCTTGCTCCTGACGCTGGTTCAAAGTTGAGGCCTCGTTGCGAAAATCGCGCCGGCGGGTCATTTCCAAGGCGTCCAGTTCGCGCTCCCAGGGCGCCCCCTGGCCGCCACCGCCACCACCTGCTCGCTGCTGCACCTGCATCTGTTCGGGTTGCAGGGCCAGCAAGTAGTGGTAGGCCCGCTGCTGCTGCTCAATGGCCTGTGACAGTTCGGCCACCGGTTGCGGCAATTCGGCCACTTCCAGGGCCGTCAGCGCGGCGGCCACCGCCGTGGCCAAAGAATCGGCCAGCGGGCCTTGGGCCATGGGGCCGGCGTCAATCTGCCCCTGCCCCGCAACGATAATCTCAAGACGCCGATTCCACTCTTCCTGGCTGAGGGCGGACATATCGCGACGCAAATTCCAGGTGGCAATCAACACTTTCTTTTGCCGCCCCGCCGGCGTCTCCGCCCCGCCACCGCCGCCGCCAGCACCACCCTGATTCGACACCGCCGCCCTGAAGATTCGCTCAAAGGGCCGGATCTCGAAAAAATAGGGATCGCCGACACCGCTAAAGGGCTGGCGCCCAGGCCGCTCGTCAATGGCCCAGACCGACCAGGTGACCAGGTCGCCGGGCTGCACCGCCAAGGCCTCCATATCCAGGATAAACGTCTCTTCCACCTCCAGCAGCCCCGCCGACCCGGCCCCCAGGGACAGTCGTTGCCCCGAGCGACCGGCCACTTCGTATTGAAGGCCAAAATCGCGCAGCCCAAAATCGTCGCTAATGGCCACGGCAATGGGAATTTCCTCAAGCGGAGTGGCTTCGTCGTCGCCGCGCGGATAAATCAGCTCTATCTGGGGCGGTTGATCCTGCTGCGCTTGGATATCATAGGGCCGCCCCGGCTCATTCTCCTCGCCGGCGGCGGTGCGCAGGGCGAGGTGGTATTGGTCGTCAACGACAATATCGAGACGCCCACGCCAGCGACGCCGATCCCCCGGCACCGGCTCCATGGCAATACGGGGCCCACTACCCAGCACTAGATGAGCCTCTTTCAACTCTTTATTAACCTGGACTTCAATCTGGGCGCTGCTGCCCTGAGGGGCGGTGATATCCCCCCCTTCGGGCACCACTCGCTCGGGCCGATTCATATAGTCGGGATACTGCAAAACCAGGCTCAACGACTCCACCGCCGGCGGCGTCCATACCTCTATCCGGTAGCGCGCCGATTGTCGCTGGCCCACCTGGACCTGGTATTCAACATCTTGCTGGAGCCGCAGCAGTCGATAGTAATAAAGTTCCTCGGTGCGGCCGGGTACCATCGCCTCGGTCTGCCAATCGCCGCCGGCGCGCCTCCAGTGAATGACTTTGGCCCCTTCTCCAGTGGCCCCCTGCAACCAAACCACTTGGTCGCTTGACCGCTGTAAGTGGATATCCCCCGGCTCGACCGACCAGGCCACGGCGCCTTTTGGAAACCACCCTTGGCCGCCCAATTCGCCGCCCCAGCGCCAGAGGAATAGGCCCACCGCCAGGCCCACTACCGTCCATACTGCGGTGCGCTGCAAAACCAGCCGCGGCAAGCGCTTGTCGAGCAGATCCTCGGCCACCAGTTTTTCCGTCCTGAGCCGCGCCTCCTGCAAGAGCTGCTGGGTCAACCAGGGAGCTGGTCCTGTCAACTGGGCAAACTCGACACTGGTGACGGCCAGATTCTCCAATTCGGGGTGGCGCTCATCCAAGAATAGGGCCAAACGACGGCGGTCCAGAGGCTGGGCCCGCAAACGGCGCCGCCAGCCCCACCAGGCCAACCCCGCTGCCAGCAAAAACCCCAGTACCGGAGCCCATAAAGGCAGCCCAGCTGACCGCGCCCAGGGCAATACCGCCTCCAATCCCAGCAACAACACCAATACGACCGCACCCAGCCGCACCAGGCCGCGCAATCGCTGCCGCCGGCTGTATTGGCGGGCCAGTTGGCGCAGCCGGCGCTCCAGGGCGCCGGGCAAGGATTGTTCAGGCGCTGCCATGGGCTACCTCCGTCTCGACAGGTCGACGCCGCCGGGCGGCGCAATAACTTTCCAACGCCAACAGCCCCAGGGCCAACAACAACACCAAACGGCCCGTTTCCCGCCTTTGCGGCAGGCCTTCCCCAAAGCCGCCTTGCAACGACGCACCTGGGGCCAATCCACCCAGCCGCAGGGCCAATTCGCGGGCCGGCAAGCGCGCCGGATCGCTCTCGGCCGCATCGCAATTGACCGCCGCCTGCCAGGGCTCATCCCCTTCCTCTACCGGATAGAGGCCCGGGCGGTCGACAGCGGCCGACCCAGCTACCCCTTCACCCACTAAAAAACTTGTGGCAGGTTCGGGACGCACCATCAAATACCGCAAAGTCTCCTGCAACAGCGGCACAAAACGGGCGCTGCGGACCATATTGGACCACCCTGGATCGAGTCCGGCGCTCCACACCACCAGCCGCCCCTCGCCGTTGCCCAGCTCCATCACGGCCGGATCGCCCGCCCCTTCAAAACGGGCCAGCACTCGCACCCCCTCCTGATTGGGGTCGACCTGAAAGCGGTGGTAGGCGCGAAAATGAAGAGCGGAAAAATCGTTGAAACGGGCAGCGCGAAAAACGCGAAAAACGGGATGCTGCAAATCGACCCAATCCCAGCGGGCAAAATCCCCTCCCTGGGCATCCATCTGCACTACGCCCCGATACTGCGGTCCAGCGGCGCCCCACAGAGGCGTCGCAGCCGCCGCAGAGCGACCTGCCAACAACACCAACAGGCGGCCTCCTTCCAGCCAATAGTCCCGCAACGCCGCAACCGCCTGTACCGGCAAGCCGTCCCAGCCGTCGATAATAACCGCCCCGGGCCGGCTGTGCAGATAGGCGGCCACCTCACCGGGTGCCAGGTGCCGCAGACGCCACAGCGCCCCGTCCAAGGGCGGCAAGGCCGCCTCCACCAGGCGCTCGTAGGACCAATCGGCCGGTTTACCGCCGACCACCCCCAAGCGCAGCGGCGCCGGGGCCCGCCAGCTGAAATAGCGCCGGTCGTCGACACCCCAGGTATCGGCGTCAATTTCGACATAGCCGCTCAATGGCCCCCCTTCCCAGTCCAGACTTCCCTGGACCAGGGAGGCATTGCCGGGCGGCAGATCGATCTGTTGTCGGGCAAAGACCTCGTCGCCTGCGACAAACCGCACCGCCAGCCCCTGCACTGCGTCATCCGACCAATTCTTCACCCGTGCCCTAATCTGTAACCGCCCTGGCCCCGCCGCCTGCACCGCGACACTCTGGAGGGCCCGATTGCCCCCCTGGTCCCCCACCACCTCCCAGGGCTCTATTTGCAACCGACTATCCAAACGCCAGAGGGTCCCCACCGCCAGGCCCGCCGCCTGAAAATCGCCGACCAGGTGGACCAAACCGTCCTCCCCGGCGGTCAGCAGCATCTGCTCGGCCAGACGCAACCCCGCCCCGTAACGGGTCCCTTCCCAAGTGGGTTCCAGTCCCGCCACCGCCTGCCGCACCGCTGCGGCCCCGCCTTGGCCCACCAGTGGCAACACCATCCGCCCGCCCTGCCCAAAAGCAACCAGCCCGACCCGGTCCTGGGGGCCTACCTGCGCCAGAATCTCCTCTACCTGTTGCCGGGCCTGCCGCATATAACCGGTCCGTCCCATACTGGCCGAAATATCGACGGCAATCACATGCTGGCGACTCTCCTGGGGAGCGACGGCCGCGACCCCGGGTAGTGGCCAGTAGGGGCGAGAAAAAGCCAGCGCCAGCGCCACCAGCAAGGCCATCCGCAAAGCCATCAACAATAGGTGCTGCAAGCGCTGCGGCTCGATCACCTCAACCGTCTGGGCCGGCACGAACATCAGACTGCCAAAACGCAGCTGCTGCCGCTGCGGCCGGCGAATTCGGTGCACCAACCAGGGCACCGCCACCAAAACGCCCCCGGCCAACAGCCAAGGCACCAGAAAATTCATGCCCCTTGGCTCCAGCCCTGTCGGCCGCGGGCCCGCAGCAGCCGACGGCGGCGGTGGATATAGTGGTGCAGGGCCAGATCCAACGGCCTGGAACAAGTGAATTCGGCCAGGTCGATAGCCGCTTCCAGGCATACCCGGCGGAGTTGTTGGAAATGCCGCTGCCGGTTTTCCAAATACCCCTGGCGCACGGCTTGCGGCACCGCCACTATCTGGCGGCCGTCTTCAGCGTCGACCAATTCCAGGATCCCTGCAAAGGGGAAAGTTTCCTCGGCCGGATCGCTTATTTGCAGCACCAAGGTATCGTGGCGCCGGGCGCCCAACTGGCGCAAACTGGCGTCCAACGTATCGACAGGCTGCAGCAAATCGCTGATAACAATCACCAGACCCCGGGCCGGTAGCGCTTGCGCCGCATAGGCCAACGCCCCATCAGCCGCAGTACAACCCTGGGCCTCAAGCCCCTGCAAACGCGCCAGCAATCGCTGCGACTGCCCCGCCTGACGCCGTGCCGGCTCGGCGTATAGCACCTTGTCGGCAAAGGCGATAAGGCCCACCGCATCGCCCTGCGCCGCCGCCAGCCAGACCAGGCAGGCGGCCAGCATCTGGCCGTAGCGGAATTTATCCACCGCCCCCGAGCCATAGTCCATGGAGCCGCTGCAATCGAGCAGCACCGTACAGGCCAGGTTGGTCTCCTCGTCGAATTGACGGATATGCAACCGGTCGGAGCGCCCGTACAGACGCCAATCGAGCCGGCGCGGATCGTCGCCGGGCACATAGGGCCGGTACTGGGCGAATTCCGCCGCCCCGCCGGTACGCCACCCCCGGTGCAACCCCGTCCCCAGCCCGGCCACTACCGTGCGCGCAATCAGCGGCAAATGGGCGATCCGGGCCAATTCGGCCGGATCGATAAAGCGCGGCGCCTGGACGTCCATGGCCTTAGCTGCCCAGCCCCGAGCTGGGCTCGGCGACGCTGTCGAGCAGCCGACCAATGACAGCATCGGCGTCGACGCCGTCGGCCTCGGCGCGAAAATTGACCAAAATGCGGTGCCGCAACACCGCCGGGGCCACCGCCTGGATATCGCCGCAGGAGACGTGCACTCGCCCCTGCAAAAGGGCGCGGGCCTTGGCCCCCAACAACAAATTCTGGGCTCCTCTCGTCCCCGCCCCCCAACTGACCCAATCGCGCACAAAGGCCGGGGCCCCCTCGGTTTCGGGCCGACTGGCCCGGACCAATTGCACGGCGTAGCGGGCCACCGGCTCGGCCACCGGCACCAGCCGCACCAAACGGGCAAAATCGAGCATATCGCGGCCCGAAAATACCGCCTCCACCGCCACCTCCTCCAGCGCTGTGGTGCGGCGGGCCACCGCCAATTCGTCGTCCTCCCCCAGGTAGTCTATGCGAATATCAAACATGAAACGGTCGAGTTGGGCCTCAGGCAGAGGGTAGGTGCCTTCCAATTCAATTGGGTTCTGGGTCGCCAATACGTAAAAGGGCGGTTCCAATATTCGCTGCGCCCCCGCCACCGTCACCTGGCGCTCCTCCATGGCTTCGAGCAAGGCGGCCTGGGTTTTGGGCGGGGTGCGGTTGATTTCGTCGGCCAGCAGTACGTGGGTAAATACCGGCCCGGGCACAAAACGCAGCTGCCGCTGACCGCTGACCGGGTCCTGGTCGATAAGCTCGGTACCGGTGATATCGGCGGGCATTAAATCGGGGGTGAACTGAATACGTTGGAAGCTTAAATCGATCAGCTGCGCCAGGGTGCGGATAAGCAGTGTCTTGGCCAATCCCGGGGCGCCGGTGAGCAGGGCGTGCCCCCCGGACAACAAAACAATGCTGAGCAGTTCGACCACCTCTTCCTGGCCCACCACCACCCGCCGGACCTGCTCTACCATGCGCCCGTAGCCGCTGCGCAGACGTTGGAGGGTTTCCTCTTCGAAAGGCTTGTCACCCTCCGCTAGTGCCTCATCGACCATGGAAAATCCTTTCAATGGGTCATGGCATAGACGACGATATTAATCCCCATGGGATAGGCCTTTTTGGCCGAAAAATCGCGAAAATAGCCGTAGTTGTCGCCCTCTCGCTCCCAACCGTCGCCCAGATCTGTATTGTGCAGAATGACGGCCATCAGACGCCCGTCCCGATCAAATACGCCCTTGCAGCGGGCCGCGGAGCCGTAGCGCTGGTAACTCCCCGAACGATATTCCACCGTGCTACCGGTCTCTTCCCACTGTCTGTAGTGATTGACGGCGGGGACCTGCGGAACGCCGTTTAGCTGGAAGACGATATTGAATAAGTCGTGGTCGGACGGGATATCGACCATGGGAAACTGCTCGGGCGGCAGCACTTGCTCAAATTCGTATTGCCAATTCTCCCAGCCTTCGTCGCCCCAAAAATCGTCGACCAGCAAGAAACCGCCGCGCAGCAGATAGCTGCGCAGGCCCTCGCGTTCGGCTTCAGAAAAGACCAGGCCGCCCACTTCAATCATATAGATAAAGGGAAAGTTGAATAATTCAGGCTCGTCCAACCGCACCACCGCGTGGGCAAAATCGCCGTTGTCTTTGCGCCCCACCTCCAGCGCCGTCAACTGCGACAGCCGCAGCGAGAAATTGAGGTCCGATTCGGGGTAGTCAGTGGCCCACCCGCCCCTGCGCCCGCCCCAGCCGCCCCGGTCCCGACTGCTGTATTCGACCCGGCAAAAGGTGAAGGTCCCAGCGGAAAAAATATCGCGCGGCGGCCGTTCGGCCCAACGCCGGCCCCACCCCTGGCCGCCCGCCCCCACCGCCAACACCAGAGCCAACAATAGGCCGATCAGTCCACCTCTCAAGAGCCGTCCTCCTCCGCCAGTTCTAGCAATAACTGCTGCGCCGCCCAGAAATGGGGTACCTCCTGCAGCAATTCCAACACTTCCCGGCGGGCTTGGGCCACAGCGCCGCTACGGCGCAAAAGATGCGCCAACTGCAAGCGATGGTCGCGCCGCCGCGGCGGGTCCAAAAACGCCAGCCGCCGCAGCGCCTGACTGGCTTCTTCTAGACGCCCAGTAGCCAACAGACATTCTACCTGAAGACGGTGCAACTCAGCGGTAAAAGCCAATCCGCCGGAGGCCCGCTGCAAGGCCCACAGGGCCTCTGGCCAACGCCCCCGTTCCATCTCCAATCCCGCCAATTCCAGCGCCTCCTGGTGCGCCTTGGCGTCCCAGGCCACCAACTGCTGCAGGGCCCTCGCGTAGTCCTGGCTATCGCCTTGTCGGTGCAATTGCACGAGGCGCCTGCGGGGCGCATCGGCGCCGCTGTAATCGGGATAGTGCCCCTCGGCCCGTTGGTAAGCCGCTGCCGCCGCCGCCGTATCGCCGGCCACCGCCGCTGCAGCGCCGGTTTGCAAGGCCCGGGCAAAGGGCGACGCCGGATCGATACGCACCCCCCTCTCGTTTACTTCCACCTGCTCCAGAGCCCGGCAACGCCGTTGCAGATACTGACCGAAGGCCTCGTCCAATTGCACCCGGGTAATACCGGCGGCCGCCACCAGGGCCGCCGCGGTGGACTCCTGCGCCCCAATCAGCCGCAACGTTTCCACCAGGGCGGGAAAACCATAGCTGGCCACATAGAAACGGACGAACTGGCCGGCGGCAAAATACCCAAAGAGCAAATCGCTACCGTCCCTGGGCTCGACAAAAAAACGCTCGAGATCGTCGAGCCCGGGATAACCGGACTCCAATTGCACGGCGAAAGCCGGATCCAAACGCTGCCCCCAGGAAGGATCGTGCATCTCCTCCTCGTAGACCGAAATGCCTTCCGAAAGCCAGCGCGACAGACGATTGTCGGTCATTTCCAGGGTGATGACGTGGACGAATTCGTGCCATAATACCGAGCGCCAATCGGCCCCTCCATCGGGCCGGGCCCGCGGCGAGTCGAGGGTGACGACGCGACCAAAACAAATGCCCAAATGACCAACGCTGCCGGGCAAGCCCACCGAGCGCACCATAAATTCGTCGTGGTCGCCGAAAAGCTGCACCACGACGCCCGGGCGCAAGTTGAATTGATATTTGTCCTGCAGCTGGGTAGCCGCCTCCGCCAGCAAGGCCTTGACTTCGTCGCCTAGCACGCGGCTTTCCAACAGCGGCATCTGAATTTTGAATAAGTCATTCTCAACGGTCTGAAACTGCTCGATGGCATCGGCCACTTCGAGCAGATTGTAGGCCCGCACATTATACGGATCGGCGGCGAAGACCTGTTCCAATTGGCCGCGGGCTTGCTGATCCGCCCCCAGGCGCAACAGATCGAGGGCCAGCAGCGTACGGGCCTCGCTATCGAGCGAATCGAGCCCCAGAGCCTGTTGCTGAAAAGCCTGCCCCTGGCGAAAACGATAGTGACGCGAGGCGACGCGCCCGGCAATGCGGTATACCCCCGACCAATGCGGATTGAAGGCCAGAGCCTCTTGCCGTACCACCTGCGCCTGTTCGGGCCGATCGAGCAAAAACAGCGCGGCCCCCTTCAAGGCCAGGGCTTCAAGGTGGTTTGGGTTGACCGCCAATACTTGATTGAGCGGCGTTAAGGCCCCCTCTATATCGTGTAGGTCGAGTTGTTTTTCGGCCCGCAGCAGCAACAGCCTTGGATGGTGCGGATTGAGCCCTTTCAGTTGCGCCAGCACAGCCGCTGCACGGCCATCGCCCGAAGCTCTATAGCAACGGGCCAAGCCGGCCAGGGCGGCCTGGTTTTCCGGTTCGTATTGGAGCGCCTGGCCGTACTGGGAAGCGGCCACGTCGTAGGCCCGTTTGCCCAGGGCCAGATCGGCGGCGGCCAGCAAGCCGGGAACAAATTCGGGCAGAGCCGCCTGCAACTGCCGGTAATGGGCCAATATCTCCTGGGGGTCGAGGCGGCGCAATTCCATCAGCTTTCCCAGGGCCACCCACTCGCCGGCGCTGGGCCGGAAAACGGAGCGCATTTCGACCTTTTTCTGGGCCACTTCCAGCGCCACCCGATACTCCGCCGGCCTACCGCGCAGCTGATACAATTGCGCCAGCTGCACGGCATAGGCGGTGGCCGGATAATTGGCCACCAGCGGCCGCATCACCGCAATGGCCTCGTCCACCCGTCCCACCATCTCCAGCAATTGGGCGTAGTCCTGGCGCAATTTCGGCTCAGCCCAATCCTGGGTCTCATCGAGCCGGACAGCCAACGCCTGGCAGGCGGCCTGGTACTGTCCCTGGGTCCACAATTGGCGGTATTCTTCGACCTCTTGCGCCCGGGCCTGCAAGGCGCCGACAAGCAGTAAGCAAAGGAGCGATAATTTAAACTGGGGGAACGTATTGACCATGCAGCGACCGTAGGGCAAAAATGGCAAAGCACGGAGCGCCGCAATGGGACGACGCTCCGACTATAGACGTTTAAAAAGCGTATTTCGCTTAAGAACCATTCTAGGTCGGCACAAGTCAACTTTTTGCCTGGGAAGCATTTTGGTTGGTTTATACCAATTGCCTTGGAATGTGCCGTGTTTGGGGGTATCCTTGCGCGGATTCCGTTCGCCCTGCACGCTGCGCGTGCTTCCCACCGAAGGCGGGCGGGGCGAAACGGCCTCGGAGCGCGTGAGCGCGAGAATGAGCGCAAGGATACCCCCAAACACATACTGGACATTTCAAAACACAATCGATGGAAGGAAGCAGCGACTATCCTTGCGCTCGCCGCCACGTATCGTAGGGGTTCTCGCGGTTGGCCAGCGGCAGCGGCACCCGCGTCCCCAAGCGCTGTGACTCGTGCACCGCCATAATCATTTCCAGCGCCGCCCGGGCGTCCTCGCCGCTGGAGCAGGTCTGCACCGGCCGGTCTCCCTCGATAGCCTCAATTAATTCCCGCACTACCATAATATTACTCTGGTGGGTGCGCTCGGCGGCGCCGAATTGTTCCCACTCGTCCAATAGCACCCGTTCCCAGGTACCGTTTTCCTCGCCGGGGACCCACATCCCGCCGCGGTAGATATACATCTCGCCATTGGGCGAATTGCGCAGGCTGATAATCCCTTCCGTACCGTGCGCCTCAAAACCAAACCAACGACTGTTGGGCCCCTTGGGATAACCGGGGTGCGATTCGAAATGGGCCGTCACGCCATTGGCGAAAACATAATACGCCGCCACCCCGTCGCCGGCGATCAGGCCTATGCGTTCATCGCCTTGGCGCACATCCCCGAGCTCGATTTCGCGGCCCCCCTGAGTGATATGGCCATGGGCCCAAGCCACTTCGGCGCCGGAGTAATAACGCATGCTGTCCATCATATGGGTGCCCAATACCGCCAGGTCCTGGGCTCCTGCCCGGTGGTCGGATTTGCCCCGAGACCGCAGCACTTTCAATTGGCCAATAGCCCCTTCGTCAACCAGTTTTTTGCCGTATTGCTCGTATGGATTGGCGCGGCGATGCGCCACCGCCGTCACCACCCCGTGCTCTTGGCAGGCCGCCAGCAACGCGTCGGCTTCCTGCAAGGTGGGGGCCAGCGGTTTCTCTATGTACACGCCCCGCACCCCGGCCTCGGCGCAGGCAATGACCATTTCGGCGTGGCAATCGGGCATGCGCGGGCAGACGCTGACCAGGTCGAGTTGTTCCGCCTCCAGCATCTGCCGGTAGTCGGCGTAGAGCCGCTGGGCTCCGGTACGCTGGCCCGCCGCCGCTAGCCCCTGCGGGTCGGCGTCGGCCACGGCGACTAGATCGACTTCCTCCAAGCCGCTGTAGACTGTTTCCAAGCCGTGGCCGTAATCGCCGGCCCCGGTGCGGCCGATAGCGCCGGCTTTATAGCGTTTACTCATAGCTGCATCTCCTCATTTGTTAATTTTCAAAGCGGATCGTGTATCTTTGTAGGATTAAACCCAACTAGCGCTTTGATTCACTACCGCTTTACCACATTCAACGACACCCTCCCCATAGGAAATTCAGGCGGTCATAGACTCTTTCGAGCAGGCGCCCAGGGGGCCGCAAGATTTAGGAGACCCCTCGCCCACCGTCACCAGCTACAGGTCAAATTACTGCGGTGTATTTGGGGCATGATTCAATACAACCAAGATTTTGACGGCGCCAAATTTTACCAAATTCCTGCAAAAGGAGCTTGGCATGGAACACAGTATCTGATGTGAGATATTCGTCCCCGGGCAATGGGTGGAAATCAAGGTTAATAAACTACGAGCCCGGAGCCAAGCGGCAGTAAATTCGATCTGGGGATCGGCCGCCGACGCCGGGCTTTATCCATCAGCACCCTACTCGGCGCCCTGTTCTCGTAGCCACGCAGCCATCTCCTGATCTCCAGCGTGTTGCGCCCACTGAAGTGGTGTTGCGTCGTACCATTTGTCGCGCGCCGCCAGGTCGGCTCCGTTGCGTATCAGCACTTCAGCGACACTGCGGTCGTTGTACAGGGCTATGTGTAAGGGCGTCACATCCCTCTTGTCTGGAAACCCGCCACTTACGTTCGCTCCGTGATCGATCAGCGCTTGGACATCGCCCGCGTCTCCGCGCTCGGACGCCCTATAGGTATAAGCACTCCACTCAACATCCCTCTCAGTCTGTGCTAGCCGGTCGATGTCCGCCGTGCGATTCAATAGGACTGCAGCAGGGAACCGTAGGTGCGCCCCCGCCCCTAGTAGTAGCTGCACGAGATTAGACGTGCCCGTATGCGCTCGATGGTCAATGGCGATGTGATCAAGCGCCGTGAGACCATCATCGTCTTCAGCGTCAACCTCTGCACCCGACTCAATCAGCAGGCAGGCGACATCCACGTGTCCGTGGGCCACTGCCAGATGTAGCGGGCGACGGTGTTCTTCGTCCTTCATCGTCGCTGTAAGGACTGCTGGATCGCGGGCTACTATCTCGCGTACCGCTTCTAAGTCCGCCATCGCTACGGCCGACCAGATCGTGTGCACCGTCCCATGCTGCCGCAGCAGATTTACCATACGATCGCGTCGCTCCTGGTCCACGTAATGCGAATCGTTGGGCGACCCGTGAAACACCGTCGCCCAGTCGATGACCCCCATCTCGCCACGGTCGCCTGCCCCCACGGGATCCGCGCCAGCCTCTAGTAATTGCTTTACGATGGTCAGGTGGCCGGAGATTACGGCGTTGTGCAGGGGCGTAACGTTGGAGGCTCCACAGCGCACGGACGTGTCCGCTCCTCGCGACAGGAGCAGCACCACGACCTTCTCATGCCCTTCCATAGCGGCAAAATGCAGGGGTGTCCGTGCACCTTGGCCCCCCTTCGAGTCGATCGTATCGGGATATTTGTCAAGAAGGCGCGTAACTTCGGACAGATCTCCACTCTCAGCAGCCTGACACAACGAGCCAATCGCCGTCTTCCTTTCCTCCTTAAAGGCGGCAGTGGTGTGTTTCTTCAGCTCCGTCCAGTTGGCAAAGCCGTGCTCGCGAGCCACCACCAGTTGCGCATCTCTCAGTGAAATGACTTCACCGGCGATGGCCTTGTCGGTTACATCGACATATCGCGGATGGTGGACCCGGAGCCGGGATGTGGCTCCAGGATCGCCAGCCTTATAGGCGCGGTGCAGCTCTTTCGCACGGTCTCGAAGGAGACTAAGGCTGGGTGAGGAAGGAAGGCGGGGCTCAGCCGAGCCCTCAGAGGGAGGCAACATACAGGCCACCTTTCGTTGCATTGCCCGATGTCCGCTTGTGAAAGGGCTGAAAGGAGGCGAATTGTCTATCAGGAGCAGGCGGGGGTCGTTCCCTTGCCGCGGACAGGAGGCGTCCTGCAACGCACTATCTCGAAAAATATAATGGCTTTGCTACCTTGTCAACTTATGAGATTGAATCGCAAAAATGGGTTAAATCCTACAAAAGTACTCTTTCCCCCGTCAAGCCCTATGCGGCTAATTTGTAGAATTTTTGTCTGTCAAACTCTTGATGGTGTTTTAGTACTCCAAAGATGGCATGCAGGAGCTTTCGCATCACGGCCACTACGGCTTGCATAGGCTTCTTGCCAGCACCGATTAGCATAAGCTGTCAAGTTTAACGGATTTTTCTATCACTTTTTGCTAGAAGCCGTTTCATAATTTGCGAGAACGTTCAGGTTTTTTCTGCATTGGATTGAAATATGTTGAACCTCCGAAAGAAGAGCCACTATGTCAGGTGTAAGCATCCCTTTTTAAGGGCACTCTTATTTTTTATTTTTCGGCTGTTGTTTAGCCGCCAAAATTCCACGGGCGTGAGATCGCTCTGGGCACTATGGGGACGCTTTGGGTAATATTGGCCCGTGCATTATAGGGTAATGATACAGGGTGATGATACGGTGATAGGCAGGACTTCGGAATGGATTTTTTGATAAAAACCACCAAGCCACCTCTTACCGAATAAATTTCGGCCGATATTTGGCATTGAATTTGCCTACAGACTTGCAACAGGAACGTTCGAGCAAATTATAGGGAGTATGGTTCCTGCCAGTAAGCTTCAGGCCGCCCGTACTAAATGCTAAGATCATAAAAAGCCGGAATGGTCTTCGGATGAAAAACTAGATGGCATTCTCGCTGAGTTTGTTGGCAGTGACGCTCGGCCCAACCGAGCAGGGTTGCAAATGATGGGAGGAGTTTCGATAACCTCTCGCTACCAAAAAATGGTAGAGAACCTTTCAAGCATGCAGATTGGGGTGTAGCCCGCCGGCAAGAATACTCGAAGCGCACGGTTTCGCACGCTGCGGCTTTTGTCTACAGCCGAGGATAGAGAAAAGAAAGCTTGCCCAGCCAATCGAAAAGCGATGAGCTCACCATAGCAAGCTTCAATAATTGAGGAGGACAGGTAAATGCCCGTAAAACCCGTTATTTTCGTGCATGGAATTCAAGGATCCTGGTTGAAAAACGAGTATCCCGTTGATTACAACGACGAAATACTCTGGACCGGTATCCTCAAAAAGAAATTCGAGCAGCTTCATCTCCACGATTTGGACCCATCGGTCGACTCTCAAGTCCGATCGCTCATACGCCCCCATCAAGCCGTACCGTTGATTTATGAAGATATTATAGAGGAAATCCGGGATGAAATGGAAGACGATGGGCACCAGCCCTATGCCTATGTCTTTACTTATGACTGGCGCAAAGACAATCGAATCGCGGCAAGAGATCTAGCAGCGTTTATCGATGAAGTACTTAATATTGCAAGCGTCCACGAGCAAAAAGACGGCAGAGAGTCTCCCGATCAAGTGGTGCTCATTGGGCATAGTATGGGGGGGTTGGTTATCAAATGGTGCGCAACACAGATTTTGGATCCAAACAAAGTTGCGAAAATAATTACCATAGCTACCCCGTATAAAGGCAGTGTCAAGGGGATAGAAGCCCTCCTGCCAGGTGCGTGAAATTTGTTCGGTGTAGAGAATGCGCCACGCCGCCCGCACCATGCCAGGCCTCTTTCAGTTGCTCCCAAGCTACGATGGGGCTGTCAAGGACAATCAAACGGGGCAAAATCTCAATATTTTCGATAGTCAAACTTGGCAGACCAGTTTGGTTAATAGCTTAGCCGCTCGCTTCGGCGCCCACTATTTTCAGGCCCGGCTAGACGATGCCAAAGCCTTTGCCGATGTGGTGGGAGGACCTTGGGGTGCAAACCTCAGGGACAAGGCCTGTTATGCGTATGGAATCGGCAGCAAAACCTGGTTGTCAGTAGGCGTTGATACTGGGAATAACAACCGCTTTCGGTTCGATAATGTGACGATCGATGAAGAGGGGGACGGCACGGTTCATAAAGAATCAAGTTTTCAACCGGACATTCCAGGGGAAGGCCATCGGACATTCCAGGATGGACACCAGTTTCGTGATAACTTGGCTGGTCAACATGCGAACATGCCTAACCACCAGAAAGTACAGGATTGGATTCTAGGACTTCTTGAGTTTTCCACCCATTCGGACATAAGTTTTGATTCAATTAGCTAGGGCTCGATCATTTAATACTAATTGTATACGACATCCGCGTGGGGCGAGTCAAAAACGGCCGCGAAATTCCACGGGTAGAGGTCAAGACCCGTACGGCTAGATCAAAATCAGCGGACTGAGCCTCGGTTACCGCAGCCTGATTTCCATGGATGGTAGACCTGGCAAGTCGCCTTTATGAGCGATACCCGGAAACTCCGATTCACCCAGGAAGCCGTATCCATCCGGGTGAGCGATTTTTCGGTGGACCGACAGGCTTCAAGCCCATCCCAGTCCCTACCGCTGGTTTTGAAACGTTGCAACAAAACAATGAAACCATCGTTGCAACGTTTCATTCGCAATATCGAAAAAACAGCATTTTATTACTCGACTATTTATTATTTCGCAAATCAATAATTAACAGCTATTTGCGTATTTATAATTTCGCATATTTCCTATGTGGCATGGGTTGTGCTATGTCAGAGCACAATAGAAGAGCTGGCAAGCGATATGTTTCGGGTAAACGCCAATTGCTGGTGGTCCCATCATGCCACGCAGACTCTTCATATCTCTCATTGAGCAGTGCATTATTATTGAAAAGGCAGAAATCATGATGCGAAAAAAGATCACAGGCATTGTCCTCGTCGCGGCGCACTTGTTGCTCGGCGGCCAATTCACCGCAGTGCATGCAGACGAAGCTACGACCATTAAAACCGTCGACGGCGTAGCGCAATATCCCGATGGATACCAAGGAACACCGGTCCGCGATCCGCACGAGGACCCCTTTCTCTCCCCGACGAACTCCATGCTGGTCCTTATCGACTATCAGCCGCACATCTTGATGGGGGTGCGGAATATCCCGCACGAAGATTTGCTCAACAATACCATCGGGTTGGTCAAATCGGCGGTGCACTTCGGCATTCCCATCGTATTGTCGCACGTCGGCGTGGGGCTAAAGGGCTCCAAGCCCTTTCTAAGTGAGCTGGTGGAGCTGGCGCCCGACGCGGTCGTCATTGATCGCACCAATGTCAATGCCTGGGAGGAGGCGGAGTTCGTACAGGCAGTTAGGGCAACGGGCCGTCGCAAGATCATTATGGGCGGGCTGTGGACCGATGTCTGCCTCGCCTACCCGGCAATCGAGGCGCAAAAAGCCGGTTTTGACGTCTTCGTACCCGAAGACACAATAGGCAGCATCAGCCAGCTCTCACACGACAACGGCATGCAGCGCATGATCCAGGCCGGCGTGCAACCGATCACCTGGAATGTCGTATTGGCCGAGTTGCAGCGCGACCACGCGCGCCAGGCCACCGAAACTGTCACGACGCGCATTTTCATGGAGCATCTGTTTAAGATGGACCCCGACAAGGAATGGAAATAACGGGCGATGCAACGCACACTGAAAAGGCTGCAGCAGCCGCATAACGGGATACAGTATATCACGTCAGTGGCGACGATGGAGGAGCTGGACCCCTTCGTTTTTTTCGATGCGGGTTTGATGCACCGCCAAGACGACGGCATGCGCATCGGCACGCATCCGCATTCGGGCATCGGCATCATCACCTATTTCGAAGGCGGCGAGCTGGTGCACGACGACAGCGGCCGCAACGACGCGACTATCAAGGACGGCGGGGTGCAGTGGATCCGGGCCGGCGGCGGTATCTGGCATATGGAGCACTCTAAAAAGAAGGCCGACGAAAAGGCCGCGCCCTGGCCCTTGGCCATTCATCAGTTGTGGTTGCAATTGCCGCCGGAACTGGAGGAGGGTGAGACCGAGTATCAGAACATACAGCCCGAAGATTTGCCGATGGTCGACAATGTGAAAGTCATCGCGGGAGCGTATCGGGAGGTGGAATCGCCGCTGAAGGTGCCGTTTGAGCTCACCTATTTAGACGTAAAACTAGCGGCCGGTGAAATCTTCGAGATGCAGACAATCGCCGAACAGTCGACTGGTTTTGTCTTTCCGAGGATCGGCGAGATCGAATTGCACGGGCAGCCGATTCCGTTGGGGCCTTTGGGCGTTTTGCAACAGGGCGGCGGCGAGTTGTCGATCCAGGCGCAAGGCGATGCCGCCTTTGTCGTGGCGACGGCCGTGCCGCAAGGGCTGCCGAAGGTCGTGCGCGGCGGGTCAATTCACAGCAACGAAGGGGCGATGCAACGCAGCCTGCAGCGCATCGAGCAAATCGGTGGTCGGTCGTAAGTGCAGATGGGATGTGCCACCGGGAAAGTCGGACGGGCCCATTTCTTGGGCGGCCTGAGCGGTAGTGTAGAGGTCTGGCATTTAAGCGAACTCGATGCTATCGACTCTGGGGGGGCTTGGCCACATCCCGGGCGCCGTCGGACCAGCCCCCCAGCGTCCGGGATGTGGCGGGTGTTAAAACTGAAGGAGGCCACCCCTCGGCAGCCCCCTCCTTCCTCAACTATCTCGCCTTCCCAACGGACACGCCGGTAGAATTCTCAGGAACCGAGATCCTGGGCTCGCTTGCCTCCACGTTCCCGCAGGAAATCGGCCACCGGTTCGGAACCCGTCTCAATCGCCAAGTCGAGGGCTGTCTTGCCTTTCTCCTCCGACAGTGCGTTGATATCAGCACCATGGTCCAAGAGAAACTGTATGGATGGAATGAACTCACCCTTGCGCGCAAGTACGTTGGCCTCGGGCCCACCGGGCTCTACCATGGCCTGAAGAGCAGTCTTTCCTCCCCGCCCCTTACTCTTCTGCTCGATGCCAGCACCGCTTCGCAGGAATAGTTCAGCGATCTCGAACTCCCTCCCAAGCAGAAATACCGACAGGTATGTCTGGCCATAAAAGTGCTCGTTGACATCGGCCCCGGACTCGATCAGTTCACTGACGATTTCGATCGCTTCGACCGGAATGCCCCTAGCGGCTATCAACGGTGTCACATCAGCTCCACGGATGTTCGGATCGGCGCCGACACTGAGTAGATACTTCACCATCTCGACCTGACGGGACCGGACTGCCCATATCAGGGGCGTGTCTCCATCCTCTTCGCTCACCTGACGATGGACGAACGCGTCGTCTCGCTCCACGATCGCCCTAACTTGGTTCAGGTTTCCAAGCGCAATGTGAATCTGAGGCGTTACGGTCGCCCCTTGTTCGATAAGGTATGTCGCCACCTCCAGCTGACCATGGTGGAGCGCCCCCTCAACAGGAGTTTGATTCGTCCAGGGACTGCGCTCATTCACCCGATCCGACCTCTCGTCCAGCAGCGCCTTAACTATCCCGATGCCACCGTGGATGGCGGCCGTGAAAACATCGTGCGTAGCTCCGTGCTCAAGTAGGATTTCCGTGTCTCTTCCGCTTTCACTGAAAGCGAGCGCGTCCTCTGCGAGATCTGGATTGGCACCGGCTTCCAGTAGCAGTTGGGTCATCTCCAGCCCACCTTCCCAGGCTGCCAGGCTGAGTGGCGTAGCAATATCACAATTGGCCTGGAAGCCCAGACAGTCCACGTGGGCACCGCAGTCAATCAGAAGCCGAGCCAGACCAGCCTTGGCCTCTACCGCTGCATGGTGTAGGGGCGTGGCTGTCCGTGGATCTTCGTCAGTCACTGGTGTCGGGCCATCTGCACCCATCTCATAGATCTCACCCACCAAGTCGCCCTCGCCGCGCACCCGGGAGTTTACCAATTGCGGCTCTGCCTGCAGATATCCTCTCACGTCTACCAGTTGATTTTCGCGAACCGCAACGACGAACGGATGCGCAGGATCCAGGATAATAGCATCGCGATTGACCGCATCGAGGCACATGGCCGCCCACGACGAGCCCTGCTGCTCGTGGGCAATGACTTCCTGAGCATTGTAAGGATGGGTAACAGCCGGCGTCTCAAGTCTAAATTGGTGCATGACCGTGCGCACGTTCATCGAAGCCTGGAAAGCCCCGCGAACACGCTCAATCGCCTGATCCTCGCCGGCTCTGAACGCCCGTAGCAGCTCGTATGCTTGGCGGCGGCCCTGGGCGAAGATGCGCAGACTTTCGGTCAGGTCGGCAGTCGATCCTGGCCCTGACGTGCGAGACTGGATAAGCTTCTTGAGATCGGCCCACTGATCAAAACCAAATTCGCGCGCGATGACATGCTGCATATCGCGCAGGGTCAGGGTTTGGCTCAGGATCTGGGCATCAGAGGCATCCGCGAGATGGGACAACTGAGAACGCAGTTGTTCTACGGCCGAGAGCCTACCGGCTTGGTGTGCCTTGAGTAGCTGCTTGGCTTGATTCTGAAAACTGCGCAGGGAGGGCTTGAGCGGGAATTGCTTAGACATACTGACCTCTTTCCGTAGATACCTGTCGTCCGCTTACACAGGTGGGAAAAAGGTTATATGTCGTACAAGGCAATGCAAGGTGGCCCTTAGTGGCCTTGCCGCGGACAGGGGGCTCCCTAGTGAGCACTATTCACTAAAAAATATTGAGTTTGCTACCCTGTCAAGCATTTCCCCGATTGTTTACACGACCAGGACGATAGCCACCACCCCCAATATCACCCCCAATACCACCGACCGCGTTAGCGGTTCTTTCCACAACAGCGGCGCGGTGAGATTGTCGAGAATGACGACACTGCAACCCATCAGGGGGAAAAATACCGTTCCCGGCACTTGCTTGAGCGCCGTCAGGATAACCATCAGGGCGAATAGATTGTACACCCCGATACCCGCCCCGACAGCCAGATCGAAGCGCCGCAACTTACTAGGCGCCCGCCACAGGACGAGCCCGGCGCCAATGATCCCAGCAGTGAAGCCAACAACCATCAGAACTTGCAAATAGGCATCGTCTAAGCCGGCGTAATGGACCCAGCGCAGACAGGAGGTGCTCATCCCCTGGATGGCGAAAATCAGAAGCAACAGCCCCGCCGCGGCCCAACGCGAGACCTTGGTCTGATGGCCGGCGTGCTGCGACATTAGCAGCACCGCCAAAAGCGCCAAACCCAGCCCCAGCATTTGCGTACCATGTAACGGCTCGCCCCACAACAGCACCCCCAGCCCCACCGGCACGACAATGGCCAAGCGGAAAGCGGTCAATACAGAAGCCACGCGCAGGGCCTGCAATAGTCGCGTCATCAACAGCATTGAACCGATGAAAATCACCCCAGTAATGGCCCCTACCCCAATGGCGGCGGGGGGCACCTGCAAATCGCCGTTGATACCCAGATAGAGCAATAGGATAGATGCCAGCACCAGATAATTGGTCGATACGACGGTGGGAGCGTAGCAGCCGCGTTGTTCGGACCATTTGAACAGCTGTCCGAAGCCGTATTCCAACAATAGCGGCAGCGGCAGCCAAATTGGCAGATTGCCCCCCATACTTTTCCCGTTTCAAGACTTGTGAATCACACTTTCTCGACTGGCCCAAAACTCCACGGCAGGGTCCGTGCTGTCAAGCCTGGGATCCCTTTGAACCAATTGCTGCCCCTGCGGCAAAATTCTATACTATAGGCCGACAAAGGGAGATACCATGAACAGAGACCAATTATTGCGCCATTTGGAGTTGGACGGCTGGTGCGTCCTCGAAGGCCTTATCCCAGCCGACCAGGTAGAAGCGGTGCGCCAAAGCGTCGAAGCCACCGTAGCACAGCAGCGCAATCCGGCCGCCCCGCCCGCCATTGGCCATGTACCGGGCATAATCAATTTCGACCAATCTTTCGCGCCTTTTCTGGCCAACCAGAACCTGTTGGACCTAATCGGCACCCTCCTGGGCCCCCACCCGCGCGTCTCCTTTACTACCGGCACCATCAACTACCCGGGCAACGAGCGCGGTGGCTGGCACGCCGACTGGCCTTTCAACCAGCACAACGCCGGTCATTTCCCCACCCCCTACGCCGATTTACCCGTGCACGTCACCACCTTGTGGATGCTGTCCCCCTTCAGTAGCGAAAACGGCGGCACCTTGGTGGTGCCGGGCAGCCACCGGGCAGCCAACAACCCCACCGGCGGCAACGGCGTCGACCCGCAGGCCCCTTATCCCAGCGAAGTAAACGCCTGCGGCCCGGCCGGCAGCGTCCTGGTCTTCGACAGCCGCCTGTGGCACGCCACCGCGCCCAACCGCTCGGCAGCGCCGCGCACTTCGGTGGTGGTGCGCTACGCCCCCTGGTGGCTCAACCTAGAAGTCCTGCGACCCGGCTCGGACGAGCGCCGGCGTCTGTCCGACGAAACAGGCATCAAGGAAAACGTCGTCCCCGCCCTACCCGCCGCTATCTTCGCCGCTCTGCCCGCCCCGGTGCAGCCGCTGTTTCGACACTGGGTGACCGCGGCCCAACCTGCATCTGATACAGAAAGTTAGAACTTTATGACTAATCCATGGCACGGCTCCTGGCTGGTAGCCGGCACCGGCCTGCACCGCGCCTCGGTCGACCGGGCTGCCGGCAGCGGCCTGTTTGGCGGCACGCCCAATGGCCCTTGGGAGCGCATCGGCAAGGTCCAGGCGACGCCTTTCTGCTTGCTGCGCCAACAACAGCGCCTGGTCATTGGCGCCGACCACGGCCTGTGGGAATATCTCGGCGCCCAGCAGCAGTGGCGTCAGTTACACGACGAAACCATCACCGAAATTATGGCCCTGGCCGCCATCCCCGGCGATCCGGGCGTGCTGGTGGCCACCCCCTACGGCTTGGCCCGTGGACGGCGCGACGAATTGGGCGCGGCGCGCTGGAGCGCCCTCTCCGACAGTCTGCCGCGCAACCGCCGCTTCAGCTGCGCCGTGCTGCCTCTGGCCCCCCAGCGCTGGCTGGTGGGCACCGAAGACGGCCTGCTACTGGCCCAAGGCCCAACACCCACCTGGGAGTCCACCGCCCTGACCGATACCCCAGTGCGGGCCCTGCTGCAAACCCCGGACGGCCTGTGGGCCGGCACCGATAACCGCGGTATCTGGCACAGCCCAGATGGAGCAGCTTGGGCGCCGGCGGGCGAGACTCTCGACCGCGCCGTCTACGCCCTGACCGCCGCCGACGGACGCATTGTCGCGGCTACTCAATCCAGACTAGTCGTCGGCGACGGGAGCGGCCCCTGGCACCCCTTAGGCCCCCAGGTCCTGTTCGCCACCGTCGGCGTCGACCCGGCCGATCCGGCCCGCTGCTGGTTGGCCGGGGCCACCCCGGGCGGCCTCTGGCATACCAGTGATGGCGGCCAGCGCTGGCGCCAAGTTGGTCCTTTCAAACACGTCCGTGCCCTTTTGCCCCCGGAGACCAATCAGTGAGCCAGCAATCATACCAGGCCCAGGTAAGCGCCCGGGCCCAGACCGTCTTGGAAGCCGTGATCGAGCGCGATAATTTCTCCCTGTGGAACGCCCACGCCCTCATGGCCCTGGCCCCAGACCCCGACCGCGTTACCGAAACGGTACGGCGCGTCCTGTGGGGCCAACATGAGGGCCCGGCCGCAGAATTAAACGGCGGCCCCTTCGATATTCTGCCCTCCATGTTGCTGTTGTGCCGTTGGCAGGATCAACTGCCCGAGGAGGCGACCGAGCTTATCCGCGCCTTTATGACCGGGGCCCACTTCGAGCGCGGCAATACCGAAAACCATTGGCTGATGTACTACGTGGGCCATTTGCTGGCCGCCGAGCGCTGGCCCGAGCAGGAGCGCACCTGGAACGGCCTGCCGCCGCAGGCCCTAGCCGCCGAGGCCCGCCGCTGGATTGTGGGCACCATTGAACGCACCGCCCGCATTGGCCACCACGAATACGACTCCACCGGCTACCATATTGAGCATACCATCGCCTATATTGGCCTGCGCGACCACACCTGCGACGAAGAATTGCGCCAATTGGTCGACAAGATGCTGCATATCCTGATGGCCGATATGGCCCTGGAATATTTCCACGGCGCCTGGGCCGGCGGCCATGCGCGCGAGGGCTACCGACAAAATACCTGGACCGGCATCGGCCCCATTCAGACACTGCAGTATCTGTACTTGGGTGGCGTCGATTTCGACCCCGTCCGCCACGTCCAGGGCTTTGCCGTGCCGGCCCTTACCTCGCCCTACCGACCGGACCCCATTTTCGCCCAGATGGCCTGGGACCGGGACCAAGCCCACGTGGTCAAAAAGACCCGCGCCCCCCGCACCATCAACCGGCACGCCACCGGAGAAACCAAACCGGTGCGCAAATACACCTATATGAGCCCGTCCTTTGCCCTGGGCTCAACCCAACTAGGGCTGCCCGGCGCGCCAGCTGGCCCCATCGACCTGGTATCTTGGGATTTGACCTGGAACGGCCCTGACCACCACGCCAAAATCGTCTGCAACCATCCCTACCGCAGCCCCCGCCGCTTCAGCGCCTTTCTCGCCGGTCTGCCGCCGGTGGTGGGCCGCGGCGTTGGCACCGACAAGCCCTATTTGCAATGGCCCGACCGCCTCTTTGGGGCTTCGCCCTACGAGCAGATGGTACAGCACGAGGGCGCCCTGATCGTCCTCTACCGCATTCCCGCTGACGATACCAGTCCGTTCGTCAATCTGTATTTGCCCAAGGGCCCCGACTGGATAGAAGAGGACGGCTGGCTGCTGGCCGATATGGGCGCCTTCCACGTCGCCCTCTACCCCATTGCCCCGTACAGCTGGCAGGAAATCCGCGAGGCCAATAACGCCAATATCATGGTGCGCGAGGGCGACCTGATCAACGGCTGGCTGCTACGCCTGGACAGCCTACAATCCGGCCTAGTGCTGGAAGCCGCCGAGGCCGAGCGCCCCTTCGACGAATTCTGCCGCGCCCGTCTGGCATCTCCCCCAGACCTGTCGGGCTGGCCCGACAAGGGCCGCGTCGCCGTCGATACCCTCGGTGGCCAACACCTGGAAATAAACTACGACGGCGACCACCGGCTCGACGGTGCTGCCATCGACTACAGCGCCTACCCCCTGTACCAGGCGCCCAATGCCCACGCCGATCTGCACAGCGGCCGCCTGACCTTTGGCCAGGGCGCCGAGGCTCTCAAAGTCGACTTCGACATTGATCCCAAGACCCCGCTGCCGCCCATGCGCGTCATTGGTTAGGCGATAACAAAAGCCCCAAACTCTACCCCGGAGCACAAACCCATGCGCCTCGACCGCCTCGACGTTTACTATGTCGCTATGCCCTTGATCTACCCCTGGCGCACCGCCTACGGCGAGGACTACGATATCCACTCAGTGCTAATCAAAGGTACCAGTGGCGACTGCGTCGCCTGGACCGAAACCACCCCCTTTTTCGCCCCCACCTACCTCACCGAAAGCGCTGGCTCGGCCTTCCACCATATCACCCAGGTCTTTGGCCCCCATGTGGTCGGCCGCCACTACGAGACAGCTGCTGAATTGGACCAGCACCTGGGCATTTTTAAAGGCAATTCTTTTGCCAAGGCCGCCGTCGAAATGCAGTGGTGGGCCCTGGAAAGCGAACGCACCGGCACCCCTATCCACCGGCTCTTGGGCGGCCAAACACGCGATGTGGTAGCCGGCGCCGATTTTGGTATCCAGGATTCCTTTGATATGCTGCTGGGCAATATCCAGGGAGCCGTCGACGCCGGTTTCCCGCGTATCAAGCTCAAGGCCGCTCCGGGTTGGGATCTGGAAATGCTCAAGGCGGTATACGGCGCCTTCCCCAATACCACTTTTCACATCGACTGCAATTCGGGCTATACCCTGGACGATCTGCCGTTCTTCAAAGCCATTGACGATTTGGGTCTGGCCTTTATCGAGCAGCCCCTGGCCCACGACGATATTCTCGACCACGCTGAACTGGCCCGACAGATCCAAACACCTATTTGCCTCGACGAAACAATCGTTTCGCTGCGCACCGCCGAGCAGGCCCTGCGTCTGAACGCCTGCCAGTATATCAATATCAAACCCGGACGCATCGGCGGCTTCAGCACCGCCCTGGCGGTACACGATAAAGCCCGCAACGCCGGCGTCCCCGTCTGGATAGGCGGCATGCTCGAAAGCGCGGTGGGCGCCTCCCTCTGCATCGAATTGGCCACTCTCGACAATTTCAGCTACCCCGGCGATTTATTCCCCTCCTCGCGTTTCTACCACCAAGACCTGGCCGACCCGGCCCTCGAATTGAGCGACGAGTTGACCTTTGCGCCCTTTACCGGACCACGGCCTGTGCCGGTGCCCGAACGCTTGGAACAGATGACGCGGATGCAGGCGACGGTGGTGCCGGAGGGAGCCGGTTAGGTTAGGCCCACCAGGAAATCGTCCACCTACTTGGCCAATGAGCCGCTTGCCGTATTGAGGATTGCCTATGACGACCTTTGAGGGACACACTTTCCAGGAGCGACCTCAGTTGACTATGAGGTGGCCCCGTTCTCGTCTCCGCGATAGCTTGCCCGAAACTATAGCGGACGGATATTCTATCCGCACCTATCAACCTGGAGACGAACACCGATTCTTGACGTTGATGCAGTTCGGCGAGTTCGGTCCATGGGACCAAGCCAAACTCACCTACAATCTGAACCGGATTATTCCGCAGGGATGGTTTTTTATTGTTTGCAACGGCAGCCAACGCCCGGTGGCAACGGCGATGTGCCTGCACAATTATTCGGGCGCGGACCCTTTCACCGGCGATGTCGGCTGGCTTGCATGCGATCCGGACCATAGAGGAAAAGGGCTAGGCCTCCAGATCATAGCACACATAACAAACAGATTCTTGGCCGCAGGATATGCAAAGATACAGCTCCATACCGAGTATTATCGCTTGGCGGCGATCAAGACGTACCTGAAAGTTGGTTATATGCCGGTTATCAATGACGACAGTATGCAGGCAATATGGAGAAACACTTGTCAGTCGTTGGGTTGGGATTTCTTGCCGGGAAGCTGGTTAGCCGAAACGATTGAGTCTAGTTAGCCCGCATAATTGGGGCTACCCGCCAGGAAGGAAAATACCACCGTGCTGAGCGAAGAAATTTTGGCGGCGATCGTCCAACGGGTCTTCATTGAGTGCAAATCGACGCTGTTGGCGGAGAGTGCTCAGCACCAAGCCGCCGACCTTGTCGCTACTTGCCTTGAACTGCGTGAACAAATGCGCCCCTGCCTGGATAGCTTGGACGCTTCGACCTTTGTGCCCAAACCCAATCGACAACCCGGGGAGGAAGCGGGCTGGACAGCCGGCGAGATCGTCAGCACCAACAGCGACCGCCTGGTCTGGGCTTTGACCGAAGCCGCCTTTACCATCGGCCTGCAAGGCGACGACCTACCCCCAACGCCCCAACTAGTCGTCGACAACGCCGCCTACCAACCCAAGCTTCTCGACCGCAACATTGCCTTTGAAGTTTTGCCGGCGGCTACTAGCTATTTTAAATTGGTTTTCCCCCTTTTACTGTCGGTCGATTGCGGACAGACCGCGGCCAGAACGCACCACGGGCCGATGAGCCTGAAATCCTGGTTGCTGCTGATCTGCATCCACGACGATGATCACTTGAGGCAACTGCGGACCCGAGCTGAAGCCACCCCAACTGGTCTCTAATGGGTTGGGGTCGAGGACTTATACAGCCTGTTTGGTCATTCAATCTTTTTAATGGAATTTGCCCATGGATAGATCGTGCCTGGACCACATACTAACGGACCAAGAACGCCAGCAGTTTCGCACCAACGGCTATTTGGTCATTGAAAACGCACTCGATACAGAGACACTCGAAACCGCTGTCGCCGCAGTCGATCGCATCGACACGCGCCTACGGCAGCAGCAGGGCCTGAGCCAGGAGCAACGGCTCAACACACACGACTGCATTGGCAAGGACGCCGCGTTGCTCGACCTCATAGATTATCCCACCACCTTCCCAAAAGTCTGGGGGCTGATGGGATGGAATATATATTTATTCCATACCCAGATGATTGCCACGCCCCCCACGAGTAAAATACCGCCCGCCGGGCAAAAATTAGGCTGGCACCAGGATCAGAACCGGTCCAACGGTGATCTCGACCTCGAGGACCTCCCGATAAATCCCATGTTGTCGCTGAAGGTCGCCTTTTTCCTCACCGATACCACCGAAGTCGGTGTGGCCAATTTCTACGTCGCCCCCCGACAGCAAGCCAACAAACAAATTATCTATGCCGATGACGAATCCACCATGCCCGTCAACGGAATGCCGCTGCGGGTCAATGGCGGCTCGGCCGTCCTATTCGACCGCAGGCTGTGGCACGCCGCCAGCCCCAACTATCTCAATAGACCGCGAAAAGTGCTCTTTTACGGCTACGCCTATCGCTGGATCCGGCCCAAATGTATCATGGAAGTTGACCATCTCCTTGAAAATATAGACCCCATTCGCCGGCAACTCCTGGGGACCACAACCGCACAGGATCACTATTACCTGCCGTCAGACGAGGACGTGCCACTGCGCACCTGGCTGAAGGAAAACAGCGATGAATCCTTTGCCTGGAGCCACAGATAAGCAATCACGACAGGGGCGGGCCCTCGACACAAAAACCGTGCAACTATTCATTTCAACAAACTAAACCTAATCAGGCAAGCAATGGCGATAAAACCCACAGCCGGCGAAAAAGTACGCGCATTCTATGAAGAAAGCGCCGATTCGTACGATTCAATGATGGATGCGGAAATTGAGCTGCCGATGTACACAACCGCTCTGGGCGGGTTGGCCCAACGAATCGCAGCATTCGACGGAGCCGTCCTAGACTCATCTTGCGGCTCTGGACATATGCTCGAAAAACTCAAGGACCAATATACCCCCGGCCGCCAGTTCATCGGAGTCGATCTCTCGCCCAGAATGGTGGCGATCGCCCAGAAACGACTGGGTCGCACCGCGACTATAGTCGAAGGCGATATGGCAGCACTTGTCCACGTTCAGGACGCTTCGTGCGCCGCCGTACTCAGCTACTTCGCGCTGCATCATGTCGATTTGGAAAGCATGCAGTCTTGTTTTGCCGCCTGGCATCGCGTGCTGAAAACGGGTGGACAACTACTGGTAGCTACCTGGGAAGGCGAGGGGACCATCGATTACGGCGACCAGACCAATATGGTCGCTTGCAGATACCGCCCCGAACAAATCGCCCAAGCCGCCCATACAACGGACTTCAGCATTGACTCGAATTGCGTCGAAGAAGTCGAAGGTATGGAAATGGATGCCGTGTACTTGACTGCCACCAAGCGGTAATATCAGATGGGAAAGGGACGATTTTGGGACGATTAGACCATTCGTCGCCTTGAAACCCCTTACTGCCTAAATCTGGGCGGTGCCCCTACCCACTAAAGTTTCCCACGTCTATCGAGCATCCCAATGCTAGGCCGTATATCAGCACCTGCGTACCGTCACTTAATTACGGACTTTACGTACTCTGTAGTCATTAGTTTTCTTGATGTAAAAACAAAGCAGGAAGACGGCTTTGGCCGCCGAGAATGGCTCGGAGATATTCAAGATGGTCCTGTGTGGAAGCAGCATTGGGATAATCTTCCATGATGCCTTGCAGGGCTTTTACACGATAAAAGAACTCCCAATAGCGCAATTCTTGGACCTCATCTTTATTCATTTCTCCGTATCCCTTACGGAGAGCCCTGATTTTGGCTACATAGTCGTTATCAGACCCCGCCCATCGGGGGCCCGTCATCAAAAGCATGTACAGGTCTTTCAACCGAGAGGACAGGCCGATGCCTTCTCCTATATCGATCACACAGATGTCTCCGCGTTGCGTAGCCATGATATTATTGATATGCAGGCTTCCGTGAACGAGTCGCTTGGGGAAGGGCCGGTCGAATGTCGTCAAATGGCGCTCGATCCGTTGAGCCAGGGATGGATCTTTTTCCCTAATGAGGTCCATTAGATCCGGGGCGAAATCCAGCTCGCGGTCATGGATCTTTTGTTGCAGTTTCAAGGTACCAAACAATTCCCTCTCCTCTAAAAAGGGCTTATACGCTTTGCCGAAGCGTTCGTCCAGTTCTCGGATGAATCGGCCGCTCTCCTCAAAAGCGCTCAGCGCGGCGGTGGGGTCGGTCTGGTAAAGCTCATTGAGCGTGTAGTCCGAGAACTTCGGCATCACAATGAATGGTACCGGGGGACCGGGATAGTCCTCCTGGGTAAATTCTATTTCGGGGACGGGCACGCCGTGTGCACGCATGGGCGGATAGAGGTGTTGCTCAAACTTCAAAGCCCAATCGTTGAGGTTGGCCATTTTTAGGACCCGATCCGCCGTGCCATCATCAAAAGTGAGGAGGACACAGTAGTTGCAGCCCGAATGGCATCTTTTTAATCGCGGCGTTTTACGATATAGATATTCGGCGATGGCCAGGATGGCTCGGTCATAATCGGGCGGGGATGAGTTCGATCGATTAGGCATGAAAGTCCTCTTTCACATACGCTTATCGCCTGCGATGACAAGCCAACAGAAAGATCAGATCGTCGGCCACGGCTCTGCGCTGTTTCCAACTGACCACGGGGAATCTCCAAGGGCAACTCGCCCTGGTCACCTTTAAGGGTTTTCCGACAGTTTTCCACGAATCCAGCCAAACAGTTGTTCAGCACAATTCTCTCTCGAGTGTGAGGAGGTATCGAGCAGTGAATAAGGAGGTTTTGCACAACCCACGTTGTCGATGAAAAGTTGATTCTGGTCTGCGTAACTTTCTATGGCCTGCTCCATTTCGGCTGCAGAGCTATACACGGCGTTGCGCCATTGGGGCCTTGCCCAATGCCTTTCCCGGAGCATATCACGCTCGCATACTACCACGAGATAGTAAATTTCAGCCACTAAATTACGCCGATCTGAATGCTCATACTCCGAAGGGCTCGTCCCGCTAAACAAAACAACTGGGCGGCCACTTTGCGCAATGACGGATGACACCAACAGCATGTGCGCGCACAGAGAAGATCTACCTCCATATTGATCTAAGACGCCAAGATAGTCGTCCGCGAAGTAGACCATGTCCGGTTTCTGTTGGGTCGTTAGCACTTGGTTGTATAAGGTTGACTTGCCGGCTCCCGGGGCACCCGTGACGACGAACAGAGGAGATTTCGTAAAAGGGTGTTGGTGGCCACAAGAGGAGCAAATATAGAACCCATCAACATATTCAAACCCCTCTTCGGGGGAATAGCTACCGCACTTGATACAAGAATCGAACATCCAGACCTCCCTCTGCTAATATCACCAAACCGGAAATGATCGCATGGGGGTTTTACAATGTCAATATTGCCCTAATCCTCCGCTCCTTCTTTCCAGATTCTTAGACATTTCTCAGCCTACCTACATAGCCCCTCCACACCGACACATTTCTCGGCAACCCGACTAATTTCGATGAGGGTTGGTCATAATTAGCAATTCATCTAATCTGTTATTATACCGAGACTTGTGCCAAGGCTGATGGAGGGCGATGAGGCTGAAAGCGGATTCCACAAGCCCGGGGGCCCGCGCAGCGGGCGGGCGCAGTGGCCTCGGAGCGCGCAGCGCGAGAATGAGCGTCAGACTCGTCGCCCTCCATCAGCCGTCCACCGGCGAGCCACCCCAATTATGACCAACTCTCATTTAGATAGGTCCCTGGCCGGGGTCGTGCGAAAAAATGCCCGATACGGCCCTCAGACCGTTGCGATAAAATCGACGGTTTTTCGACCTATCGTCGTCCCCGCTTTAAAAAAAATCTAACAATCCTCCTCCCAGGCTCGTTATAAAAGGCGGAGAGTCCGGTAAGCCAAATCATTCCCACTCTCTGTAGGCCAGCCTTTTTTCGCTCAAAGCTATCTAAATTGGCCGACAATATGGCACTTTGTCATTTTTTTGTCATCTTTTTGTAAATTTACAGTATTTTTGAAATTATTATTAATTTTTACTCTTGAATTTTAAAAATTTTACCTTTTATTTCTAAAAATGACAATTATCAAATTGAATTATTCTAAATGGGATAAGACATCCACCTGCGCTCTATAACCAGGCTTTCTTTCCTACGGAGACCCCATGATCTGGACCCTCGTGCACAAGGAATTGCTCACCAACCTATTGACCTATCGGCTAATGGTAGCCCTGATCTTTACCGTGGCGTTGTCGGCGCTGACTACCGTGATCGGCAGCATGGATTATTCGCGCAATATGGAAGCCTACCACCAAGAAAGCCGCGACCAACGGGAAGAATTGGACAAAGCCACGGTTTACCAACAGGTGCAACCGCGTATCCTTCTGCCACCGCAGCCGCTGGCCATTTTTTCGCGCGGGGTCGTAGGCTTGGCCCCCCAGAGTTACGGCATTAGCCTCGACTACTACAGCCGCGCCCCCTGGCCCGCCGGTATCAATTCAGACAGCGGCTACATGAAAAGCTTAGGGCAGATCGATTTTACCATGGTAGTGACCTTGCTGCTGAGTTTTCTCGCCGTTGTCCTAGGGTTCGACGGCATTTGCGGCGAGCGCGAACGGGGCACCCTCAAACAACTGCTTACCAATCCCATTTCGCGGGCCCAGGTGGTGCTGGCCAAACTGTTGGGGGGGATAATTTCTCTCTGGGTGCCCTTCACTATAGCCTTTGTCAGCTGTCTGCTCATCGTGCTGGCCAACGACGACGTCGTCTTTAGCGCCGACGACTGGGTCCGGCTGGGCATCCTTTTTCTCCTGACCAGTTTTTTTCTGGCGCAGGTATTCGCCCTGAGCCTGATGGTCTCCGCCTTCGTGCGCGATTCGGATACCGCTTTGATCATCTGCCTCTTCGCCTGGCTGGTAGGTGGGGTAGGCTATATCAGCGCCCTCCCCTCTTTTTCCCGCTATGGCTACGAAGAGACACCGCACCAGAATTACATGAACCAAAACCGCGCCCTATGGGACGAGTTCAGCCAGCAAATGAACGAGTGGGAGGAAAAAAACCCGCCGCCCAGCGAGGGCCATTTTAAAGGCATTGAACGCGATGGCTACCGGCGCTATTTCCATCCGGCGGCGTACCAGTGGTGGCAGCAGCGCACGGCGGTGCAGGCAGACAAAGTCATGGAGGTGGCCGACCGCAGTTATAAAGCCCGCTACAGCGCCTGGGACCCACTGGCCCAGGAAGCCTATCTGGTCGACCGCTGGAGTGCGCTTTCGCCCTTTACCAACTACCAGGTATTGGCCTATCAACTGGCCCGTACGACCCTGGAAGACCTGTTTCGCATGGGACGCGCCGGGCGCGAATATCGCCAGACGTATATCGACTACCTGCACAGTAAAAAGGCCTTTTCCAGCCGCCGCTGGTTTACCGACGATCCGCCCGACCAGGAGCCGATGGTCGTCGACCCTGAGTCCATGACGGCGGCCAGCCTGTCCCCCGATTCGCCCTTCATGCTGCAGCGCATGGGCTGGGCCCAGGAGCAAGAAAAAAACGTCGACGCCAACAACCGGCGGTTGGATTTGGGCGACCTGCCCAAATTCGACGGTCAATGGCAGGGCCCGTTGGCGGCAACTTTTGCGGCCATGATGCCAGGCCTAGTGGTTTTGCTGTTGAGTCTGGGGACCGGCGTATTCGTCGCGGTAATGCGCTTCCAACGCTACGACCCCCAATAAGATTAACAGCCTCTGACGGCACCCGCGTGGCCCAAAAGCGGCGGCCGGGGCAGACGCAGAATTTTAACAAGGCTTCTAAGGAAAGACGACTATGTGGACCATTTATCTGCACCAGATACACGACAATCTGCGCTCGCTGCGCTTCCAGGTCAGTCTAGGCGTGCTGCTGCTGTTCTTTGTCTGCAACGGCCTGGTCTACATCATGAAGACCGATCGCCTGCTCCACGAGGACCAGGTCATTGCCGCCGACAATACACGACGCTATGAAGAAGCAGAGACGGTCAGCGCGGCCACGGACAGTTGGTACAGCCTCCTGAACCCGGCCACAGGCACTGAATTTATCGCCGAGGCCGGGTTCGACTGGTTTCCCTCAAGCATCTGGCTCAGCCCCAACTCCGGGTCCATTATGAACCTGGGCAATGTCCGCAGCACCAACAACTGGATGCGGCGTTTTGACGTGCTCGACTGGGTCCTGATTGTCCGCTATATGCTGTCATTCCTCTGTGTCGTGCTGGCCTATAACGCCATTTCGGGCGAGTTGGAGCGCGGCACCCTGCGGCTGGTCCTGGCCAACCCTTTGGCGCGGGGCTCTTTCCTGGCCGGCAAATTCCTCGCCCATTTGACCACCTTGGTGGTGGTGGTGCTATTGGGCAGCCTGCTCAGTTTGGCCATGCTGGCCATGAGCGGCCTGGTGACATTGGACGGGGCTTTGTGGCGCAGCTACGCCTTCTTTCTGCTGACGGCGACGCTATTTGCCGCCCTTTTTCTGCTGTTGAGTATTGGGGTATCGGTGCTGGCGCGCAATTCGGCTTCGTCGTTGGTCTTTTTGGTCACGGCCTGGACGCTACTCATAGTAGTCATCCCCCAGGCCTCGTATCTGATTGCCACGCAGAGGGTGGATTCAATTGGCACCACCGCCTGGGACGATATCAACCGCGTCCAGGAAGAAGCCGAAACCGCCCTCCAGCGCGAAGGGTCCATGCCACGCGACCCCGTCTTGGCCGCCCAAGACGGTTACGCCGCCGAAAAGCGTTATATCCGTCGCGTGCAAAAAGTCGACAAAGAAATCAATCAGATGCGCCGCCAAATGGAAAAGCAGAGACAGGATCAGTTTAAGACCGCCATGACCGTCAATTTGCTCTCGCCCGGCTACGCTTTCCAGTATTCCATCGAGGCCTTGTTGGGGGCCGGGGTGCAGCACGTCGAACACTTTAGCGACCAGGGCTGGCGCTACCGCCAGCACTTGCAAACTTTTCTGCGCGGTCGCGACGAGGCCGACCCCGACTCGCCACATATCCACTTCCTGCCGGCCTTCATGTCGAAAGAGGAATTGGACCCACGGCTCATGCCGCGTTTTCAGGGGACACCCATTCCCTTCGAGACCCGGGTGGCCAACGGCATGACACCTATAGTGGTGCTAATACTGGAAACTATGGGCGCCTTCTTCTTCGCCCTGTGGGCTTTTAACAGAGCCGATCTGGCGGGCGGTGAGTAGGTGTTGAGATATAAAGACCAGGAAATACTTGCTAATTAACGTGGATATAAGGAGAAATCATGCTTGAAATAGAAGGACTGTCGAAAGACTACGGCCCAGTAAAGGCAATCCAGCGGCTCGATTTGAAAATTGAGAGCGGAGAAATTTTCTGCATGCTGGGAGCCAATGGGGCCGGCAAGACCACGACCCTGATGATCTCTTTGGGCTATACCGAACCCACTCAAGGTAGCGTCAAAATCTGCGGTATCGACGTGAGTCGCGATCCCCTCGAAGCCAAAAAGCACGTCGCCTACGTATCGGAAAATGTCATGCTCTACGGCAATTTCACGGCCCGGCAGAATCTGGCTTTCTTCAGCAAGTTAGGCGGAGCGCAAAATACCACGGACGCAGAATACCAGCAGGTATTGCGGCGGGTGGGCCTGCAGGAGGACGCCTTCAACCGACGGGTGAAGGGCTTTAGCAAGGGCATGCGGCAAAAGCTGGGAATCGCCATCGCAATTATGAAAAACGCCGAGGTGATTCTATTGGATGAACCGACCTCGGGGCTGGATCCTAAATCGGGGGCAGAGTTTCTGCAATTGCTCAACGAACTCAGAGACGAGGGCAAGGCCATCTGGATGACGACCCACGATCTGTTCAGGGCCAAGGAAATCGCCGACCGAGTGGGGATTATGGTGGCTGGGCGAATGGTGCAACTGTTGACGCGGGAAGAATTGCAGCAGCAGGATTTAGAGCGCCTCTATATCCAATATGTCTCCCAGCCCACCGAGCAGGCGGCCTAAAGGGCCAGCCATGGAAAACCGCGCTGTCCAGTGGCTATTGTTGGTCTTGGTCACCGTCGCTCCGGCCCGGGCCGGGGAATTGCCCTTATCCCTGGTGTTCTGCCTGGATTCGGCCATGGGGGCCAACCGCGATTTGGTGCAGGCCCGCCAAGAGGTCCAGGCCTTAGAGGGCGAGCGCATTTTCGTGCGCGCCCGTTTTATGCCCAGCCTGGACCTGGTGGCCGACTATGCCGCCGACCGCGCGGCTTTGGACAGCCAGGTCCAGGACCGTTTGAGCAGTCAATTGCGTTTTAACCAGCGGCTCTTTGAATTTGGCCCGGACGCGGTTCAGGAAGTCACTTTGCGCGACAATTTGCGCCGGGCGGTATACGCCTACGAAGGCGAGGTCTACCAAGTCTTGGCCCAAGTTTGGGAACGCTTCCACCTGATTCTGCTGCAGGACCGGCAGATCGCCATTCGGCGCGAGTCCAGGCGCGGCTTCGAGGAGATTTTCGCCCGCCAGCAAGCCCTCAAAACCGAAAAGCTGGCCACCGAGGACGATGTCCTCAGCGCCGAACTCAATGTATTGCGCGAAGACCAGCGGATCAACGTCCTAATCCGGGAACAATTCGACAACAAAATGGATTTGCAGCGGCTTATTGGCCAATCTATCGGAGTCGATATCCAGTTGCAGGGGACGGTGGAAACGGTGGAACAATTCGCCCTCGACCAAGAGGAAGCCGTGCAGTTGGCCCTGGGCAGTAGCGTCCAGGTAGCCCTGGCCAGCGAACGACTCGACGAACAGCAGCGCGTAGTGCGGGAACAGGCCTGGACCTATAGCCCAGATATCAACCTCCATGCCGGGGTTGAAAACAACCGCCGCCGAGCCCAGGTCAAAATTGACAAGGAAGCCAGCGCCTGGGGGGCGGACTTGTCTTCCGATTTGCGCCTAGATGACGGGGCAGAGCCCTTGGCAGAAGGAACCCGGTGGTTTACCCGCCTCGAAGCACGCATTCCCCTTTTCGAGGGCGGGGCCCGGATTGGCCAGGAGGCCCGGGAGCGGGCCCGTCTGCGCCAGCGCCGGGTGGGCCTTGAAGATTTGCGCCACCGTATTGACCTGCAGGTGCGCCAGGCCCACCTGCTAATGGAAGAGGCCCTGCGCCAAAAAGAGATTCAGGAGCGGGCCGTGGTAATCGCCCGCCGCCGTCTGCAGATTAACCAGAAACTCAAGGAACGGGGCTTGGTCAGCGATATCTTTTTCGAACAGCAACGCGACCGTTTTTTTGACGAGCAAGATCAGTTATTCGCCAATCAGGCCAATTATATCAGTCAGCAGGCCAAGCTGCGGCTGCTGATGGGTTTTTTCGAATAATGACGACGACACGACTAAAAGGGCCTTTGAGCTGGACCGTACCCTGCCTGTGGGGCATCGCCTTGTTGCTGGTCGGGACCGGAGCTTGGGGCCGGCCCAGCCTGACCCGTGAACAACAGCTCAACCAGCTCAAACTTCGGGAACACCATCTACTGTTGGAACAGCGCCGGGCCAGTTTGGCTTCGTATGAACAGGAGCGCGACATCGCCCAGCGACTGTTTGACCAGGGCTTTATCGCTTTGCAGGAAGTTAAACAAAAGCAGAACCGCTTTGAACAGGCCCGACTCAACTACGCACAAGCTTCGATAGACTTAGACCAGACCAAACTCGACTTGTTGGACAATGCCACCCATATCGTTATAGCCCAAGCCCGCAAGTACCAAAGCGAAGAAGGGCATAGCATGGTAGATATCGTTTTGCACAACGCGTCCGATACCCGCGACGCTTTGCTGGTTGACCCTTCCCTGCACGAGGACGAGTTGCGCACGCTGCTCAAGATGGAAAATATATTCGTCTCGCTCGAGGCCGGCCCTATTGTCGGCGAGCCGTACGAGATGCGTATTGATTCGCTGGCCGTAGATCAGAGCCGCAAACTGACCTTCCGCCTGCTCCAGGACGGGGCTTCGGTCAATGTGGTATTGCAGTACTTGGAGAAAACCGATAGCCGTTCGGTCATTCTCACCAAAGGCAACAGGCAGGATTTGCCGACGATCAATTCGGCCCAATTCTCCCAGGAGGGCAAATTGAACGGCCAGCTAGGCTTTGACCTGTCGTTGCAGCGACTCTCCGACGAGGAACGCAGTTTCTCCCTGGCCGTATTGGGGCTGCCGGCAAAGATCGAATATTCATTCGTCGACCAGGGGGCCGTGGTCAACCAGATCAAATTCGATGAGAACACCCCGGCGGCCAGATTGGATCTGCGCCTGCAAATACCCAGAAAACTGCCCCCCCGTTTTATCGGCGTAAGTCGACCTTTTTTCGCCCTGGTGACCCTGCCCAGCCAATACGGCCAAATCAACGAGCTCAAGGCGCGCTACGGCGACCGGGCCATTCCCGAGGATGACATCAAGGGCCTCAAGGGCAATTACGTCAAACTCGAATTGACCCCCAAGGGCCTGGGCCAGTTAGAAGTTTTGGTGGCCAACCGCTATCAGGAAATCGAGGTTGGCCAGGAGTTGGGACTGCAGCTAGAATTTCTCAACCGGGGGACGGCCGCAGTGCAGAATATTAAGGCCGAACTTGATTTGCCCTATGAATGGGAAAGTCAGGTCGACCCCGACGTCATCCGCCTGCTCGAACCCAACCAACGGGTCCAGGTGCATGTGCTGGCCCGGCCACCGCTGGACATTGCCGTGGGGGAATACGAACTGGGCATTGAGGCCCAGGGACAGGTGGGGACGGAAGATATCCAGTCCTTGGAGAAGAACATCAAGATCCATCTTACCGCAGGATCGAATATGGCCGGCAATACCGTATTGATCGGTGCCCTCATACTGCTAGTGGTGGGCATTGGCCTGGCCAGCATTCGGATAGGCCGCCGATGAATGCCTTGAAGCGGTGGTGTTGCGTGCTGCCCCTCCTGTTCGCCGTCCTGTCCCTGGAGGCGCAGGAACCCGACAAGGACCTGCGCACCAAAGAACAGCGCTTGTACCAGATTAAACTGCGGCGGGCGCAATGGAAAGTCGATAATGCCCGTCTGCACATGGAGAGCCGGCAGAGCGATTACGAAGAGATCGTGGATTTGTTCGAAAGTGACATTCGCACTCTGGAAGATCTCAACAACGCCCAGCGCCAGTACCAGGAAGCCGAGTTGGTCTATGATCGGGCGGTTATCAATATGGACCAGCAGCGCCTTTCCTTTTTGAAGGACGCCACCCATATTTCAATTGTCGAGGCCGTGAAATACCGCACCGAGGAGGGCTATCGGGAAGTCGAGATCCGCTTAAAGAACACCTCCAATCTGGCCCAGGCGGTATCGCTCAATCCACAACAGAGCGTCGACCAAGTCAGTGCCCTGCTCGAAGTGCAGAATATCCGGGTCTCCATCGAAAGTACCGCGTCCCGGACCGCAATAGTCGACCCCTACGAGATTATCGTGCCCTCATTGGCCCTATATCAAGAGCACAGCCTCAAATTCCGCCTCCTCAACGACGACGAGGCCGTAGCCGTAGTTTTGCATATGCTCGGTGGCGCAGTGGCCGGCGAACAGGATATTGAGGAGCGCATCAGCCTGTGGTTGCGCAAAGAATCGCTGCAGGATTTACCGACGATCAATTCGGTACAATTCTCCCAGGAAGGCAACCTCAATTCCAGCGTCCGCTTCGATCTTATCTTAGAACGCCTAGCCGAAGATGAGAAAACCTTTCGGTTGGCAGTGGTCAATTTGCCCAGCGAGATCGATTTTGCCTTTCTCGATCCGACCACAGGGGCCAGTCTCACCCAGATAAAATTCAGCCAGGTCATCAGCCGCCAACAATTCGAATTGAAGCTGGAAATACCCGAGCAACTCAGTCGGCGCTATGTCGACCAGACCATAGAGTTCTATGTCCTGGTAACCGACGAGGAGGGCTTTGGCCAATTGAGCCAACTCAACCGGGAATACGGCTCCAAACCCCGTCCCCTAGCAGCCCTTGAAGCGGTGCGCGGCAACAAAGAACGCTTTGAACTTATTCCCCGGGGACAGGGCGAGTTGGAGACAGTTATAGCCAAATCCTACCAAGAGGTCAAAATCGGCGAAGAGGTGGCGGTGCGGCTCGACCTGCTCAATACAGGTACTCTGCAGGTAGAGAGGGTCCATCTGCTGCTCACCCCGCCGCTGGGCTGGAATTATGCGGCGACGCCCGATACCATTGCCCTGATTCGCCCGGGCGAAAAAGGCCAGGTCACTATTAATCTGACCCCACCCCAGGGTTTGGGGGTGAGCGAATACGATGTCCGGGTGGAGGCTATTGGCTATGTCGGCAACGAGCTTATCGAAGCCCAGGAAAAAGACATTACCGTGCGGGTGGACGCCCCGGCCAATAGTTTGCGCAACGTATTGGTCATAGGATTCATCCTTGTCCTGGTAGTGGGGGTAGCCATCGCCAGCGTTAAATTCAGCCGCAGATAGTATCACGAGGCATGATCCAGCGTCCAGCCATTGAACGAGATCTGCGGACATTGGGCCTTCGCCCCGGCGCCCACGTCGAGGTCCATAGCTCCCTCAGCAGCATGGGCTACATCGCCGGCGGGGCCGCCACCGTCGTCGATGCGCTGATGCATACCGTCGAGCCCACCGGGGCGCTGGCCATGTCCAACTATCCTGTGAGCCCCCCGCTCCCGGTCAGTCCGGCGGAACGGGCCAACGGCATCGCCTGGAAAATCAGACGCCTGGCCGACGATTCGGACCAACGCACCGGCACCGGGGCCATCTCCGACGAATTCCGCCGCCGGCCCGGTGTCGTCTGTGGTGCGGGTATCCACCGCATATGCGCCTGGGGCGCCAACGCCCAGACCTACGCGACGGGGTACCAGCATCTTGTCGACAACGCCGGCCTCGTCCTGCTGATTGGCGTCGATATTGATCGCTGTTCGAGCATGCACCTGGCCGACAGCACGCCTATCAGCGCCGAGGCGCGGCAAAAAATGGATAGCCAGTGGGGCCCGAGCCAGGTGCCCATCATCGCCGATATAGTGCAACGCCAATACCCCGCCGATATCATCCTGGGCGCCGAGGAGACAAATCACCGGCGCGATCCCTGGGCCCATACCCGCCAGGAAGCCGACAGCCGCAACCTGATTAAGCGAGGTAAAATTGGCGCCGCCTCCTGCATGCTTTTCAAAGCCCAGGATCTGCTAGATCTGCTGGTCGCTGTCCGCCGCAGCGGGCCCTTTGGCTAAAGCCCCGCTGCGGCACCGCAATGGCAACATGGAGTTTTGCGGCAAATTTTCGTATTGTCCTGCTAGGTCTTTTCACAGCTGATTCCCTATCGACGCCCTAAAACAGACCAGCCCAGGGCAACACAAAACGATGACGACAAGCATTAGCCTGGCTGTCGCAGCATTTATAACGGCCTTCATTGCCTTCCCGACAGCGGCCAAAGAACCTAGCCCCTCTCGCCTCCGTTACGCCCCGGACGGGTCGATACTGGCCGCCAGCGCCCGTGGCCGCCCCGGCATCATCCTCTACGATGCCAAGACACTGGAGCGGTTGACGGGACTCGACGAAAAAGGAAGCCCCATCGGCGATATAGATTTTGGCGCCGACGCCCGTACCCTGGCCACGGGCGCGGGCGACCGGGTGCGCGTGTGGGACCTGGACACGTTTCAGGAGATAGCCGTGTTCCCAGAAGAACCGGGGACCATCACATCCATCGCCTACAGCCACACCGGCTCCCTGCTGGCTGCCGGCAATTTCCGCGGCACCCTCCAGGTTTGGAATGCACGGCAATCGCAGTTGCTTTGGACCTACAATAAACGGGGGCCTTTCAGCGTTGAGGCCGTCGCCTTCAGCCCCGACGAGCGCCGCATTGCGTTTCTCTTGGACGATACCTATTTGCGCGTCTGGGACGTCGCCACCCAGGAACAAAAAGCCCTGTTCCGCGGCGACCTAGCCGCAACCCTGGCCTTCAGCCCAGATGGTCGGGTGCTGGCCGCCGGCAGCCAGCGCACCCTGGCGGGAAAACCCGAATACGCGGCACGCCTATGGGATATCGCCTCGGGCGCGCAAATTGGCTATCTACCGGGCCATACCGACCGCATCGAGTCCATCAACTTTAGCGCCGATGGGAGCCTGTTGGTAACGGCCGGACGGGATTCGACTGTACGCCTTTGGGCCTGGGACAGCGGCCAGCCGGTCGCCGTTTTCCGCGGCCATCAAGCCCCGGTTGGAACCGCGGCCTTTAGCCCCGATGACTTGACCATTGCCTCGGTCGATTGGCAGGGCCAGATTTTGCTGTGGGACTGGAATCAAGCCTCCACGGCGGTCGAACCAACCAGTTGGGGAACTATCAAAAATACACCCGACCGTTAATTCACTTATATAGAAGGAGTTCTACCGTGATTCTGTACGTGATTCTACTCGTCCTGCACATAACCTTCGCCGCTGTACTGTTCGGCGGTTCGTTAGGCCTGGTCGGCAATTTGCGCCGCGCTCTGGCCAGCGGCCCCGAAGCCCTGCGCCACGCCGCCGAAGACGCCAAGCGCCGCGATGCCATCGCCGGGATCTCGGCCATGTTGACCTTGTTGACCGGCTTCGCTCTGGTTTTCGAGCGCGGCGGCTTTGCCGTGCTGTCGACCAATTTCCATATTGCCATCACCCTGATGATAGTGGCTATAGTCTTTGCTTTCGCCTGGATGAAACCCAGCACCGCCCGGTTGGTTAAGGCCGTCGGCCAGGATCCCATTGATACCGCCGGCGCCGAGCAGGCGGTCAAAAAGCTGGCCATGGGCAGCGGCATACTCCACGCCGCCTGGTTGGTGCTATTGGTATTGATGGTCTACCGCTTTTAATAGCAGCCTAGCCCACTTCAGGCCATGGGCTCAAGGCGCTGGCACAACTGGATGGCCAGTCCCCAGGGGTCGCGCAGCATAGCCATTACATCGCCGGTATCGTTGGCCCCCACCCCGCCCAATGCGGTTGCCCCCGCCTCAACCAAACGCTGGTGGGTGCCCGCCGCATCCCCGGTGGCAAAAGCCAGGTGCAGCACCAGCGGGTGCATGGCCCCGTAGTCGGGCACCTGGTCGGCCGGCATATGGTATATTTCCAGCACCACCCGGCCCGAAGAATCGGCCAAAAAGTGCATGCGGGCGGGCGCCGGGCCCTGTCGCACCACGCGCATCTGCAAATGCCGGCAATACCAGTCAGCTACCGCCTCTGCATCGGCGACAATGACGGCGACGTGTTCCAATTGCATTTCAGCCATAAGAGAATGCTCCCGTTTCAAATCAGATGGATTTCGAGATAGTAAGGCGGTTCAGTAGCCAATCTCTCGTTCAAAGCCGGTCGGCGTGCTCCAGGGCCACGGCCGCATTGCCCCGCACATAGACTTCCTCGTCGCCCAGGGCCCGATGCAACAGCGGTACGGCGCCGAGACAATCGATGCGCGCCAGAGAGCTGACCGCATTGTGCCGCACCCAACTGTATGGATCATCGAGCAGGTCCGCCAAGCGCCCGATTTGCCCCGACGCAGCCGGACCGATAATACCCAGGGCCTCGGCCGCGTTGCGCCGCACCCAGGCCTCCCCGTCGCTTAGGGCCGCGCCCAATTTGCCCACCGCCCGGGTATCGGGCAAACCAATATCGCCCAGGGCGTCGGCCGCCGCCGCCCGCATCCACCAGTCACTCTCGTCCAGCGCCGCGACCAGGGCCGGTACGGCCGCCGATCCAGCCGTGCTCAAACCGTAGAGCGCGTTCAATTGGCTGGGATTGGTATGGCTGCGTTGGAGATTGCCCGCCAGGGCCTGGGCCGCCTCCCGCTGCAACTCTTCCATTAGCACCGGCACCCCGGCCGTGCCCAGACCACCCAACTGATAGGCGGCTTCCAGACGCACCGCTTCGTCGGCGTGATTCAACCCTTCCCGCAAGGCCCCCAATCCATTGGCCTCTCGCTGTCTCGGTCCCGCGTTGACACCCCGGTGCCAATTCCACAAATGCGCCCCAAAGCCCACCTTCTCGCCGCCTTTTTGCGGCGGCGCCGACTGCCGGTTATTCCAGGCGGGGCGCCTAGGTTCGCGCATTCGGCAGAAGAGAAATTTGAGCATATAGCGCTTGTGCTCGCTGTCGTTGACCGTGGCCCGATGCCACAGGTCGTACTGTACTACTGTAACACTGCCAGCCGCACCCCTCAGAGGGGTTTCCGTCCGCTGGGAAGCCCCTTCACTGGTAGTAAAAAAATGCGTCCCCGGCGTAATCGCCGTCGGCCCCATATCGGCGCTGACATCCTGGGGGTAATAAAAGACCATCAACCAGCGGGTGCGGTGGTGGCGCATATTCTGATCGTCTTCGTAACTGTCCTGGTGCGTCCCTTGACCAGGGCTGTGGGGCGGATTCAAATGGCAGTGGCGGTGCGGATGCATGATATATTCGGGCCCCAACAGACTGGACAGCACCCCCTGCATCTGCGGATGGTTGAAAATCTGCTGCAGAGCCGGCGCCTTGGCGAGGATATCGTTGCCCGGATTGCCCTCGGCGTTGAAGACCTGGTCTACCTGGCGGTAGACTTCGCGGTGTAGACTAGGCGACGCGTCGAGCTGGAAGGAAATATGACCATCCTCGATAAAACGCCACATAGACTCGTCGTCGAGCAAATAATCTCGTAGGTCCATAAAATCGCTTTCATTCCTACTTGGAGTAGAAGCTAGTGCAAAATTCGGGTATACCTCAAACGCGACGACAACACCGTCTTTTTACGCCGGTCTCTCAATGCAGCCCCCACCGCAAGCAGCGGGTTATCAACGATTAGAGCCTGCAAACTGACACACCGCGAGCAGCGGAGAATTCGCCCCGCAGAGATTGAATCGACATCGCTCCAATGTAGGGACAAACGGCCCCCCCTTCAACCGCCCTGCCTCCTGAGGAACTCAGGACCGACAGCGGCGTTTTCCTGGATGGAACCGTCCCATCCACCCTCAAACCACTGGACCCGTCCATGAAAGCCTCTATCGCCCCGGCGCGCAAATTCCTCGGCTCCCTACTCCCCGCCCTGGCCCTGGTCCTGCTCATCCGCACTACAGTGGTCGCCAACTACTATATCCCCTCCGGCTCAATGGAAGATACCCTGCTGGTGGGCGACCATTTCCTCGCCAACCGCTTCGTCTACGGGGCGGCCATCGACCTGCCCGGCACCCATATCAACCTGCTGCGTCTGCCGGGCCTGCGCGACCCGGCCCCGGGCGATATCGTCGTCTTTCACTCTCCGGTCGAAGATCTCACCCTCATCAAACGCTGCGTTGCCGGACCGGGGCAAACCGTCCAGATCGTCGACAAAAAGCTCTATATCGACGGGGCGCCCTTCACCGAGCCGACCACAGCCAAATACGAAGATCCCCGGCGCTATCCAGCCACCAAGAGCCGGCGCGATAATTTCGGCCCCTACCGCGTACCCCCCGATCATTTCTTCATGATGGGCGACAACCGCGACAATAGTCTCGACAGTCGCTTTATCGGCCCGGTGCACCGCCGCCTGATCCGCGGCCAGGCCATGCTTATCTACTGGTCCTGGGCACCCGACCCAGGCGGGCCAGCCTACACCGGGCCGGCTTCCATTCCCCGGGTGGCCCTCTCCTACCTGGGTCGCTTGCCCGGCCGCATCCGCTATCAACGCCCCGGCAATTTGACCCTATAATCACGGCAGGGCCGCTCCTGCGGTGGCGCGTTTTTTGTTATATTCTTCTCTATTCTCGTCGCCCCGCCCCAGTCCTGCCCAGGTCCCTATGCCCGCTATTAGCACCTGCCAGTTGCTCAATGCCGATCTCGTAATCCGCTGGGAAGACGGTCTCAAAGGCCGCTACCACCCCCTCTGGCTGCGCGATAATTGCCCCTGCGTCCAATGCCGCCACCCCGGCAGCGGCCAGCGCCTGCTCGAAACGGCGACCATCCCCGCCGCCACCCACCCGGCCGCCTACCGCCCCGAGACCGACGGCGACCTGGCCGTTGACTGGCAACCCGAAGGCCACCAAAGCCGCTACCCGGCCGCCCTCCTGCGCGCTTATGCCCAGGAAGCCGCCGCCCCAGAGTACGTCCCCATAGCCTGGGAAGGCTCCTTTGATACAGCCCTGGTCGAAATGGCCTACGACGATCTGGGCCAGGACAAAGCGCTGCACCGCTGGCTGACCAACCTGCCCGTATACGGTTTCGCCCTTTTGCGCCAATGCCCCTTGCAAGAAGGCCTGGTCGAAGAAGTGGCGCAACATTTCGGCTACGTCCGCCAGACCAATTACGGCCGCATCTTCGACGTCCGCTCGGTAAGCGATCCCAACAATCTGGCCTATACCGGTCTGGCCCTCAGCCCCCATACCGACAATCCCTACCGCGACCCCGTTCCCGGTCTACAACTGCTCCACTGCCTGGTCTCCAGCGCGGCCGGCGGCGAATCCATCCTGGTAGACGGTCTGGCCGTAACCAACGACCTGCGGCAACACCACCCCGAATTCTTCGACTTGCTCAGCAACCACCCGGTCCGCTTTCACTTTTCCGACCAGGAAACCGAATTAACCGCCACCGCCCCACTCATCGCCCTCGACCATCAAGGCCAATTCGCCGGGGTCCGCTTCAACAACCGCTCGATCGCCCCGTTCCGCCTGCCGGCCGATCAGATGGCCCCGTTCTACCGCGCCTACCGGACCTTTACCCAACGCCTGGAAAGCCCCCAGTTCCAGATCCGTATGCGCCTTGCTCCCGGCGACCTGATGCTCTTTGACAATACCCGCCTGCTGCACGGCCGCACCGCCTTTTCCGGAGCTGGCCAGCGCCATTTACAGGGCTGCTACGTCGACCCCGACGGCCTCTACAGTCGCCTCGGCGTCCTCGCCCGCCAGCACGCTTAGCTTATGTCCACTGCCATCATCGACGAAATTTTCACCTCTTTCGCCCGCCTGGGCCACCGCGACTACGGCGAGCGCATTAGCCTGCAGGAACACATGCTGCAATGCGCCTGTCTGGCCGAGGCCGAAGCGGCGGGGCCTCTGCAAGTGGCCGCGGCCCTACTGCACGATATCGGTCATCTGCTGCACGGTCTGCCCGAAGATATCGCCGCCGCCGGCGTCGATGGCCACCACGAGGATATAGGCGCCGACTTCCTCGACCGCCACTTCGTCGCCGCAGTGGCCCAACCCACCCGCCTGCACGTGGCGGCCAAGCGCTATTTATGCGCCACCGACCCAGCCTATTTCGCCACCCTATCGCCGGCTTCCGTCGAGAGTCTGCACGTGCAGGGCGGCCCCTTCGACCCGAGCGAGGTAAAAGCCTTTGAACAGGATCCGCACTGGCGCGCCGCCGTGGCCCTGAGGCGCTGGGACGACCGCGGTAAAATACAGGGCCTGGCCACGCCTCCCCTTGAGCACTTCAGGCCCGTTCTTGAATCCGGATTGGCGGCCACCCCGTGAAAATAGCGGTCTTACTTTCGGGCGGAGTCGACAGCTCGGTGGCCCTGCGCCTATTGGCCGACCAGGGCCACGATATCACCGCCTTCTACCTGAAGATCTGGCTCGAAGACGAGCGCGCCTTTTTGGGCGACTGCCCCTGGGAGACCGACCTGGGCTTCGCCCGCGCCGTCTGCGCCGACCTAGACGTGCCCCTGCAGATTATCCCCTTGCAGGCCGAATACCTCGACCAAGTGGTCTCCTACGCCCTGGCCGAATTGCAGGCCGGGCGCACCCCCAGCCCGGATATCTTTTGCAACCAGCGGATCAAATTCGGCGCCTTTTACGACCGCATCGATGCCGCCTACGACAAAGTAGCCTCGGGCCACTACGCCCGCATCGAACAGAAAGGCGACCGCTTCCTGCTCAAGCGCGCCCCCGATCCGGTCAAGGACCAGACCTATTTCCTTTCCCACCTCTCCCAGGCCCAACTGGCCCGAGCCCTGTTCCCCATTGGCCATTTGCGCAAAGCCCAAGTGCGGCAACTGGCCACCCGCCACGGTCTGGCGACCCAGGACCGCAAAGACAGTCAGGGGATTTGTTTTCTGGGCAAAATCAGCTACCGCGACTTTGTCTCCAGCCATTTGGGTCAGCGCCCCGGCGATATCCGCGAACGCGAATCGGGGCGCCTTCTGGGGCCGCACCAGGGCTACTGGTTCTACACCATTGGCCAGCGCCAGGGGCTGGGCTTGAGCGGAGGGCCCTGGTACGTAGTGGGGAAAGATACGCAAGCCAATATCGTCTACGTCTCCCACAAAGAGCATTTCGCCAACCATACCCGCCACCAGTTCACCGTCGCCCGCCTCAACTGGATAGCCGGCCCGCCCGACCGGCCCGACGTGCAGGTAAAATTGCGCCACGGACCGCAGTTGGGAAATTGCCGCGTCGATATTATTACTGGACTTTTGCAAAAATCAGGTGAGGGCAAGATGGTCCATAATCTTTGCGATCTCCCATTTAGCATCCGTTGCTTGTTGAATGGCCCAGGTCAGCGTCTTGCCCAAGACCTCTTTGGCAA
>WLWI01000108.1_pt1 | contig 117796 bp, 100 predicted proteins | sample 6701501 | NCBI WGS metagenome assembly WLWI01 (sample SAMN12718690, study PRJNA515312) | sponge metagenome | isolation source: marine sponge | host: Mycale hentscheli | place: New Zealand: South Island, Marlborough, Capsize Point | collected 2014-11-01 | reverse complement strand
TAACTAAAGACGTCGTTGCTCAAGGCTTCGTTTAAACAAGCATAGGCATCGAAAAAGATGTTTCGTGAATCATCGTGATCAACGCGATGGAAATTTAGCTCAAACGGTGAAACCCCACGCCCGACGCCAACTTCGAGCCGGCCCTTGCTGATATGGTCGAGCATGCAGATTTCTTCGGCGAGGCGAAGCGGCGTGTAAAGCGTTAGTAGGTATACCAGCGGCCCCATGCGAATTTGCTTCGTCGCTTGTGCCACCATGCTGAGATAAATGCTTGGCGCAGGGCACATATTAAGCGGTGACGAATGATGCTCCGCAACATGCAGGCAATAAAAACCGGCTTCGTCAGCCGCCTTCACGAATTCGATGCGTTCATCGAACTGTTGTGCAAGGGGACGGTCATTCGTGCGATCAATATGGTCGAAGAGGCCGAATTTCATTTTTGTTATCCTGAATGTTTGCCAACTTGCCAGCCGGAAGCGGCAAGATGTTGTGTCGCGAAGTCTAACGGTTCTTCTTCGAGACCTGTTGCCATTGTATCATTAAACCGGTTCAGCCATCCAAACAGGCAAATGACCCCGACGATTTCAACGATTTGATCGTCGTCAAAGTGCTTCTTTAAATTTTCCATGTCGCCGTCTGACACCATATTGGGTGTCATACCGGCTGCTTGGGCGACGGTTAGCGCAGCTCTTTCTGCTTCGCTGAAAAGGTCGTTACGCTCATACTCGAAGACAGCGTCGATTTTCTCCTCTGTCGTACTCTTTGTCTTGTTGGCAGAGCCTGCCGTATGGGCCATGCAATACTGGCAGCCTGCAGCTCGGCTGGCGATATGGGCGATGAGCCATTTGAGGTCTTGCGGCACACGCCCCGGTACACCGACTACTTCTCGGGATAGTCTCGAAAATGCCCGTAGCATTTCGGGTCGTCGTCCCATTAAAAAGAAGCTGTTTGGGACGAAGCCAAGTGCTTGTTCCGCCCGTTCAAATACGTCTTCCAAATCTGACAATTCTTCGCGGGTTTTGGGTGTAATGCGGGGCATCAAATTTCTCCAAAGAAAAACTTAGCGTCATAAGTTATTGTACGGTCTGAACCACCGCAACCAGAGCTCTTGCTTAAAGGGCGCTTTGCCAGCGACAATAGTTTTATGAAAATCCGATTTACCTGCCCGCCTGACCTTATCGATATTCTACCAAAGCCCGAAGCAGCCCGACGGACGGCGCCAGACTGGTATAAGGCGATGCCGATGGACAATCCTGTGCCGGATGGCGGTGCTGATTTGACGATTAAGCATTGCATGCCCTTTATCGATGCTCTGACGACTGGGTTTATAATCCCGCTGCAGGCCGACATTCATGTCAAAGGTGGTGAGTTCAACTGGGACTGGCCGCATGATGAAATCCCCCTTGGATTCCATTTCCCAACGCAAGCACCGGGCGTTCCGTTTATTGACGAGGATGAGGTTGTCATCAAGGCGCATAATTTCTGGTCAATTCATACTGACCCCGGATACGCGACTTTATTTACACATCCGTTGAACCGGCTTGATCTGCCGTTCCGAACTTTGTCGGGTGTTGTGGATACAGATAGTTTTGATGCCCTGCCGGTTCATTTTCCGATGGTATGGGTGGATCGTGATTTTGACGGGACGCTGCCTGCCGGGACCCCAATCGCACAATGTATGCCCATTGAACGGGGGCGCGCGGACATCCAGATAGAAACGATGACAAGTGATGAATACGCCGACGCCAAGGCGCTCAAGCAGCGCATGAAGGACGAGCGTGGCTATTACAAAAACCACCTTCGTCAGGACCGTAGCTGACGATGCCGTATCTTGATGATGAGGATATTCGACGGATTTCCGGCATGAAGGACGGAGCAGAGTATGAGCTTGATTTGTGTGGTCTAGACCTACCGCATTCTCTTGCCAGTGTTGAACGAATGATCGAGCGCAGCCGGTTTCGGAAGCCTCGCTCCGTCGCTATCCGGATTTATCCAGCGACGGCCACGAGCGGGGAAACCCATTTTCAACCAATTGGGCGTTTACTCGTTGAAGCGATGAAGGCGGGGACGGTACGGCAAACCCGGCCGTTGATGGAAGCAGGGGCAGGGTTTTGGGTATCACTCACTGGCAATCCGAACGCGGATGAGACTGAACCGGGTGAAGAAGTCCCCGACACAGACCAAGCTGAAGACCCATAAAAAAGGCCCCTCCGAAGAGGGGCCTTTAATCGTTAGATCAAATCCTGTTTTTAGGATTTCTTCTTCTTGTATACATTTTTCAATGCTTGCAACACTGCGGGTGTCGCAGAATCGAATGCATTTTTGATTTTCGCCTCGATTTCCTTGACGGATACCGGCGAATACTCGACCCGGCGCTTTTCAATATTTGCCTTGAAAGCTGGGTCAGCCATCATGGCGGCGAAGCTTTTCCGCATGATGCTTACAACATTCTTGGGTGCTCCCGGTGGCAGGTAGAATGCCTGGCCAACTTCAAGATTCATGCCAAGAAGGTCATAAAGCGCGCGTTCGGTTGTCCCTTTTTTGAGAAGATCCGTGAAATGTGGTATCCCGGCAAGCTTCGGATGCTTAGGCCCTGTTCCGATCAGTGGAATGATTTTGCCCTTTGGAATCCAGGTTGGACGAACACCGGTGAAGCCGGAATAGAAGTTCCAGCGGCCCATGGTCTCGCCTTTTTCGACGGAAAGATTTAGCGCTCCGCCACCTTTATAACCGTAAATCAGCTTGAATTTAGCGCCGAGCAATGAAATGGCGAGCCGCGGGAACACGGAGCCAGCGGAGGAGAAACCCGAAGTCGCGATCGTTACTTGCTTTTTCTGTGCGTCTTTGAAGGTCTTGATGCCGTGACCGTTCCAGATCCAGATCGCAGCAGCACGGGCTGCGGGAGCGCCGAGCCAGTTGAACTTACGGGCGTCAAATTTCACTTTACGGACCAGTGGTGTGGTAATTGTGCCAGGTGCAATCATGGCAATGATTGAGCCGTCTTTTGGTGCAACGTTGGCCATGTATGCGGCAGATTTAGCGCCCCCACTTCCTGGGCGGTTTTGAATAAGGGTTTTGGGATTCCCGGGAATGTACTTTCCGATATTCCGCTGAACGAGCTGGCAATAGACATGATAAGTGCCGCCAGAGCCCGAAGGGACCTGAACGGTGATGGTCTTGCCGGCAAAATAATCTGCAGACAGTGCTGGTGATACCGCAAGGGCAACCAGTGCCGTCGCTGAACCTACCAATTTAAGTGAAGTTTTTAACAAGAGATTCTCCCTTTGAAGGTTTCCAGAATTAGATTTTGAAATCCTAATTCGACCGAATAGCCGCCAACGCGGCTATTCGTGAAAAAAGGCTAACATCGAAATCGTCGGTCGTCGAATCTCATCGTATAGATTCAAACAAAAAAAGGCCCCTCCGAAGAGGGGCCTTTAATCGTTAGATCAAATCCTGTTTTTAGGATTTTTTCTTTGTAAAGACGCGAGATTTAATCGCCTTAATAACATCAGGCGTTGCCGCATCAAAGCCATCTTTGATCAACTTATTGATCTGCTTGGCTGTTACGGGTGAATGCTCAACCCGACGCTTTTTGATGTTAGCGATGAACGTCTTATCGAACATCATCGTTGTGAAGGCTTTTCTCAGGATTTTGACAACCTTCTTCGGTGCACCAGGCGGTACATAGAATGCCTGACCAACCTTGAGATTCATCCCAAGAACTTCATACATCTTGGCTTCCATTGAACCAGGTTTCAGGAGATCGTCCAAGCGTGGCACGCCCTTCGCATACTGGCTCGGAGATTTCGGACCATACATGATGACCGGTTTAACCAATCCTTTCGGAAGCCATGACGGACGAACGCCGGTGAAGCCCGAGAGGAAGTTGTTACGGCCCATGGTCTCGCCTTTTTCGACTGAGACATTCATACGTCCGCCACCCTTGTAGCCATAGATCAACTTCATCTTGGTGCCGAGCGTAGCGTTTACGAGACGTGGGAAGATCGAACCGGAGGACGCGAAGCCACTGGTGGCGATTGTCGTTTCTCTGGATTTGAGTTCTTTCCAGTCTTTTACTTTATGTGTGTGCCAGAAAAATACCCCAGCGGCGCGCGCTGCGGGAGCACCCAACCAGTTAAACTGACGGGCATCAAAGCGTACTTTTCTCACCATTGGGGTGGTGATGACGCCTGGTGCTGCCATTGCAATGACGCTGCCATCTTTCGGGGCAACATTCATCATATATGCTGCAGATTTGGCGCCGCCGCCGCCAGGCATATTCTGGATAACCGTCTTAGGCTTTCCAGGAATGAACCTTGCGATATTCCGTTGTATGAGTTGGCAATAGATATGATAGGTGCCGCCAGAACCTGACGGGACCTGAACAGTGATCTGTTTGCCGGCAAAATAATCCTTGGCTGATGTCGGCGCTGCCATAAAGGCGAGTGCCGCAGCAGCAGAGGCCGCTAATTTTAATGTTCTAATCACTATAATGTCCTCCCTGAATTGGACGTGCGAGTAAGGGCAAAAATAAAGACGATAGACTTAAATCCTCTAAGGTCAAAAAAAGGCTAACACCTAATGGATAGGGCGTCGAATCGAATTTCCGTTAAGAAACACCCTGAGAACTGGTCCAGAAAAGCCAATAAATGTGGCGAATTGATGTCAGCAGTCAGGGCTGGACAGGTTTTCTTTGGCAGCCTTCAAGTTCAGCCATAGCCTGCCTTGCCCGGTAGCCGAAAGATTCAACGTTGCCTGCCGAAAAAATTCAGGCCGTTGATCGACGGCGCTACGGTAACTTTCCATCGCTTCGTCAACACGCCCCTGTTTTTGGAGAACAACGGCGAGGTTCGCTTTGGCCTCTGCATAGTCTGGCGCTTTTTCAAGAACGTCGCGATAAACCTGTTCGGCCTTTTCCAATTTGCCTTCATCTTTCAGCGCGACACCGTATGCCATGTGAAGACCGCCATTGCCGGGGTCTAGGGCAATCGCCTTTTCCAACGTATTGGCAGCATCGTCGTGCCGGCCAAGCTCACTATAGGTCGTGCTAAGGCGGTGTAGCGCATCGATATCTGTAGGGTTGGCCTGAACAGCCAATTTGTAGGCAGTTGTGGCATCAACGCGACGGTCGGCAGCAATATAGGCGTTTCCCAGATTGACCTGAATATTACTTCGATCTGGGCTTCGCTTTGCGGCTTTCTCAATAAGAGGTATTGCCTCATCCGGACGGCCAGCCTCTAGAATAGCGACGCCGAGCAAATTCAAAGCATCGGCGTTGTTCTTGTCCTGCTTCAACGCCTTGCGGTAACACGTCTCGGCTTCGGCAAGGTGACCGGCCTGATGGTGGGTAAGACCTTGTTCCAGTATTTCGCGAACAGAAGCCATTTACTTACGCACGCCTACGTTAGGTCGAACGGAATTTGTGTCGGACCGTTATAGGACGCGATGCCCCCATTCTCTGTGTTGTAGCGATATTGTTTGAAAGTCCCGGATCGTTGGCTGCGGACAATGAACCCGATTGTACGATGGTCACCATTGGCTTCCTGATGAATTTCCCACGGCGGTACAACATCGATATAACCGGGGACCACGTCAAACTCCCCGTTTGATGTTAACTCAGCCGGACCTTCCTCGGTCGGGTTGTCGTCAATCCGACTGAAACGTTCGATATGCTCGCCGCCATCAAGCACACCATAAAGCGTCCAGCTTGGGCCGTGATCGTGTACATTGGTCACCGATTTTGGGCCTTTGACCAGTGCGTTTAAGACAAAGCCATAGTCAGGGTCTTCGTAGAACAGCAGGTTTGACGGAGGACCGTCGCCTTTCTTGGTGTCGGGCCAGGTCTTGGATTGTTCGATAAGCGTGGGATCGCTTAGCAGAGCTTTCAAATCTTCTGCGACAACAGGCCACAAAGTTTCGCCTTCCTTGCCGTCGGCACAATAGGTGCGGATTGTATCGACGAATTTCTGTACGGGGTCGGGAAGTGGTTTGTCTGCCATGTAAAAAATCTCTATGGAAAATTTCTAACGTAAGTTTTGGAATGGTTTCTTGTGTCGGTCAACCAATACCAGAAAAATCAACAGGTTGGTTTGATATGAGAATCACATTGGTAGTTCCAAAAAATACTAAGTAATCTAAGTATTTAGCAGTCAATGATCTAATTTTCCTATGTTTTATTGGGGTTTGGAGGGTGTTTTGTGAAAAATGCGGGCTTGCAATTTCTGATTAAGCCACGTAAAAACACACCCGCGTCGCGCACGCACGGGAGCGTTGTGACATAATATTAAGAGACGAATTCCGCGAATTTGACGTTAAAAGGACGGATTAGGAGATAGAAATGGTGGCGACAGCCAGAGAACAACTCAAACCAACGCCAGTGACAGATCACCTTCGGGATCTGCGGGGCACCATCGACTTCCTAAAGCAGGAAGGCGACATTATTGAAACCGATACCGAGGTTGATCCTGATCTCGAGATTACCGGTGTTCAGAAGCATCTTGATGGCGCATGCCCGCTTTTGTTCAACAACGTCAAAGGCAAGCCCAACCATCGTGCGATCACCAACCTGTTCGCCGATCAGGGAATTATGTGCAAGCTGTTCGGCGTCGATAATATGCAGGAAATGACGTTGGCGATTGCCAACGCCATCCGCAATCCACTGCCGCCTGTTGTTGTCGATTCTAAAGACGCACCGAGCCATGAAGAAGTTATTCTGAACCCGGCTGAAGTTAATGAGCATATGGTGCCGATCCGTCATACGACCTACGAGTCAGAATTGACCGTTGGGTCCGGACAGCGCCTGTTCGCTGGTGAATATTTCGAGGGTGGTACGGATATGGCCTACAACCGGATGAACTTCCGGTGGGGCAATGTCGGCACGTTCCAGATTTCGCCTGGTTCGCATGGTTGGCAGGTTATGGCCAAGCATTACCGCGATGACGAGCCGATTCCACTGACCATGAACTTTGGTATTCCTTTTGGTCCCAACCTTCTGGCGGGTGCCGGGTTTGACTATGTCATTCTGCCAACCGGTTGTGACGAGCTCGGCGTTGCCGGTCGTTTGATCGGTGAACCAGTTCGCATGGTTGAAGCTAAGACCGTTCCTGGCGCTTACGCGCTGGCGGATGCTGAGATCACGCTGGAAGGCTACCTCCATCCGAGGGATCGTCGTTATGAAACCGCTGAATCCGAAGAAGCCGGTGTTCAGGGCCGCTTCCATTTCCATCCCGAATGGGCTGGTTATATGGGCAAGGCTTACAAAGCGCCGACCTTCCACGTCACCGCAGTAACAACGCGGGCGCGTGAGTCCAAGCCGATTGTCTTCCCGCTCGGCGTCCACACGATGGATTGCCAAAACATCGATACAACGGTGCGTGAAGCGGCGATGTATGAGCTGTGCGAACGTATGCAGCCTGGCATCATTCAGGACTGCAACATCCCTTATCCGATGACGGATTGGGGCGGTGCAATCATCCAAGTCAAGAAGCGCAGTCAGATCGATGAAGGCTGGCAGCGCAACTTCCTGTCAGCGATCCTCAGCTGCTCGCAGGGCTCGCGTCTGGTTATCGCGATGTCTGAAGACACTGACATTTATGATATGGACGATGTGATCTGGAACATGACCACCCGTGTTAATCCGCAGACGGATATTCTTAATCCGATCCCGGGTGGCCGTGGTCAGACCTTTATGCCTGCTGAACGTATGACAGCCGGTGATCGGGAATGGACAGCGTCCAATACCCAGTTTGAAGGTGGAATGGGAGTCGACGCGACCGTGCCTTACGGGTATGAGAGCGACTTCCTGCGTCCGGTCTATCCGGTCGACACGGTGTTTCCTGATAAGTTCTTCTCGCAAGAGCAGATCGATCACGCCAAGTCCTACATGACCAACAAAGGTTGGGTCCATTCATTGGCCCGCACCGGTCGGTAAGACGACGCGACATATTTGCAATCAGAGCGGCTCATTGAGCCGCTCTTTTTGTAGGTGTAATATGATTTCCGAGCTAACCGCTTTTCGTCCCGACGACCCACAGGATAATCGCACTGGGTGGTCGGGAGGGGGAGCGGGCTGGCGCCGAAGTTTTAGCGGAGCGCATTATGTACTTAAAAAACGCCTGGTATGTCGCTGGTTGGGAGAGTCATCTTGATGATGGGTTACTAGCCCGCACCATTTGCGACGAGCCGATCGTATTTTTTCGCGGTGAGAACGGCGAGGTCGGTGCGCTCGAAGATCGTTGTTGTCACCGTAGCGCGCCGCTGTCGGTTGGCCGTCTTCAAGGCAATGAGGTCGAGTGCGGCTATCATGGTTTGCGCTTTGATAAGACCGGGCAATGCACGGCAATCCCGACACAGGAGTTGGTGCCGCCGGGCGCTTGCGTGCGTTCCTATCCCGTTGTGCTTAAGAATCGCTGGATCTGGATTTGGATGGGCGAGGCTACTCAGGCAGACGAGAGCCTGATCCCGGATTATTTCTTTAAGGACAGCCCCGACTGGGCGACCATCGACGATTATTTCTACGTTAAATGTAACTATCAGTCCTATATCGATATCCAGCTTGATCAATCCCATTCGCCTTTTGTCCACCCCGACACTTTGGGCAATGTGGCGAAACTGAAAGTCAAACCAACCGTCACCCGCGAGCCACGCGAACTGAAATGCGAACGGCTGTTCCCGAATGATGATCCACCGCCGCTTTGGGCCAAGGCCGCCAACATTGAGGGCAAGGGCGATAGCTGGAACCGTTGGGTTTATACGCCGCCTGCCAGCATCATGTTTGATGTCGGGGCGGCGCAGGCGGGTACCGGCGCGTTTGAAGGCAATCGTGAACATGGCATCACCGTCCATAACGCGCATGCGATTACGCCGGAAACCGCAACGACGACGCATCATTTCTGGTCAAACGCCCGTGACTTTGGTCTCAATGACCCGGCAATGGACGAACAGCTTAGTGTCATTCGCAAGGTATTCCGTGAAGATGTGGCTATCTGTGAAGCAGTACAGAGACGCGTCAATCAATTCCCCGATGCGCCGCAGATCGATGTCGCGATGGATCATCCAACACTTCAGGCCCGTAATCTGCTAGCGCGTTTGATTGAAGAGGAAAGTCAGAGCAGCGCGGCTTAATCGTTATTTGATAAATAGGCCAGATCCAGCCAGCCGAGCGCGATGGCTTCCATTGTCCAATGGCGCAGGCGTGTCTGCGCGGCCTCGTCTGCATGGGTCGGATTGCATTTAGCAGCGGCAGTATCGCGCGTGGCGGCGAAAGAATGAAACGTCTTCGCGTCTGCATTGAGTAACTGCAGGAATGTTTGGATCAGCGGATCGGTGACCGCGACCACCGGTCGGTTATGATCAAGCTTCGTCATGCTGTACTCGACCTTCACGCCAGGCGCGACGGTTATCCTGCCTGCCGGGCGCAGGTGAGATTGTAGGGCAATGCCCTCAAGCCGTTCGAGGTCGGGCAATTCGGTAATGGTTGTGTCGGCCCGGCAGAGGAGCGAACGGCGGAACCGCCGCCAGTCAACGAAATCGAGATATTGTTGCATATGCAGCCAGGAAAGCCCGCGCCCGGAAAGAATATCGCGCTGTTTTTTGAGCAGGGCGGTCGGCCAGAAAGTCGGCAGCGTGGCATCGGTGAAATGTTTCAGCCCGTGTTCTGCTGCCCATTCGACGAATTGCAGGAAATAACAGGGGTCGTTGGTCCCTTCCAGCTCGTCGTGCAGAACCAACGTTTGATGTTTTTTACTGATATGGTCCAGTTCGAAATTGACCAAATCGACATGCGGTCCAGTGGCATCCTGGAAAAGCTGCGTCATAAGCCCATGCGCCGCCCTGGCGCGGTCAATTGTCGAGGTCTTCTCACTTTCCTGATCGGTTGCAAGCCGCATGATATCGGCGACAGCCTCGTTCACACTCCAGCCGGGGAGAGTGTTGTAGCTGACATAGGCGATACCATTGGCCGCCAGATGCTTGCCGGTCAGTGCCAGCATGCGGTCCTTTACGTCATCTGGCACCCAGGACAGCATGCCGTGCGCGATGATGTAATCATATTCGTTATTGCCGAGATCGACCTCCAGAATATCGGCGCAGTCCAGCGTGATATTGGTCAGCCCGCGCTTTTCAATTTCTGAACGCCCGCGTTCGACCTGCAAGGGCGTAATATCGATACCAGTGAATGTGGCATCGGGCAGGGAAACCGCATGGGAGATTAGATTGTTGCCGCTGGCGGAGCCGAATTCAAACACCCGCGCGGTCGTGGGGTCGGGCACCGTCAGCCCATGCAGAAAACCCTGCGCGGCTATCCGCGCAGGGTGGGTCTCTGCGAACGTATATTCAGGATACGGATTCGCCGTATAGGCCGATGCCGAAGCCTTATTGTCGGGTTCGTCTGGCATGCATGCGTGCCGCAAATACCGCACCAATTGCGAATAGCATCAGCGCCGCCGGCTCTGAAACAGCCGCCCCCGGTGTGAATGTGCCGCCCTCACCAGCAAAAATCGCAACATCTGCCTGGTCCTGATAGGCCCATTCATGGAGGACGATACTGTCGGCTGCTGTCTGTGTTACGCGGACCCAACCGAAATGGTTGCCTGTCCCAACGGGAAAGAAGTCGCTTCCATCAGGCGTGAAGGCGAATCCCAAGAATACGGTTTCACCAATATTAGCGTGTGAAGTGAAACTGCCATTGTTGATGACGTCGCCCGCACCAAAGGTGTCTCCATACTCAATATAAGTTGGAGTGGTTCCACCCCCACCGGTGGGACCGAATAATCCGTCAGTAATACGGTTTTGAGTACCTTTGCTGATTCCGCCGGTAATCGTAAGCCCGTCAGCCGCGGGTAGCGCAGTAAATTCAATGAAGTGAGAGGCGACCCCAGGACCCAGCGTAATGTCTGCTGGGTCGACATGAATGATCGCTGCACTGGCCGATGCAGCGCCCATAGCAGTCGTTGCCGCGGCTGCAGCAAGTGAATTTTTTCTGAAACGGCCCGAATTACGTGTCCGCATGAGAACCCCCAATTTGCGTTTAATCCAAGCCAACCCTGCTGCGACGATACAAAGCCGAAGCGATGACAACTCTTTCCATAGCCAAAAGATTCAGTCAATCCAATAAGATGGTTAACATACGGATTTAAGTGAAGAAAAATTTAATTTGGCAGGTTTTGTGCCAACTAAAATACCGGCCTAACTATTTTTGCGGGAATGCCCTTAAGACTTTTTCATTTTTGGTTGTTGGAGCTTACTCCGTCAGATGGATCCCGCATCAAGTGCGGGATGACGATATGGTGGGCGGCACGACCAGAGGATCAATGGACACTCAGGTCAGATACGGGGATGACATGTTTTAAGCCTCTACCGTGTTCTCACGTTTCCATGTTTCCGCGAGCGCTTTGCGGTCAAGTTTGCCGCGTTCGTTTTTGGGCAGTTCATCGACAAAGGTCGCTTATTTTGAAATATGCTCTCTTAAAAACTCCGCAACGAGTTTGCGGGCTGTCTGCGCTGCTTTTTCATTGTAAAGCATCGGTGCGCCCCGGAATCCATGCTGCATTGTTCTGAAAAACGAAATATCGAAAGCGTGATAGGCACCGGGAAGCACATGTAATTTGGTGTTCGGCCCGCGCGGGAGGTATTTTTGGCAATTGCCGAGTATGCGTTTGTCCTTTTCGCCAATGATTGCCATGAATGGCAGTGGGGCATCGGGCAGTTTTTCCATTGGCACACGGACTGCGCAGTTTCCGTACAGCGATATCGCGGCCTTAAAGCCAAGCGATGGTTTCGATTTCGCGTATGCAGGCAGGATTGCCATGTGAATGACGATACCGCCGAGCGAGAAGCCTGCGACGGCGACGTCTTTGCTTTTAACGATTGGTAGTTTTCTCAAATACGCCAACGCACCATGAGCGTCAGCTGCAATAGCTTTGTAGGGGCGCAACGGTTTGTCTGTTGTGGTTCGAGTGAACTCGTTGGGACAATTGCCGACCCCGCGAGAGCCAAAGCTATCGACGGTTAAAGACACATAGCCTTGTTCAACAAGAAACTTTGGCCAGATGAGGCTGAGATTTTGGCGTACTCCGCCGCAGGTATGGAGAATGACGATGGCGGGAAATGGTCCGGCACCACCGGGTTTGGACAATAGCCCGCGAATAGAAAGATGTTTTCCAGTGGTAAGGTCGGGTGCTGCGGATTTAAAGGTCACTGATGTTGGATTGCTAAAGCCACATAGCAGGAGGCTGCCAAAAAGCGTAACAAGGCGAAACAATCTACAGATCATCGTGCGGATTCTTGTTTCTAGGCCTCAACCGCATATTCACGTTTCCATGTTTCCGTGAGTGCTTTGCGGTCGAGCTTGCCGCGTTCGTTTTTGGGCAGTTCATCGACAAAGATCACCTGTTTCGGTGTCTTGAACGGTGCCAGTGTTTCGCCGCAATGGGCGATGATGGTGTCTTCCGACAGGCCGCTGCCTTCACGCGGGATCACATAACAGACGACTTCCTCGCCATAGATTTTGTTGGGGACACCGCAGGCGGCGGCATCGATGATGTCTGCGTGGCGTGACAGAATGTTGTCGATCTCGGTCGGGGAGATATTGACGCCGCCGCGAATGATTAAATCCTTGAGCCGTCCAACGACGGTCAAATGGCCATCTTCATCGATTTGCCCCAAATCGCCGGTGCGGTGTTCCAGTGGTAACTTCTCGACGCGACCATCTGGATGCAGATAGCCCCAGGACTTTTGCAAACCCGACACCACGATCTGACCCGGCTGGCCATCGGGAACTTCCTTGTCGTCTTCATCGAGCAGCCGAACATTTTGGTATTTCAGCGGAAAGCCGATGGTGCCGATCTTGCGATCTTCACCGCGATGGCTGCACATTAGCCCGCCTTCGGAACAGCCCGCCGACTGGCAGATACGGATGCCGTACTGTTCTTCAAAACGGTTCCAGTTTTCTGGCAGCATGGGTGCTGACGACGTCATAAAAAACCGCAGATGCGGGATGTCGTTACCGTGAATATCGACCGGTTCATTGAGGAACATGTTGAGGATGGTTGGCACTGAAACTGCCATCGTCGCCTGGTACTTCTTGACCCAGTTAAAATAGCGGCTGCGAGAGAATTTCTTGGCCATATAGACCGTGGCACCACGTGCCAGCGGCCCGCCGAGGCTCATATTTTGTGAGGACAGCCAGGTATAGGAGCGGCAATCAACGACCCGGCTGTCTTCTTCCAGATCGACACAATCAGCTGTCGCGTCATAGTTGGGCCAGACGGCGGAATGCGCCTGCATGACGCCCTTGGGTTTGGCTTCGGTGCCAGAGGTGTAAAAGATGACCGCAATGTCATCCGGGGTGCAAACCTCGGCAATGTCATCATCATCGGGAAACGTAGAAAGCACGTCAAAGAACCCGGTCGAGCCGCCGCTCTCATTCCAGTTGCCGAGTTTTATCCAGGCGGCAGCCATGTTGGGATCGCGCAGTTCTTCGAGCCCGAGCCCTTCCTGAACAAGTACCAGCACTGGATCGACGGCATGGAGGATCTCGCCAATATGGGCGCGGTTCATCTCGACATTGGCGGTGGCGATAGTCGCGCCACAGCGCTGAACGCCGAGAAATACCGCGACGAACTCCACTGAATTCTCTGACAGCATCAGCACGCGGTCGTTAGCTTTGAGCCCGCGCTCTTTGAAGAAATGTGCCATGCGATTGCCGAGCCGGTGCAACGCGGCAAAGCTCAGCGCTTTTTCATCCTGATCGATAGAGACCATATAGGGCTTGTCGCCGAACGTAGCGGCCTGTTCGGCAAGCAATGTCCGTACCGATTTGTAATCTGTTGTTTGGGCTCCCTGCATGACCAAAACGTTATCATGGGGCAGGGGAGTGGGACAAACCGGACTTAAGAGTTGCCGAACTCTTCCTGCCACTGTTCCGACAGAAGCAAGCGGTTCATCTTGCCGCGTTCGGTCTTGGGCAGTTCGTCGCGAATGACGATCTGTTTGGGCATTCGGAACTCTGGCAGCCTTGTGCTGCAATGGGCCACAACGGTTTCGGTCGTTAGCGTCTCGCCCTCTTTCGGCGCCACATAGCAGACGACTTCCTCGCCATAGATCTTGTCCGGCACGCCAATGGTTGCGGCTTCGGCCAAGGCAGGGATTTGCAACAGGATATTATCGACTTCGGCGGGCGAGATGTTCACACCGCCGCGAATGATCAAATCCTTGGCGCGGCCGGTGACGGCGACACAGCCATCTTCATCCATCACCCCGAGATCGCCGGTACGGAGCCGGTCCTGGGCGTGGATTTTTTCGGCGCCATGTTCATCGAGATAGCGATAGGCATTGGTGTCAAACCCGCCGAGCTCGATCTCACCGGTTTCACCATGCGGTACTTCCTTGCCGTCGCCATCAACGATGGTGAGCCTGTGATAGGCGAGAGGCTTACCGACCGTGCCGAACTTGCGCGTGTGCTCATTAGAGACTGCGATCCAGCCGATTTCGCTACAGCCATAGCCCTGTGCTATCGGGACGCCATATTTGTCTTCAAACTGTTTCCAGGTTTCCTGCATCAGCGGTGCGGAAGAGGACGTCATAAAACGCAGATGCGGAATGTCATCATGATGGATATCGATGGGTCGATTGAGGAACATCGCGAGGCCGGTCGGGTTGCAGACACCGATGGTTGCCTTGTGTTCTCTCACCCAGTCGAAGTAGCGGCTTTGGGAGAATTTGCGGGCGAGGATGATCGTTGCACCTTTGGAAAGCGGGCTGAGTCCGCTAAGGACCTGAGCAGAAATCCAGTTGAAGGCGCGGAATTCCAGAACCCGATCATCTTCGGTGAGTGCCAGTCCTTCGGCGGTCGGTGGTGTATTCTCGATCAGTTCGCGAAAGCTAACAATACAGCCTTTCGGCGCGGATGCGGTGCCGGACGTGTAATAGATCGAAGCATCATCTTCCCAATGGCTGATCGGCTCTACCGGGTCAGTAGGGTGGTTTTCCAATTCACCATAGAACCCAGCCGTGCTGCCATTGTCTTGCCAGTCCCCGAGATTGAGCCAGTCACCCGGTGTCTTGCTGCTGAGAGTAACTGAGTCGATACGGTCTTCAGAGTCCTCAAACAACGTCAGCTTGGGATGCAACGCGTTCAGAATTTGCTCGAAATAGACCGCGTTCATCTCAACATGGATGGTGCAGACCGTCGCGCCATACGCCATGCCGCCGATATAGACACAGAGATGCTCGATAGAGTTATTGGACAGCATCGCGACGCGATCATTTGGTCCGATGCCTTTGGACTGCAGATAGTTGGCCATCCGGTCGCAGACCGTTTTGAACTGGCTAAACGTAATGGCTTTGTCCTGATCGACGCTCTGGATGAAAACTTTGTCGGGATGCTTCTCAGCATTGGCGGTAATCCAGTCGCGCAAGCTGGTTTCTGGCGCGCCTCTACTGGGTGATCTACCCGTTGCCGGTACGGTGTTGCTATCCATGTCGCAAATAGGGTCCGTATAACGATAATGTGCCGCCCTGAAACGGGTATTCCGGGCTGAATTTTTTAAGCCCAAATGATACCGTCATTGACGGGGCCAATCCTGTTGCATAATATATACGTGACTAGTCAACAATTAGCAATCGAAGTTTTTTATTCCCTAGGAAAACTGCGTTAAAACGCTATATTGGTGTATAGGAAGATGAGACGATCAAGACCCTTTTTATTACCAAATGAGCCGACTCGGATGGCGCTCATTTCGTCCAAAGGGTGTGTAACGAAGGAATTTTCAAGATGGCACCACAAGACGCTGCCGTAGACTCTGGAGCCTCCGCCGCAACAGGTGGTGAGCCACGGGTTAATTTCGCCACCAGCCCGGACCAGTATAATCATTGGAATTTGACGATTGACGGAAACGTCGCCCGGCTCGCGATGGCTGTCTCGGAAGATGCCACTTTGAAGCCCGGCTACGAGTTGAAGCTGAACTCCTATGATCTCGGTGTTGATATCGAACTTTATGATGCGATCCAGCGTTTGCGGTTTGAGCATCCCGAAGTTGGCTGCGTCATACTATGTTCTGATCATCCGCAAGTATTCTGCGCCGGTGCCAATATCCGCATGCTTGGTATGTCGACCCATGATCACAAGGTGAACTTTTGTAAATTCACCAATGAGACGCGCAACGGTATCGAAGACGCGACAGAGAATTCGCAGCAAAAATACATTTGCGCGATCAACGGCACGGCTGCCGGTGGTGGCTATGAGTTAGCCTTGGCCACCGATTACATCATGCTGATCGATGATGGTGCCTCGACGGTGTCACTACCGGAATTACCTTTGCTGGCAGTGCTACCGGGCACCGGTGGGCTGACGCGGTTGGTTGATAAGCGTAAGGTGCGCCACGACCGCTCTGATGTGTTCTGTACGACAACAGAAGGTATGCGAGGACAGCGCGCCGTTGATTGGAACCTGATTGACGAGATCGTGCCGCGCTCCAAGTTCGACGACGCAGTCACCGAGCGCGCTGCTGAATTTGCTGCCAAGTCAGATCGCCCTGCCGATGCCAAGGGTGTTGAATTTACGCCGCTGAATGTGAGTGGTGAAGGCGACAAGCTTACCTATGACAATCTCTCGATTGAGATTGATCGGGCATCGAACGTTGTGACCTTCTGTATTAATGGCCCCAAAGAAGTTCCCCCGGCAGACGCAGCTGGTGTTGCAGCGCAGGGTATTGATTTCTGGCCACTGGCGCTGGCCCGTGAGCTAGATGCGGCCATCATCCATCTACGGCTCAATGAAAATCAGCTTGGCACCTGGGTGTTCCGTACCGAAGGCGATAACGCGCTGGTGGAAGCCTATGACAATCTCCTTGAAGCGAACCAAGATGATTGGCTGGTCCGTGAAACAACCTTGTATCTCAAGCGCACACTGAAACGGGTTGATGTGTCGGCGCGTAGCCTGATTGCGCTGGTCGAGCCTGGCAGCTGCTTTACCGGTACGCTGCTGGAGCTGGTGTTTATCGCGGATCGCTCTTACATGCTCGATGGCCAGATGGAAGGTAGCAACCTGCCAGCACCGACGGTGCGCCTGACTGGTATGAATTTTGGTCCTTATCCGATGTGTAACGGGCTGACGCGGCTTGAAACACGACTGCTTGGTGAGCCGGATTTGGTTGCTCAGAATAAGGCCGCGATTGGGAATGATCTCGAAGCGCTTGATGCCGACGATGCGGGTCTCGTCACCTTCGCACCGGATGATATCGATTGGGAAGATGAAGTGCGGCTCGCCATCGAAGAACGCACCAGCTTCTCACCGGATGGTCTCACCGGTCTTGAAGCCAATCTCCGCTTTGCCGGACCGGAAACCATGGAAACCAAAATCTTTGGCCGCCTGAGTGCCTGGCAGAACTGGATTTTCCAACGGCCAAATGCGGCTGGGCCAGAAGGCGCGCTTAAGCTATACGGTACTGGACAACGCAGCGAATTCGACAAGAAGAGGGTTTAGCCATGTCGATTGATCTCAATGCCAAAATTCCCAATAACGTAAATCTTGCCGAGGACAGACGCCTGCAACGCGCGCTGGAATCCTGGCAGCCCAGCTTTATTGACTGGTGGAAAGAACTTGGCCCCGAAGGGTCGATCAATCACGACGTCTATCTGCGCACGGCAGTGAGCGTTGAGGCAGAAGGCTGGGCCAATTTTGGCTATGTCAAAATGCCCGAATATCGCTGGGGCATCTTCGTCGCACCGCCGGTTGAAGGCCGTACAATCCCGTTTGGCGAACATAAGGGGCAGCCTGTATGGAATGAAGTGCCCGGTGAATACCGTTCTTCCTTGCGTCGTTTGATCGTCACGCAAGGCGATACCGAACCGGCATCCGTTGAACAGCAGCGCCTACTCGGACTGACAGCGCCCTCCATGTATGACCTCCGCAACCTGTTTCAGGTTAATTGCGAAGAGGGCCGCCATCTTTGGGCGATGGTCTATTTGCTGCATGCCTATTTTGGTCGTGATGGCCGCGAAGAAGCCGAGATGATGCTGCAACGTCATTCCGGTGATGTCGACAAGCCGCGTATTCTCGGTGCCTTTAACGAAGAGACGCCGGACTGGCTGTCCTACTTCATGTTCACCTTCTTCACGGACCGTGATGGTAAATACCAACTGTCATCGCTCGCTGAATCGGGTTTTGATCCGCTGGCGCGGACCTGTCAGTTCATGCTGACGGAAGAAGCGCATCACATGTTCATTGGCACCACCGGCGTTATGCGGGTTGTCACGCGAACCTGTGAAGTGATGGCAGAGCTGAAGACCGAGGACCCCGATAAGATCCGCGAAGCTGGGGCGATTGATCTGCCGACATTGCAGAAATATCTCAACTTCCATTACAGCGTATCGCTTGATCTGTTTGGTCAGGAAATCTCAACCAATGCGGCGAACTATTACACCGCAGGTCTCAAAGGCCGGTTTGAGGAATCCAAGATCGATGATGATCATGTCCTGAAAGAAGGCGTGGCCAATATCACCATGCTGGAAGATGGCGCAATTAAGGATATCGAATATAACGCGTTACTGGCGGTGAATGAACGCCTGCGTGATGACTATGTTGATGATTGCCAGATTGGCGTTAATCGCTGGAACAAGGTCATGAAGCGCCACAAGATCGACTTCGAGTTGAAACTACCGCATCGCGGTTTCCACCGTGCGATTGGCACGTTCTCCGAGGCTAATATTTCGCCGGATGGCAATGTCGTCAGCAAGGAAGAGTGGGATAAGAATATCGATAGCTGGCTGCCGTCAGACGAAGACCGCGCGTTTGTCATCTCGCTGCAGAAGGCCTGCATTGAGCCCGGCAAGATCGCCAGCTGGGTCGCGCCGCCAAGCCGCGGCATCGACGGCCATCCGTTCGATTATGAATATGTCCGGTTCAACTAAGCGGACTTAAAGATCTAACGAAAACCCCCGCCATCGCGCGGGGGTTTTTGATTCTAAACCCCGCCCGGCAGGCCGGTGTTTTTGCCGTAGAGCCATTCGACACCGGCGTAGGGATTGCCTTCCTTTTCGCCGCCGAGCAGCAGATTACGGAGCTCGCGGGTGACGCCTTCGGCGTGATAGATGTCGCCATAGAACCTAGCGGTGAGTTGTACTCGGCCAGTGCGCATATAGCGCTTGCCGGGATAGTCGGCGAAGGCACGAACGATGTCGCCGTCATATTCTTCGAGCAGATCAACCAGACACACAGAATCTTCCATCGCCATGCCAGCACCGGCGGCAAGATATTGCAGCATCGGATGGGCGGCATCGCTGATCAGCGTGACGCGGTTCTGGGTCCATTCCTTGACCGGCACTCGGTCGCATAGCACCCACATCTTCCAGACATCGATCTTCTTGAGCAGTGCATGCACTTCCGGCCGTGTGTCTTTGAAATGTTCATAGAGTTCTGCGGGATCGCCATATTCATCCCAGCCTTCGACATATTTTTGGCTGTGGAAAACGGCAACGATATTGAACAGCTCGCCGCGCCGCAATTTGTAATGCACCAGGTGATTACGCGGTCCGGCCCACAGCACCACATCTTCCATCCATTTGTCGAGTTCGGGCGGCACGTCATCAATGGGCAACACGGCGCGATAGGCAATATGGCCGGAAACAATCGGATCACCGTCGCCGATAATTTTAGAGCGGATTTTTGACCACAGACCATCAGCTCCAATCAGTGCTGCGCCTTCAACCGTCTCACCGTTCTCCAGCTCGACAGAGACGCCGTCACCATGATCTGTGTATCCGGAGACACCGGAACTGGTGCGTAGGTCAATCTCGTCCATGCCTTTGCAGGCCTCGAAAAGCACGGTGTGCAGATCAGCGCGATGGATCACCGCATAGGGTTTGCCAAAGTGGAATTCCAGTTTGCGGCCAAGCGGCATGCGCAGCACCTCGTCACCGGTCAGGCTGTCCATCATGATGATGTTTTCCGGGAAATGCGCGATGTCGTGCATTGCCTTGGTGACCTGTAGCCGGTCAAACATGCGGTGGGTGTTGGGGCCAAGTTGGATCCCAGCGCCAATCTCGGCAAATTCAGGTGCCTGTTCGAGGACAATGCTACGGCGTCCTTTGATCGCCAGCATTCTGGCGGCAGCCAGTCCGCCGATGCCGCCTCCGGCAATGATGATAGGTTTCGCGTTTGTCATGCTTCTCTCTTTTGTCTCATCGCGTGGCGCTATAGAATTTACCCAACCTTTGAGGACAAGCAAAATGTCGAATAATCAAATCAGCGTCGATGATAGCCAGATATCGGCAAACATCACGTTTTCCAAGAGCTTTAACGTCGTAGTGCCGATGATCGATCGGCATCTTGATGAAGGACGTGGCGACAAAGTTGCGATCCAAGGTGATTTTGGCACGGTGAGTTACGCTGCATTGGCGGAGAACGTTAATCGCTGCGGCAATGCGCTGACGTCACTTGGTCTGTCATCTGGTGACCGTGTGTTGATGATGGTCAAGGATTGTCCCGAGTTCTTTTACATATTCTTTGGTGCGATCAAGGCGGGTTTTGTCCCGGTGCCGCTCAACACGTTGCTGCGCGCCAATGACTATCAGTTCATGATTGAGGATTCTGGCTGTGCGGCGGTTGTCTATAGCGCCGAATATGAGGGCGAGGTTGCTCCGGCTTTGGCATCAGCCAATCGCAACCCGGATCATGTGTTGCTGACGGAAGGTGCGGGTTCGATCAGTGCTCTGATGGCCGATGTGGATACTGCATTGGAAGCAGCGCCTGCGACGGCAGATGATGACTGTTTCTGGCTGTATTCGTCAGGGTCTACCGGGCGGCCCAAGGGGACGGTTCACGCCCATAGAGATATCCCGGTCACCTGTGTGCACTATGCTGTTGGGGTGCTGGGGATTACTGAAGATGATGTCTGTTTCTCGGCGGCGAAATTGTTTTTCGCCTACGGACTTGGGAATGCCATGACGTTTCCATTATGGGTCGGCGCGACAGCGGTGTTGTCGGCTCTGCCACCAAGCCCGGCGATGACCTTTGACGTGATCGAGAAAAACAAGGCAACGATCTATTACGGCGTGCCGACGCTTTACGCCGCGCAACTTCAGGCGATGGAAAGCAACATGCCTGATCTCTCATCAGTCCGGGCGTGTGTGTCTGCGGGCGAGGCGTTACCGGGGGACATCTTGCGGCGCTGGACGGAGAAGACCGGAGGATCAATCCTTGATGGCATCGGCTCGACGGAAATTCTGCACATCTTTATTTCCAACGCCGCTGATGACGTAAAGCCCGGGGCCAGTGGTCGCCTTGTGCCCGGCTACGAAGCCAAAATCATTGGCGAGGGCGATGAAACCCTGCCGCAAGGCGAGAGCGGCGCGCTGTGGATCAAGGGCGGCTCGATTGCCAAATATTACTGGAACAACGAGGAAAAGACCGCCGCGACGATGCAGGGCGACTGGATCAATACCGGCGATACTTATTACCAGAATGAGGACGGGTATTTCGTCTATTGCGGCCGCAATGACGACATGATGAAGGTCGGTGGCATCTGGTGCTCGCCGTTTGAGATTGAAGCCAAGCTGATCGAACATCCCGCCGTCCTGGAAGCAGCCGTCGTTGCACGTGCCGATGATGACGAGCTGATCAAGCCGGAAGCCTTTATCATCGTTTCCGATGGTGCCACCGGCGGTGACGCTTTGGCCAATGAGTTGCTGGAACATTGCAAGGATGGGCTGGCGCGCTACAAATATCCGCGCTGGTTTAATTTCGTCGAAGAATTACCAAAAACCGCGACTGGGAAAATCCAGCGCTTTCGGCTGCGGCGTTGAGAACTGCAGCCTAACAGGGAGAACAAAATGGTCGATCTCACCAAAAAAGGCCCGATGGGATTAAACGGGCTAACCGCATCAGAAGCGTCGGCGAAGCTCGCTTCAGGTGAAATCACTTCTGAGGCGCTGACTCGCGATTGTCTTGACCGTATCGCGGCGCGTGATGGTGATGTGCATGCCTGGGATTATATTGATCCCGACTATGCAATTGCGCAGGCGAAATCACTGGATGGTGAGCCGCGACGCGGCCCACTGCATGGTGTGCCGGTTGGTATTAAGGATATTTTCGATACCAAGGATATGCCAACGGGCCATGGCTTTGGGCCGTATCAAGGCAAAGAATTTGGTGTCGATTCCAACTGCGTTGCGCAGCTGCGCGACGGCGGCATGGTCATCATGGGGAAGACAGTTACGACCGAGTTTGCCTGCCCGAAACCGCGCCACACGTTGAACCCGCATGACCCAACCCGAACACCAGGTGTGTCGTCGAGCGGTTCTGCAGCCTCGGTGGCTGACTATATGGTGCCTTTGGCTAACGGCACGCAGACCGGTGGCTCGGTGATTGGCCCTGCTGCCAATTGTGGTGTCTATGGTTACAAGGCCAGCCTCGATGGGATTGATCGCGGCAACTTCCGCCACTGCAAGAAATCAATCGATACGATTGGGCTTTTTGCGCGGTCGATGGAGGATTTGATTTTAATGCGTCAGGTCCAGACAGGGGCCGCGCCAGGAACATCAACTGATAAACCGCGTATCGCTGTTTTACGTGCCCCCTGCTGGGACAAAGCGGAACCACCCATGCAAGCGGCCGTTGAACAGGCTGCAGTTATTTTAAAAGATGCTGGGGCGTTGATCAGCGACTTCGATCTGCCACAGGTATTTACGGACATTATTCCAGACGCTGCCGTGATCAACGCCTGGGAGGCCTCGATCATGCTGGAGACAGAAATCCGCGAAAATATCGAAAGCTTTAATGACCATAATCTCGAACGCATCGACTGGGTCAAAACGCTTGGTGAAGAGGATTATATCAATGCCGGAAAAGCGATGGACGCTGCGCGGGCTGAGATGGATGTGATTTTAGATGGGTATGATCTCGTCCTGTCTCCCAGCTTGGAGGGGGAAGCACCGGTAGGGTTGACGGAAGTTCGGAGCGGGACTTTCGCCCGCCTATGGACACAGATGTATACGCCCTCGGTCAATTTGCCGCTGTTCGAAAGTGCCAGCAGTCTCCCGATCTGTATCCAGCTGGTTGGCAAGCGCAATACCGATGATGCGGTATTGGCTAACGCTCAATGGGCAGATGGAAAATTACGCGCGGCGCTCGGCGACATTCCCGTAATAGTCTGATTATTCGAACAACCAATAATAGCCATAGGCGACAATAAAGGCGGGGATCGCACTATAGAGTGTCGCGATGATCGCTGCTTTGGGTGCCATGGCGATGGCTGGGAACAAGGCGTCGCCGTCATTGCTAATGGCATTGCCGATCTCGGCAGAGAATGGCACCAGCCCGTTAAGATACATTGCCGCGACCACGACCTGCGGGCCGCAACCGGGGATAAACCCAACCAGAATGGCGACCAGTGGTACAAGCGGTGCCCATGTTTGAAAGAGTGTCTTGAGATCGACGCCGGTGAAGTGAACACCGAGTTCATAAATCAGGTAAGCAAATGCGACCCAGACGGTCACAAAGCAGGTGTCGCCGACAACGCGGGCAGGGGCATCGCCCAATCGACCGGTACCGGCTGAAGCCCAGCTCACCGACGCAGTATCTTCGCTTTCAGGGTCGGGACGGATGGGAGAAACAACGCCCCACAGAAGGAGCGAGACAATCGCACCGGTTAACCCGACCCAGACGACTGTCTCTGTGCCCATGAAGGTGCCAAAGATTGATGCGGTGTCAGCTTGGAAGGCGACGAACCCGCCAAAGATTAGTCCGGGGATAAGGAACAGTGTCCACAAGTAACGCCAGGCCCGCGAGTCGACGCGGCGAATGCAGGGGCTACAGGCTGGGTCATCGCTATTGCCCTTATAGCGCAGGAAGTCAGTGCCATGGATTGCATCGACCACATAACCCGATGTCACGCCGACAATGAAACCGATGGCGAAGATCGACAGCCCGGTTAATGGAGCCTGAGCCAATAACAAAAAAGCCGCATCGCCCATCGTTGCTGTGAGAACCGAGACCACTGACCCAAAGCTAATGCCGCCGCGAATATACTGCGTGATGACCATGATGGCGCCACCACAACCGGGTAGCGCACCGAGTCCTGCGGCGATAGGAACCTGCCAGACGTGATGGCGAGCGAGCAGGGCAGTGACGTCAATTTTGTACCAGGCTTCGAGTGAGTAGAAGATTGCGAGCGTTGCTGCGACGAAGACGGTGACCTGCAAAAAGGCATCGGACAGGCTTTGCGCCATAATCTGAGCTGCATCAGCTGAAACGGCAGCCAACAGGGCGAGCGCCAACAGAATACCCAGCCGGAGTGGACCAAACGCATTGGCCCATTTGGCGGTACCTTCCAAGCTACGCCGTGCGACGATGCTAAGTGACGTCATCCCTAAATTTCCTCAGGCCTCAGGTCTTCGTTACGCCTCATCGCTAACTTCTGTCCCTTTTTCTGCAGGATTCTAAAAAGTTAGCCTTGGCTAAGAATTGTAGGATACGCTAAATCATTGTCAAGACTCTAAACCCTGACATATTGTGGATTTATGACAGAATCTGACCGCGCCGAAGATGAATTGACACCGCCGCCCGAAGGGACAGGTGCGATCTCAGCGCATATGACGGTGGATCGTCAGGCAAGCCATTTCAAACGCGCTCGTCAGGCGCGGGAAACCGAGATTGTTGAGGACTACGTAGAGCTTGTTGCCGACTTAATTGATGAGCAAGGCGAGGCACGGTCTGTCGATGTCGCAAAGCGGCTGGGTGTTACGGGGGCAACGGTCAATAAGATGATTGCACGGCTCAAGGAAATGGATTTGGTAAATGCCGAACCCTATCGCTCGGTTTTTTTGACAGATGAAGGCCGCAAGATGGCGGAAGCCTCACGGGCGCGTCATCACATCGTTGTGGCTCTCCTAAGGGCCGTCGGTGTCGATGAAGCGACAGCCTGGGCCGATGCCGAAGGCATGGAACATCGGTGCAGCCCGGAAACACTGGCGGCGTTTGCCGATTTCGTCAAAAAGCAGAAACTCTGATCCGTCGCTTGCCAGTTCTTTAGCGTCTCGATAATTTTCGATTATGAAATATTGTCAGGGACCGGATCCCGAAACCAAATCCCCTAACTTCAAAGCCCCGCCCAAAGCCTGTGATGCGCATTGTCATGTCTTTGGGCCTGACGCGAAGTTCCCTTTCGCCGAAGGCCGAAGTTACACGCCGCCGGATTCGCCGTTTGAAGCGATGCAGGTTTTACAGAAGACGCTCGGTATTGAACGGGCGGTGATTGTGCAGGCGACCTGCCATGGAACGGATAATACCGCTGCCCTGGATGCCATCGCTCGGTCTGAAGGCCGCTATAAAGGCGTCGCCATCGTCGATGACAGCTTTACCGACGATGATTTCAAACGGCTGGATGACGGCGGAATGCGCGGCATTCGTTTTTCATTCGCGCGTCACATTGGCAATGCGCCGGATTTCACAATGGTACGTCGTATTACCGAGCGGATCGCGCCACTTGGCTGGCATGTTGTGATCTATATGGAAGCGCCGGACATCGTCGAGAACGCGGATACGTTGGCCGACCTGCCGCTACCCGTGGTTATTGATCACATGGGGCGTGTTAAAACCGAAGACGGCGTCGAACAGGAGGCCTTCCAGCTTTTGCTCGGCTTGCTGCGCGACAAGGATGATTTCTGGGTCAAGATTTGTGGTGCCGAACGGATTTCTTCGGGCGGTGCGCCGTATGAGGATGCGGTGCCGTTTGCACAAGCCTGTATCGCAGCGGCTCCTGATCGGGTGTTGTGGGGAACAGATTGGCCTCATCCCAATATCGAAGGGCTTATGCCCAACGATGGTGATTTGATGAACTTGTTGGCGCTCCATGCGCCGGACGAAGCCGTGCGCAACCGTATCCTGGTTGATAACCCGGCGCGGTTGTACGGTTTTTCCGATTAAGTCTTAATGCAGGTCTTGCCCGACATCCCAGGTGACGACCAGCTTTTCTAACGCAACAACAGCGGCATAGAGCACGACGCCGACGATGCTGAGCACGGTGAGGGCTGCCATTAGAAGCGGCGTATCGATATTGCCTTCCGCAAAGACGATGAGATAGCCGAGCCCTTTTTGGGCGGTGACAAATTCGGCAACGATAATGCCGATCACAGCAAAAGTGATGCCGATCTTCAGGCCACTAAAGATATAGGGCAGCGCATTGGGAAACTCGATCTTGCAAAACACTGTCCATCGATTTGCGCTAAAGGCATGTGCCATACGGACCATCAACGGATCGGTGCTGAGAATCCCGGCATAGGTGTTTACCACCATTGGGAAGAAGGCAATTACAAAGGCCAGTAATACCCGAGATAGGGTGCCGAGCCCAAACCACACTATGAAGAGTGGCGCGAGAGCAACTTTGGGGACGACCTGAAACGCTACGACTAGTGGATAGACGCTGTTGTGGAACATAGGGAAGAAGGCCAGCAAGATGCCGAGCCCCATTCCAACGACAACGGCCAGACCGAAGCCCATCAGACATTCGCTGGTCGTCGGCCAGGTGTGTATGGCCAAAAGTTCCCAGTGTTTAAAGATCGTTGCGAGAATTTTAACAGGTGTTGGCAAGATCGCTTCGGGTATTGCGAAGAAGACGCAGCAGAGGTGCCATATGACCAGCATTAAGAACGCAATGGCGGTTGGGCCGGCTATCTGACCTGCAACCGAGAAAAATTTGCTGTCACCGTTATTATTAGCCATTGCTCGTATCTTTTCGCGTCTAATGTTCTATCAGGCCACGCAAATGCGCGACATATTCGTTGAATTCGGGTGTTTCTTCGATAGCCAGTTCTCGGGGCCTTGGCAGATCGATTGTTACGATCTCGCTGATCACGGCCGGGCGCGGCGACATGACGAATACCCGGTCCGAGAGGAAGACGGCCTCGCGGATGCTGTGTGTCACAAACAGGACTGTTTTCTTGTACTCCTCCCAAATACGGAGGAGTTCCTGGTTCATTAGGTCTCGCGTCATGGCATCAAGCGCACTAAAAGGCTCGTCCATGAGCAAAAGGTTCGGGTTGTGAATCAAGGCGCGGCAGATCGCGACGCGCTGTTGCATCCCGCCGGAAAGCTCACTTGGGACATTATCAGCGAAGCCAGAAAGACCTGTCATCTCCAGGAGCTCATGGGCGCGGTCAATATAGTCTTCCTCGCGCAGCCCCAGGCTCTCAATTGGGAACAGAACATTTTTGAGGATGGTCCGCCATGGCATGAGGACTGGAGCCTGAAATACAACGCCGGTATCGCGTCGCGGTTTTGAAACGGATTCGCCACCGACGGCGACCGTGCCTGACGTGAGAGGCAGCAAACCACCAACGATCATCAGCAATGTGCTTTTGCCACAGCCGCTGGGGCCGAGAATAGAAATGAACTCACCTTCGGCGACTTCCATCTGGACTTCGCGGATCGCCTCGATTTCATCGCGGCGTGTTTGATAAGTCTTGCGGAGATTTTCCACCCGGACGTGGGCGCTCGCTTCAGTCATATCGGGGAATTACCATTCCATACAAATTACGCAAACGGCCCGTCTCCCCGATGGGGAAACGGGCGCTTGAGGTCGTTACAACCAGTTACGCTTTGGCAGGATCAAATTTTGCCGAGAGGGATTTTGCCTTTGCCCATTCAGCAGAAGTTAACTTGATGTTGCCGGCAAACTTGTTCGTGAACAGTTTGCTGATGGCAGGGACGTTCTTGCCGTTCATATATTTGATGACGACGTCGCGTGTCCGTGTCTGATCCGCTTCATTCATCCAGCCAAGACCATTCTTTTCAACAGCCGGTCCGATGGACAGGAAGTTGGTATTTCCCGAATGAATCAGCAGCAATTCGCGAGGCTTGGTCTTAAGCTCAGGCCGCGCAGCGATCATGTAATCCAGTGATTTTTCCGGATCGAGAAGCTGCAGTTTGAGCCCTTCCATCGCACCATCGACCATTGTTTGAACCAGCTCGGGTTCATTCTTGATCATATCGGAACGCGAAATCAGCCCAAGGTCCAAAGTCTGTAGACCGTAATCGGCATACATAAAGTGAACCGCTGGTGTCTTACTGGCCAGCGACGCGGCGTTACTGACGTAATAGGTGCCAGTGCAGTCCGCCTGTTTGTTGAGAACCGAGCTGATCAGCTTGCTGGGATGAACCAGATTGCGTTTCATCTTGTTGAGGTCGATTCCTGCAGCGCGGGCGAAGCCTGGCATCATCAAAGTGTCACCAGAAGCGGCGGCACCGACGATAGTTTTGCCTTCAAGATCTTTCGGCGTCTTAACACCGGAATCCTTGCGGCAGGAAATTGCGATTGGGCTCTTTTGAAGCTTGGCGCCAATCGCCACAACATCGAGACCTTTCGATGCTGCGTTGACGGCAACGCCATAGCTGGCCTCAGCAAAATTTACAGTCTTGGAAGCGACGGCCTTGATTGCAGCGCCGGATCCGTAGCCACGCTGGATCGAAACATCGAGGCCGCGCTTTTTCCAGTAAACCGCAGCAGCGGCGAATTCAAACGTATGACCACCAACAAACAACCATGGCAGCATGAACTGAACTTTGCGCATCTTTGACGCGCCGACTTCACTTACAACGGCGGGTGCAACACCAGCGGCCAACATCACGCCGAGCCCGGTACTTCCTTTGATGATGGTACGGCGCGTGACGTTCTTCGACGCGCTTTTGTCTGTTGATTTAGTCATATTCCTCCCTCTCAAATTTGTTTTAAGCCTTCGTCAGCCCTTACATCCGTGGACCGATGAAAAAGACTACGATGATTCCCTCTTCAAAGTTAAGGGCAAATATCGAGGAAAGATTGTTTTTTTAGCTGACAGGAATTTCCATTGATTTCTTAATCGCGGGTCGTGCCATCATCATATCGACCCAACGCATCAAATTGGGATAGTCGTTGAGATCGATAAAATCGAAGGCGAAGGCGCCGAACCGGCCAATCACCATCATGTCGGCGATGGAATAATCTCCAGCAAAATATTCGTTATCCGCGAGATGATTATTCACCGAGTCCAGCAAGTCGCGACATTGTCCTTCGACGTCGCGGGCATGGTTGAGGTTCGAAAAGCTGACCGACACGTTCGTCGCAAGATAATAGAGCCACTGTTTAACGGCCCATTTGCTTGCCTCATCTGATCCCATGAACTGGCCAGTTTTCTCGGCGATATATTCCATGATCGCCGCCGACTCCATCAAATGGATCGGTGAACCGCCGGGGCCGTCAGGGTCGACAAGACAGGGGACTTTGCCGCCAGGGCTAATCTTTAAATAGTCAGGTTCCTTGTTTTTGCCACCGTGTGGATCAATCGCGATCAAATTATAGGGCGTGCCGGTTTCTTCCAGAATGATGATGGGGCGACGACCATTGGCAGACTTCCAGGAATATAGATCGATCATTTGCTTTTTTTCTTTCGGGTTAGGGGCGGGGACTTATTCCCAGTACAGAAAACCCATGGCATTACCGGTACCGGCTTCGGAGCGGTAGCACGGCACGTAATCAACCAGGGTCATTTCCTTGTCGCATTCATCCATGACAGCGGCGACAGGTATCCAGTTCTTAATTTCAGAGGTGCCGGATTGATATAGGTTCTCCGGGATACTGATTAGTGCTTCATGATCATGATTGATGAACGCATCAATGACTTTACGATCAAGTTCTTCATTAATAACAAAGTGGCTGAGTCCACCAGAGGCGAACACAGCCACGCGCGCATCCGATTCCCAGCTTTCAATAGCATTCTTCAGCGCTTTGCCGAGGGCGTAGCAACGGTCAGCGCGCGGCTGGTTGGGCGGGTAGAACGTGTTGACGAAGATTGGCACGTTGGGCGTGACGTTATCTTTCATAATCTGACGATAGATAAAACCAAACGCATGCGGCACGCCGTTCACATAGCCAGAACCCTTGGGAAGTTTAGCCGAGGCGGCGATGTCGAATTCCTGATCCATCAGCGACTCAATAATGTGTTTGCCAAGCTCCGGGTGGCCAGGCGACGTGGAATTCTCAGGTGGAACATGCCCACGTTCGGCAACCGCGATGCCTGGCGGTAAGGCGGCGATCTGCTCCTCTGTTCGGGGATTGTTCTGAATGCTGTCCCCCCAGAACACTGAAAAGGCCGGGAAGTTATCTTCCATAAACAGTTCGCGTTGATCATTGCCGACGATCACGGCAACATCGGGGGCGATCTCGGCGTATTTGGCGGCGAGGGTGTCTAATGCAGCCCGGCAGGCGGCAGACCGTTCTTGCCATTTCTCTGGTGTCAATTGCGCGGCGAGATTTTCGTCGCGGCGCAATTCAACCAGCTCGTCGAAGCTATAGGTGTCACCCTGGAAATCATGCGCCACGAGTTGTTTGTCTGCTGCGACTCGTCCGGCCCATTTCTCCCAAGGGGTCGACAGCATTGGGCCGTGCGATGTGCCGATGCCAAGTACGATTTCTGCCATGAATTCCTCGTGAAGCGTTTGACTGAGGTTTAACTGAAAAAAATTGCGGCGCAAGGCTGCAGTGCGTTTGTCTGCGGGTCAGAACATCAGTACACTGCGGCCAACATTTACAGATCTTCAGGGAAGACAGATGGCAGACTCGACAAGACTCAATGGTGTGATTGGTGCGCTCGCGGCAGGCAAACCAGCCTTTACCGCATTTTCTACGCCTGACGTTCCGTCGGCGGTCGCTTACAGCACAAACACCGGCTATGACGGTATCGTGTTCGAAATGGAACATAATCCGTGGGATGGCCCGATATTGCGGGATTGTCTGCAATATATGTTGAACCGGGGGCAGATTGCCAAATCGGGTTCGCTGGCTCCACTTGTAACCCCGATGGTGCGTGTCCCACCGAATGGTAACGAGATGGCGCAGTTTCAGGCCAAGCAGGCGCTCGATCTCGGCGTCTATGGAGTTGTCTGGCCGCATATTAGCTCTGTTGATGAAGCCTATAACGCCGTTGCGGCATGCCGCTATCCGCGGATGAGCGATGCGCCGCTTTATGAGCCTGCTGGTATTCGTGGCGATGGTCCAACGTCGGCCACCCGTTACTGGGGCCTTGGTCAGCAGGAATATTACAAGAAGGCTGATGTCTGGCCGCTTGTGCCCGAAGGCGAGATTATGGTGATCCTGATGATAGAGGACACCGCTGGAATGGCCGCACTACCGGATATTCTCAAGAATGTTCCTGGTGTTGGCGCCGTGTTGATCGGAGAAGGCGATTTAAGCCAGGAGCTTGGTTATCCGCGCCAGTATGAACATCCGGTCGTGTTGGAAGCGATGGCCGAGATTGTTGCGAACTGTAAGGAAAATAATGTCGCTGTCGGGCATCCTCACGTGAATGCTGGAAACGTTCAGCGCATTCTTGATGAAGGTTACACGTTCCTTATGGCAGCACCTGTTCGGTCAACGCCTGGTCTCGACAAAGGGCTGGAACTAAGTGGACGTGGCAGCGGTGGAGATAAGCCGACCGAGCCCGCGCCTTCTTACTAGTTAGCTAACCTCGCCACCCGCTCCCCCTCCCGACCACCCACAGGGTAATGTTATTGGGTGGTCGGGAGGGGGAGCGGGCTGGAACAGAATTTAATAGGGAGTATTTATTATGATTATCGATTGCCATGGCCATTACACGACTGAGCCGCCGCAGCTGACGGATTACCGCAAGGAACAGTTGGAAGGAGTCGCCAACGATCCTAACTTCGTCCCTTCCGAGGCGGCATTCCAATGCACAGATGAAGAAATGGCGGAACGGCTGGAAGCAGCGCAGCTCAAGCTACAGGCAGAACGCGGGTCAGATCTGACTATCTTTTCGCCACGTGCTGTTGGCATGGGGCATCATCTTGGTACTCATAAGACCAGCGAATACTGGGCGACCATTTGCAACAACATGGTCAAGCGGGCCTGCGATATGTATCCCGACAAGTTCGTGCCGGTTTGCCAGCTGCCGCAATATCCCGGTGTTGAACCGGCAAAAAGCGTCGCGGAGCTGAAACGTTGCGTCAATGAGATGGGCTTTATTGGTCTTAACCTGAACCCTGATCCGTCAGGCGCGATGTGGACTGACCCGCCGATCACCGACAAATGGTGGTATCCGGTCTATGAGGCGATGGTTGAGCTTGATGTGCCAGCGATGCTGCATGTGAGTGGTTCGTGCAATCCAAACTTCCATCACACCGGCTCGCATTATCTCTGTGGTGACACGACCGTGTTCATGCAGCTTTTGATGTCGGACCTGTTTAAGGAATTTTCAACACTCAAATTCATCATCCCGCATGGCGGCGGCGCTGTTCCCTACCACTGGGGTCGTTTCCGTGGGTTGGCACAAGATATGGGGCGTCCGCTTCTGGACGAGCTGTTGCTCAATAATGTGTACTTTGACACGTGTGTGTATCATCAGGCAGGCATCGATTGCTTGCTGGAAGTGATTCCCACGAAGAATATTCTGTTCGCCTCCGAGATGGTTGGCGCGGTCCGCGGTGTTGATCCGGAAACCGGCTATAACTTTGATGATACCAAACGCTATATCGATGCGGCGGATATCTCAGATGCTGAAAAAGCGCAGATTTTCTCGGAAAATGCCTTTAACGTCTTCCCGAGGCTGAAAGACGCCATCGCGGCATAAGAAGATATGTGCTGATAAAAAGGGTCGACGATTGGTCGGCCCTTTTTTCCGTTTATAGTCATTTTTGATAAAAATATTTCACCTCTGTGAAATTATTTTTTCCACAGGTTTTCCACAGGGAAAAGGGCAGTTTTCCACAGGCTATAAATGCTTTGCCCCCGATGCATCCACCTAATTATGCACAAAATATGGTAGGTGCGACCCTCAAAAACACTAATTCTTGTTGACGTAATCACACTCCTTCGGGCAAACTTCGCTTCGTTCCGTCATGTTGGGGGAAGAGAAGCTTAGCGCTACATCTGCTTTAAATTTGGCTTGAAATGGCCAAGCAGGTGCAGGACTTGCGACTCCTCTAAATACCTCTAACGCAACGTGAATTCGGGGATTGGATTATCCCGGACGATTCTGAGACAGAGTCACCGGGATTGTATCGTAGGGTAGTGTATAGGGAGGTCTTGGGGTGCCAGATAGCGTAAACGTAGATATTTCGCCGGAAATTTTCCAAACAGAACGTGGCATTCGCGTCATCATTGATCACAGTCGTGATGAATTGCTGACGGAATTTGGTAAAGAGACCTTGTCTGACCGGTATTTGATGCCGGATGAACGCTATCAGGACTTGTTTGCACGCGTCGCAGCACATTATGCCGACGATTCTGAACATGCCCAGCGCCTCTATGACTACATCAGTAAACTCTGGTTTATGCCCTCGACTCCAGTTCTGTCGAATGGTGGCACAAAGCGCGGCTTGCCGATTTCCTGCTTTCTCAATGAGGCTACCGATAGCCTCGACGGTATTTTGAATCTGTGGAATGAGAATGTTTGGCTGGCAGCCAAAGGTGGCGGCATAGGGAGTTACTGGGGCAATCTGCGCTCCATCGGTGAAAAGGTCGGCGCCAACGGCAAGACCTCCGGCATTATTCCGTTCATTCGGGTGATGGATTCTCTGACATTGGCGATTAGTCAGGGCTCGCTGCGACGTGGTTCAGCGGCTATTTATCTGCCAATCGATCATCCCGAAATTGAAGAATTTATTGAATTGCGCCGCCCGACTGGTGGCGACCCCAACCGTAAAGCGCTCAACCTTCATCATGGCATCCTGCTGACCGACGAGTTCATGCGTCTGGTCGAGGAAGATGGCGAAATGCTGCTGCGCAGTCCAAAGGATCGACATGTTGTACGGACGGTTTCTGCCCGGTCATTGTGGATCCGCTTGCTGACAGCGCGGGTCGAAACGGGCGAGCCCTATTTCATCTATATCGACCACGTTAACAAGGCGATCCCTGAGCATCACAAGCTCGGAAACCTCGAAGTTAAGATGTCGAATCTGTGCAGCGAGATTACGCTGCCCACGGGTATGGACAAGGATGGCAAGGAGCGCACCGCTGTGTGTTGTCTATGCTCGCTTAATCTTGAGACCTGGTTCGAGTGGAACCAGGAAGAGCAGTTCATCCCTGACATCATGCGCTTCCTCGATAATGTCCTTCAGGATTTCATCGATAACGCCCCTGACGAAATGGAACGCGCCCGTTATTCAGCGATGCGCGAACGCTCGGTTGGGCTTGGTGTTATGGGGCTGCATTCGTTCTATCAGTCGCAAAACATTCCGCTGGAATCGGTCATGGCCAAGGTGTGGAACAAGAAAATGTTCAAACACATCCGCGAGCAGGCCGATGTCGCGTCGGTTGAACTGGCCGAAGAACGCGGTGCCTGCCCCGATGCTGCCAATTATGGCATCATGGAACGGTTCTCCAGCAAGATGGCCATTGCGCCGACGGCATCGATTTCGATCATTTGCGGTGGGTCTTCACCCGGCATTGAGCCAATTGCGGCGAACTCCTTCACCCATAAAACACTGTCGGGTTCGTTCAGCGTCAAAAACAAGTATCTCAAAATTTTATTGGCCGAAAAGGGCAAGGATACTGATGAGATTTGGTCATCAATCACAACGCATGAAGGCTCGGTCCAGCATCTCGACTTCCTGTCAGATGACGAGAAAGACGTCTTCAAGACGGCCTTTGAACTGGATCAGCGCTGGATCATCGATCTCGCGGGTGACCGGGCGGAGCACATCTGCCAGTCGCAATCGATCAACGTGTTCCTGCCAGCCGATGTCGAAAAGAAAGTGCTGCATGACATCCATTGGCAGGCCTGGAAGAAGGGCGTGAAGAGCCTTTACTACTGCCGGTCCAAATCGATCCAGCGCGCTGAAGCCGTGTCGCAGAAGGAAGAGGTCAACGAGATTATGGCCGATGGCATCATGCCAGTGCCTTCTCCGGATGCGATTGAAATCCCTCTGGCGGCCGGCGCGGCGCCGAAAGAGGGCGATTCTGAAAATGATAATGACTACGAGGAATGTCTCGCCTGTCAGTAGGAATAATCGAGATTACCGAGGCTTTGGAGCGTCGGTTCTCAATAAAAAAGTTGGTAAGGGAAGAATATAATGTCTGGGCTGTTGGAAGAAAAAATCGTTTACAAGCCGTTTCGCTATCCATGGTGTTATGACGCTTGGTTGACGCAACAGCGGGTCCACTGGATTCCCGAAGAAGTGCCGTTAGCGGATGACGTTAAAGACTGGCACAACAAGCTGCGGCCTGAAGAACGCCACACGCTGACACAGATTTTCCGCTTCTTTACGCAAGCCGATATCGAAGTAAACAACTGCTACATGAAGCATTACACCCAGGTCTTTAAACCGACCGAGGTGCAGATGATGCTGGCGGCGTTCTCAAACATTGAGACCGTCCATATCGCAGCCTATTCCTATCTACTCGATACGATTGGCATGCCGGAGACCGAGTATGAGGCCTTCCTTCATTATAAGGAGATGAAGGACAAATACGATTATATGCAGGGCTTTAACTGCGAGAGTAAGGTCGATATTGCCAAGACATTGGCTGTCTTTGCCGGCTTTACCGAAGGGCTACAGCTTTTCGCGTCTTTCGCGATCCTGTTGAACTTCCCGCGTCACAACAAGATGAAGGGAATGGGTCAGATTGTGTCCTGGTCCGTGCGGGATGAGAGCCTGCATTGTGAATCCATGATCAAACTGTTCCGCACCTTTGTGTCGGAAAACCCTGAAATCTGGAACGCTGAATTACAGCGCGAAATCTATCTCGCCTGTAACACGGTCGTTGAACATGAAGACGCGTTTATCAATCTCGCCTTCGAGCTTGGCCCTGCCGAGGGGCTGACGGCAGCTGAGGTGAAAGAATATATCCGCTTTATCGCTGACCGGCGCCTGTCGCAGCTTGGTCTACAGCCGATTTTCCGGATCGAAAAGAATCCTTTGCCCTGGCTGGATGAAATCCTCAACGGGGTTGAGCATGCGAATTTCTTCGAAAACCGTGCGACCGAGTATTCCAAGGCGGCAACGCAAGGAAACTGGGACGAGGTATGGAACAGCTGATTGCCAGAGTAGTTTCTTAGAGTAGGCACCGGGGCATTCAGTTAGGCCGTCATCCGCAAGGATGGCGGCCTTTTTCTTTGGAGAGAATTTAGTCCGCTTGGCACTCGATATGGGATATTAGCTCACGGTGTGTTGATGTCTGTAAACCGGCCATTCCAAAACCTTTAACGGCGGCCCCAGAGTGCACCGTATCAAGATAGATAGAGGAGCCTTGCAGTGTGGGCTTACGCTAGGTGGCCGTCTTGCACTGCCGACTGAAATGATAACCCCGCACCCAGATACTGAGGGGGGGGCTAAACGAGACTTCACGCCCCGCTAGAAGCAGCATAAACTAGTGGATGCAGTGCTCAGATATGAGGATATTGGATGACTGAAAACAATGCGAATCTTACCATCATCGACGAAATCTATACCGCTTATAACAAGAGCGATACCGCGCCCCTGATGAACGCGTTGGCTGACGATTTTGAGATGCACGAACATGCACCAGACTCCGTCCCGTGGGGCGGAATCTGGAAGGGATGCGACGGAATGGAGGAATTTCTCGCTGCGGTCACCGCCAACATGACCCACGAGGAATATGTCTGCGAAGGTATGATCGGGCGTGATGACATCGTCACGAGCTGGGGTCGTTTTAAAACCCGGTGCGACAAATCAGGCCAGATTGTCGAAGGACGCTGGATGCACCGGGTCATCTTTTGCGATGGGCAGATCAGTGCAATCCACGAATTCACGGATTCGCTGAGCATCGCAGAGGCGTTTGGGCTCGCCAGCCTGACATAGGATACTGCACTTACAAAATCGTTGGCTTCGAAGGACAGCTGTTTCTGTCCATTTCCTGCATAAAGGGTTCAGGAAGTTTCTCAGCGCCACACAAATGTGTGGGAATCTGCCAATATTGGGTAGAGTCGTTCCCACATATTCCACCCGGTATTAACGAAAACTAACCATAAGTCTTTGATTTCTCGTGATTCGTAAAATCTGGCACGCGCCTTGCTCATATGAGGGTGTGTAGTGGTTATCTGTCAGTCGCTGCGGGGGCGCCAGGGCAGTTTTTACAGGGAGAATTAAAATGGTTGAAATTGCAAAATCAATAGGGGCACTTTTTCTAATAGCGGCTATCTTGGTCGCTTTACATGTCGCGTCATCAAATATTATTCCCGTCTCCTAGTCCGTTAAATATTTTTGAACTCTTGATTTGTAAATCGGTTGTTCTACCCGTGACGGATGGGCTCGGGCTGGTATCATGGGTCATTCTCAATCGAGCATGTCGCTCGATGGATTTCAACGGGAGAAGTTGCCGTGGCCCATAAACGCACAAATCCGGACTCTTTGTCGTTTCCGCAAAACTATCATCATTCAGTAGAAGCTGACGCAGGCTGCAAGTATCTGTTCGTCGCCGGTCAGACCGCTTCACCTAAAGAAGGTCCGATCCCCCAGGGTATTGAAGCCCAGTCGGAGCTTGTCTTCAGTAATATGCAAAAGGTTCTCGCCGAATCCGGTTATGGGTTTGAAGACGTTGTCTTTATGAAATCCTTTCTGATCAACCGCGAAGACCGTGAGGGCTATCAGGCAGTGCGGTCCAGGGTTTGGGGGGATACCAAGCCCGCCTCAACCTTCCTGCTCGTATCAGGCCTGGCCAGTCCCGAGTACCTGCTCGAGGTCGAGTGCATCGCCGCCAAAAAGGTCTGACATGACGGACGTTCTTGCTAACGCATCGCAAACGCCAAGCGGTGCTGCTGTTTTTCTTGACCATGTTGGCTGGTTTGTACCTGACATGGAGGCGCTCGCTGCGACCATGGAGAAGCTTGGCTTTATCCTGACGCCGTTCGTGGCGCAGCATAATGCAGACCCTAACGGCGGTCCGCCGATCCCCGCCGGAACCGGTAATCGTTGTGCGATGCTGCAGCGTGGTTATCTGGAGTTTCTCTCGGCAGTGCCGGGTGTCGATACACCTTTGTCGCAACAGCTCAATGCAGCCCTCGACCGCTATAACGGGCTGCATCTGGTGGCGTTTACCATTGATGACAGCGCTGGAGCGCATGAACGACTTCAGGACGGCGGGTTTTCGCCGCTGGATCCGGTGCATCTTCGCAGACCTCTGACACTCGGTGATGGTAGCGAAGCTGAGGTTGCCTTTACGGTGTTGCGTGTTCCACCGGAGTCGATGCCAGAAGGGCGCGTACAGATGTTACGTCAGGAAACCCCTGATCTGGTGTGGCAGGATCATATTATTGCGCGCGATAACGACATTGTTGCGCTGGGTGGCGTGATCCTGTGTGTCGATGATGTTGAAGAAGTGTCTGACCGCTTTAGCCGGTTTACCGGCAAGGGTATCGACGGTGGAGGAGACTATTGCTCATTGTCGCTTGACCGGGGACGGCTGGGCTTTGCAACCCGCGCCGCGCTCACAGAGCACTTGCCGAGCGTAAGCGCGCCAACAACGCCCTTTATGGCGGCGGTTTGTTTGCAATCGCGTGACCTCAACAAAACGCGGCAGTTTCTAACCGATGCAGGTGTCCCAACGTCGTCGCTCAGTGATCACGCCTTGCTAGTGAGCCCGGAAGATGCTGCCGGGGCGGCAATCTTGATCTTCGATGAGAATGATATCTGGCCGCCTACGGCCTAGTTATCATCAACGGTGTAGTTGGTAATATTCATATCGTCATCGAATTCCAGGAGCCCATCCTGAACCCACTGTGACGGCAAAACCTGTGGTCCGCGTTTGAGCTTTGGAAATTCAGCGGCGTCTTCTTTCGTTTGCGCTGGCCAGACATTATCGGCTGCTGCGGTCTGACGGACGATGATTTCATCCGGCGTCACATTCCAGACGACCATATCTTCTGCCAGGGTGAGAGGGCCGTCATAGGTCGTCCGGATTTCTTCCAGAACCTCGTATTTCGTATCGAGGTCGTTGAAGAAATGGTAGGCGACGGCCAGACGCGGCTTCACGACACTAAAGACCTTGCCCGCCTGTGCTGGAGAGGTGTGATATTTCGTGGCGACCATCTCGGCGACTTCGGGTTTAAACCCGCGCCGCCGCACCAATGTGTTGGCTGTCATAAAGGATTCGTGGATAACCAGATCGGCATCTCGGGCATATTCCAGAAACCACTTATTGGGATTGGTGTCCGATGAATACACAATCGTGCGGCCATTCCACTCGAGCCTGAAACTGACCGCGCCGTCTGAAATATGGATAGCCGGGAATGACGTGATCTTCACACCGTTTTCTTCATAGACGACTCCCGGTTTGGTGAAGTCGAACTCATGGGCAATCATTTCGCCGCCGCTTTCGGGCACACTACCCGTGCGGGTGCGGTAATCCCAGGCGAGAGTTTTTTTGAGGTTATCGACAAACGCTGCGGTGCCATATTCAGGTGTGTCGCCTGATGGCCCCCAGATCTCCAGCGGTTTGGTGCGCGCCCCAAGCCAGCCACAGATCCATAACTCCCCGATGTCACCGACATGATCGATATGCAAATGACCGAGAAAAACCTTAGTCACCTGGTTATAGGGGATTTCCAGCGAGGCGAGGTTCGCAGCGGCATGAGAGCCCATATCAAAGATAAAGTTGTCGCCGTTACCGAGCTGTACCAGGAACGAGGCCGACGCCTGACTGCGTCGAACCAGAGGCATGCCGGTACCGAGCGCAACGACCCTCACTTCATCAGATGCTAGCTCTTCTGTGCCAGGAAAATAATGATCGCGGTATTCACGGCTTGTATCAGGACTATTTTGATCAGTCGGCATGGTGTTTGTTCCTCTCAAGTATGAGAAAACCGTACCATGCGGGCTTTCAACCGTCTTGGGGAATGCGATAGAAACACAACATGGAAAAGGACATTTGGGTATTCGGGTATGGCTCGCTTGTTTGGCGACCGGATTTCGATTTCGTGGAAAAGCAACCTGCGACAATTAGTGGTTGGGTGCGGCGTTTCTGGCAGGGGTCAACAGATCACCGTGGTGTGCCGGGAGCGCCGGGGCGTGTCGTGACATTAGAAGCTGATCAAGATGGTACTTGTTGGGGCATGGCGTACCGAATTGCAGCTGCGAACGTGAAACCGATTATGATGGCGCTCGATTATCGCGAGAAGGGTGGGTATAGCCTGGAAACGGTCCAGCTCAGCTTCGATGAAGGTGACTCCGCGCCCGTCGACGGGCTTGTTTATGTCGGGACGCCCGATAACCCTAATTATCTGGGCCCCGAAACAGCGGAACGAATCGCGGCACAAGTCGTCGCCTCGACCGGGCCGAGTGGACCGAATGATGAATACGTTTTGAGGTTAGAAGAAGCATTGCGGGCGCTCGGGGCGGATGATCCACATGTCTTTGAAATCGCGCGGTTTGTGCGCGAAATGTCGAAGACGACGAAATAGAACGTGATTTTGTTTGAAATCTGTATTTAGAAAGAAAATTCTTTAGATTTGGAATTGATTAAAATAATTTCCTGCTTAAAATGCAATTTACCGAAATTTAGGAGTGTTTCGGTAACGTATTAAGCAGGAGTTTTTGATGCATGAAGTGATCGATATCAACGATCTCAAAGGGGCAGTTTCTAGTGAACCAGCTGCCTTAATACCTGCTTTCTGCAAAACCGTAGGCAATCTGTTGGCAACCCTACCGTTGGAAGAGGTTCCGGCTGCGATCGCGGAACATTTGCCGGTGCTTTTGTCATGTCCTGATTTGTTGACCCCTGAACAGCAATCTCTTAGCGGTGATGATTACGAAAAGCACGAAGTGTTTCTATGCCCGCATGATGAGTTCTCGGTATTGGCGGTTGTTTGGCCGGCCGGCATTCACTCGCCCATCCATGATCATCAGACCTGGTGCACCTTTGGTGTGCTATCAGGCGAAATTCAGGAAACGATTTATGAGGCGGCAGATGGGGCGCCCGACTGCCGAGACGCTTGTGCGAGTAGCAGCACGCATCACGTTGCGGGATCGGTTGCCCATATGCCGGTTAACGCTTCAAATATCCACTGTATGCATAACCCCGGGACGACACCGGCTGTTTCAATCCATATCTATGGCGGGAATGCGGCTAAACTCGGGGCAAATGTCGACAAAATCTACACCGCCTGGGCTTGACGTAGCCCGCTCAATCGGGCACATCGCGTTGAGGATGACCGGGCCATCGCAGGCCCTTTAAGATAGCAACAGGAGAGTTAAATGCGCGCAGTATGTCTGCACGAACAAGGTGGCATTGAGAGTCTTACTTTAGAAGAAAATTACGCTGACCCACAGCCCGGTGAAGGCCAGGTTGTTATCCGGGTCAAGGCGACCTCTCTGAACTATCATGATGTGTTTACCTGCCGCGGTATGCCGGGCATCAAAATTCCGATGCCGATGATTATCGGTCTCGATGTTTCTGGTGAAATCGCTGAAGTTGGCGCTGGCGTTGATGGCTGGAACGCCGGTGATCGCGTGCTGGTTAATCCGCTTGATCCAACTGATCCCAGCAAGGGACTGATGGGCGAGATGTTGCCCGGTGGTACGGCAGAATATTGCCTGGTGGATGCCACCCGGCTGATCACCATTCCGGAAGGATGTTCATACGAACAGGCGGCAGCATTGCCAGTCGCTTATGGCACTGCTCATCGCATGATGATGGCAAATGGCGGCATGAAGGGTGGCGAACGGGTTCTGATCCTCGGTGCAAGCGGCGGCGTTGGCTCTTGCTGTGTTCTTTTGGCCAAGGCAATGGGCTGTGAGGTTATCGCCTGCGGCAGTACCGAAGACAAGCTGAAGGCGCTGACCGAATGGGGTGCTGATCACGTCATTAACTACAAAGACGAAGATTTCATGAAGGCGATCTGGACCAAGTTCGGTAAGCCACATCGTCGGAAATTCGAAGGCGGTGTCGATGTTGTCATCAACTTCACGGGCGGTGATACCTGGGTACCTTCTTTCAAGGTCACGCAGCGCGGCGGCAAGATCCTGACATGCGGTGCGACGGCAGGGTTCGATCCTAAAACCGATCTGCGCTATGTCTGGACATTCGAGCTGAAAATTCTGGGGTCCAACAGCTGGTTGCCAGAGGATCTCGAAACGCTGATGAAGATGATTTCCGAAGACAAGCTAAGCCCGATTATCGATACGGTTCTGCCGCTGGAGAAAACAGCGGAAGGCGTTAAGCTTCTCGAAGACCGTGAGGTCATCGGGAAAATTATCATCACGCCCTGATTGCCTGTCGATGCGCCCTGATACCGGAAACCTGGGGGATGTTTTCGCTGCCTATAGTGACAGCGAGGAGATCGCCATTGTTGATCTGTGGAATCCGGCGCAGCCAAGGGAGATTTCGCATCGCCAATTGAACGACGCGGTAGATGCCCTGGCGCGGGGGCTCGTCAAAGCCGGGCTCAAAACCGGAGACCGGGTCGGTATTCTATCTCTCAACCGGGTCGAGTTTCTTGAAGTGTTGTTTGGCGCCATGCGTGCTGGCTGTGTACCGGTGATGATCAACACCAAGCTACCCGCTGATCAGGTACAATTCATTGCCAAGGATGCCGGCGTCAAAATGGTGTTCTGCGAGAGTGATCTCAGGCCACTGTGCGACGATCAAACCCGCTGTGTTCTTTTTGGCGAAAGCGGTGAAGACGGATATCTGGATTTCGTTGATCCGGGGCCGTTTGAGTCTTTTGTGCCGGGTCCTGAGGATATCGCTGAACAGCCTTATACATCCGGGTCGACCGGTCGTCCCAAAGGTGTGTTGCTGCATCATGTTGGTCAGCGTTGGATGATTGGGCAGCTGATCGATAGTCGCGATATTACCTCAGATGATTGCGGCGTTATCGCGGCACCGCTTTATCACAAGAATGCCCTCCTCGCGATCAAGTCGGCGCTCGGCGCAGGCGGTCGTGTTGTGCTGTTGGCAAAATTTGATGTCGGCGATTACATCCGCTGTATCGGTGATTACGGTCTGACGATGCTGACCGGTGTACCCACTATGTATGCACTTTTGTTGCAGCAGGAAGAATTGCTGAAGCAAACCGATCTAAGCTCGGTGCGGGCGTTGAGCATGGGCTCTGCTCCGGCGTCGGAAGTTTTGCTCGATAATCTACAGGTTGTTTTCCCGCAGGCGCGGATCAATCTGAATTACGGGATAACCGAAGGCGGTCCGGTCCTGCTTTCATGGAAACATGCTGATGGGCTGGAGAAACCGCGTGCGACGGTAGGATACCCGCTTCCCGATTGCGATATCAGGCTGGTCGATGGGCCGCATGAGAACGAAGGCGTTCTGCACACGCGTAATCCCGGCGTCATGATCGGCTATCATAATCTGCCAGAAGAGACATCGAAGTCATTGAACGATGGCTGGCTTGATACCGGCGATATCCTGCGGCGCGATGACGATGGCTGGTTTTATTTTGTTGGTCGGGTCGATGATATGTTTGTCACCGGCGGCGAAAATATTTATCCCGGCGATGTCGAGACGATGCTGGAACGGCATGAGGATGTGATGCAGGCCGTTGTTGTGCCGGCACCGAACGCGCTCAAAGCGCACGTTCCTCACGCCTTTATTGTTTTGCGGTCGGACAGTAGCCTGACCGAAGATGACGTTAAACAACATGCGCTGGCCAATGCGCCAGCCTATGCTCATCCTAGACGGGTTTATTTTGTCGAGGAACTGCCGCTTGCCGGAACCAACAAGATCGATCTCAAAGTTCTTAAACAGCGCGCTGCGGAAGTCGCTGAAGCTGACGGTACTGCCTAAACGGGTACTGGTCGCGCTAACGCTATTTGGTGTTGCTTGCGCGCCGGTAGAGGAACGACCAGTCGTCGCGCCTGCATCACCCGACCCCGTTATCGCACCGAAGGTTGCTGAGCGCCTTGTGCCGTCGGCGATAATTGAAAAAGCCGCCGTGCCAGCAGCTGTCGCTCCTGTTCTCACAGCTCTTAATAAGTTTCGAACCGCAAACGGTTTGACCCGATTGAATTTTGATCGTCGTCTTGCGACGGCGGCAAACGGGCACGCCCGAGCTATGGCAAAATCTGATTTCTTTAGCCATACCGGCGCAAATGGTTCGCGGATCAGCAAGCGGGTTTCCGATGTTGGTTATCCCTGGCGTCTTGTAGCGGAGAATATCGCGGCGGGGATGCAGAGTGGGACCGAAGCTGTAGATGTATGGATCGACAGCCCCGGGCACCGTAAAAATATGTTAACGGCAGGGCTGACGCATGCCGGTATTGGCTATGCACGGGTGAGCCCCGATCCCGGCAAAGTCATCTACGAGCATTACTGGGTCCTGGTCATGGGGGCACCACTAAAGAAATAGCGTGCAGCTCTTTTCCTGCAACGGCTTTCGCCGTAAATTGGCGCCGAAATTAAACTGAATAAATTTACCGAACGAATAACAGAGAGGCTCTTCGCGATGAACCGTAGCACTGACAGAATTCTTGTGACTCATGTTGGCAGCCTGCCACGCCCTGATGATTTGATCGATGTGATGATCGCGGAGGATCAAGGAAATCCGGTACCGCAAGCGGAATACGACACGAAACTCACTGATGCGGTTGATGGCATTGTCGCCAAGCAGGTCGAGTTGGGCATCGATTGTGTTGATGACGGTGAATTTTCTAAACGCGGTTTTGCGGTTTATGCCCACGAACGTCTGGGCGGTCTGACTCCGACAGGCGGAAAACGCCCATCCCCTTGGGCTGACTCACGCGAATCCCGTGAATTTCCCGAATTTTATGAGCCGATTACGCAGGATTCCGCAGGCGCGCCAAACCCCAGTAATGCGCAGATGGCCTGTACGGAACAGATGACCTACAAAGGCCATGACCTGCTGGAACGCGATCTCGCCAATTTGACCAAGGCCGTTGCAGCCAACAACGTTACCGAAGCCTTCGTCCCAGCGATTTCGCCTTGTGATATCGCAGGCAATGTTCTCAACGATCATTACGAAGATGATGAAGCATTTCTGTTCGCTATCGCTGAAGCGATGAATGTTGAGTACAAGGCGATCACGGATGCAGGATTTCTGCTGCAAATCGATGACCCTCGCCTGATCAACTACTACGTCAAAAATCCTGATAAAACGGTTGATGAGTGCCGCGCCTGGGCGGAGAAGCAGGTCGAAGGCATCAATCATGCTCTCAAGGGCATCCCGGCAGACCGGGTCCGCTATCACACGTGTTACGGCATCAATATGGGCCCACGGGTGCATGATATGGAGATGAAAGATTTCATCGATATCATCTTGAAGATTAATGCCGATGCGGTCTCCTTTGAAGCTGCCAACCCGCGCCATGAACATGAATGGAAGCTCTGGGAAGATATCAATCTCGGCGAAGAGAAAACGATCATACCGGGTGTTATCACCCATTCATCGCTGCTTGTTGAGCATCCAGAACTCGTTGCGGAACGGCTGTTGCGCTATGCCTCTGTTGTTGGCAAAGAAAAGGTGATGGCTGGTGGCGATTGTGGCTTTGGTACACAGGCGATGGCCGAACCTGAAGTGCATCCGACAATTGTTTGGGCAAAGTTCGCCGCGATGGTTGAAGGCGCCAAGATCGCTAGCAAAGAGCTTTGGGGGTAATTTCTAATTAGCTTAGTCCACACACCCCTCTCGGCCACCCGATGAGATTATCCTGTGGGTGGCTGGGAGGGGCACGCTGGCAAGCATTCTTCTAACGCTTTAAATCCTCTATATAGGCCGGCAGGGCGAAACTCGCGACATGCATTGCCGCTGAATAATATTTCGTATGGAGATTGAGCGGTGCAAGGCGCCGCTCAATTTCGTTTAGGGGTGTTTGTCTTGGTTCGGCACTATGACAACCCCAGCCAAAAGTCATGAATCCGGCGGCATAGGTTGGAACTTGCGTAATATAGAACGACGGATCAGCAAACTGTCTGGTCATCCGTTGGTAAGTTGCTCGGGCTTCTTCGCCCTGCATAAAAGTGACGCCGCTTTGGGTAACCAGAATGCCGCGTTCGGTTAAACAACGGGCGCAATCGCTGTAGAAATCGTCGGTAAACAGGACTGCGCCAGGGCCAATTGGGTCGGTGGAGTCGACGATAATCACATCGAATTTTTCGGCACTTTCCTTGACGAACTTGACGCCATCCATAAAGCGGACATCGGCGCGGTCATTGTCAAACACACCGTCGCTGAGACTGGGCAGATGTTCGCGGCAGATATCGACCACTTTCTGATCGAGTTCGATCATCGTCGGTCGGGCATCGGGGTGCTTTAACGTTTCCCGCAGAACGCCGCCATCACCACCGCCAATAATCAAAACGTTCTTCGCAGCACCATGCGCGATCATCGGCACGTGAACCATCATTTCGTGATAGCAGAACTCGTCGCGTTCCGTGGTTTGAATCACGCCATCTAGAGTGAGCACGCGGCCAAATCGGTCGTTCTGAAAGATGATGGCTTCCTGGAAGGCCGTGCGGCCCTCAAACAAGACTTCATCGATGGCGAATGATTGCTGAAATTCTGGGTATAAAGTTTCGGAAAACCAGCGATCACTCACCTGGTGACACCGCGCTTTTGGAGATCGCTCGTCATGCGCTCGGGTTCAAAAAGTTTTTGCAGAACCGGGAGTGCCAGTTCAGGCTCACAAGCGCCACACATGAAGATGTCAAATGCTGCAAAACCACGCTCGGGCCATGTATGGACACTGATGTGAGATTCGGCGAGGACGGCGACACCCGAAACTCCGCAACCATCGCCAAAATGATGCAAGTGAATATGCAGCAGTGTTGCGTTACAGGCATCTACTGCCTCGCGTAACGCTTGTTCGATATACTCGATGTCGTCGAGGTGATTGACCCCCCACAAATCCACCAGAACATGCGCCCCGGCAAAGATCTCTCCGTTGCTCTCCTTAAAGAAATCTTTGGTTGCACTGTCCCGCTCCGACAATTCCACGGGCGCTGACATTTTATAAGATTTTTCTGGATTTTCAAAAAGGGGAGCGGGCTGATCCATCCTCATAATTCCTTAGTTGGTCGTTTAAACACCAAATTTTCGGCGTTTTTTTTGTCTGTTCTCGTCATGAATGCAAGAGAGAAATTTTGCGAAACACCTTAACCTAAATTAGTATCCGGTGGGTGTCTTAAAATGCCTCTGGTGGCATATAGGAAACGGTGTCGGCACCGCCCCTTGCGCTACGAGCGAGTGCTGCCGAATGTGGCAAGATACTCTCGGCGTAGAACAACGCCGTCGCCAGCTTCGATTGGTAAAACGCAATGTTTCCTGTCGTGTTTGACATGTTTTCCTCAGCGATTAGGGCGGCTCGTGCCATGTAGTATCCGCCGAGAACCATTCCTGCTAACTCAAGGTACGGCGTGGCGGCTGCTTCCGCGCGTTCCGGATCGTTCCGCAGATCATTGAGAATTTGGTGCGTTGTGCGGGCGAGGGCGGCCCCAGCTTCGGCAAACCGGCCGCGAATAGCGGCTATCGCGCCATCGTCTGACGCCGACAAGGCACCATCGAATTGCCGCATCTCTTCGATCAAGGCATTCATCGCGAGACCTTCGTCACCGCCGAGTTTGCGACGCACCAGGTCAAGCGCCTGAATACCGTTCGTTCCCTCATATATCGGCGTAATCCGAGCATCGCGGAACAGCTGCGCCGCGCCGGTTTCTTCGACATAGCCCGCTCCACCATGAATTTGGATATTGGTTGAGGTCACCTCGACGGCTCCATCGGTGCACCAGGCTTTGACAATCGGCGTGAGCAGCGCAACTCGATCATCATGCAAAACACGAACAGATTTTTCTGGGTGGTGAGCTGCTAAATCAACCGAAAGCGCCACGTCATAACACAGTGCCCTCATTGCCTCGGTGCGTGCTTTCATGGACAGCAGCATCCGCCGTACGTCCGGGAAATTGATGATCGATAGCGGGTTGCCGTCGCGGTCTTCGCCCTGAATGCGTTCGGTGGCATATGCTTTGGCTTGTTGGTAGGCCCGTTCGGCGATCCCTAATCCCTCATGGCCGATGGCAAGGCGGGCCGAGTTCATCATTGTGAACATGGCGGCCAGACCGCGATGAGGTTCGCCGACTAACCAACCAAGTGCTCCGTCGTTGGCACCGAATTCCATGATACATGTTGGGCTGGCGTGGATGCCGAGCTTTTTTTCCAGCGCTACGCAGGCGACATCGTTGCGCGCACCGGGGTTGTCGTTGTCATCTGGGATAAATTTAGGGACGACGAAGAGTGAAATACCCTTTGATCCCTTCGGGGCGTCAGGAAGGCGCGCAAGGACGAGATAGACAATATTGTCTGTTAGGTCGTGGTCACCCCAGCTGATAAATATTTTCTGGCCGCTGAGCCGGTAACCATCCCCGTCGGGCATCGCGGCACAGCTCAGCGCACCGACATCGGACCCGGCTTGCGCTTCAGTCATGGCCATCGCGCCAGTCCATTCACCGCTGAGGAGCCGTGTCAGGTATGTGCTTCGCTGTTCGCCGGTACCGTGTTGGCTCAGAAGTGCCGTTGCACTATCTGTCAGGGTATTGCACAGCGAAAACGAGAGGTTTGCTGCATTCCAGACATCAAACAAAGCGGTGTTGATTAACCGTGGTAGGCCTTGTCCGCCATAATCTGGATCACCGGCAGTCGCACTCCAGCCCGCTTCGCAATAGGTCCGATAGGCATCGACAAATCCAGGGGCTGTGTGCACGACCCCGTTTTCCAGAACGGCCCCTTCGCGATCACCAATTTGGTTGAGCGGTGCCAATGATTCAGATGCGAACCGTCCCGCTTGATCAAGGATGGCCGAAGCGTCTTGGGCGGTAACAGAGGTCAGGCCCGGCAAGTCGGCAACCGTCTCTAGACCGATCAACTCCTCAAGAACAAACCGAATTTCTTCATGGGGCAGTCGGTATTCCGACATCGATTGACCTAAAGGACTTTGCCGGGGTTCATGATCTGCTTGGGATCGATGGCGGCCTTAATACTACGCATGACATCAAGCGCAATAGGCGATTTGTAATGTTGTAATTCTTCCCGTTTCAGTCGTCCGATACCATGTTCGGCGCTGATGCTGCCCCTCAGGTCGGTCGCGATGTCATGGACGATCCGGTTGAGCTCGTCCTTATTCTTCAAAAACGCGTCGCCATCAGCGTTGTCGGGCTGATTGAGATTATAGTGGGCGTTGCCATCACCAATATGACCAAAGGCACATATCTGAACCCCATCGACAGCCTTTGCGACTTCTGCATTAGCGCGTTCTAGAAATTCTGGCATGGCGGAGACCGGCACCGAAATATCGTGTTTGACGCCAGTACCTTCGATGGCCTGCGCTTCCGGGATGGTTTCGCGTAATTTCCAGATATCGGCCGATTGTTGACGGCTTTCGGCGATGGTCGCATCGAGCACTTCGCCACGTTCCATCGCGTCTCCCAAAATACCTTCCAGCGTTTCACGGAGTCCGCCTTCTTCATGGCCCGATGTTAGCTCGATGAGCAAATATTCTGCATAAGGCTGAGATAGCGGGTCACGGGCGCCAGGAATGTTCTTGAAAACCAGGTCTAATCCTTTGCGGGCCATCCATTCAAACGCCGTGACGCGGTCATCGCTCGCGGCACGAGCACGCGCCAGAATTTCAATGGCGGCACTGACGTCGCGGACAGCGGCAAAACCAGTTTGTACATCACGTGGTTTGGGAAACAGCTTAAGAACGCAAGCGGTGATGATGCCAAGCGTCCCTTCGGATCCTACGAAAAGCTGTTTGAGATCATAACCGGTATTGTCTTTGCGCAGGGCTGAGAGCCCGTCCCAAATTTGTCCATCGGGAAGGACAACCTCAAGACCGACCACCAGTTCACGGGCATTGCCATAGCGCAGAACGCCGGTTCCCCCGGCATTGGTTGCGAGATTGCCACCAATCCGTGCGGTTCCTTCGGCACCAAGGCTCAGCGGAAATAACCGATCATTATCGTCAGCGGCTTTTTGGATGTCCGTCAGGATAACGCCAGCGTCGGCGGTCAGGGTGTAATTAAGGGGATCTACCGCACGCACCTTATTCATGCGTGTCAGACTGAGAAGGATTTGATCACCGGCTTCGCTCGGGGTCGCACCTCCACAAAGGCCGGTATTGCCGCCTTGCGGCACGATCGGTGTGCCCGTTTCTGCACAAAGCGCGACAACCTTCGAAACCTCTTCGGTTGATGCAGGGCGGACCACCATTGGTGTCGCCCCGATATAGGCCTTCCGCTGATCTACGACATAGGGCTCGATATCGGCCGGATCCCGGATCAGACCTTTTTCGCCAACGATCTCTGCGATGCCGTCCAGCACGGCAGATGATACGGGGTGTGTGCTCCCGTCCACGGCACTTCCTCTAGCTTGAAATTTCCAGCGTTCAGCTTTAGCCGATCATGGCATTTCGGGCAAGCAGACCCTACCGGCTGGCGCGTCGTAATCGGTCGTTTATGGCGCGGCCAAGCCCGGTTTCTGGGATCTCCATAACGGCAATGCCCGAATATTCTGGCTTGTCCAATTGGCGCATCATGTCGAATAGATTAGCGGCAGCTTCTTTAACATCACCGCCCCGGCTAAGATTGCAAGACGCCGGGGCTGGGCCGAGCGTTCTGCCACCAAATGCCAGCATGGCTTCGCCGTCGCGGAGCTCCATCGCATCCATCCGTAACGGGATACTGGTCGCGTAGTGTCGGGACAGCATACCGGGTGCTTTCGGCGCTGTGTCATCATCGGTCGTCGACTGAATTTCCCCAATTTGCCGCTCAAGGAGCTCAACGGTTACGCCACCCGCGCGCAGCAGGGTTGGTGTATCTGTCGTTAGATCGACAATCGTTGATTCCAGGCCGATCTGGCAGGGTCCGTCATCGATGATCATGTCCACGCCATTGCCGAGAGATTCGCGCACATGATCAGCGGTGGTCGGGCTGACGGTACCGGATCGATTGGCACTTGGTGCCGCAATTGGGACGCCAACGGCGTCGAGGAATTGTTGTGCAAGTACGTGTGCTGGAACCCGTAATGCTAAGGTATCGAGTCCGGCGCCTGCCAGACGAGATACCGGGCAGTCTTCGCGGCGTGGGAGGACGAGCGTCAGCGCCCCCGGCCAGTTAGCCTCGGCAAGCACTGTGGCGCGATCATCGAAGACCACCAATCGTTCGGCTGCTTCAGCGGAGGCGACATGGATAATCAGCGGGTTGAAAGACGGACGTTCTTTTGCAGAAAAAATAGCGGCCACTGCCTCCGCGTTCGTCGCATCGGCGCCAAGTCCATAAACGGTTTCCGTTGGAAAAGCGACCAGTCGTCCGGCCTGAATATGCTCCGCCGCTTTCTGGAGGGCGGTCTCCGTTGGGGGCTCGGTCATTGTCCGTTAGCCCTTGAGCCATAAGCGATAAATTCGGAATTCAGGAACTTGGGTTTGCCATAGCGCATCACCTGGCCATCAAGGGTACACACACTGCCACCGGCGGCGTTTAACACGGCATGCCCGGCCGCAATGTCCCACTCACATGTTGGTCCATAGCGCGGATAGATGTCGGCTTCGCCACAGGCGACGATACAAAACTTAATTGAGCTGCCGGAAACAACGACATCGCCGATGGCGTAGTCCTGTAAAAGCTCCTGCATTTTGTCTTTGTCGCCATGTGATCGACTGGCTGTCGCGATGACTTCTTTTTCGGGTATTGGCCGGGTAGCAATTTTCTGCCACGCGCCGTCGCCAACCCGTTTGGCGGCGGTACCGGGACCATCTGCCGCATAAGATGTCTCAAGAGCAGGGGCGAAAACCACTCCCATTGTTGGGGACAAATTCTCGACGAGGGCAATGTTGACGGTGAACTCATCGCGGTGCGCGATAAATTCTTTGGTGCCATCCAACGGGTCGACCAGCCAGAAGGGTTGATCACCGACCTCTACAATGACTCCGGCGGCAGCTTCCTCCTCCGCCACAATTGGAATGTTAGGAGTCAACTTCCGCAGACCAGCAAGGATAATTTCTTCTGCGGCCTCATCTGCCGCGGTAACAGGAGAAGAGTCGGCCTTTTGCCGAACCTGCATATCGCCGCGATAGATTTTCATGATCTCGGCTCCCGCCAGATCGGCGAGGGCAACGATTTCAGAAAGAATTTTGCTGCGATCAGGCAGCGTCATGTCGGCTTAAATGCTTTCTTGCCTGCATCCGGCCAGGCGCAGGGGCCGCCGGATTCCTTGATGGCGTCTTCCAGAGAAGCATCAGGGTCCCAGGATCGTGCGACAAACCGCATATTGGTAACGCCATCTGACAGATCGGATGCCAACCAGCACATTGGCGCTTGCATGACCTCGGGTTGGGTGAGTTTTGTGCGATCAAACGGAGCATTCTCAGGGATAAAATCCGTATTGACCGGACCGCCGGGGACCAACACGTTTGCGGTCACCCCTGTGCCTTCAAGGTCCTTCGACCAGACCGATGTCGCTGCTTCAAGGGCGGCTTTCGACGGACCGTAGGGCGTGTAGCCACGTGTTGTCATGGTATCGAGACTGGTTGTGACATTAACAATACGGCCCCAGCCTTTCTCCACCATATGTGGTGCAGCGCTGCGAGCGAGAAGAAACGCGCCATTCCAGTTGACGTTCATCAAAGCATTAAAACGGTCGATGTCGGCATTCCAGAACTTTAGATTATCGTTCCAGTAATCGTCTTTAAGCGTTGCCATACCAAGCCCAGCGGCGTTGACCAGAATATCGGCGGAATTAAACGCATCGATGGTCTCTTGAACAGCGGACATACAGTCGTCGATTTGCGTGATGTCCCGCACCAACGGGATGGCACATTCGGAGTCCCCAATCGCGGCCGCTTCGTCGACGACCTTGTCGACATTTTCCTGACGAACATCAAATACCGCGACCTTGGCACCTTTTTCGACTAGTGCCAAAGCGATTGCTCGTCCCATGCCACCGCCGCCGCCGGCAACGATGGCAACCTTGCCCGTCAGATTTATGTCGGTCATTGGTTCTCCTTTTTTTAAAAATTCCGCCTAGCGCGGGATGTCTTTGCCATGTGATGTTGCGGGCTGCCCAACCGATGCCGCGTCTGCAAGGCTCGGCCATGCCGCCGGTGAACCAGCAGATCTAACATTATCTTCGTCCGAGGCTGCAGGGTCCCAATTACGGGCGAGAAAGCGCATCGAGTTGATGCCATCGGAGTCGTTCGAGGCTAACCAGCAGGCGGGTGGACCCATAACCACTGGTTGCACCAGGTTTTCCCGTGCATAGGGTGACTCGTTGGGCACCATCGGCGTATCAGCGGCCCCGCCGGGCACTAGCACGTTACAGGTGACGCCGGAATCCTTGAAATCGTCGGCCCAGGCGTTGCTCGCAGCTTCCAGAGAAGCCTTGGATTGTCCGTACGGCATATTACCGCCGCGGATCATGGTGTTCATACTGGTCGTCACATTAACGATGCGACCCCATTTCTGTTCAACCAGATGCGGTGCTGCGGCGCGGGCCATCAGAAAGGCGCCGCGGACATTAACGTCCATCAGCCGTTGCCACTTGTCTGGGTCTGCTTCCCAGAAATACAGTCGGTTGTCCCAGTAATCGACGCGTAAGGTCGGCATGCCAAGGCCGGCACAGTTAATAAGGACGTGAAGTCCGCCGAGATCCTTGATAGCGGTTGCGATGGCGTTATCGGCATCGGCGACGTCGGTGATATCGGTTTTGATTGGTGTGAAGCTGCCTTGCGCCATGGTGGCGGTCTCTGCCATGCCATCGACATTGACGTCGATACCGGCAACCGTTGCCCCGGACTCTGCTAAGGCCAATGTCATCGCACGGCCTAGCCCACTGCCGGCACCGGTTACCATGACGACTTTTCCGCTTAAATCTCTATCTGCCATTGTTCTCTCCCTGTTTAGTAGTTGGCGCGAGAATAATCCTCACGGTGGGCGGCTACAACCCGCAGCGCACTGCTTCTGACGAATCTGCCGTGCCGGTATTGTAATGTCATGTGTGGACGTTTTTCGATTACCACGGCGCCGGAGGCCATGCGGGCTATTTTCGATTACGAAAATATGCCCAATCTGGAGCCGCGTTTTAACGTTGCCCCGACCCAGCCAATCATCACGGTCCGCATGACAGAAGGCGGGACAAGGACACTTGCGATGTCTCGGTGGGGGCTTATTCCAAGCTGGTCAAGAGATGGTACCGCGGCTGCCAAGATGATCAATGCCCGGGGTGAAACGCTATCAGAGAAGCCAAGTTTCCGGGAGGCTTTCCAGCAACGCCGCTGCTTGATACCGGCAGATGGGTTTTATGAGTGGCGTATGGAAGATGGCAAGAAACAGCCTTTTCGGATTGGCATGAAGGGTGGCGTGGTTTTTGCCTTTGCCGGTTTGTGGGAAAGCTGGCAGGCAAAACAGGACGGTTATGGATATGAAGAAGGTGACCTGGTTGAGACCGTGACCATCGTGACCACTGATGCAAATGATAAGTTACGGCCGATCCATCATCGGATGCCGGTTATTTTGCGAGCAGAGGATTATGATGCTTGGCTTGACCCGGCGAATGACATTGCCAGTTGCCAGAAGCTTCTCAAGCCTTACCCGGTTGAGCCAATGGCGTTCTATCGGGTTGGGGTTTTCGTCAATAACGCCCGAAATGATGATGTAAACTGTATAGAGCCTCTAACGGCGGCCAAAAGTGGATAAGTCTTAAAAAAAGCCTTGAAAAGGCCGAAACTTCACCAGTTTTCCACAGGAACCTTTGTTTTCAGCCAAAGAATCGGTTTGCAATGGCAATTTGACTATATATAGTGGTCGTGCTGTCACGGGGACACGATATATAGCAATAGAAGGACGGCGTTAAATGCAATGGACACCAGAACGCGTTGAAGTTCTAACCCGCCTGTGGGCCGAAGGCCTGTCGGCACGTCAGATAGCCGCGAAGCTTGGGGGCGTTACGCGGAATGCCGTTATTGGCAAGGCACATCGCCTGAATTTACAGCGCGGAGCACCTGTGCCTGAGCCACCACCGATACCGGAACCGGTTATCAAAGAAGAACCGCCAGTGGCGCTTGGCCCAGACGTAAAGTCATGGATGTGCCGCCACCAAACCGAAGAACCGGGACGTCTTGGTCTTTATATTTGTGGCAAGACGGCACAGCCCGGACGACCATATTGCGCGGAGCATATCACTGCATCCTATCTTCAGCGGAAACGTACAGCCGCTTAATTGGGCATATGAACTTTTCTGGAAACGGCGGTGTTCAGCACCGCGTTTCTATTTGTGCAGAACTCCTTTAGTAAGAAGAAGTATTTCGGGCGCACTTCCGCGTATCCGTTCGAGGACGATCTGTGGCACCACCCGAAAATCAAAGAGAACCATTAGATGGCGCGCCGCTTTGGAAGCGGTTGGTGTTGAACCCTTATGTGTCGGTTTCCTTTGCGATGTTCTGCTGGGCGACGACAACCGTCGTCGTACGCTATGTCCGGGACGATGCCCCCCCTATGGCACTATCATTCTGGAGGCTGGTATTTGCGTTCCTGATTTTGTTGCCGATGACCTATCCCAGAATTCGATCACAATACGATCTTGTACGTGAACATTGGAAGACGCTGGCGATGTTGGCGATGCTTCTATGGTTTGGCGGGAACGCGTTGTTGTTTCTCTCGTTGCAATTCACGATTGCGATTAATGCCGCTGTTATCAATTCTGTCGAGCCAGTGATCATAGTCTTTCTGGCTTGGGTTTTGTTTCGGGATCAGTTCACCGGGCGTCAGGCCGTAGGCGCTGCCTTGTCCCTCGGGGGTGTCCTCGTCTTGATTGCGGCAGGGTCGCTTGAGCGGTTATTGCAGCTCGATTTTAACCTCGGCGATATTATTGTTTTTATTGCTTATATCGCTTGGGGATTCTATGCGGTGCTGATCCGAAAACTACCGCGGGAAATGGACTCCCTTGTCGTTGTCACCTTGTTGCTTGGCTTTGGTATTCCGATGTTATTGGGCCCGTATCTGATCGAAAGCCTCTATTTCAAGCCGATGCCATTCAATCTGCAAAACTTTTGGACGATTGCGTATCTGGGAATATTCTCTGGTGCAATCTCAATGGTCGCCTGGAATTACGGTATTAAAACACTGGGGCCGATCCGTGCCAGCCAGTTTCTACACCTTATTCCAGCCTTTACCGTTGTGCTGGCGATCCTGTTGTTAGGGGAGACGCTGCAGGGCTACCACTTCGCTGGCATTGTCCTAATCGCTGTTGGTATTTTCCTGGCATCACGCGCGCCAAAATAGGCTGTCTTTTATGATATCCTCTGGTGTTTTCAGGGGGTGACCGCGACATATGGTTACGCTACAAACAGCTTCAAATATAGAATTCAAATAGATAGGGAGTTTGGCGGAAAATGAGTGGAGAAGCCCGCTTTCGCCTAGGTGTCGATGTTGGTGGCACCCATACGGATCTTGTTTTGCTGGATGTTGAAACCGGGAATTTCTCGGTCGAAAAGGTATCCAGTACACCCCACAATCCTGCCATTGGTGTTCTCAATGGAGTGAATAATTTCGTCGCCAAGGGTACGCCCCCTGATGAGATCGGGTTCTTTTCTCACGGTACAACGATTACGACTAATGCATTGCTTGAAATGCGCGGTGCTAAGGTTGGCTTGATGATTACTGATGGCTATCGCGCCGTCCAAGAGATCCAGAGCCAGGGGCGCGACGGTAATCCGTTTGATTATTTCTATGACAAGCCGGTTCATCTCGCACCGCAAAGCATGACCCGTGAAATACCCGGTCGCATCGATTGGGAAGGCACCGAGGTTACAGCGCTCAATGAAGACGTTGTGCGCGAACATGCCCGCTCCCTCATGGAGTCTGGCGCGACCTCTATTGCGATTTGTTATCTGTTTTCCTATGCCAATTCGGCTCATGAAGAACGCAGTCGCGAAATTATCCTAGAGGAATTTCCCGATGCTCATGTTTCCCTGTCGTCAGAGGTTTTGCCGCGAATTCGCGAATGGCCGCGTCTATCAACGACGCTTTTGAACGCTTATCTTGGGCCGGTTTTGGTTGATTATATCGGCCATCTAAATAAAGGCCTTGATGATGGCGGCGTGACCACGCAACAACGTTTCCTCATGCAATCCAATGGTGGCGTGATGCCATTCACCGCTGCCGTACAGGGGGGCAAGACAGTCTACACGTTGTTCTCTGGCCCTGCCGCCGGCGCTCAGGCAGGTGCTTATCTTTCTGGTGATGATGCAATGACAGGCATTGTGACGCTCGATATGGGCGGCACGTCTGCGGATATCGCCTTTATCGAAGGTGGTGAGCCTTTGGAGGTTACCGAAGTAGTCGTTGCCCGTCGCCCGATGGGTGTTCCAGCGCTTGATCTGACGACGATCTCAGCCGGTGGCGGATCAATTGCCTGGATTGATCGTGGCGGTTTCCTGTGTGTCGGGCCGCAGAGTGCGGGTGCTGACCCCGGACCGGCCTGTTATGGCAAAGGCGGTGAAGACCCTGCTGTGACGGATGCCGATATAGCTTTGGGGTATCTCAACCCTGGTTATTTCCTCGGTGGATCTCAGACCCTGGATAAGGAAGCGTCAGAGAAAGCACTGGAAGAAAAGATCGCCAAGCCACTCGGCATGACCATTCGCGAAGCAGCCGCCGGTATTCGCCGGATTGTTGATTTGCGGATGGCAGACGAGGTCAAAGTCTTTGCTGCCAAGCGGGGTGTTGATCCCCAGGATTTCTGCTTGTTGCCATTTGGCGGCGCGGGCGCTGTACATGCAGCTTCCGTGGCGGAAGAGCTTGGCATTACCCGGATATTTGTACCGCCGCGGCCGGGTGCCTTCTCGGCGCTGGGTCTGCTGTGCACCGATATTGTTCATGATTATGTCCGGTCTGAATTGCGCCCAATGGAACTAGTCCCTCCGGAACACGCCGAAGAAGTCTTCCAGGAATTGGAAGCACGTGGCGTTGCTGAACTAAAAGAGGAAGGCATCGCCCCCGATGGCGCACGGTTCGAACGCGAGCTTGATGTTCGTTATACTGGCCAGGGATATGAACTGCGTGTTTCGCTTGATGGTCTCGGTGGCTCTAATGGACTTTCCGGCGAAGACATGGATGCAGCCCGTAACCGTTTTGATGATCATCATGCGAAAATCCATGGCCATGCGGCTAAAGACCGGTCGGTTGAAATCGTCAGCTATCGCGTTCGACTGCGGGTGTCTGTGCCAAAATATGAACCGGTTCCGGTCAGCGACGTAATAGAAAGCGCGGCTCCCGCTGACGCCGTAAAGGGAACGCGGACGGTGTATTTCACCGCCGATGAAGCAACCGAGACCACGCTTTATGAGCGGGATAAATTGCCAATCGGTGCCCGGATCGATGGCCCTGCAATTGTTGAGCAGTTTGATTCTACGATTGTTGTGCCGCAGAGCTGGGTCGGCCGGATTGATGGTTTTGGTAATCTCATTCTGAGCAGGGAGAGATAAGATGGATCCCGTAACAGTACAGATACTCCGCAATAAGGTTTCGAGCCTTGTCGATGAAATGCACTATCATTTCTATCGTTCAGGTTATTCGACAATCATTCGGGAATCACGCGACTTTAGCTGCGTCATTCTTGATCCGCGTGGTCGGCTGATCATCCCGCCGCCGATGTTCTTCCACGGCATCGCCTATCGGACCTTCATCGAAAACCTGTTCAAGAATTATGATCTGGATGAGATCGAAGATGGCGACGTGTTTGTGTCGAACCATCCTTATGAAGCTGGCATGCCACACGTATCGGATATGGGCTTTGTCGCGCCAATCTTTTCCGAGGGTAAGCTCGTTGGGTTTTCGGCATCGATCGCTCATAAGGCGGACATCGGCGGGACGAATCCTGGCAGCACCTCGGCCAATTCAACCGAGATGTATCACGAGGGGTTGCTACTGCCCCCGATTAAGTTCCATCGCGCTGGTGTAGCTGACCCGGATATTTTGCGGGTCATCCTTGGCAATAGCCGTCATCCCGATCTCGTACGGGGTGATATCCACGCCCAGGTCGCAGCGACCAACATGGGCGTTGAGCGGATGAAGGAAAATGCTGACCGCTTTGGGGCGGATACAGTCGTCGGTGCGTTTAATGCGATCCTCGATGGTGCTGCCGATGAGTTGCGGAAAGCAATCGCCGCGCTGCCAGATGGCACGTCGTCAGCCGAAGGCTTTATGGATGATGATGGTGTGGATCGCGAGACACCGGTCAAGTTTGCGGTGACGATTACGATTGATGGCGACAACGCGACCTTTGACTACTCCAACAGCGGACCGCAGGCGCGAGGACCGGTGAATTTACGCCCTGCGATGGTGGAAGCCTGCACGTTCTATTGTCTGGTTGGCGCGCTTGGGCCGCATGAGCTGCATTACAATGGTGGCATGAGCGACGTTGTAGAGCTGAAGTTTGCGCCCAATACAGTGACCAATGCATCACCACCGGCGCCAGTGTCGTCCTATCAAAAGGCCAACCTGCGTTTGGTTGATGTGATCCTCGATGCGATGTCGAAATTCACGCCAACGCGGGCAATTGCAGGATCCGGCTCATCAGGTTCACTGTTGATTTCATGGCAGGGCGGCGGGCGTCCTGGCCATTCCACCATGCAGTACGAAATCATGGGATCGGCCTATGGTGGTGGCTATGGGCATGATGGTTGTTCGATGACTGCGACGCATCTTTCCAACTTGCATATTACGCCTATCGAGATTCTGGAATCTGAATATCCCTGCCGGGTGACGGAGATGTCGGTCATTCCTGATTCGGGCGGTGCCGGTGAGTTTCGCGGCGGGGTTATTTTCCGGCGGCGATATGAGTTGTTGCAGGACGCCATAGTGGTGCGGCGTTACGAGCGCGCGAAGTTCCCGGCAAGTGGTGTTGATGGTGGCAAAAACGGTCAAGCCAGTAAATTCATCAAGATCAATCATAACGGTTCCGAGACCGTACTTGAAGCTGCTGGTAAGTATGAAATGACTGCTGGTGAAGGATTTTATATGGAAAAAGCAGGCGGTGGCGGTTTTGGCGACCCTGCCAAGCGCGATCCGGACTCTATAAAACGCGATATTGCTGAAGGCTATATAACGCCTGAAGGCGCGAAGCGGGATTACGGCTTCGACGTCTAATCGATAAAATTTGGACAAAAAAGGGCCGGGAAATTCCCGGCCCTTTTCTATATCTGTTTGGCGAGATTAGCCCTTTTTCTTGCCAAAGATAATTCCGCGGGCCCGTTTGACGATGGGTTCTGGCATACCCGTCAGATCAGTAACCACTTTCTGGATCTGTTTTCCGGTAAGTGGGTTGACTAGAAGACCACGCTTATAGGCATCCTTGATGAACTTCTTATCTTTCGTAATCCTGGCAAAGGCGGCCCGAAGCGGTGTAACGAGTGAACTGGAAGCGCCAGGCGGCAATACGAGACCACGCCCGATAACCGATGCTGAAGCCAACATCCGTGCGACAGCTTTGTCCTCATCGTTCTTAAGCAATGAGCTTACCATAGGCACGTTTTCGATACCCTTTTGCGGTCCATAACCACTCTGAACGAGAGCATGTGCAAATTGTTTCTTGCCCTTGAACCAAGCTCCTTTGGCGGAATCCCAGGCAGTCCAGCCGAGAGCAAGACCCTGCACTTCGCCCTGTTCCATCGCTAGCTGCATATTGCGTGAACCGCGATAGCCGGTGACGATCTTGAGCTTGCTGCCGGTCAAGGCATTCAGCATCGCGGGAATCAAGAAGGTCGGTGATCCCTTGCCGCTTGAACCGACGATGACTTGCTTGCCCTTCAGGTCATTGAAAGTCTTGACGCCACTATCAGCGCGAACAGCAAGTGTGCTGTTTTGGCCGAAAACCCGACCAAGCCAGGTGAACTTGTTGACATCATATTTGACCTTTTTGGGCCGTAATAGCTTTGAGGCGACAATCATCTCTGGAGGCATTAGCAGGTTTTTGCCGCTTTTTGGCATGACATTAAAGGCATATGCCGTTGCTTTCAGTCCACCGGCGCCGGGCATGTGCTGAACGACGATGTTTGGCTTACCCGGGATCACTTTACCCAAATGAGTACCCAAAAGTAGCGATGTTCGGCCATAGGTGCCGCCAGCGCCATAACCAACCAAGATGGTTACGGTGCGATCTTTATAGATTTTAGAAATATCTTGGGCATGAACAGATGCGCCCATCGCGAATGCGGCTGAGCCCGCAATCGTAGCAATCAAAAGTGATTTTTTCATATTTTCCTCCAGTTGAAATTACTTGTCGTTAGGTAAAAGGGCCAAGAAATTCCTGGCCCTCTTTTTTATTTTCCGGTTTGCTATTTCTTTTTACGACCGAAAATGTGTGCACGCGCTTTCTTAACCGCTGACGGCGCCATTCCCAAAGAATCGTTGACGATTTTCTGGATTTCCGGGCCTCTCAGCGGGGTTACAGGCAGACCGCGCTTCTTCGCATCTGCCTTAAACGTACTACTGGTTACCATTTTCCAGAAAGCATCCTGCATAGGCTTAACTAACCCAGTAGGTGCGCCTGGTGGGAAAGCAAGCCCGCGACCGATGACGGCTGCAGTTGACAGCATCGCAGCAGCAGCTTTGTCGTCAGGGCTCTTTGCGAGGTCCGTCAAGAGGGGCAGGTTAGGCAGGTCGGGCTCTTTATTATAGCCAACTTGAACAAGACCAATAAGGAAGTTCTTGCCGGGTTTGTTCCACCACTGAGGACGGTTCTTTTTCCAGGAAACCCAGCTGTTGGACATCCCGAATGTCTCGCCCTGCTCAACGGAAAGAGAAGAATTGGCGGAGCCCTTGTAGCCTGTGACGATCCGGAACTTTGTTTTGAGAATACCGTTCATCATTGCCGGGACCAAGAATGTTGGCGAACCAGTACCTGTAGAAGCCACGACAAGTGATTTCTTCTTCATACCAGCGATGCCTACGACACCAGCATCCCGGCGGATTGCCATAACCTGGTTGGCTCCAAAAACGCGGCCTAACCATGTGAATTGTTTGGCATTAAATTTGATCTTCTTTGGTCGCAGGAGCTGCGAGACGACCGTCATCTCGGGAGGCATCAGGACGTTTTTACCATTCTTTGGCATAACCTTTGCGGCATAGTTGGTTGCCTTAAGGCCACCAGCGCCGGGCATATGTTGTACGATGACAGTCGGGTTGCCGGGAATGGTTTTGCCAAAATGCCGGGCAATCAGGAGGGAAGTTTGGCCATAGGTGCCACCAGCGCCGTACCCGACGAGGATCGTTACTGTTCGATCCTTGTAGGTTTTCATTGCGTCTTGCGCGTTGCCGGTTGTTGCGCCAATCGCCAGGGCAGCTGTCGCTGCAACCGCGCTTATCAATGCCTTTTTCATTTATACCTCCTGTCTCAAGTCTCTTTTTGCAAACGTTTGTTATTCCTAGCGCAAGATAAGCAGACTCTTACGCTTAATGCCAGCCACAATCGTGTCAGCGAATGATGGCCAAACCAAGGCAGGTTAGCTTAGCCCATAGAGCCGTTTGGCATTATCGTCGAGTATCTTATCGGCGGAATTCTCTTTGACTTTGCCGTCGGTGCGGAGCTTACGCAGGGCCTCGATTTCCGTCGACGTATCGCTATGCCCGTAATCAGTACCAACAACGATATTATCGTCTCCGACAGAATCGAGGATGTAATCCAAATCGTCTGTCACCTGACAGGCGATAAACATATTATTGTCGCCGAGAGGATCGGACGAGAGCTCGCGACCAATACGATTTATTCGAAGTTCGAGATCGTTCAACGCATAGGGAACCCATTGCGCACTAAGTTCGACAAAACCCCAGCGAACATTGGGGAATTTCCCGGGAATATCGTTAAACAGCAGATCATGGAAGCTGCCGACGCCGGTCAGCTTAAATCGGTTAAAGCCAGGGTCTGTGCGGTAGGCCTCATGGATCGTAAAACTAGCAATGCCGGAATGCAGGCAAATCGGCATGTCGAATTCTTCTGCCATTTCATAAAGCGGGAAGAAATATGGGTCTGACGGAAGCCGGTCCGTTTCCATTGCGCGGATAAAGATTCCGCAGGCACCATTGTCTTTACCGAATTTCAGCTCTTCGCGGACTTTATCCATCGCGTGCAAGGGTGGGCAAACTACCCAGCGCAGCTCTTGAGGAGCCGCTTTGTTAATCTCGGCGAGCCAGCGGTTGTAGCCTTTACACAAGGCATAATCGACTTCCGCATTTGTCGTAAGTGGGCGCAGGAACAGGGTCGGGTAGAGGACTTGGACATCGATCTCAAGCTCGTGCATATGGTCGATACGCGCTTGAACATCACGCATTTCGCGGGATTCCGCCGCCGTGTCCAAACCCACATTCATCTGCTTGTTATGGATGCGTCCATCGACAACCCAGAATTCTTTCATCACATTGCCGCTAGAGCCGTGCAATTGCTCGCCAGTTGCCTGAGTGACCACCATCGGTGCGAACTTTTTATGGTCTGCATCCATATGTTCCCAGGTGATCGGGGTTTCCAGTACGTGGGCATCGGCGTCGATTGTGGCCATTTAACTCTCCCTGATTGGTCTGGCCCTGTTTAGTCGGGATTCAGACGTTTGGTAATTTTCTGCGCCAGCATACTCATTTTTGGTCAATTTCCAAGTCGGGCGGTGCAAAAATTGAGGTGTTCTGTGGCTCTACGCATAATGGCGTTCGACCGTGGCCGATCGACCAAATAGTAACGAGCACTAACGCGTTGGCGCCTGCTAACTGGGTTGCTTGGGCGTTTTATACTTAATGTAGCGTTAACGTTTTGCCTCGTAGACTGAGCGTTAGAACAAAGACGTTTGAGGCCGAACGCAAAAAATGAACATATTGACCGCAGCGGAAGCTGCTGATTTCCTCAAAATTAAATCGGATACTCTTTACACGCTTATAGAAAATGATGGATTACCCGGCGCCAAGGTCGGCAATCAGTGGCGTTTTCTGGAAGAAGACCTCATCGTTTGGTTCAAGCGAAAACAATCGTTTAAACAGGCATCTAAAGAAGACAAGTGGCTTGGGTCGGGTATTTATCGTGGCCTGGTTGAAGACACATTTGATGCTGTATTGATTTCTAAGAACAACATAATAAAGGATTGCAATGACGCGGCGTTGTCCCTTTACGATTATTCAATGACGGAAATGGTAGAGCGGCCTTTCCATGATTTAATGGCACCTGAATTTCATCACAAGTTAGAGGAAACTCTCGAGTCAAATCTGACAGGCATCATTCAGCGGGTTCACATACGCCGAGACGGTACCGTGTTCCCGGTTGAAGTTTCTATGAAATCGTTGAGTGGAGAACAGGAAGGGACCCGCCTCGGGGCTGTAAGAAAAATATCACACTTAGATCCCAAGTTCTTTTCGGCAAAGGTTCGGGAAGTTTTGTCTCATTATGGCGTTCGATCCATAGAGCCTGGCAAACTCCCCTCCTATTAAATGACGGCTTGTCAACCGGCTGCGGAGATCGGCCGCTGCTCTGAGGCGCGACTGGCCGGGAGTGTAACGGTCACCGTTGTGCCGGTGCCGAGTTCGCTTTGAAGATCCAGTTTACCACCATGCAATTCAACCAGAGATTTAGTGAGGGGGAGGCCCAGCCCCGTACCTTCGGCTTGCCGGTCCAGTGATCCGTCGATCTGTTGGAATCGCGCCAATGCTTTTGGAATATCTTCTTCGGCAATCCCGATGCCGGTATCAATGATCTGAATGCCATAGCCAACTTCTAGGTCAAACCATGCCTTGATGGTAACGGAGCCTCCTGGTTCGGTGAATTTTACAGCGTTGGATAGCAAGTTAATCAGGATTTGCTTGAGACGGATGGGATCCGCCCCCAGCATCGGAATAGAATTTTCGTCAAATTCGCTCACGAGCACGACGTCTCCATCTGCGGCGCGTTCATTGACGAGTGTTACGCAGGTTCGGATAGTATTTGCCAAATCGACGTAATCCTCACGCAACTCAGCATGTCCCGCCTCAATTTTGGAAATATCGAGGACGTCGTTGATCAGAGATAATAGATGTTGCCCAGAGGTGTGAATGTCGCCAGCATATCCTGCATAGGAATCAATCTCGGTAGGGCCAAGGGATTTATTCTTGATGATGTCTGAAAATCCGATGATCGCATTGAGCGGCGTCCGCAGCTCGTGGCTCATATTGGCCAGAAATTCTGTCTTGGCCCGGTTCGCAAGCTCCGCGGTTTCCTTAGCGGCAAGCAGTTCTTCTTCTGCTTGTTTTTGTTCTGTGATGTCGCGGCTGACGACTTGAATAGCGGGTGTGCCATTCCACATCAGCGGCACTGCGGTTGTTTCACAAAGATAGCTACTACCATCAAGGCGACGACGCATAATCTCGCCGACACGGGTAACCGTCCCGTTTGCCAATGTGTCATTTCTACGATCATGAAGCTGCTGATGGCTGTCTGGGTGGATAAAGTCTATTGACTGTCTGCCGATCACGTCATCAAGCGATGTTGCTCCCACCTGTGTCAGGAAAGCCTTGTTGGCAAAGACAAGTTTTCGATCAACAAAAACGATGGCGGCTTCTGGCGACATGTCAACGATACCGCGATAGCGTTCTTCACTTTCGCGTACAGCTTCCTCAGCGCGTTTGCGGTCGGTGATATCGCGACAAACCACTTGTACGGCTGGTTTCCCCTTCCATAGCATTGGCGCGGCCGCAACCTCGCCATAATAGGGGCTGCCATCCAGGCGAAGGCGGGTTACCTCAATCAGTTCGTTTCGCCCTAATCCTGACTGAACGTCGACACGTCGTTGCCTCAGATGCTCATGGTCCTTCGGATCAATAAAGTCTTCGCGCATTTTTCCGAGAACGTCGTCTATGGTGTTTGCACCGACTTGTTTCAGAAAAGCTTGATTGGCAAAGACAAGCTCCTCCTCGGCATAGATCATCAAAGCTTCAGGCGAGAGGTCAACGATTTTACGAAAACGCTCTTCGCTTTCCTGGTAGGCCGCCTCCGCCAGTTTACGCTCTGTAATATCGCGGCCAATGGCTTGAATTTCGGCGACACTACCATCGGCATCGAAGATGGCGCGGTCAGACCACTGATGCCAGCGAGATTCGCCCCCTTCCAGAATGACTTCATGTTCGGTAACGATAACGGGATTGTCTGAGCTAAGAGACGCCAGTAATTCGTCGACGCCTGAACGTTGATCTTCCGGAATGTGGTCCAGGAAACAAGTCCCGACCAGTTCTTCACGTGATTTTCCAAAACACTCGCAATAGGCCTGATTGACGAATGTTAGTATGTGGGTGCCGGGCAGTGAGCGCCCGATAAACTCGGTCTGATCTTCAACAATGGCCCGAAACTGGGCTGCACTCTCCGACAGCGCGGCTTCGACTTCAATACGGTCAGATATATCGCGGCACACGACCTGTATCGCGGGTTGTCCGTTCCACGTCATGGGGGCGGCGGCAACTTCGGAGTGATAGATGCTACCATCGAGACGCAATCGGCGGATCGCTACAGTTTCACTTTGCCGGGTTCCCTTGGCGAGTGCAGCACGTCGGTTTGTTAAAATGTGCTGGTCGTCGGGGTGGGTAAAATCGTTGACATTTTTGCCAAAGACGTCGTCAAGGGACTGGGCACCGACCTGGTCCAAGAATGCTTGGTTGGAGAAAACCAGTGTCAAATCCGAATATATAAAGACCGCGTCCGGTGAAACATCGATAATTTTCCGATAGCGCTCTTCGCTTTCACGCAGTTTCGAGCTTTGTCGCCGAACCATCTGCCGAAGGCTGTAATTCCAGAAAAAACTGCCCCCAACGGCCAGTCCAATTACCGCTATGAGAATGATGATGCCAATTGTGATTGTTCGAGTGTCAAACACACTCTGAGCAGATAGGCCAATCCACTTGCCAAGAATCTTTTTGTGTTCGGCGGGATGAATTGAGGCGACAGCCTTGTTTAGGACGGCGTTCAGGATCGGCCAGTCTTTACGTGTGGCAATGGCCAGTCGTGCAAAATAACCGGTTTCACCGGCAACGCTTAGATTTGTGACGCCGAGCTTTTCGATATAATGCGTGGCGGTTGCGAGGTTCGCAACCATGGCATCGAGCTGTCCGAACGATACAAGTAAGAGGCCAGATTGTAGATTCTGTACAGGATGAATCTTGATATTTGGGTGGTCGCGTTTGATCCACTCCTGCCAGACATACCCTTTAACGACGGCGACTTTTTTACCTGCCAAGCTCTCCAGCTTCGAATGGTTGAGTTTGTCCTTCTGCGTGATAATGACACCGGGTAATTCAATGTGCGGGTCTGTGAAGGCCATGTACTTTGTACGGTCGGTAGTCTTGGTTGCCGCGCTCAGCATGTCCAGTTCTCGTTTCTTGGCAGCAGAGATAACGGCCGCCCAGGTCGGTAAGGGTACAATTTCGAAGCGCAGCGGTACTTTGGTCTCCAGGAGTTTCAGATAGTCCGCTGAAATTCCGCTGAGCTGGCCTTTATCGTTGAGGGTTTCGATCGGGGGGTAATCTGGATCCGGGCCGACCCTGATGACGGGGTGTTCGGCGAGCCACTGATGCTCTAATGGGGTGAGCTCAATGGTGGTTTTTGTGTTTCCTGTTTCTGACGCATGGACCGCATTCGACAACGATGCGAATAGCGAAACCCAAAGGATAATAACGAGTTGGGGACGAGGAAACAAAAAATCACCGCCGTATCTAAGTGGTCACTAAATTCTCTATCCTTGGCAATCGAAATTGCGCTCTGAGGTCGCAAAGATTGCACTGTTCCTTAGTGTGGCAATTTTCTGGTTAAATTGGGCTTAATGCACAATGACAAACTCTTTGCCCAACCAGCAGAAATGCGATTGAAGCCAGTTATTCTGCAGCCATAGAAAGGGCTTCGTTATTCACCGCTGCGCGATCCGGCATTAAGTTGACGGAAACTGTTGTGCCGACCCCCAATTCACTATCGATGTTTAATGTACCGCCATGAAGTTCGACCAAGGATTTGCTCAGCGGTAGACCAAGCCCCGTTCCGTCCTGTTGACGGCCCAGCGTACCGTCGACTTGCTGAAAACGACCGAGGGCTGTTGGAATGTCTTCTGCCGCTATCCCAATACCGGTGTCGGCAATTTGAAACTGGTAACCGAATTGCTGATCAAACCAGGCTCTGATCGTGACGTTCCCCCCTGGTTCGGTGAACTTTATCGCGTTGCTCAGAAGGTTGATGAGAATCTGTTTTATACGTCGCTTATCGGCACACAGGAGAGGTATGCGTTTCGCGAGTTCGGTCTTTATCTTGATGTTTTTCTCGGTGGCACGCTCTTTAATCAGTAGGATGCAGTCATGGATTGTCGTGGTTGGGTCAAGATAATCCTCTCTCAACTCAACATGGCCAGCTTCGACCTTTGATATATCGAGCACGTCATTTATCAGGGATAGCAAATGCTGCCCTGAGGAATGAATGTCGCCCGCATACTCCCGATATTTGGACGTTCCAACGGGTCCAAGAGTTTCCTGGTTTATGATTTCGGAAAAACCTAGAATTGCATTTAACGGTGTTCGAAATTCGTGACTCATATTCGCAAGAAATTCTGTCTTGGCACGGTTCGCTAGTTCTGCTTCTTCCTTCGCCGTTAGAGACGCGGCCTCGGCCAATCGACGTTGTGTGATGTCACGCCCAATTGCCTGAATCTCGGTGATATTTCCCTCGTCATCAAAAATGGCGCGGTCCGTCCATAGGTGCCATCGAACGTCGCCATTCGCCAGAATGGATTGATGTTCTGCGGCGACGACTGGGTTTTCGGCGCTGAGAGTTGCCAACAACTTGTCAACTTCATCGCGCTGCCCTTCAGGAATATGATCTACGAACGGGGTGCCGATCAGCTCTTCTCGGGTTTTGCCGAAACAATCGCAATAGGCCTGATTGACAAAGGTTAGAGTGTGGATCCCCGGTAGTGATCGGCCAATAAATTCTGTCTGATCTTCGACAATTGCCCGGAACTGAGCAGCACTTTCTGCTAGGGCGGCTTCGGACTCTTTGCGCTCTGAGATGTCACGGCAAACGACCTGGATCGCGGGTTTTCCATTCCATGTCATCGGCGCAGCAGCGACCTCGGTATGGTATACGCTGCCGTCGAGTCTCAGGCGCCTGACTTCGACAATTTTCTGCCGCCGGGTACCGGCTCGTAGAGCCTCACGACGCGCATTAAGGATAGGTAGGTCGTCCTGATGAATCAGGTCATCGACATGCTTGCCGAGCAAATCATCCAATGATTTTGCACGAATTTGATCAAGAAATGCCTGATTGCTGAAGATGAATTTATCATTGGCATAGATAAAGACCGCATCCGGAGAAAGGTCGACGATTTTCCGGTAGCGTTCCTCGCTTTCCCGTAACGTTTCACCTTGTTGGCGTACGCGTTGGCGCAAGGAATAATTCCAATATAAATTTCCGCCGATGATCACCATGATGGCGATAAGGATGACCAAGGCGCCCCATAAAATTATCGCTGGATCAACGACTTTGGATGCCGAAAGACCTATCCATTTGTCCAAAATTGACTTGTGTTCGTCGGGGCTGATAGACGCGATGGCTTTTTCTAAAATTGAGTGTAGAACTGGCCAATCTTTACGTGAGGCAATCGCGAGCCGCGCGTAATAGCCGGTTTCACCTGCCACGCTTAAATTCGTAACCCCAAGCTTTTTTATAAGGTGAGTAGCGTTGGCCAAGTTTGCGACCATGGCGTCGAGTTGGCCGAAGGACACGAGTAATAGCCCGGTTTGGAGATCGCGGACAGGTTGGAGATTTATACTTGGATGATCGCGGGTTACCCATTCCTGCCAGACATAGTTGGAAACGACACCAACTCTTTTCCCGTGAAGACTTTTAAGGGTTGAAAATTGCTTCTTATCTTCCTGGGCAATGATGACACCGGGGAGTTCGATGTGTGGGCTGGTAAAGGACATATATTTGGTTCGTGCCGCTGTTTGGGTGGCGGCGCTCAGCATATCGATGTCGCGGCTCTTCGCAGCGCCGATCGCCGCATCCCAGCTTGGTAGCCGTTTTACCTGAAACTTAACCCCCAGCTTCTTGTCGAGAAGTTTGAGATAATTTGTGGATATACCGATGAGATTGCCGCTTTTATCGAAAGACTCGATAGGGGGGTAGTCGGGGTCTGGAGCAACCCGGATTACCGGGTGGTTTTTGAGCCATTGGCGTTCGGTCGCGGTAAGGCTGACATTTCTGTCGAACGCGTCGGGTCCGGCTGTACTTAGAGCCACCGGAAAAGCAGCAACAGAAAATACTGCAGTTGCGATTAGATATCGTCGTATACGAAGCACTTTCTTTTCATCCTATGGTATCGGCTATGGGCCCAATCTGCGCGCTTTTACGCGCAAAATTACTCGATACCGACCCTTCCTCTATGGTGCGTTAGAGGAAATCTGAGAATGAAGTTCTATTGGTTAATAAAGTGTTAAGATGGCAATTAGGCCGACGTCGATAAATTACGTCGTGGTCCACACGGCAAGCTCGTACCCGTCAGGATCGGTGAATTGGAATCGTTTGCCACCAGGAAATTCGAAAATGGGTTTTGTGATCGTGCCGCCGGCGGCTTCTACCTGTTTCATGAGTGTGTTTAAGTCTATGCCGTAAAGCACAATGAGCGGGCCGCCCGGTGATGCCGTGCCGGTAGCGTCAAATCCACCTTTCATATGACCATCCGAAAATTCGCAATAATCCGGACCGTAATCCGTGAAGGTCCAGCCAAAGGCCTCACTGTAGAATTTTTTCGATTGCGCAATGTCGCTAACATTGAATTCGACGTAGTCGATACATTTGTCGCGATGCGGCATTTCTTCAGCCATCGGATGGTTTCCCTATTCAAGCAGATTGGTATTTACTGGTGGTCGATTATATCATGAGTTGAATAGTTTAGCTGCCGACACATTTCGGGATTGGTTCGGTAAGGGGATGGGATTGAGCTAAATGGCAAAACAAACAAAACCGAAGAAAGCGCCCCGTCGCGGACTTAAAAATCTGTGGAGTCGGATTTTGATTGTGGGTCCGGCTCTCATTTTGGTGGTCGCTGGTTTCATGTTCGCCTCTCAATTCGTTGAGCCCGCACCACCAAACCGGATTGTGATGGCAACCGGATCAGACGCTGGTGCCTATCATGCTTTCGCCAAGAAATATGCTGAACGATTCAAGAAGGAAGGCGTTGAATTGGCGCTTAAAAACAGCGCCGGTTCCGCAGAAAATCTGAAAAGTCTGACGACGGATGGGTCGGATGTCCCTGTGGCCTTTCTGCAGGGCGGAATAGGGAGTCCGGAACAGCATCCCGGACTCCGGTCGCTTGGCAGCGTCTATTACGAGCCGCTGTGGGTGTTTGTGCGCGGCGATAAACCGGTAGAATTTCTGACGTCGCTGGCTGGACGACGCATTGCTGTTGGTGGTGCTGGTAGTGGAACCCGAGCCATTGCATTGCGTTTGCTCCGAGAAAATGGTGTGACGGCAGACAAGGCGAAACTCGTCGAGATCGGCGGGCTGACGGCAGCAAAGGCATTGCGCGCCGGACAGGTCGATGCGGCGATCTTTGTTACCTCGGCAACGTCAAACACTGTCAAAGGCCTGTTAGCAACGCCCGGTATTACCCTGATGAACTTCGACCGGGCTGACGCCTATATCCGGCTTAATCGTTTCCTGTCTAAGATGGTTTTGCCAAAAGGTGCCGTTGATCTTGCGGCCAACCTGCCGGAACAGGATGTAACGCTACTCGCGCCAACAGCGACCATCGTGGCCTCACCAGAACTCCACCCTGCCTTGATTGATCTGTTACTGCTGACGATGAAAGACGTTCATCGACCCGGCGGATTGCTGGAGGAACCGGAGGAGTTTCCGTCGGGACGCTATATCACCTATCCACTGGAACCTGCGGCGCAGCGTTTTTACGACAAGGGACCACCGTTCTTGCAGCGCTTCCTGCCTTTTTGGGCGGCCAATCTTATTGACCGTCTCAAGGTTATGATCCTGCCATTGCTGACCCTGCTATATCCGCTGTTTAAGGTGCTGCCACCAGCCTATAGCTGGCGTATGCGAACCAAAGTTAATCGCTGGTACAAAGATGTTCAGAAATTGGATGATCAGGTTCGTAGCCAGGATATTTCGCAAGCCGATGCCACCGTTGAACTCGACAGAATTGAGCATGCCGTTGAAGAGGTCTCCGTGCCGGCGGCCTTCGCGGCCAGCGCCTATACCTTACGCTTGCATATCGATTTTCTGCGGCGCCGGATTGACGCTGGCGGTGAAGACCCTGGCGACCCTATCGCGACCGGTGATGCGTAGCCGAGCCCGTCTTGCAGAATTCGTTCCTTAGGTTGTATTTTATTTCATCAAACAACCTGTAGCTAGACGTTTTGTCGGATCATGTATAGCCTGATCTGTAGTTCTGACCGTGATCCTTAGTTTCTTATATGTTGAGAAATTAGGAATTCATCGAGGGCCGGATGATTGTAGGTTTTTAGAAGGAGTTGTTGATGAAAGAGGCGACAGAAGAACTCCTCAAAAAATTTGGCGGTGTTTTCCGCCGAAATTTGCAGTGTGGCGTACCCCTGCTCATAGCAGCAACGCTGTTGGCGTGTTTCCCGGTTTTTGTAAATGTCCTCGGTACTTGCCCGGTTTCCGTGACAAAAGGCGATCCTGACATTTCAAAAGGAAATCCGCTGGTATGTCCCAAAACGGAAACCTGGGACAAGTTATTGTCCAACACGCTGGAGTCGGGAGCTAAGAAATTCCGTTCTACGCCATCGGCGGGAGTCACGACGACAACTGCGAAAACCCCTACACAGTTAAAAGATATCCAAAAAAAGTCGCTCTGGCGCAGAGATCCATCAAAGGTCTGCAACAAAAATTGAAATCAATTAGATCCGAAATGTCGGTTGCGATTGCCGACATGGCGCTTGAGAAATTGACGGGAATTGCGCCTCACCTGAAAGCTATTTCGGAGCTTGAAAAGGAGATTGCTGCACAAAGTAAAAAAATCCAGTTACTAGAAAAAAATATCAAACCGAAGGCGCAGCCATCAAAGCTTAAATTGTCGCTGGTTTCAGCACGAGAGGCGACAGCGAGGGCGCATTGGGTAATCGCCTACACGATGCAGATGTTGATCAGCTTTATGGTTGTCGTGGGTGCAGTATGGGCCGTTACAGTCTCGATGGAAGACCAGGAGGATGACAAGTGGATCAGCAGTTTTATTCTGGCTGGTTTTCTCTTTGGTGTCTGGGCGGTTGGCAGGGTCCTGGAATCTCCGGCAGAGGCAGTGTTTGCTACTGAAATTACGGTTGCAAATGGATCATTGAAAACGTGGATTCCGATGTTCGCCAACCCGTTCTCGGCTTATGTCGAAACGGTTCTGGAGAAGGATTTCTTGAAATTGATCTCCCGCGCAGACACTTTTTTGACGGTAGCTCTGTTTGGATTAGCGGCGGCTGTCGCTTCTTCCTTGTTCCTGAGAGATACGTGGGAGCAGGGTAAGTCGTCGGTTATAGACGAACAACAGTATTTGACACGTTGCTTCGAAAGATTACGGCTAACTGTTTATATGGCAGCCGCGCTACTTACGACCGGCGTGTTTTATCAGGACGCTTTGTTGAAATGGCCGATTAGCCTTCTCAAAAAACCTGGCGTAACAGAAGCCAAGAACAGTATTCAGCCTCTGCTGAACGGGTATGTAGATGAACTGGTATTTGGTTATGCCGTTTTCTTCAGTATTTTTCTCGCGACAATCCTTCTTGTGGCTGGATTTATCCTTCGAAAACGGGCATGGAAATTTGTGCGTGTTTCTATCCCAAACAAAACTATTTCCGAACATCGCCAGCAATTAACAAAATATGGGCTTGATTGGCCGATGAGCGCTAAGATTGGTCAGTTCATTGCAGTTCTCGCGCCTGTTGCTGCGGCTGGCTCCGTCGGGAAATTAACTTCCGCCTTTGCGACGTTCCAGTAGCATATTTGTGCGGGTAAGCCTGCCGATGGACCTGTAAAATTCCACGATTAAGGGTTTGGGGTCGAGGCAATCGTTCGCCGAGCAACAAGTTAGCTTCGCCACTTCCGGTGTATGAAATTTCGGTCACTGAAGAGTGATGGTTTCAACATTCTCTTTTCTCCAAATTCCCGTTAAGATAGAATTAAATAATATTTTTCCAACTAAAAAACACGGGTGCAGGAGGAAATGCCATGCTGAATGAAGATGATGTTGTCTTGGATGTAGATGACTGTATGAAGGCGGTCATAGAGGCAAGCACAGGTGCAAGCTATCATGATGGGCTAATCCCCATCCTGCCACCTGAAGCGGGCTGGGAAGCGGATTTAGCAAATTGGGATCAAACCCTGGCAGCAATTCAAGCCTGTCTGCACGCGAAGAACCCAGCCTACGCGAATTTGGTGCTGGATCCGTCGATGACCGAAGAAACAATCAACAAGACGCTTTCTTTTACGCGCGGAATCATCACTGCGAAAATTATGGCGTTATAGCTGAATAAAAATTTAGGGCCTAATCAAGGGGAGAAGGTGGGATGAGAAAAATTGGTGCAATGGCCGTGTTGACGGCATTTCTGTTTACTGTGACGCCAGCGTTCTCACAGTCAATTTCAAAAATTCTGGAAGTAGAGCGACATCTCGAGTTCTGTAATAAGACGTCGCTGGAGGTGATGCCGGTTCGGGTCGCCAAGGCAATGATTCGATCTGCGAACGTGCCACCCCATGCAGTGGATTATGCCAATCCTGCAAAAACAGCGGATGGCGACGACAAGGCAGCGGAGTTCATATTCCTCGTAGAAAACGGAAAGGCCGCATTGCCGGGCATTCTTTTGAAAGATCAGCGGGTAATAAACGCCCTGAAGGTTCTCAAGTTATACAGGCAAAGCCTAAATGCCTATTTGAACGCCCGACAGGTCATTGCAGGCTATGCGGTACAAAAAACTACCGGACGCGTGAGAACGGCGCATTTCTTCAACGGCCAAAATGTAAAAATCAAATGTGATCCTGTTGCTGATTCCCCACTGTTGGATCCGACCCGAACACCAAGCCAGGAGGAAGACGAGGGCAACAAACTTTCTGCACAACTTAATTCTGGATTTTTGATCCGAGGCAATGTGGAGGATCTCTCAATCTCGAAGTCAAAACTCAAGGAATCCAGCGCTGGCAAAGTTTCATTCCGTGATGACAGAGCAAGTGATGAGCAGGCATTCCAGACTGATGTGACAGTGGGTTTTAACCTGTCAGCACTTAAGAAAAAAAAGAGCGCCTGGTCGACAATTTTATATACGCGCTATCAGCTGATCGACAATCGAGGAAATAATAAAAAAGACATTCATTCGTTTTCGCCGGGAATTTTATTTGATCGGTTAATCAGACCGACGAACTGGCTTTCGGCGCGGATCGGATTGACGCCAACATCGACGTTTGATCTCAAGCAGGGTGCTAAAAACTTCAAGGTAAAAGGCTATTTTGATCCTTCAGTGCGGGTGGGTAATAACGTAATCCTCGGAGGCTGGAAGAACCTGACTGGTCTAATAAGGTATAGGCCGGACTTTAGAATAATTGGTGAAGGCGCCCATGTTTTCGACAATGGAACCAGTGCGGAGCTCGCAGATACTGATCAGTTCTTTGGCGCGGGCGGAGACCTGTCTTTAAAGGTTGGGTTCTCCGGTGTTCCGGTCCTGTCTAATGTTGTTCTCAGGGCTGGCTATCGTCATCTGGAAATTTTTTCAGGCGCTATAGATCGGGCCAATAGATTTTCGGCAGCGGCGCAATATACGCTCGATGATGCCTCGCGGTTCTCGTTGTCCTTAAAGTACGAAGATGGCGAGAATTCAGAAACTTTCCAGAAGGAAGAATTCTGGGGCGTGGAACTGGGTGTCAAGTTCTAACGATACCCTGAATTCATCTTTATAGCTGGCGGTTTTCATTGTCAGGTTGGTACTCTATGTCATAGAGAAGGAACCCTATCACCTGCCAACAGGACGTACTCATGCCCCGTATAAAACCGCTCGACATCGAAGATATCGATTCAGATCTCCAGCCCGCTGTTGAGGCCTATCTCGACCGTGGTGGGTATGTCGCCAACTCGTTCCGGACAATGGCGCGGCGACCGTTGGTGGCCAAAGCCTATGATGAATTGCGCAACGCGGTGATGGCATCACTGACGATCCCCAAAACGCTGCGCAGTCTGATGTTCCATATCATGAGTTACGAAGCAGGCTGCCGTTACTGCCAGGCGCATTCGATCAACACGATCGCCAGCGACCCCGATGTGTCAGCCGAGAAGCTAGACTCGATCTGGGAATATGAAACCAGCCCGCATTATTCAGATGCCGAACGCGCGGCCCTTCGATTTGCGCAAGCCTCCGCCATGGTGCCAAACGGTGTAACCGACGAAGACTTTGACGTTTTGCGCGAGTTTTACTCAGATGACCAGATTGTCGAGATGGGGGCGGTGCTGTCGCTCGGCGCTTTTATCAATCGCTGGAACGATACGATGGCGAGTGAGCTTGAAGCAAAACCCCGTGCCAAGGCCGAGAGCCTGATCGGTGGCAAAGGCTGGGACGTCGGCAAGCACGCCGGGTAAAGGCTTTAATGGCGTGCGCTAACGCGCTCGCCGCCGGACAACGCTAAGACCCACAACGCCGAGGGCAAATATGGCGAGCGCGCCAGGTTCCGGCACGACCGATAACTCATCCGAGATCGCATAGAGCGGCAGGTTGAGGCCAGCTCTGGCAAAGTTGAAACTACTGATCCAGGAACCGGCAACTGTATACAGTCCGATATGGGTAGATATGTTCGCCGACCCCAGTTCCTGAAGACCTATTCCTATTCCGGACGGAAATGTGCCCGACCAGGCGGAGATTTGCAGGGATGTTCCCCCGGGTGGAATGATTCTGGCGGTGCCGTTTTCGGTGATATTGAGGGCCGCATCGAGCGTACCATCCCAGAAATCAGAGTTGTTATCGGCGAGTTTAATGCCGTTCACCAGATAGATCGGTACACCTGATCCACTGCCGGGGTTGGTGCCGGTCCTAAAACGGTACGGCGAGGGGGCCGAACGAGCTATCGCAATTGATCAGATCAACGCGTTTCCATTTCAGCATGAACCCGTCATTGGTTTTGAGCAGCAGATGTTGGGCGCGCCCGCCATAGCTGGTTTGATTGTCGAGCCGATATTCCATCATCTGGAGCGTGGAATGAACCAGAACCTCGCCATCAACATTGTGGTTCTCATCGATCTCAATGTTGCTGACAACGTGAACCGTTCGGCTCGCTGGTTTCTGGGCATGGACGTTGGGATGATCCAGCCGCGACAGCCGCGTGCGCATGACTTCGCGATCATCAAAAAAGATTGAGACGGCTTTGTACGGATCATCTTGATTGGGGTAGGCAGGCACCCAGTAATAACCATCCTCGGTATAGAGGTCAGTCCATTCTTCAAAACGGCGTTCGTCCAGCAGGCGAACTTCGCGATACAGATATTTTTCGATGTCAGCGAGCACGGTTATTCAATCCTGTCTTAGCCTTCACCACACATATAATCGACCCAGGCAACTTGTTGATTGCGGGCGCCGGATTCAGACGTGCCGTGCGATTCATAGGAGCCGGTATTGTCGCCGGTGAAGTTCTCATTCATACCACGCGCCAGCACCACCCAGTCGGTGCTCTGGGTCTTCAGCCCTTCATGACAACGCACCCAGACTTCCATGTCGTCTGACATCACCATGCCGGAGGGCGAGTGGCTGTTATTGTTACTGCGCAGGGCGGCATGCCACATTTCCTCAGGGGCGCCTTTGAGTTTGAGCGGAATGATGATGTTCTCGGTGCAATCAACCGAGATTGGATTCATCACCCGGATATGCTGCGTCAGATGCTGGATCGACCAGTGCGGATAAAAAATACTGTTATGGGTTTTGACCGTCATTAGGTCTTCGGCCTTATCGCCATAGGCATCTTCCATCGAAGCCTTGTAGCGATCATAGATCGGGCCACTGTTTTTCTTGTCCATCGCGAAGCGGCCCATATAGACATGGCCGTGACGGTGCCCACCGAGTGGATGTTCTTCCCATTGATCATCGAGTCTTGAGTCTTGGGCTAACACCTTGACCTTGCCGGCCTCATCTTCCTCGGCGCCTTCGCGGCGGAACTGTTTGCCGTCTTCATCCGTCGTCGACACATGGGTGAACATGATGTGATAGACGTCGGTCTGGTTCTCCATCTGGAGCTTCCAATTCCCTGAATAGCGATAGCGGAACACACCGGCGCAGGCTTCGACCTCGCCTTCTGGTGAGCGGTCACAGAAGGCATCGATATGGTCTTTCATGGGGCCAAGAAATACATCGATGTCCGGTACATCAGTGCTCAGGCTGACAAATACAAAGCCACGATAAATCTCCATACGGGGTAGCTTTACGAGATCGAGCTTCTCCTTGGCGAGGAATCCGTCTTCATAGCCTTTCGGATAGGGCGCGCCGGCGAAACGACCATCGGTGTTGAACACCCAGGCGTGATAGGGGCATTCAAAGCGCTGGGTATTGCCAGACTGTTCGAGACAGACTTGTGAGCCACGATGGGTGCAACGGTTAAACATCACATGGACCTCGCCCTTGCGGTCGCGGCTCATGATCACCGGCTGTCGGGCAACAGTGGTCGTTATGTAGTCGCCATTGTTCGGCACCTGGCTGGCATGGCCGACAAACAGCCAGATGCGGCCAAAGATGCGCTCCATCTCCATATCGAAGACTTCCGGGTTTATGTAGAAGTCGCGATGGACGCGATCAGGTTGCACGAGTTCGCGCAAGGCGCTGTTGTTATATGCCGTCATGATAGAAGCCTGAAAATTGACCTATGGACCATTATCCTAATTACTAACTATGGTGAGTCAAAATCGAAATTGGCGAAATCCGGATGTCAGACAGAAAACTCAAACTCGGTGTGGTCGGGCTGGGGCGCGGCTTTACGGTGCTGCTGCCGACGCTGACGTTTCATCCACGCCTTGAGATTGCCGCCGCCGCCGATACGCGACCCGAAGCCCGCGAACGCTTTGAGGCGGATTTCGGTGGAAGGGCTTTTGAGACGATAGAGGACATGTGTGATAGCGCGGACATTGATGCTGTCTATATCGCGACTCCGCATTTTTGCCATGCCGATCACGCGGTGACCGCAGCACAGGCGGGCAAACATGTGCTGGTCGAAAAACCGATGGCGCTTTCTGTGGCGGACTGTACCCGGATGATCGACGCCGCGGCGGCAGCGAAAGTTCACCTGCTGGTCGGGCCGAGCCACAGCTATGACGCGCCGATTGTCGAGACCAAACGGATCATTGATAGCGGCGCCTACGGTCCGCTGCATCTGATCACCGGCATCAACTATACCGATTTTATCTACCGACCACGGCGGCCCGACGAGCTGGACAGCGCCCAAGGCGGTGGCGTTGTGTATAGCCAGGCAGCGCATCAGATCGATGTCGCCCGGTTCCTGTGCGGTGGGGTGATCGAGACGGTTTACGCGACGACAGGCAATTACGATCCGGCACGCCCGACGGAAGGCGCTTATAGCGCAATCTTGAAATTCGCGGGCGGCGCAGTCGCCAATCTCACTTTCTCTGGTTATGGCCATTTCGATTCCGATGAATTCTGCGAGTGGCGGGGTGAAACCGGTGGCCTCAAAGACCCGGCAAATTACGGCGCGGCAAGACGGGCGCTGAGGGAACTCGGCAGCGGTGATGCAGAAACGAAGCTGAAAGCCGACCGGGCATTTGGCGGCAGCGCTTCTGCTGGGAAACCCGATATCCCACCGCAGGGATTATCTCATGAGCATTTTGGTCTGATGGTGGTGAGCTGTAGTGATTGCGATATCCGCCCGGGTCCAAACGGTGTTCGCGTCTATGCCAATGATGAGATCATCGAGCACCCGCTCGACCCACCGAGCGTGCCGCGCGCCGAGGTAATCGATGAACTGGCCGCTGTGATCCTTGATGGCACAGCGCCGGTCCATACCGGTGAATGGGGAAGGGCGACCTTCGAAGCCTGTGAAGCGGTCTATCAATCAGCCAATGGCGGCGGCGAAGTTCGCCTGAATCATCAGGTGGCGCTAAGTTCCTTCGTATGAGCTCCCTAAAACCCCTCCACCTCTGGATCGCGCTGATCGCGGCGTCGGTCGTCGTCAGCCTCCTTCTGCAACTCACGGGATTTCCGGCATCATTTCTGATTGGGCCGATGCTGACCGGCATGGTGTTTTCTGTACGTGGGGCCAAGCTCTCAGTGGCACGGCCTTATTTGCTGGCGTCGCAGTCCGTTGTTGGTGTGCTGGTGGCGAGCGCTCTGGACCCTTCCATTCTCGGTACAATTTCGAATGACTGGGCAGCCATATTGCTGGTCGTGGCGACGACGGTGGCGTTCAGTACTTTTGCCGGCTGGATGATCGCCCGCACTGGGTTGTTGCCCGGTACCACCGCGGCGTGGGGATGTTCGCCGGGAGCGGCCACGGGCATGATAACGATGGCTGAAGAGTACGGAGCGGATCCTCGGTTGGTCGCTTTTATGCAGTTCCTGCGCGTGGTCATGGTGATGGTCGTGGCGACGTTGGTGTCCCGCTTTATCTTTGGTGTTGGGGCGGCGGAGCAGGCACCTGACGCCGGGTCAACTTTCATCGAACAACTGCCGGACCTCTTGAAAACGATTGCGGTGGTCGCGGCTGGCGCTGTTGGCGCGCGGGTGCTGAAAGTGCCGTCAGGAGCGGTGTTCGTGCCTTTGTTTTTAGCTGGCGTTTTGCAGGGGTTGGGTTTTCTAACGATTACGCTGCCGCCGTGGCTGCTTATCACGGCGTTCTCCCTTATCGGTTTGTGGGTTGGTTTGCGCTTCACTCGAGAGACGGTCCGGTACGCGTTCCGCGCTTTGCCGGTGATGCTCCTTGGCACGCTGACACTTATCGCGTTGTGCGGCCTATCGGCAGTGATGCTGGTCTGGCTCATCGGTACCGATCCGCTGACCGCATTTTTAGCGACGATTCCGGGTGCTCTTGAGGCCGTTTCCATCATCGCCGTGTCGAGCAATGCCGATGTCTCCTTTATTTTAGCGCTTCAGACTATACGGCTATTCGTCGTGATCGTTACCGGCCCGATGCTGGCCAAGATGATCTGCAAGATGCTCTGACGGTTGATCAATGCCGTTTGCACGGTGACAATCTCTTTCAAGATGATCATGAGCTTTGGAGGATGTCGTGGGACAGTTTTCAATGGGGCAGCCAGTGCCCCGCACCGAAGATCCGCGATTGCTGCGGGGCGGTGGCCGTTACGTTGATGACATCAAGCTGCCCAATGAATGCCACGCCTTTATGCTGCGCTCGCCCCATGCCCATGCGCGGATCGTCAGTATCGATATTGAGGGTGCACAGGCAATGCCCGGCGTTATCGCGATCTATACCGGCGCCGATTGGGTGGCCGATGGTCATGGCCAGCACTCCTTTCCCATACCCCGAACAAGGCGAGATGGCAGCCCGCAATTTATTCCCGTCCGGCACGCGATAGAGCCTGATGTCGTAAAGGTCACTGGCGACATTGTTGCCATGGTGGTGGCGGAGATGGTTGATCAGGGCAAGGACGCTGCTGAACACATAGATGTCGAATATGAGTTGTTGCCGGTTCTGACTGAGGGTGTCGCCGCCCGCGCTGACAGCGCGCCTCAGCTCCATGAAGGCTGCCCGGACAACGAAGCCTATTACCATGAGGCGGGGGATGAAGAAGCCGTTGAGGCCGCCATCGCCACAGCGCATCACGTCACGCATTTTCATACCAAGATCAACCGCATCACCGCCAATACAATGGAGCCACGTGGCTGTATTGGTGATTACGACGCACGCTTTGATCGTTTCACGTTTTATGGCCAGACCCAGCTGCCGCATATGGTTCGCAACACATTGGCTGCGGATATATTTGCGGTGCCGGAAACTGCGATGAATGTGGTGTCGCCAGATGTAGGCGGCAGTTTTGGCATGAAGCAGGGCCATGCGCCGGAAAACCATGCCTGTTTATGGGCGGCCCGAAAGCTCGCCCGTCCGGTGCGCTGGATGTCAGAGCGCAGCGAAGGCCACCTCACAGATTATCATGACCGCGACCAGGTTACCGAAGCGGTTCTGGCGCTGGGTGAAGACGGTGAATTCCTGGCATTGAAAGTCGAGAATATCTGCAGCATTGGCGCCTGGCTCGATCCGTTTGGTACGATCTCTCCGGTTAGCCATCTCGGTGGATTGGCTGCAACCTATAAAACGCCCCTGATTTACGCGCAGTCTTCTGCTGTCTTTACCAATACCAGTCCCAACGGTCCCTTCAGAGGATCGGGTCGACCGGAAGCAGCCTATATCATTGAACGGTTGATCGATAATGCCGCACGCGAGATGAACATCGACCGAGCTGCCATCCGTCGACGCAACATGGTGTTGCCCGAGGACATGCCATTCAAGACCGGGCTGGTCTATACGCTGGATTGCGGTGAGTTTGACGCGAATATGGAAAACACTTTGGCGCGCGCCGCGTATGATGGTTTCGAAGCGCGTCGTGTTGTGGCTCGTGAGGAAGGCAAACTCCGCGGCATCGGTATTGCCAATTTTATTGAGCAAACCGCTCAAATGTTTGGTGAGACCGTTGCGATCCAGTTCGATCAAACCGGTTCGGTAACGGTGCTCGCGGGGTCCGCTGATCAGGGGCAGGGACACGACACAATGTACAAGGTGTTGGTGTCGGATGCGCTGGGGGTCGATACCGATGATATCCGAGTATCCAATGGCAATACCGATGACCTACCATTTGGTGGCGGCTCCTACGCTTCGCGTACTGCCATTCTCGGTGGCTCCGCAACAAGGCGGGCAGCCGATAAAATCCTCGATAAGGGGACCAAGATTGCAGCGCATCTCTTGGAGGCCGCGGAGGCAGACATCGAGTTCGCCGAGAGCGCTTTTTCCGTTGTCGGCACCGACAAACAGGTGAGCATGCGAGAGGTCGCCAAAGCTGCCTATCGGCCTGACCTGTTGCCGGACGGGATGGAGCGCGGCCTGTTCGCAACCGACACGTTTGAGCCGGGCGTGCCGACATTTCCCAATGGCTGCCATGTCGTTGAGGTGGAGATCGATCCTGATACGGGTGTCACCGATGTTTTGAAATACACAGTGACCGATGATGTCGGTACGGTCATCAACGAGCTGACACTGGAAGGCCAGGTCCATGGCGGGATAGGCCAGGGAATTGGTCAGGCTTTCAGCGAACAGATTGTCTATGATGCGGATGGGCAAATGCTGACAGGGTCTTTTCTCGATTACGGCATGCCGCGCGCCGATGATATGTGCAGTTTTGATCTTGCCAATAACCCGGTGCCAACCAAGCGCAACCCGCTCGGTGTGAAAGGCGCGGGCGAGGCCGGTAATGTCGGCGCGCTGGCGGCGATTATGAACGCTGTGGTTGATGCGTTGTCACCGCTGGGTATCGAGACCCTCGATATGCCAGCAACGCCGGAAAAGGTCTGGCAGGCAATACAGACGGCGCAGGGTTAGCACTCCGGTTCTTTGTGATAGTCTCGCTTCAAGTGACAGGCAGAAGCCGTCCATAATTCAGCGGAGAGTGACATGAAATGTTATATTACCAGCAATTCGCCCTATGCCCGAAAGGTACAGGTCGCGGCGCATGAAACCGGCCTTGGAGATGAGGTGGAGTGGCAGGTCCTTACGCGCGAAGAACGGGCAGAGGTCGTCCCGGACATGAACCCGCTTGGAAAGGTGCCAGTGGCGGTGCTCGATGCTGGCAACGTATTGATGGATTCGCCGGTGATTTGTGCCTATGTGGATTCGCTGAATAATGGCCCGAAGCTGATCCCGGAGGAGGGTAGCGAACGCTGGGCGGTTCTCACACTGGAAGCGTTGGGAGATGGTCTCGGCGAGGCGGTGATTGCGGTCGCACTTGAAGGCCGGAAGCCTGAGGATCAACGGTCGCAGGCCGTCATTGACCGGCAGGCCGGGAAGATGGCTGCCGGGCTCGCGGCGTTGGACAAACAGGCGGGCGACTTCAACGACCCGCCGTTGATGGGTGAAATTGCCGTGGCGTGTGCCCTCGGCTATATGGAATTCCGCGATGTTGCTCCTGACTGGGGGAAGACCTATCCAGCGCTTTCCGGCTGGTACGCCGAGATTCTCAAACGCCAATCTTTCATCCTGAGCCAGCCTAGTTAAGCAGAGTCAGCTCGCGCGCCCTATTTCGCGCTGCGCCTAATAATAATGATTCCGCTGGCAATCAACATTGCGGCGCCGATCATGGTCGGCGTGTCAGGAAGTTGATGCCAGACGAGAAATCCTGTCGCCGTCGCCCATAGGATCGCGGTGTAGCGAAAAGGTGACACCAGCGCGGCATCACCAAGCCGGAGAGCTTCAATCATCAAAAAGTGCGCGCCCGCATTCAGCACGCCATTGATAACGAACCAAAAGGAAGCGGTGAGGGTGAGGGGTTTCCAGCCCAGTGGAATGGTCAGGAGGGACAGGGCAATCAACAACACCGACGCCCAGAATAACATCGAAATCGAGGTGTCGGTTCGTGACAGGCGCCGGGTCATCAAATCGCGAAACCCACTGACGAAAGCGGCAGCGACAGCAACCAATAGGGCCCATTCGAAGCCAACACCGCCGGGGCGGATGATCACCAACACGCCTGCAAAACCGATGATCACGGCGATCCAGCGCCGCCAAGAGACGCTTTCACCGAGAAAGCTCATCGAGAAGATCAAAACGATAATGGGTGATGAAAACACAATGGCCGTCACCGTCGCGATGGGGAGCAGAGTCAAAGCCCAGATGATCAACACCGCACTGCCGACATGAATTACGGCGCGCCAGGCTTGCCCACCGCGGTCGTTGATCCGCAAATCGCTCCATGAATCCGTCCACCAGACATAGGCGAGGATCATCAGCAAGGCCGCTATTTGCCTAAGCGCTAGTACCTGTCCCATGGGATAGGACTCGGCGAGATATTTTGAGGCCGCGTCGTTCATCGACAGTACACCGGCACCGATGATCATGATGCAGATGCCTTTCGTCGCATCTGATTTGAAAAGTGCCATGCTGTTTAGGACCCGGAACGTGTTAGTGATGGCTCGTATAGCCGCAGTTTACGCCACCGCGATCTGGATAGCGAGGTCGTGCGCTTCTGGATGGACTCATTAACGGACTCAAGACATTATGACGTCTATCGTATGCGTATCCTGCACGCTGCAATTTTAGGAAGCCTTATGTCGATTAGGAAACACGCACTCAGAGCCTTGGCCACGTGCTGTCTTTGTCTGAATCTCAATTCGGCGCAGGCCTTCGTGATCAGCTTTGAAGCGGCCGACTTTGGGCTGACACCGGTTTTCAGTAACGTCACGACCTTCGCCTTCGGTATTGATATTGCGGGTCCGCTCACTGCGGGGACGGTTTACTCAGACCCGACACTCAACGGTGTGGACTATAATGTGTTTGGGACGCTTGATGTGACGCCGTCCGGGTTTCCGGCTTTTAATCTCGTTCGATCCATCGGTGGTGCAGAATTTTATACCCAGGGAAGTTCGTTATCCTTTGAAGTGGCGGTAGGCGCCGACCTCACCGACGGGTTGCAAGTCTCTGACCTAGTCGGCGATTTCATCTTTGACGGCCGCGAGGTCGGCACCGGGCGATATCACCCGGCTTTGTTTCAGCTCCACTCGGATGGCACAGGCAGTATTCGCAATTCCAATAATACCGGTGGCGTTAACCCCGGCAGCGGTGAAGTTGTGAATGTTACTTTTGGCGAAGAGTACATCACTGATCTGACATTTAATGCGAGTACTTTAACGCTCGCAGATGCTCCCGCCGCTGTGCCTGTCCCGCCGGTTGGGTTGCCGTTGTTGATGCTTGGCTTTATGGGCGCTGTCGCGCTACGCCGCCGTCACTAACTTAAAGCCACCACTGTAGAACATATTCATACGGTCCTTCGCGATTGACGAGGTCGACCCGCTGTACCGCGATCTGGTATCCGTCACCGGTCTTGCGCAGGTAATGCCGATACTTGCCGGTGAAATTGCGGACCTCATAGCGAAGATACTCGGCGCAATGAAACCGTGACCGGACGACCAAGTCGCCATTCGCCTCTTCACTTTCCACGATCACGTTTGAGACGACATGACAGAGACGGTTATGCGGTGCCTGGCTATGAGCCCGCGGGTGCTCATTGCGGGCAACCCGCATCAGCATCAGATCGTGACTTTCCCAGAAGATATTCGGCTGGCCGTCACCTTCCGTTTGATCCTCTTCTGCTGGCATCCAGTAGAACCCGTCATCAGCGAACAAAGCGAACCAGTTGTCCCACTGCTTCTCATCGAGCAGTTCAGCCTGTCGGTATAAGAACTGTTCGGCGGTACGTTGGGTCTCTGTGCTGACATTGGCGACGGCGAATGGGTCGCGGCCTGCGAGAAGCTGAGCAACATCTTCCATGATCAGACTCCCTCGCCAGAGGTCATATAATCACGCCACGCATGCATCATATGGCGCAGCGGCATTTCGCTCATGCTATCGGGGGCAGACCGGGTGATGCCATCGTGATCCTCATCCTGTCCGGCATTGCGATGAAAGCTGACCCATTCGCTGGCAGATGATTCCAGACCGTGCTGGCATTTCCACCAGTTAAACAGGTCGTCGGCATTGACCATCGTCGAGGGTGAGTTGACCAGATAATAATAAGTCAGCGATCGGCGATAGATCGCTTCCGGGGCGTCTTTCAACCGGAAATGCCAAATCTCCGTCATCGTCCGGTCTGCTCCCAATGGCCGGATGGTGCGGAGCTGCTGCAACGGCGGTTGGATCGACATGCAAGGATAAACCAGCATGTGATGAATATTGATGCCGAGAATTTCCTCTGCTTTTTTCTCGCCATAGGCCTCATACATCCGACGGACATATTCGGTGGTGTCCGGGGCGTCCGGGCGCAATCCCATATAGCCTTCGAGACTGCTATGGCCGTTTCGGTATCCGACGGTGCCGAATTTAGTCCAACCATCATGACCGAGCCGCGCGAGATCGGAGAGAAAAGCCAGTTCCATCGGTACGTCTCTGCCATCTTCGCGAATAGTCTTTTCGAGATGTTGGGCCGCCTTGCCGGTGGACTCATGGGTCACGCCAGGGTGCGACGAGTCGAGCTGGTTTTCGAGAAAGATCTTCCAGTTCGATTGTTGGACCATCCGAAAACAACTGCCGACAATTTCAGTCTCTTTGCCGGGCGCTCGATCGATCAGCTGATCAAAGGCGGCAGCGGACTCGCCGAGATGGGTTTTTAGATCCACGCCGTCGTCGGACAGGCTGGCGAACCAGAACCCGCGATAGTTATCGGTTCGGGCTGGTCGGGACACGCTGAACTCTGGATTGTCAAAATCCAAGTTGGTCCCGTCATAGCCTTGCTTCGCGGGCATGCTTTCGAGCTTGCCATCAAGGTGAAATGTCCAGGCATGGTAGGAGCAGTAAAAATGGTTGCCGGCGTTGCCGCTGCGGGCTGAGCACAGTTGGGCGCCGCGATGCGGACAGCGATTGTACAGCACATGGACCTGGCCCTGTTGATCGCGAACCATCACGACGGGCTGCCGACCGATCTGCGCGAGGTAGTAATCGCCGGGGTTTTTAACTTGGCTTTCATGCCCGACATAAATCCAGGTGCGTTCAAAGATACGCTCCATCTCCAGATCGAAAATTTCGGGGTCGGTATAGGCTTTGCGGTGCGCGCGGTCGGGTTCAACCAGCCCGGCTAACTGTTCGGTGGTCCAGCTCATGCTTATCTCACAAATTTATTTGCTATTTTGGTGTCCAAATATTGCGGGATGCAGCTTGGCGGGTTAGCCGCGATAAATCAATTGTTTGGGGAATGGGGGAGCGGCTATTGCGCTAAAGCATTCCAGCGATTAATGGCGTTCAGGGGCTGAATTGTGTATCATATCGTCTGATATGTTTGGAACGGCGTAGAAAGAAGGAAGTATCGTGACCGGCCTTTTGAAAATCTACTTTTTGATGGCAATTGTTGCCGGTTTCCTGATGACCAGCCTGCTACCGTCATCAGCGGCGGCCCAGTACACCGACTATACGCGTCAATTGCTTGAGCTGCAGCAGCGCATTCAGCAAAACCAAAGGCAACAGCAACGTTATAGACCGCCGACTAATACCTCGCGGCAACGTGGCAATACCAATGATCCAAATTACTGGAAAAACTTGCAACGGCAGCAGCAGCTAAGGCAGCAACGGCAGCGCCAGCTGCTACAGCGTAAACAGCAGGCAGAGCGGCAGCAGCTGGAACAATGGCGCCGGGAGCAGCTACAGAAACGTCAAAGACAACAGTTGCGTCAACAGCGGCGTGCTGCGCCAAGGAACACGCGAACAACGCGCACGCCGGTGAGACGGCCGTCTCCGCGTAAAAAAGCGGCCGGATATGACCCGAAAGCAGCAGCCGAAGCGTGGCGGCGACGGCAACAGCAGAAGTCGCGAGGCAAGACGCGGCCCCGATCAACCGGCAAGCCCACAGGTGTCACGACAAACCGGGCGCGGAGTGCCGGACGTGGCTCTTCAACCGGTGTTAAACGGCGTGGACGTGGCGGTATTGAGGCAGGGAACACCGATGATATTCGGATGAGGGGTGTCGTCAGGCGCAAGTCCAAGCCTTCCAACCCTAAATACTGTGGATGCCGAGGTGCCGATATTTTGGTTTATGGTGCGATTTGCCATCCCGGGAAGGGCAAGACTTACAAAGTCGGAAATTTCCCGTGGACGCCACAATGTTCTCAGGGCAAATCTCTTCGGAGACGGTAGGCGTCGATAAGGACAGTGTGCATACAATGCTCGCTGCTAAATTTTCTACACCCACCTGTTAAGCAATTATAGCCAATTACGGTTGATGTCATGATCTCTAGAAGCAGCTTGTCTATCCTAGTTGCCCTTATTTTCCTTGGAACTGGCCTGGTTCAGGGGGCATCCTATGCAAAGGGTCCGGACCCCGAAAAAGCAAAAGAGATCAGGAAAGAACTGAAAGATGCCAGGTTTCTCAAGAGCCTGCTCGATGCCAAGGCTGCCATCAATAGCAATGTGGAAGGACGTTGTGGCCGATGGATCAAGACGGCCCGAAAATTTCGAAAGGCGCTTAAAACACTCAATGCGAAATATAAGGGCCGGTATAACGCCGCCTATCAAAAAAAGTTCAAGGAACTGAAAAAGCGGAACAACCTGGCGTTCAAGGATTACGAGAATTGTTTTGCTGCCAATTTGCGGCAATACCCCGCTATCACCCAAAGATATATCTATGCCTATCCGGCGTTTAGGGCCCGATTAAAACGATATGATAAGCAATTCGAAAAAGTCGCAAATTTGGATACGCATATCGCCGAACTGGAAGAAGCCCTGCTCCGGTCAAGGCGGGGAGATGTCATTGGAACTCTTGCTTCTGCCAGTGGGAGGGTCAGGATTTATCCTCTTCATTCGGAAATCATGAGAAAGAAAGAAAAGGGTTTCTGGGATTTTGTCGGCGCGGGGCAGCTTACCGATGTGAAATACAACGCGCTGATTTCGGGGCATAAATTTCGCGAAAAGGATCGTCTGGTGACTGGACCCAATGGGTTGGCCAGAATCGTCTTTTCACCTGGATACGCCAATGGCGGCACAGCCGTCATGAATGTCGGGCCGTACACCGACGTGAGGTTGGGTAGACACTCGGTCCGAACCGCTAGCAGGGCACCGACTCCTTTGGTGAATTTGCTCAATGGGACTGTCCGTGTCCTTCTTAGTCCTTTTGGGGCGAAGAAGGATGGCGGGTTCCATGTCAGGACGGGCGCTGCGGTCGCGAGTGCCGGTCGATCCGGCCGGACCTCTCTCGTGCTGAGAGGCACCGAAGGAAGCCTTTCTTTCGATCCCAAGACAGGTGTAACAAAGGCGCATCTGTCGCATGGCGATGCTTATCTGGTGTCGAGTGGGCGTAAAGTAACACTCGCTCCGGGGACATCACGCACGGTCTCCAATGGTCGTATCGGCGCATCCAAAACTCTCTCTAAATCCCAGTGGAATCGCATTGTTGCTGCTACTGGTACAGGGCGGAGCGAACCCGGTGCGGCTGCCAAGTTCGGCACCGGGCCACGCAAGACCAGAACCCGAAAACGGTCAGGCAACAGGCAGGCTGCCAGTGTACCACCTGGCAACAACACGAAGGCAGCCAAAATCACGCGCCAGTATGCAAAATCGGTTGTCGACAATCTGCTGTTTGCCTTCCGGGTCAATGATGAAAAAGCGTTGCTCGCCCGTACTAGCGGTAAATTCTATAGAGCCTATCGCAAAAAACTGGCAACCCACTCCCTGAAAACTATTCTCGATAAATCTGGCGACCGCGCCAAGTCCCACAAATTTCGGTGCACTTCTTGCGATATGGCAAAGGGCTCCTGCGAAGTGCTGGTCAATGTGCAGCGGGCGGGCGATAAGCCCGGGCAGCCGACACCCATGATTTTCGGTCTCAAATCCGCTGGTCGCGATTTTGAGTTCAAAGCCCACAACGTAACGCTAGGAAAAGGCAAAAGGTTGAAACGGTTTATGGCAACCAGGCCGGTCTGCGAAAAGCGTTAGAAAGTTACTCACCGATGTATTGCGCGTTCCACGCACGCGGCTGACATTGGGCGACCCCTGCCATGGGGAGGCAGTGCGCCAATCGACGTTGAAGTTGCGGCTCGGTTCTTAGGTAATTGCGATTGAATTGCTAGGCGCGCTATCCTATTTCCCTAAATATTGACGCGTTACTGGGAATACGACCTTACATGCGGATCATCCTGACTACCTTATTGCTCACTTTTGCGGCAACACCATCCGTGTTGGCGGCGGAACAAAGCCGTGCGCTCAAACTCGATTACGCGATCTATGTCGGCGGCTTCCGGACCATCGATATCAATCTCGATACGACGCTTGGCGCGGACCGTTATGACATCAAGCTCGGTCTTAAAGGTGATGGGCTTCTCGACTGGTTTTTTAACTGGACGATGAAGGCTTCCTCTGCCGGACATATTAGACAAGGTGTGATCGTGCCACAGCGTGCAGGGCACAATAGCGTTTGGCGCGATAAGAAACGCAGTGTTCGCTTGGAGTTTCCGACAAAAGGATTTCCGACCGCAACCGTCACACCGGCGCCAAAGAAGGACGACCGCAAGCCGGTTCCGCTGGACGCACGTCTCGGCACCCGTGACCTTGCCGGAGCGATCCTGTCTTATTTGATGACGACAGGGGGGAGCGACAGCTGCGTTCGTTCAGAACCAGTGTTCGATGGGCGGCGGCGCTATAACCTGGTGTTTGAAAAATCGGCAAAAGTATCACTCCGGAAAAACACCTATTCTCCATTTTCAGGCCCGGCGATACGGTGCACGTTGAAACTCGAGAAAATCGCTGGATTTCGGACTAAGACTTCACGCTATCGTTGGGTCTCCCAGGGGTCAGCGCGTGTCTGGATTGCGCGTGTCTTTGATGGTGCGCCGCCGATTATGGTGCGTCTCGAAATGGATACCGCGTTTGGCGGACTGATCACCCATCTTATCAGTGCCCGGCAGACCTATAACGGGGCAAAAACGCAACTATCGGTGCTGTCAGCCGCCCGACGCTAAATGATAATTTTGAGGCCGAGCGCCATAAATGTGGCGTTTAAACCCAGCACATAGTATTTAGAGAGCCTCTGGTCCTGGGATTTGGGGATGGTCCAGTCGCGTTTCGCAAACAGAGGAATAATTCCATGAAAAAGATAGCGATTGGCCTTGGGGCTATTGTCGTTCTTCTCGTCGCGGCCGTCGTGGCTGCGCCCTTTCTCATCCCCGCAGAAACTATCAAGACCGAAATGCTGGCACAGGTCAAAGAGGCGACTGGCCGAGACGCGCGGATTGATGGTGACTTCAAGATTTCGATCCTACCCCGCGTGGAGTTTGTTGCCGGTAAGGTGACGTTTGCAAATGCGCCGGGCGGCAAGGCCAAGAACATGGTCTCGGTCGATCGTCTCAATATTCAGGTGGCGCTTTTCCCACTGATTGGCGGAGAAGTCGAAATCGATGCCTTTGTGCTTGAGAAACCGATTATCAATCTCGAGGTCAATAAGGCAGGACGGCCGAACTGGGAGTTCGGTCCGGCGATGTCGGCAAAGACCGTGGAAAAGGCAAAGAAAGCTAAAGCGACGACAAAATCATCAGGCAGTGGGGCAAGCGGTGGGGCCGGGGCGGGATCGGGCCTTAGCGGTTTGAAGCTCGGTGACGTACGGCTAGTCGGTGGACGGGTGTCCTATTCCGACGCAAAGGCCGGTGTAGTTCACAAGCTGGATGACATCAATCTGAAAATTTCTCTGCCGTCATTGGATGATCCGATGAAGGCAGAAGGGGCCATCACCTGGAACAAGGAAAAGATTGAGTTGCTGTTGGGTCTGTCCAACCCCAATGGTTTCCTGAATGGTAAAAAAACGGATATCGAAACTAAGATTTCTGCGACGCCGGTCAATCTGTCCTTCAAGGGTTCAGCCGCCCAGACGTCAAAGATCAAGGCGGGTGGAGCACTGGATCTTGATGTTCCGTCGATCCGCAAATTGTCGGCGTGGGTGGGGTCACCGTTGGCGGCCCCTGGTGCTGCATCGTCTTATGGCCCGCTCAAGATCACTGGTCAGGTGGATGTCGATGGTCAGAAGCATGCCTTCCGCCAGGCGACCCTTTCTGTCGACAAGATTAAGGGCACTGGTGCGTTCACCTTTGATGGCAGCGGACGGGTGCCAAATGTGACCGGGAAGCTGCAGCTCGGCATGCTCGATCTGAACCCGTATCTGCCGCCGGAAGCAAAGGCTGGTAGCAAGGCCGCTCCGAAATCTGGTGGTGGACCATCGGCGAGTAAGACTAGTGGCAAAGCCGCCACACCCTCCGGCAGCAAGGCGGCGGCATCGGATTGGAGCAACGACCCGATCGATCTCAGTGGTCTCAAAGCTGTGAATGCCAAGCTCGATCTCGCGGTTGCGGGTATCCTGGTGCGCAAGATCAAGATCGGTCAATCCAACGTCAACGTCTCTTTGCGGAACGGGGTTCTCGTAACAGATCTTGCAAAGATGGCGCTCTATGGCGGCAACGGCAAAGCCAAGCTCACGGCGAACGGTTCTGGTCGGACACCGCGTATCGCCTTGAACTTCGATCTGTCCAATTTTAAGGCGCACCCCTTTATGGTGGACGCAATGGATTTTGATCGGGTCGAAGGCACGGCGAATGCTAAGCTGACAGTCGCCACACAAGGCGGGTCACAGCGTCAATTGGTATCGGCGCTCAATGGATCGGGCAATGTGCAGTTTCTCAACGGTGCTATTCGCGGCATTAACCTGGCGGCGATGCTACGGAACGTCGCTTCGGCGTTCCTCGATCCGGATGCGAAAAAAGCGCAGAAAACTGATTTTGCCGAACTCGGTGGGACTTATGTCATCAGGCGTGGTGTGTTGAGGAACTCAGACCTGTCGCTCAAGTCGCCTTTACTGCGCCTCGCGGGCAAAGGCACGGTTGATATGCCAAAACAAACGGTGAATTATCGGATCGAGCCCAAGCTCGTCGCGTCTACTAAAGGACAAGGCAGTTCTGGCAGCGCATCGGGTATTTCAGTGCCGGTCATTGTCTCCGGCCCGTGGAGCAATATTAGCTACAAACCTGATCTCGCCGGGGCCATCGGTGGGTTGGCGAAGGATCCATCCAAGGCACTCGATTCCTTAAAGAAGCTCATTCCTGGAAAGTCTGGTGGCGATAAGCCCGCAATAAAAATTCCCGATGCGGTCAACAAGCTCAAAGGGTTGTTTGGCAACTGACATCCTATTGAGCAACGAAGTAGCGTTTTGTACTCATTCCGTATAATCCTGTTGGATATGATATGCGGGCCAAAAAGGGCTGTGTAATTAGGTGACTTCAGAGAAATGACAAAGTCCAATATTGCTGCGGTTGTTCTCGCCGCTGGACTCGGAACCCGGATGAAGTCGTCCTTGCCAAAGGTGCTACATTCGGTGGCAGGGCAACCCATGATCGGTCATTTACTCGACCGTCTTGCGGGGTTTGGTGCTGACCGCACCGTCGTTGTGACCTCGCCCGGCATGTCGGCGGTAGCGGATTTTGTCGCACCTGCGGAAACCACCATTCAGGACCCGCCTCTTGGGACCGGCCATGCTGTATTGGCGGCGCGAGACGCGCTGGCCGATTTTGATGGTGACGTGTTGGTTTTGTTCGGTGACACGCCACTCCTCACTGAAGGCACGATGCAGGCAATGGTCGATGTTCGGCGGGGCAAGAACAATCCAGCCGTTGTGGTGCTCGGTTTCTCGCCAGATGATCCCGGTGAATATGGCCGACTGGTGACGGGCGCTAATGGCGGGCTGGAAAAAATTGTCGAATATCGCGACGCCAGCGAGGAGGAACGTGAGATCGGGTTATGCAATGCCGGGATCATGGCCATTGATGGAGCGCGGCTGTTTGACTTACTTGATGATGTTGGCAACGATAATGCCAAAGGCGAATATTATTTGACCGATATCGTTGAAGTCGCCCGTTCTAAAGGTTGGGGCTGCGTGACGGTGGAAACCGAAGACCCTGATGAGGTGATGGGCGTGAATTCCCGCACAGGTCTGGCAGAAGCCGAGGCCGCCTTCCAATATCGATTGCGGCTGCAGGCGATGGAAGACGGTGCCACGCTGCAAGACCCTGACACGGTCTGGTTTAGCTATGACACCACCCTTGGCACGGATGTTCGTATTGGGCCTAATGTTGTGTTCGGGCCGGGCGTATCCATTGGCGACAATGTTGAAATTCGGGCGTTCTGTCATATTGAAGGCGCCGAAGTCGACAATAACGCGATCATCGGTCCCTTCGCGCGGCTTCGACCAGGCGCGGATATCGGGCCTGGTGTGCATATTGGTAATTTCGTTGAGGTAAAAGAAGCGCGTCTCGATGAAGGTGCTAAGGCTAATCACCTCAGCTATATCGGTGATAGCTGGGTCGGCGCTGGCGCTAACATCGGTGCTGGGACCATCACCTGTAACTATGATGGCTTCTTTAAATCTCGGACTGAAATTGGGGCTGGCGCGTTTATTGGCTCCAACACGGCGTTGGTCGCGCCAGTGAAAGTCGGTGCGGGTGCTGTTACGGGTGCCGGTTCCGTCATTGCCAAGGATGTTGAAGGCGATGCGTTGGCGATCACTCGCGCACCACAAGAAGAACTCACCGGTTGGGCGCTCAAATACCGGCTGCGCAAGCAGACGGAGAAGGACAAAGCCGAGGAAAGCGCAGAGAAGAAGGCGGGCTAGCGTAAATGTGTGGGATAATCGGAATTATCGGCAGAAATGAGGTCGCGCCGCTGTTAATTGATGGGCTGAAACGGCTCGAATATAGAGGGTACGATTCCGCCGGTATCGCTACGCTTGTCGATGGCAAAATCGACCGCCGTCGTGCCGAAGGTAAAATCGTCAATTTGGATGCTCGCCTCGACAAAGAACCACTCGGTGGCTTGATCGGCATTGGGCATACACGCTGGGCGACGCATGGTGGGCCAAGTGAAACCAATGCGCATCCGCATGCAGATGAACGCGTTGTTCTCGTTCACAACGGTATCATCGAGAACTTTCAGGAACTGCGGCAAGAGCTGACCGATAGAGGTCACAAGTTCCATACCGATACCGATACTGAGGCGGTTGTTCATCTCGTGAGTAGTTATCTGGCCGAGGGGCAGTCGCCTCAAGAAGCGGTCGCAGCGACTCTGGAACGTCTCGAAGGTGCTTTTGCGCTGGCGATATTATTTGCCGGTGAGGATGGTCTGATGATCGGTGCCCGCCGCGGTAGCCCGCTGGCGATTGGCTATGGTGATGGGGAAATGTATCTCGGATCAGATGCCTTGGCCCTTGCGCCGCTGACACAACAAATTTGTTATTTGGAAGAAGGTGACTGGGCAGAGATTTCCGCGACAGGGGCCATCGTTCACGACGAAACCGGTGTGGTGGTTGAGCGCCCGGTGCGTCAGACGGCTGCTTCTGGCGCGATGATCGGCAAAGGCAACTTTGACCATTTTATGCTCAAAGAGATTTACGAGCAGCCTGCCGTTATCGGCGATACGTTACACACATTGTTGAACCCGTGGGATCAGCACGTCACCTTGCCGAATTTACCGTTCGAGCTTGCAGAAATATCGCGCATAACGGTGATTGCCTGCGGTACGTCCTATCATGCCGGGTTGGTGGCGAAGTATTGGTTTGAACAAATCGCAAGAGTACCAGTGGAGTGCGATATCGCATCAGAGTTTCGTTATCGTGCCGTCGATATGCCGGATAACGGTCTCGCCATCTTTATTTCCCAGTCGGGGGAAACAGCAGATACGCTGGCTGCCCTGCGCTACGCCAAATCACAAAACCAGCACACGCTGGCGGTCGTCAATGTTGCTGAAAGCTCGATGGCGCGAGAGGCCGACGCAATCCTGCTGACTCATGCCGGGCCTGAAATCGGCGTTGCCTCGACCAAGGCTTTTACGACGCAGCTAACAGTTCTGGCCTGTTTGGCAATCGCGGCTGCGAAAGACCGCGGTGCAATTGATGACGAGCGCTCGGCCTCTTACTGTAATGCGCTGACCGAAGTGCCGTCACGGGCCAACGATGTGCTGGTCCATGACGAAGAAATTGCGACATTGGCGGAAGAAGTCGCAGATGCTCGCGATGTGCTTTATCTCGGACGCAGTACCGGTTTTCCAATAGCTCTTGAAGGGGCGCTCAAATTAAAAGAAATCAGCTATATCCATGCTGAAGGCTATGCTGCCGGTGAGATGAAGCATGGTCCAATTGCGCTGATCGATGATAATGTCCCGGTAATTGTCATCGCGCCAACCGATGACTTGTTCGACAAGACAGCGAGCAATATGCAGGAAGTCATCGCGCGGGGTGGCCGGGTGATTTTTCTATCGGACAAGGCGGGCGTTGCACGGCTTGGCGACATGGCAGCCGCGACGATTGAACTACCTTCTGTCGATGCTTTTGTTGCACCCATCCTCTACACCATCCCGGTGCAATTGCTGGCCTATCACACAGCGGTTCTTAAAGGCACCGATGTCGATCAGCCGCGTAATCTGGCGAAAAGCGTAACGGTGGAATGACCGTTCCACTCTACTTTCATTTGGCGACAGCTTTCGTCGCTGTTCCGCTCGGTATTTATGTCTTAAGCAGGCAAAAAGGCACCCGACATCATAAGTTGGTGGGCCGTATTTGGGTTGCCGTCATGCTGGTGGTTGCGCTTTCGAGTTTTTGGATCACCGGGCTTAATCGCGACGGTAGTATGAGCTGGATTCACATTCTCTCGATCATCACTTTAATCTCGCTTGTATTGGCAATTTGGGCGATCCGGCATGATTACAAGCGCCTGCATATCATTTGTATGATTAACACTTTTATTGGGCTGTGCGTTGCCGGCACTTTTACGCTTTTACCGAACCGGGTAATCGGCGAGTTTGTGTTTGGGTAGCTGACCTAAACGATCGCTGATGAAATCCCAACGGGCAGGTAATCGGTAACCAGTTCGCCGGTACGCATCACCTCGACATTGCGTTCGCCGCGCGATTTGACCTGACGGTACCAGCGGGAATCCATCATCTGGTTAGCGGCTTCATTCCAGTCTTCTGCGGCAACTGCTGCAATCATTTTGCGGAAACCAGAAAGCCGGTTCTTGCCGAGATTAAACGCCATATCAACCAGGATGATCTGTCGCGCAGTGTTAAGGTCATCAAAATTGGTAAACAAATCGCTGGCATCGTCAATCGCTGTGGCGAGGTCGGCCACCAGCAAACTATCGATCTGCTCGTCTGTCAGCTCTAGCTGTTGATTACAAACTTGGTCGTAGTCAAGGCCAAATGCTTCTATTTTATCGCGCGCATCGCGGCGTTTTAAATTGAAGCCGATGCCGACCGTTGGAATGTTTTCACTATCGAAATAAGCGCGATGGCGACGTGCTTCATTGCGTTCGACACAGAACTTTAATGAACCCAAATCCGGATTACTGGCGAAACTCTCCAGCGAATCATCCAGATTTCCTGGAATTGCCATCTCTCGACCTCTTCTGACGCTCTATCCCATCCAACCCGATTAAACTACTATATATTGTGGTTGCTTTCTGTGAGGGGTGTCACATGATGATCAAAAATATCGCCATTTTAAGTCCGGGAAATATGGGGGCCGCCGTCGGTGCTCAGCTCAAAGAGGCAGGATATGATGTAATAACCTGTCTCGCCGAGCGGTCAGATTATACCAAGCGTAAGGCGGCAGATGCCGGTATTCGTGACGTCGCATCACTTGATGGGTTGGTGACGGAGGCAGACCTTATTTTGTCCATCCTCGATCCCGGCAAGGCTGTTCTGATAGCCGAGCAGGTGGCTGGGGCGATGGCGCGAACAAAGACGACACCTGTCTATGCAGATTGTAATGCTACGTCGCCCGCGACCGCGACGCAGCTGCAAGGTTTGATAGAAGAAGCCGGTGGTAAATTTGTCGATGTTGGCATCATTGGCGGCGCACCAACGCGGCGCGATAATTTTCCGAATTTTTGTACATCTGGCACGGATGCAGCGTTGCTCGATGAGCTGGACGGCAAGGGCGTTAAAATCCGTTATATCGGCGCCGAGATTGGTCAGGGCTCGGCAATCAAGATTTGCAATGGCGCTTATAACAAAGGGGCGTTTGCGCTTTATACGACGGTGATGCTCGCAGCCGAACATTACGGTTTTGCGGATTTTTTGCGAGAACGTCTGCCTAACAGCCAGGCTGGCAATGTGGAGCGGTTAGATGAGGCGATCATCCGGTTGCCAACCTTGTCCGAACGCTACATCGGCGAGATGGAACAGGTTGCGGAGACGTTCGCTTCCATCGGGCTTACATCCAATATTCATCAAGGGGCGGCGGAATTGTTTGAATTGTTGAGCGCATCGCCTTTGGCGGCGCAGCGACGCGACGAAATCGACCCCGACCGAACTTCAGCTGACACGCTCGCGCAACTGGTTGTGCAGCTCGACCGAAACCGTTAAACGCAGGCATGAATATTTCCTCGCTCCTCGGTGGTATTGGCCCGGCGCTGGCTAATCCGGTTTATCGGATGTGGTGGATGTCGAACGGCATCTCGACCATTGGCCGCTGGATATACAGGACCGCTGTGTTGTGGCTCACCTGGCGCCTGACGGAGGATACGACCTGGCTCGGGATCATGGCATTTGCCGATGTCTTCCCGATGGTTGTTCTGTCTGTATTTTCCGGCGCGATTTCGGACCGGATCGGTTATATCCGCGTCATCAAAGCGATGCAGCTTTGCTATATCGGTGTTGGTGCTGCATTTGCCGCGTTGCTCTATTTCGATGCCATGACGATTTATCTCTGCCTCGGGCTGACGGTTTGCCATGGCATTACTGAAGCAATGTCGACGCCGCCACGTCTGGCGCTGGTAAACGCGTTGGTTGGACGGGACGAGCTTTCCGCAGCAGTGGCCCTGAACTCAGCAACGTTTAACGGCTGTCGCCTGATTGGACCTGGCATCGGCGGTGCCTTACTGGTTCTTGTCAAAGAAGGCGTGATCGGTGCGGATCTGGTGTTTGGTATCGCGACGTTGGCCTTCATACAGCTTTATGTCGTGGTATTCTTTTTGCCGGCTAAGGGTGCCGGGGGTGAAGGCAAGGTCTCCCTCGAACTGCTGCGTGACATGGCAGATGGCGCGGCCTATGTGTGGCGCAATCCCGGAATCCGGTTTTTGATGTTCGTTCTCGGGATGACCGGTCTTTTCATCCGTCCGTTTATGGAACTCGCCTCGGGCTACGCTGATCTCATCTTCGGGTTACCCGAGGAGGCATTGGGCACAATTCTGTCGACGATTGGTGGCGGTGCCATGCTGAGTTGCCTGTGGCTCGCACGTCGCGGCCGAACAGAGGGGCTGACGCGCCTCTGTACACATTCCTTCGCGCTCCTGGCTTTAGTTCTCTTGATTTTTACGCAGATCGACAATTTGTTCCTTGCCATCGTGCCGTTGTTTTTGATCGGGTTCCTGATGTTGGTGACCGGAACTGCCGCCCAATCCCTTATTCAGAATGCGGCTGGAGCAGATATGCGGGCGCGGGCGGTGAGCTTTTTCATCCTGTTGAACTGGGGAATGCCCGCCTTCGGCGCGCTTCTGGCTGGGTGGGTCGCGTCCTTTGCTGGCATACAACCAACGATCGCCGGTGGGGCGATTATTGCGCTGGTTTTCTGGCTTTGGGCCCATCGTCAGGGCCGACTTTACGTCGAACAGTTGGAAACAGAAAAAAATCCCGACGAGAAAGAAGCGGCGCGCTGTTAACAGCGACGGTTTCACGTCCTATATTAGCGCTACAGATAATTCCATCGACACCTGCCGGGCACCGTCCGGCCCTGAATTTGCCTATTAAGGGGAGAACATCATGCCACGTGATTTGACCATGCCAATCAGCGATCCCAGCCTTGTTCGCGAGCAGTGCTATATCGACGGCGCCTGGGTCGATGCCGATAGCGGCGACACCATGGACGTCACCAATAAGGCGACGGGTGAAGTTCTGGGCTCCGTGCCAAAAATGGGCAGCGACGAAACCCAACGCGCCATCGAAGCCGCTAATGCGGCGCTGCCGGCCTGGCGCGCCAAAACAGCCAAAGAACGCGCCGCCATTCTGCGCAAATGGTACGAGTTAATGTTGGAAAATCAGCAAGACCTCGCGACCTTGATGACCGCGGAGCAGGGCAAGCCGATGGCGGAATCCATGGGCGAGGTGGTCTATGCCGCATCGTTCATTGAATGGTTTGCTGAGGAGGGCAAGCGGCTTTACGGCGATACCATTCCGACCTTTGCCCCGGACAAGCGTGTCGTTGTGGTCAAGGAGCCAATTGGTGTTGTAGCCGCAATCACGCCGTGGAACTTTCCGGCGGCGATGATTACTCGAAAATCTGGCCCCGCTTTGGCGGCAGGCTGCACAATGGTCCTGAAGCCTGCCTCGATGACACCATTTTCAGCTCTGGCGCAGGCGGAACTCGCCGAACGGGCAGGGATGCCGAAGGGCGTGTTCAATGTTGTGACTGGCAGCGCTGGTGCAATTGGTGGCGAAATCACCAGCAATCCGATCGTCCGAAAACTGACCTTCACCGGCTCTACGGAAATCGGAAAAGTGCTGATGGAGCAATGCGCCCGGACAGTGAAGAAGGTCTCGATGGAGCTTGGCGGCAACGCGCCATTTATCGTCTTTGATGACGCCGATCTTGATGCGGCAGTGCTGGGGGCGATGGCGTCTAAGTTCCGCAACACCGGCCAGACCTGCGTTTGTGCCAATCGGATTTATGTGCAGGAAGGTGTGTATGACGCCTTTGCTGAGAAGCTGGCCACCGCGGTAGCGGCGATGAAAGTTGGTGACGGCCTCAAAGGCGAAACCCAGCAGGGGCCGCTGATCGAGCCTGCTGCGGTCGATAAGGTCGAAGAACACATTGCCGATGCGGTGGAGAATGGTGCCAAGGTGGCGCTTGGTGGCGGTCGTCATGAGCTTGGCGGCAACTTCTTCCAACCGACCATCCTGACCAACGTAACCCAGGATATGAAGGTTGCACGGGAGGAGACATTTGGACCGGTTGCGCCGTTGTTCCCGTCCAAGACGGAAGAGGAAGTTATCAAATATGCCAATGACACAGAATTTGGTCTCGCGTCTTATTTCTATAGCCGCGATATCGGACGGGTCTGGCGGGTGATGGAAGCTCTCGAGTACGGGATCGTCGGGGTCAATGAAGGCATCATCTCAACCGAGGTCGCGCCGTTTGGTGGCGTAAAAGAGTCCGGCATTGGTCGTGAAGGCTCCAAGTACGGGATCGATGATTTTGTCGAAATCAAATATGCCTTGATGGGCGGCATCGACAAATAGAGATAAATTCTAACCGAATTCTGACCTAAAAAATTTGGCATTACCCTTAAATTTCCTGAGGGTGGCGCTAAAATTTTGGCCAGAATTTTGATGTGTTTGCGACAGCGAGAGAGACGTGAAAATGGCTGAATATGATTACGACCTTTATGTCGTCGGTGCCGGGTCTGGCGGAGTAAGATGCGCCCGCATGTCGGCGAGCTATGGCGCGCGGGTCGCGGTTGCCGAAGAACGTTATCTCGGTGGCACTTGTGTCAATGTCGGCTGTGTTCCGAAAAAGCTGTTTTCGTATGGATCACATTATCCAGACGCTTTTGAAGACGCTGCTGGCTATGGCTGGAATGTTGGCGAGCATACGCTCGACTGGAAACGGTTGATCGAGAATAAAAATACCGAGATCGAACGGCTCAACGGTATCTACCGAACAATCCTCGGCAATAGTGATGTCACAATCCATGAGGCCCGCGCGACGTTGAAAGACGCCCATACTGTGCTGGTTGGTGGTGAGGAAGTGACCGCGGATAAAATTTTGGTGGCAACGGGCGGCTGGCCCACAGTGCCGGACTTCCCGGGTAAGGAGCATGCGATCACCTCTAACGAGGCGTTCTTCCTCGACGAGTTGCCAAAGCGGGTGATTATGGTTGGTGGCGGCTATATCGCCGTTGAGTTCGCGGGCATTCTGCATGGCTATGGGGCGCACGTAACCCAGCTTTATCGCGGTGATTTGTTCCTGCGCGGGTTTGATCAGGACTTGCGAAGCCACCTGGCGGAGGAAATGGTGAAGCAGGGCATCGATCTGCGCTTTAACGCCAATATCACGTCGTTGGAGAAAACCGCCGATGGCGTCGTGGCCACCCTTGAAGATGGCTCTACGCTGGAAGCCGATGTCGTGATGTATGCAACAGGGCGGGCACCGAACACACGCAATATTGGCCTTGAAGAGCTCGGCGTTGAGATGAAAAAGGACGGCTCGATCGTCGTTGATGATCAGTTTAAAACCTCTGTCGATAACATCTATGCGCTTGGTGATGTCATCGACCGGTTCCAGCTGACGCCGGTGGCAATTGCCGAAGCGATGGTGTTGTCAGGCAATCTGTTCAACGGCCAAAACCTCAGCACGGATTACGCCGATATTCCGACCGCGGTGTTCAGCCACCCTAATATCGGCACGGTGGGACTTTCAGAGGAACAGGCGCGTGAGAAATACGCCGATATTGATGTCTATAAATCCGATTTCAAACCCATGCTGCACACTTTAACGGGTCGCGATGAACGAACCCTTATGAAGTTGATCGTTGATAAGGCATCAGACCGGGTTGTCGGGTGTCATATGGTTGGACCGGATGCTGGCGAGATTATTCAGGGGATGGGTGTCGCCCTGAAAGCCGGCGCGACCAAGGCGCAGTTTGATGCCACAGTTGGTATACATCCGACAGCGGCGGAAGAGTTCGTCACCATGCGAGAGCCTGTATCCTGACTGGTGCGTCGCCCATCTAAATATAAAAAGAGCCGCGGGATCGCTCCGGCGGCTCTTTCATTTTACCCGGTTGGATAAATCTTACATGATTGCTGCCTTGTGCAGTTTAACGCCAGCAGCTTTGAAATCTGCGGCGCCGGAAGACGGTGAATAGCCCTTCCATGCGGCTTTGACTCTGGACATGCCCTTTTTGCTTTTGAGAATGCCAACCACCTGAGCCACTGCGGCGGCATAGGCTTCGTTGCTGACTTTCTTGGGCGCCTTGTTGCGGACAATCAGCAGAACCGTGTTGCCTTTGGCTTTACCGACAGCCATTAGACCACGGATCGCTTTCAGCTGTTTTTTCTTGGCTTTGCCGAGGTCCTTGGCCGTGACGAGACCAAAGTTAATTGCGCGCTTCTTTTTGGAAAGTCGCTTGATATTGTCTTTGCCACCTTTGGTGCCGTAATTGTAGACCTTGACGCCTTTGCCCTGAAGCACGGAAGCGATTGAGATCGCATTGCCAGCGGCAAACAGCTTGCCTTTAATGTTGCCGGTGCCAATCACCAGCTCCATATCGGCGGCGACAGCTTGGTGCTGACCAGATGCCGAAATGACCACGATGGCGGCCAGTGCGGCGAGGGTTTTCATCAGTTTGTTTTTCATAATATGCCTCTCCTTATGCATTCAAATTCGCGGTTATTTCCAGCCTAGCAGTGCTCTAGCCTTTTTGACTAGAGGCTTCGGCGTAGCGACAATGTCTGCGGCGGTTTTGGTTAGCCATTCACAGGTCCTTGGTTCAACCAATAGCTTACGGGCTTTTGCGTCCGCGAGGAAGGCTGGGTCTGCCATGGTGGCATCGAATGCGCGGCAGAGAGCCTTGACACGATCTCGTGGCACACCCGGGGGGACCGAGAAATTCCGGCCCACGGCTGCATCAGAAGCGAGCAGTTTTAGAATCGCCCGTTCATCATCATTCTTGCCCAAATCCAGCAGCAATGGCGTCGGTTTGCCATACCCATCCATAATATTGCCGGCTTTTTCCATCCCCGACTGGGCGATGGCAAAGATCTTCTTTTCATCGATTAGTCGTCCGGCACGGGAAATCCAGCTTGACCAAGCCCCAGCACGGCCGGTGACTTCGCCTTGTTCTAGTGCCTTGTTTATTGCCGCTGTCCCCGGATAGCCGGAGATGACTTTTACGTTTAGCCCTAGGAGTTTCTTCATAACCGTTGGGACAATGTAGTTTGATTGGCTGATACCGCTTGAGCCAAAGATGATTGGGGTTTTGGCTTTCTGGGCATCCGCGAGGTTCTTAACTCCCGTCGTGTGCCAGACCATGGTGACATACTGCATCGACGCAGCGCGGCCGATATAGTTCATCTTTGATACGTCATATTTGGCCTTGCCACGAAGTAGCTGGAAAGCCGGCAACATGTTGGACAGTTTCGCCAGCTTCAGCCCGTCTTTTGGGGCGACGTTATAAACATACCCAGCTGCTTTCTGGCCACCGGCGCCGGGCATAAACTGTAGAATATAGGCTGGTTTGCCCGGGATATGTTTGACGAGATGTTTCATCACCGTCCGGGCGTAGAGATCATAACCGCCGCCCGGGCCTGCGCCCAGAATGATGGTAACTACGTTATCTTTGTAAAACTCCGCCGGGCTCTTCCCTGCTGCGACGGCGCTCGTGGCACCGAAACTGACCGCCGCGGCTAGACTGGCGGCTATCGCTAAATGCTTTCGCATAATCCTGTCTCCCTGAAATTATTAAAATCACACTTTTTAAGCGGTGATTGGCAAAACGTTAGCAACAAAGATGGCGGATGACTAGGGGAAGTGGCGTATTTCGAGAAGTAGGAAACGTCCGCATATCCACCCTTTCGGTTTCGGCGCAAGCGAGGGACAATGGCACATGTCAGATCAATCTCCCGTCGGTGGGTCGCCCGCCACGGGCCAACTCCTTCGTTCTCCGCACATCGCTGCCTTTATGGCGATTTTCTTTATTGGCATCAACTTCGTCATCGTCCGGGCAGTCTATGAACAATATCCGCCATCTGTGCTGTCACTGTGGCGTTGGGGTGGGGCGGCGGTGCTTTTGTTGTGCTTTACCTGGCGTGGCGTGATTGCGGAATGGCCAATGATCCGGCGCAACTTCTGGATTTATGTGCTGATGGCGTTTCTCATGCCAATCTCGGGTGCGTTGGCGAGTTTCGTGGCGATGGAATGGACCGTCGCGGTGAATGGCGCGATTATTCAGTCACTGATCCCTGCGCTGGTCATCGTGATTGCCTGGATGGTCGGGTTAGAGAAAGTCGGCGGTCGACAGATGGTCGGGCTTATTCTTGCCTTGATCGGGGTTGGCGGGATTGTGACCCGGGCTGATTTAGCTGTGCTGACAGGTCTTGATTTTAATATCGGTGATCTGATCTTGCTGGCCAGTTCGTTCGGCCTTGCGGCCTATACCGTGATGTATAAATGCATCAAAGAGAAACCATCTCCGACTGTGTTTCTGACAGTTCTCTGTGGGCTCGGCGGACTGATGCATTTGCCGTTCCTGTTCTACGAACTCGCTATCGGGACGCCAATGCCGTTTAATCTGGAGACGTCTCTGTCGATGGCCTATGTCGCGGTGTTTCCGTCGCTGATTGCTATTCTGCTGTTTAACTATGGCATTGATCGGTTAGGGCCTAGCCGGGCTGCCGCTTATCATTATTTTCTGGCACCGATCACTGCTGCTGCCGCGTTCCTGTTTATTGGCGAAAAACTGCTGTGGTATCACGGCGTTGGCACAGCGCTGATCTTTGCCGGTGTTTTCCTCGCGTCGGGGAGTAAGCAAAAGGACACTTAATAGCAGTTTTGGCAGTTTACGTTTATTGCTATCGTGAAAGAGAAATCTTGAATTGGTGGTCCGTTGACAGTGAAATAAAAGAAAAATGCTAGAGGAGAAGAGAGAATGAAACTGCTTAAATCAGCGATCTGTATTGCCATGGCTTTGGGATTTGTCCAAGCATCCAACGTTGCGCATTCCGCGAACTTTAAGGGCAAAACAATCCGCATTGTGATTAATTTCGCTGCTGGCGGGCCGACCGATATATTTGCCCGACATTACCAGACGTATCTTTCTAAATTTGTGCCCGGCAACCCGACGGTTATCGTTGAAAATCGACCTGGTGCAGCAGGCATCGTTGCAGCCAACTTTCTTTACAATCGAGCAACCCCTGATGGGCTGACGATTGGGACCTTTGCCGGCATTGCTGCGAACAAAGTGATCGCCAAGGGCAAAGTAAAATATGATTTGACCAAATTTAATTGGTTGGGCGCTGTACCCCAGACGCAAATTCTGGTGGCTCGGAACAATCTAGGCGTTAGCAAGCCGACTGACCTGCTGAAGTCCAAGGAACCTCTTGTCTACGGTACATCAGGCATAAATCCTAACTTTGTGAACACTCGCCTCTTTCTTGAGTTGATGGGTGTAAAATTCAAGGCCGTTTTTGGCTACCGCGGGCAGGCTCGGGCTATCCAGGCGCTGCGGCGGGATGAAATCAACATCACCGATCTCGGCATTTCAGGATATTTGCCGCGCGAGGCCAGTTACAAGCAGGAGGGTGTCGTTATTCCGGTGTTGCAAAGAGGCATTATGGACTCGCAACAACGGTTCACACGGGTTGCCGCTTTGTCTCAAATTCCCACGATGGAAGAGGCTCTTCGCGAAACCAACCCGGCTGGGTTAAAGTCCGCGAAGTTCAAGGCCATTAAGGCTGTCCTTGGCGCTTATCATGTACAGTTTGGCTTTGTCGTCCCGCCCAAAACACCAAAGGCGGTGATCGCGGCTCTACGCAAGGCATATGCCGACATGTTTGGGAGCGCCGCGGTGAAAAAGGAAAGCAAGGCGCGGTTCAAGGTTGATCATCAGTTTGTGGATGGACCAAGTGCGCAACGGTTTGTCACCAATCTGGTTGCCGGTGTTGCCCCTGATGTAAAAGCGGCGATCCGCGCTGCGACCAAGAGAAAAGGCAAGGGCAAACGCAAAAAATAGATCCGAAAGACAGGTGTTTGTTGGGGCATTTGGCGGTACGAAAAGGCCAGAAATCGTCTGAATAGACGACACGTTTTTCTGGAAAATATGCGCCAAACGGCGTATAGCCATGCGTTCCGTATTGATATCAGTGAGTTGGAGGTTATTGCGTCACGGCGTGATAAGCCCTAAATAATTGATTCTATGGAGTTTCCGGCCCCACTGGGCGAGCAGTGGTGGTTCATCAGGAACCGGACGCGTGTGCGTTGGGGCTGGGGCAACTTGTTTCTGACTGGGAGTTGGTCTGATGGCTGCGAAGTGGGCGCCGAATAGCTGGCGTGCGAAGAATATCAAACAGGTGCCGGTTTATACCGATCCGGCAGCGCTGGAATCTGCTGAAAACACGCTGCGAAATTATCCCCCGTTGGTGTTTGCAGGTGAAGCCAGAACGCTGAAAGCCAGTTTGGCTGAGGCAGCAGCAGGTCGTGCGTTTCTAATGCAGGGCGGCGACTGCGCTGAGAGCTTTGCCGAATTCCATCCCGATAATATTCGCGACACGTTTCGTGTGTTGCTGCAGATGTCCGTTGTCCTAACTTTTGCTGCTCATTGCCCAGTGATCAAAGTTGGCCGCCTAGCGGGTCAGTTTGCCAAGCCGCGTAGTGAGCCAACGGAAAAGCAGGGTGATGTCGAATTGCCGAGCTATCGTGGCGACTCCGTCAATGGTATCGAGTTTACACCAGAAGCCCGCAACCCCGATCCGCAACGGATGGTGCAGGCCTATAACCAGTCTGCGGCAACGCTGAACCTTTTGCGCGCCTTCGCGCAGGGTGGGTATGCTGATTTGCATCAGGTGCATCGTTGGACATTGGGGTTTGTTGATCAAAGCCCGGCGGGGGATCGTTATAAGGATTTGGCAGAACGGCTGGATGACTCGCTGGCTTTTATGGCGGCTTGCGGCCTGACGTCGGATACCACACCGCAAATTCGTGAAACCGATTTCTATACCTCGCATGAATCCCTATTGCCTGCCTATGAAGAGGCGATGACCCGTGTCGATTCCACCACTGGCGAATGGTACGACACCTCGGCCCATATGCTGTGGATCGGGGATCGCACGCGCGATCCGGAAGATGCCCATATTGAATTTTTGCGCGGCGTGGGCAACCCGGTTGGTTGCAAGTGCGGCCCGACGATGGACCCCGATGCGTTGCTACGGGTAATCGATACATTGAACCCGGAGAACGAGGCCGGGCGTCTGACACTCATTACCCGCATGGGCAATGACGGCGTTGAAGAACATTTGCCGAAGCTGATCCGCGCTGTTGAACGGGAAGGACGGACCGTTGTCTGGTCGTGCGATCCGATGCATGGCAATACGGTCAAGGCCGACAATGGCTATAAGACCCGCCCATTTGATCGGGTTCGCGATGAGGTTGAACGTTGTTTCGGCGTGCACAGGGCTGAGGGTACCCATCTTGGTGGCATCCATCTGGAGCTTACGGGTAAGAATGTCACCGAATGCGTTGGTGGCGCACAGGAAATTACCGAGGCAGGACTCGTAGACCGCTATCACACCCATTGTGATCCGCGGCTTAATTCTGACCAGTCCCTCGAACTCGCCTTCCTGATCGCTGAGATGCTCAAGGATGATCGAATTTCGAAAAATGGTGCGGCAAAGACAGCGGCCAACGGATAGCCCCTTCAACATTTTCGCATTTGTGCAGATCTGGCTGGAAACAAGTTTCTGGCAGAGCGGTAGCGGAACGGAAGTACCCTGACAGAAAAATGACCGATCAACTTTCCATAGCTCTTGCGCAGCTGAATCCCACCGTTGGTGACATCGAGGGGAATGCGGCACTGGTACGGGGCGCGCGAAAGCAGGCGGCCGAGCAGGGCGCTGACCTTGTCGTGGCCAGTGAGTTGGTCATTTGCGGCTATCCGCCGGAAGATTTGGTTATTCGACCTTCCTTTCAGGAAGCTTGCGCGGCAGCCGTTGAGGTGCTGGCGGCGGAGACCGCGGATGGTGGGCCTGGTCTTCTGATCGGCTCTCTGTGGGTTGATGAAGATGGCAAAGTATACAACGCGGCATTGTTGCTTGACGGCGGCAAGGTTGCGGCTGTTCGGCTGAAACATGATTTACCGAACTATGGCGTGTTCGATGAAAAACGCGTGTTTGAAGCAGGTCCGATGCCGGGACCGATCAATTTTCGCGATGTTCGGCTTGGCGTGATGATCTGCGAGGATATGTGGCAACCCGATGTTGCTGAATGTCTGGAAGAATCCGGTGCGGAGATTCTCGTTGTTCTGAACGGCTCGCCTTATGCGTTGGATAAGTGGGATCAACGACTGCATCTCGCAGTTGAACGGGTTACGGAAACCCGCCTGCCCATGCTCTATGTCAATCAGGTTGGCGGTCAGGACGAACTTGTCTTTGATGGCGGCTCCTTCGTTTTGAATACCGATCGGACTCTTCGGGCCCGTTGCGCCGACTGGTATTCCGCGCTGCAGGTCACGAGCTGGCAGCGCGACGGCGATGACTGGGTTTGCGCGGAAGGCGAAAGCGCTGCTCCCGAAGACAGTCTGTCGAGCATCTACTCGGCGATGATGCTGGGGCTCCGCGATTATGTTGAAAAGAACCGGTTTCCGGGCGTTTTGCTCGGTATGTCAGGCGGTATCGATTCCGCCCTGACGGCGGCGGTGGCCGTTGATGCGATAGGACCGGAGCGCGTGCATTGCGTGATGATGCCGTCACCTTATACGTCGCAGGAAAGTCTCGATGATGCGTCTGGCGCTGCGGACCTTATGGGTTGCCGGTTGGATGAGATTAATATCGGCCCGGCGATGGGGGCGTTTGATGAAATGCTAAGCCCGCTCTTTGGCGATGCACCGCCCGATACCACGGAAGAAAACATTCAGGCCCGATCGCGCGGTCTGGCGCTGATGGGGCTGTCGAACAAGACCGGTGCGATGGTCGTCTCGACCGGTAATAAGTCAGAAATGTCTGTCGGCTATGCGACGCTTTACGGCGATATGTGCGGCGGTTTCTCGGTGCTCAAGGATGTCTACAAGATGACGGTCTTTGCGCTGTGCCGCTGGCGCAATGAGAATGTGCCAGCGGGTTCAATTGGGCCCAACGGTCCCGTCATGCCGGAACGGATTATTACAAAGCCGCCCTCGGCGGAATTGAAACCAGACCAGATAGATCAGGACACGCTGCCGCCTTATGAAGATCTCGACGCTATCCTCGAAAGCCTGATCGAAAAGGATTTGGGTGTGAAGGCCACAGCCGAGGGTGGGTATGATGAGGCGTTGGTCCAACGCATCTGGCGGATGTTGTTGCTGGCCGAATATAAGCGGCGTCAGGCCCCCCCCGGCGTGAAGATCACACACCGGTCCTTTGGCCGTGATCGGCGCTATCCGATCACTGATGGTTTCCGGGAGACATAACGTGTCTTTGCGGATCACCAATACACTGTCGCGGCAGAAAGAAGAGTTTGTCCCGGTCGATCCAGAGCACATCCGCTTCTATGTCTGTGGCCCAACGGTTTATGACTATGCCCATATCGGCAATGCACGGCCGGTCGTCGTGTTCGATGTGCTGTATCGGTTGCTTCAACAGCTTTATCCGCGTGTGACCTATGTTCGCAACATTACCGATGTGGATGACAAGATCATCGATGCCTCGCAAAAGAGCGGCGATGAGATTGGCGATATCACGACCAAGTTTGCCGATATCTTTCGGATAGACATGGCCGCTTTGAATGCACTGCCGCCTGATGTTGAACCGCGCGCGACCGATCATATTGCCGAGATGCTGGCGATGATCGAATGTCTTCTGGTCAGCGACCATGCTTATGAAGCTGAAGGCCATGTGCTGTTCAGCATCGCGGCAATGGAGGATTACGGCAAACTATCGCGTCATTCACGTGATGAACTGGTTGCCGGTGCCCGCGTCGAAGTAGCGCCTTATAAGCGTGACGCTGCGGATTTCGTATTGTGGAAACCGTCTTCTGACGACCAGCCAGGCTGGGATAGCCCGTGGGGACGCGGTCGTCCGGGCTGGCATCTCGAATGTTCAGCCATGAGTGCCAAACATCTCGGTGAGACGTTTGATATTCATGGCGGTGGTCAGGATTTGATCTTTCCGCATCATGAAAACGAGATCGCGCAGTCTGTCTGCAGCCACGGTGGTGCGCCGTTCGTGAAATACTGGATGCATAACGGCTATCTGACAGTTGATGGCGAGAAGATGTCCAAGTCGCTGGGCAATTTTCACACCGTGCATGACTTGCTTGAAGAAGGTTGGAACGGCGAGGTTATCCGTTTTGCTCTTTTGTCGGCGCATTATCGTCAACCATTGGATTTCAGCCTGCGCGCCTTGGCCGAGGCGAAGAATGCGCTGGATCGACTTTATACTGCATTGAGAAATAGTGCCGACGTAGAGGTCCCAAATAGACTTCCATTTATGTCACCGGTCACCGAAGCATTGGAAGACGATTTGAACACACCAAGTGCAATTGCGGAGATGCATCAGTTCGCATCTATGTTGAATGGTTCTACCGACGCCGGTGATCGGGCGTTTGCTAAATTAAATATTCTAAATGGAGCAAGCTTGCTTGGTCTGCTACAGCAAGATCCGGAAGACTGGTTCAAACAGGGTGCCGGCGATATCGATGAGGCCGAGATCGAAGCGCTGATCGAGAAACGTGTCGAAGCTCGCGCCGCAAAGGATTTTGCCGAGAGTGACAGAATTCGCGACGAGCTGGCGGCAGCCGGTATAGTGTTGGAAGACGGTGCCGGTGGCACCACTTGGAAGCGAAGTTAGGAATAGAGGCTAGAGAGTACGGGCGATGAGTGACAAGCGCGTTTATATCTATGACTCGACGCTGCGCGACGGTGCGCAGACGCAGGGTGTTGATTTTTCGGCGGCAGACAAAGCTGCGATTGCGCTCGAGCTCGACCGAATTGGTATCGACTATGTCGAAGGCGGTTGGCCGGGTGCCAATCCAACTGATGACAGCTTCTTTGCTGATCCGCCGACACTGGCGCGGGCACGTCTAAGCGCTTTTGGCATGACAAGACGTTCAGGCCGGAGTGCCGAAAACGACCCAGGTCTAACGGCGATCTTTAATGCCAAGACCAAGATCGTTTGTCTGGTCGGCAAAACCTGGGACTTCCATGCCAAGGTCGCGCTGGGCGTCGAGCTTGATGAAAACATCGAGATGATTAAAGACAGTATCGCCTTGGCCGCAGAACGCGCTGAAGAAGCGGTGTTTGATGCCGAGCATTTCTTTGATGGTTATAAGGAAAATCCCGAATTTGCGCTGGGCTGCATCAAGGCGGCCTATGAAGCGGGTGCGCGCTGGGTCGTGCTGTGTGACACAAACGGGGGCACGCTACCGGATGAAATTGAACGCATTGTTAGCGAGGTTGCAGAGCACGTACCAGGCAATCACCTTGGCATCCACTGCCATGACGATACTGGCAATGCGGTAGCGAATTCGCTGGCCGCAGTGCGGGCTGGTGTGCGCCAGGTTCAAGGCACGCTTAACGGGCTTGGCGAACGCTGCGGCAATGCCAATTTAATCTCAATCATCCCGTCACTGGCCCTCAAGATGGGCTATGAGATCGGGATGAATGACGACGATATTGGCCGCCTGACGCATCTGTCGCGCTTTATTGATGACCGGCTTAACCGGCCATCGGATACCAGTGCGGCCTATGTCGGTGATCGTGCGTTTGCCCATAAGGGGGGGCTGCATGTCTCGGCCATCGAGAAGGATCCCAAAACCTACGAGCATGTCGATCCAACGATGATCGGCAATGAACGCCACATTGTGGTGTCGGATCAGGCGGGGCGGTCAAATGTACTGGCGCGATTCCGCGAGATTGGCATTGAGGTTGATGCCAAGGACCCGAATGTCTCAACGTTGCTGGAAGACGTTAAACAGCGTGAACATGAGGGCTACGCCTATGATGGTGCCGAGGCGAGTTTCGAGTTGTTGGCCCGTCGCGTGTTGGAAGATGTGCCGGAGTATTTCCGTCTGCAAAGTTTCCGGGTGATGGATGAACGGCGCTGGAACGCCAAGAACGAGTTAATCACCCTGTCGGAAGCGACACTCAAGGTTGAGGTTGGCGATCACGAGGTGATGACGGTCGCTGAAGGTAACGGCCCGGTCAACGCGCTCGATAATGCGCTGCGCAAGGCACTCGATCCTTTGTACCCGCAACTCGAAGATATGAAGCTGACGGATTACAAGGTGCGTATCCTTACGCCCGGTGGCGGTACCGAAGCGATAACCCGCGTGATGATAGAGAGCATTGATGGCAAGGGGCAACGCTGGTCGACAGTAGGTGTTTCGGCCAACGTGATAGACGCGTCTTATAACGCGCTAAACGATGCCATTACCTACAAGTTGTTTCGCGATGGCGCCGTTTCGTAACCGCACTGTATTCCTCGGATGGCAAATTTAGAACCGACCAAGCGCGACGCTGATACCAAAACGCCCGGGGATGGCCCAGCGGTTATTTTGGTTGAGACATCGCTCGCCGAAAACGTTGGTATGACGGCGCGGGCGATGATGAATTTTGGTCTGACTGACCTGCGTCTGGTACGACCTAAATGTAAATGGCCCCATGCCAAAGCAATCAGCGCATCGTCCGGTGCGCACGCTGTTCTGAAGGAGGCAAAGATATTCGACACCACAGCTGAAGCCGTTGCGGATTTACATCGGGTTGGGGCCACTACGGCGCGGCTGCGTGACATGATTAAACCGGTCCAGGACCCGCGCGGCTGGGCAGGAACGATGCGCGACGCTTTCGCCGAAGGAAATCAATGCGGCATTCTGTTTGGAGCCGAGCGGGTAGGACTCCATAATGATGACCTGGCCTTGGCTGATACGTTAATTACCGTGCCGACCAATCCTTCATTCTCGTCGCTCAATTTGGCGCAATCGGTTTTGCTGTTGAGCTATGAGTGGCAAATGGCTGGTGGCGCAGAGGTGCCGACTGAAATCCGTCGCAAGGGTCGCGGTGCGGCGCTCGCCAGTCAGGGAGAGGTTTTCGACTTTTATGAACATCTCGAAGATGAGATGGACAAGGCTGGTTTCTTACGGGTGAAAGAGAAACGCTCGCGCATGATCCGCAACATCCGCAATATTTTTAACCGCGCGAAGATGACTGAACAGGAAGTTCGGACAATGCGCGGCGTTGTGGTTGCGATCGCCGAGAAGAAATGGCGGAAAGAGGATTTTTAAGGTTTTGACTTGGCCAGCCCGCTCCCCCTCCCCGCCACCCAATGCGATTATCCTGTGGGGGAGCCGGTCTAACTAAAAACTACTCGGCTGCCTGGCTGTAAGTTGCCAGTGGTGCCAGGTGTGACAGCATCCGTACAGCGTTGCCGTGACGAATTTGATCCTTGGCGTGTTCGGTCAGATCGGCGTCGGCCAAAGCTTTGTTGGTCCACTTGCCGCCGAACTCGGTGCCATCCGTGCCAAATACGATGCGGTCTTCGCCATAGAGACGGACGCCGGCCTCAATGGCGTGCGGGCCGAGTGAATTGCAATCGACAAAGACATTTGCCTCACGAAACCGTTTTGAGGGCAATTCTTCCTCCGGTGTATCCAGCAAGCAGCGATGATCCATACGCTCGACTTCATACGGAATATTGCCGCCGAGATTATGCAGGATCATCATCGCATCAGGGTAGTCATCCATGATGTCCGTCATCGACAGCGTGACGTTGTTGGCCGATAGGCTTGCCTGCATATCGAGCGTGCCCATGCGACGGCGGCCATTATCCGTGCCCTTTGGTACGCGTGGCCATGTATCGCCCGGCATCGGTGCGAAATGGATTAGAACGGCGGCCTTGTTGCGATGAGCTGCTTCGATCACAGGCCGGAAATTGTCGGCTTCCTTATAGGTCAGGAAAGCATTACCGGGGGCTTGTGCACCAACCATTCCGGGCAAAGTCATGGCCCGATCAAACTCAGTCGCTGCCGCATCGACATCGGCGAGTGGCAGGGCGCAAAGGGCGGTGAACCGACCTTCATGCTCAGCGCAGAGTGCGGACAGGCTATTGTTATAGAGCTGCACCAGCGGCAGGGAATCATCCAGCGGTAAGCGCTCAATCCAGGTAAATTCGCTGAGCAGAGAAAGCACTGCTGTGCTGATGCCTTGCCGATCCATTTCTTCGAGACGGGTTTCGACATTATCGAAAGCCTCGCTAACCGGCTGTTCGCCATTGCGCGCTTTATAGACCTCAACACCGTCATCGTTTGTGAAAACGCGAGGGTCGGAGGTGCGTAAACGCAGCGCGTCAATGAGTTCAGCGGGGCGCCAATGGGCATGCATATCAATGGCCATAGTCATTCTCCTGACAGGTCTACGGGCTTGCAGACGAATAATATTGCCATAAGTTTAGCGTGTATTCGTCCGTAAGGCGACTGCGATCGCGCCGTGGAAAACCCTACTTTTTGACGACCGATCGTGCGTACTCTGATGCACGGATAGCTTCTTCGTCGAAGATTTCACCCATCTCGGAGGGGTAGCCTTTGCCGTCCATCTCTTCCAGCCAGATGGCATGATTGTCGGCGGGCTGATCCTCATACTCGATCTGGTTGCCGCCATCTTTGACCGACGTATCGTTTCCGGACGTCCATTTCTTCATCTTGGCGGAGATCATCGGATAGCGGACGGTGCCAAACTGCACCGCGAGATAGCGTGACGGTGTCGTACCAGTATTGAAATGCTGGTGGAACATCTGTTCCGGCGGGGTGACAACGACGCCGTGATCCCAGTCGATCCGCACGCGTTCGTCTTCTTTGCCTTCATACCACAGCATCGAATAGCCCTCGCCATCGATGGTGAAAACATTGGTGCCGCAAGTATGGCGATGCGCCTTTTTATAGGTACCGGGCACGATCTGTGAGGTGTGGCAGCCCATCGTGCTGTCCGACAGCACCCAGCGCAGGCTGGATGACCCCTTGCCGCGTGCCGCCCAGTCCTTGAGCTCAAAATTTGTGATGTCGGCGACGAAATTGGTTTCCCACTGATGGCGGCCAGGGCGGATCTCAATCATCTGACCATCACCCTTGAAATAACCGTTGGGTCCAGCGCGTTCGGGGAAATTTCGTTCGGTGTCGAAAATAAACTCCTCATTGCGGAATAGTTTGATCAGAAAGGGAAAGTTATGGACTGACGCCAGGCGTGCCGGTTCTGTCCCCGATCCATTAAAATGTTGGTATTTGGCGTTGAGCGGAACGGAAAACAACGAGTTGCGACCCCATTCAAAGGCATGCTTATCGCCATCGGGGGTTTCGATCTGCGTCGAGCCATAGCCATCAATGACATAGATGATCTCTTCGTAGAGATGGTGCATCTCGCGGGATTTCGATCCTGGCTGTATTTCAAAACAAAAGATCGAGTTGTAATCGTCACGGCCCTTGAGCAGGCAAATTGTGCCATGCATGCCATATAGGTCCCAGGGCTCTACCGGCAGTTTGGACAAATCCATGCCAAAATCTTCGACCACGGGAACCGGTTGTTCCTCGCACCACGCAAGATAGCTGTCATGTAAAAACGGTGGTTGATCGGTTCTGGTTTCTGTCTCGGCCATTTGTGGGGTCCCTGTAATCGCGGTAATGTTGTGAGGTTAGTTATAGGAACGGGGGCGCATGGGGTCAAACCGTCGCAACCTCTTAAATAGGTGGAGAAGAGATGAACGAGACAAAGCCAGTCATCCATATGGTCGGCAGCATTCCCCTGGACGATGCGGAAACCGTATTTCGGACATTAGGTCAGCGGGTTGGCCATCACGCGGAGCGTATACCTGATGGCGAAACAGGCCGCCGCCAGCGCTGGATCAGTTTTGTCATGGATCAGCTGAAATCCAGTCCGGCCTTTGAAGTTGATCAATCCTTGCCGCCATTTCAGTTCACCCAGTATGACGGCACAGTCGTCTATGAAATTCCGCGGCTGACCATTAAAGAGGGCGTTGACCCCAAATCCATCACGTTTGATACCGGTTATGCCGATGATGCAATCCAGAATTTTGCAACGTTCGACAAGTTGCAGAGTGAAGGCGCGATTCCGGCAGGGGTGAAATACCAGATCGATATGGCAACGCCGTTGGCGATTACTTACAACTTCGTGGTGCCGTCGGTTTACGACATTTTCATCGATATTTATACCGACCACCTTGCCGCAGAGTTCGCCCGCATTCAGGAAAATCTGCCGCATGATCGAATCTCCTACCAGTGGGATGTGTGCCAGGAAGTTCTGATGTGGGAAGGCTATTACGATCAGTTCCCAGGCTACAAAGAGCAGATATTCTCTGTCTTGGGACAAATTGGCGGCATGGTCCCGGCCGATATCGA